>Ga0315293_10000679_pt1 | contig 31880 bp, 28 predicted proteins | sample YL17G13_20_MG_FD_203071 | JGI IMG/M metagenome (GOLD analysis project Ga0315293, IMG submission 203071) | Sediment microbial communities from Yellowstone Lake, YNP, Wyoming, USA - YL17G13_20 | ecosystem: Environmental > Aquatic > Freshwater > Lake > Sediment | place: USA: Wyoming | collected... | reverse complement strand
CGTGGAGCAGAACAAGAAATCGCTAGAGACCAACCAGACCATGATCACCGCTTTGGAAACCCTTGACAAGAGGCTTAAGAGGCTGTATCTTGGTTTCGCCAGCATGTACAGAAGGTGAATCATGAAGGAGTACGAGGTCGTGCAGGCAGGGGGGGTGCTAATAAGCATTCTGCTCGTCGCGACCTTTTACATGCTGCTCCTTCTTGGCATACTCAGCAAGTCGGATGTACTCGTGCATCTAATATTAATCACCATAGCCATAGTTAATCTGGCTGTGTATTCAGAGGTCTTCAGGATCGGATACACGCTCAGGAAGGGGAAAAAATGAAGGGAATCACGCCAATCATCGCGATAATAGTGCTGCTGCTCATAACGGTGGCCCTTGCAGGTGCTACGTGGACCTATCTTTCCGATTACTTCAACCGCATGATAGCCAAGCAGATAGAGCTTACCGACTCCTTCTGCATCAACGGCAACCAGGCGGTAATCTTCGTGAGGAACATGGGCACCCAGTCATTTTCCCCGAGCAGCGAAATAACCGTCATGAATGCCTCCTCTGGCACAAATGTCGCAGTAAACTGGTCGACTGCCGACGGGACTGCCCTGGGCGCAGGAAACCTGGAGCCTGGCAAGATAGGCAGGGTCAACACCACGTGCCCCTCGGGAACCCTCTGCGTCTACAGGGTGACGAGCTCGTCCACCGGCAGGTCCATCCGCGCATCCGTCCAGTGCTGAACCTTCTTGTTTTTTATATTTCCCGGCCCAGAATATTATTGTGGGGCTATGATGAAGGCGCAGGTGCAGGCCATTTCTCTGGTAATCATCACAGGCATCGTGATGTCGCTCGCCGGCGCAGCCTATCTGTGGGGGAAGCCCCTGATGGAGAAGAGGTCGTCTATAACCGACATATCCACTGCCGAATCCTTCATGGCTCAGCTGGACAAGGAAATAGTGGGCATCACCAGGAACAAGGGAGAGAAGTCGGTCAACATACCGAATGTGCCCGGTGCGTCTTTCATCGTGGATGAAGCCCAGAATGCGATAATCTTCAAATTCCTTACGAACCAGCCGATGATTGCCATAGGCGATAAGGCAATGCCAATGCCCATTGAGACGACCCAGATAGAGAAGAACGGGACCTATGGCGAATCCCCGAGGACGATAACGCTGCAGGGGGAGGCCTACGGGACTGAGTACCTTTTGACGCTGAAAATGACCTACAGGACCCTGTTCACGGCCAGCGTACCAAAGAAGGCATATCAAATCAGCGTGAGGTCCGCGAGCAAGACGGGGAACAGCAGGATAAGCGTCGCCTACGGAGGGACTGCCACCGAGGCCATAACAGACGAGGACGGCCGGGTGGAGCTCCTCAAGACCTACATCGACGTTGGGGTATCATAGGCAATGCATATCTATGGGCCGTCAAAAAACATTATAATCCTTGGTTCTCATATTAATTTATGGCGAAGGCCCAGATAATGATTTTTGAGCAGGTGCTCCTTTTCCTCATATCAGTGGCGATATTCATCTCTTGCTTCTCCCTTTTCTCGCTGTACCAGAACCATTTCAGCTTCATAGCCCTTAACGACCAGGTAAAGGCTGTAAGGGACGTCATTTCTTCCCAGGTGCTGGAGCTGGCCAGGTTCGAGGAGATGAACATCAGCACGAGGCTCAGGGTGCCCAAGAAGATAAGCGGGGAGAGGTACAGGATGGAGTTCACCGGCCCGAACCTTACCATAATCACGGAGGAGACGAGGACGTCAGCCAGCGCGGATTTCAGCAGGATTGCCAGCGGTTACATTTTTTCCGGGAATTCGATAAGCAGCAAGGGCGAAATTATCATTTATAAGAGAGGGAATAATATTATATTGGGGTGAACTGCTGGATTCCCGAGGCGCGGAAATCAGCATCGAGCGGAGTTTTCATGAGGATAATAAAAATCAGGAAGAAGGTCATACCGACCACCTTGAACACCAGAAGGATTGCCAAAAGGATGAAGAGCGGCTATTCCATCATCAAGGAGAGGGGCGCCAAGAACCCTGAAGGCGAAGAGCCGAAGGCCCAGATGCAGGGGGGTTACATGGGCATGCCGTTCCCCCTTTCCCAGAGCCTCCAGATAAGCCTGCAGCAGAGGGCGGAGAAGGAGGCCGCGAAGGGGGAGAAGAAGCTCGAGTACAAGGGCATCCCCATCCCATCAGGGATTGGCTATTTCAAGGGCTTCAAGAATGTCCCTGAGGAGAGGGAGGCGCTGCAGAGGGTGAACATGCAATATCCCCTCATCAAGGAAGGGGAAAAGGCCGGCGGCGTTGTCTTCGCCTATGCGAATATCAGATGGGATGAGAAGATGGGCGCACTGGTTTACAATGTCAACGAACCGAGGCTCACGCTACAGGACAGGGAGCTCCTGGAGAAGATAAAGAGGAGCATCGAGGAAAGGCTGGATGTGAACTTCTCGAAGCTTGGAGAGATAAAGGCGAAGGAGCTGCTGAAAAAGGAGATCATGGTTTCCCTGGAGGAGATACCCCAGCCCGAGCCGGGAAAAATCCCGGTGCTGCAGTACTTCATAGAGAAGGAGATAATAGGTCTCGGGCTGATTGAGCCCCTGATGAAGGACCCGGAGATAGAGGACATATCCTGCGATGGCGAGAACATACCGATATACGTCTACCACAGAAACCCGAAGTTCGGTTCCATCAGGACCAACATCTGGTTCGATAACAAGGCCGATCTTGACCAGTTCGTCCTCAAGCTTGCGCAGCGCTGCGGGAAGTCCGTGTCGATAGCAGAGCCCCTGCTTGATGCAGCACTGCCCGACGGCAGCAGGGTCCAGTGCACCATGGGGACCGATATAGCCCGGAGGGGCTCCAACTTTACCATAAGGAAGTTCACCTTCTATCCGCTCACGCCTGCCCACATGCTCCAGTACAGGACGCTGAACAGCATGCAGATGGCCTACCTCTGGCTGGCCATAGAGAGCGGGAAGACCATCCTCATATCCGGCGGGACCGCCACCGGCAAGACGTCGCTGCTTAATGCGCTTTCGCTGTTCATAAAGCCGGACCTGAAGATACTGTCGATTGAGGACACGCCTGAGCTGAGGCTGCCGCACACCCACTGGGTGCCCGAGGTCGCAAGGACGCCGCTGTCAGTGAAGGGGAAGGTTGGCGAAGTCACGCTTTTCGACCTGCTCAAATCAAGCCTAAGGCAGAGGCCCGATTATCTTGTGGTCGGCGAGGTAAGGGGCAAGGAGGCCTTCGTCCTCTTCCAGCAGATAGCAACCGGCCACCCCTCGCTGGCGACAATACACGCCGCTACCCTGCCCCAGCTTGTGGACAGGCTGATAACGCCGCCGATTTCACTCCCGCCCGCGCTCATAGAGAACGTCGACATCATAGTGTTCCTGCAGAGGGTCAAGGTTAAAGGGAAGGACGTGAGGAGGGTCAACGAGATAGTCGAGGTGATAGGAGTGGAGAAGGACAGGCCCGTGACAGTGAATATCTTTGAGTGGGATCCGGCAAGCGACGATTTCATCGCTGCCAGCAGTTCCAAGGTTCTCGAATCCATCGCCAGGATGTCAGGCCTGACAGAGCAGAGCCTGCAGATGGAGATACTCAGAAGGAAAAGGATACTGGAATGGATGCATGATAACAAGACGTTTGACTACAGGGAGGTCAGCAAGATAATCAACAGCTATTATTCGGATCCTGAGAGGGTCATGACGTTCATTGAAGAATCTGCTGAAGGTTGACATGTTCAAGGAATGGTCGGTCAGGCTTTTTGGCAACATCGTGTCTCCATATCTGGATTATTTCGATCCGCTTGAGGTGAAGCTCAGGAGCGCCGGAATGAAGTACACCATCGAGGAGTATATGTCGATATCGCTTCTGTCCTCGCTCATCGCCTTCATGGTCGCGATGATCGTGGGGTCGTTCCTGGTTGCCGTGTTCACGGCTGCCGCCGTATTCTCCTACACGCTGAGCATAATAATCTCCTTCATGTCCTCCGGAGGCACGTTCATGCTCTTCTACTGGTATCCGAACGTGAAGGCCAAGGGCCTGGGGGCCCGCATAGACCAGGATATGCCGTTCGCCGTGGCTGCGATGACCGCTGCGGCAAGCTCCGGGACGCATCCCATGGAGATATTCAAGATGCTCAGCACCAGGAAGGGTGCCGTCGGCGTCGAATCCAGCAGGATCTACAGGGACGTCAAGATGTTCGGGACGGACATATCATCGGCCCTCGCCAAGGCCGCCAACAGGACGCCTTCAATGACATGGTCGGAGCTTCTCTGGGGAATGGTGTCCGTCATAACTACCGGCGGGAGCCTTTACAACTATCTTTCCGACAAGACGAAGGAGGCCATGCAGCAGTACAGGAGGGTCCTTGAATCCTATTCGAACCAGATAAACTTCTTCACTGAGATCTACATAACCCTGATAATAGTCGGGACGCTGTTCTTCATAGTGCTCTCCTCGGTGATGTCGCCGCTTGTGGGAGGGGGGCTTCTGATGGTGCAGACTTTCCTTGTGTTCTTTTTCGTCCCGATAACTTCAGCCGGGTTCATATTTTTGCTGAAGGGGCTTTCGCCGTTGAAATAGGGATAGAGGTCGTGAAAATGGAGCTAGGAATCAAAGAGAAGACTATACTGATACCGGTTGCCATCGGGGTGCTCGTGATAGTCATGGCATTACTGCTCATCGGTGATGCCGCCGTCATCGGGAACTCCGTGATAATAGCAATGTTCATATCCACCATCCCCTATTTCGCCTTCAGGTACTCCAAATACGCCTGGCTTAAGAGCCTGGAGAGGCAGTTCCCCAATTTCATCCGTGACCTTGCGGACTCGAAGAGGTCCGGCATGACGCTCGAGATGTCTGTGGAGATGGCCTCGAAGACCAACTACGGGAAGCTCAGCAGCGAGATAAAGGTCATGTCCAACAAGCTCTCCTGGGGTGTCCCTTTCCTCAGGGTCATAGAGATTTTTGAGAAGAGGGTGAAGGATTCCCCGAGCATACTGGAGGTGCTGAACATCATAAGGGAGAGCTACAAATCCGGCGGGAACGTGGTGGCCACCCTTGACTCCGCGGCAAGGAACATGAACATGCTCAGGGAAGCTGAGGAGGAGAGGAGGAGCATCACCAGCCAGCACGTGATGATAACCTACGGCATATTCTTCCTCTTCCTGGGCATAGTCGTGATGATAATCTTCATACTTGTCCCCATGATGTCATCGGCTGTCGGCGGTGGGGACGAGTCCGCCGATGACATGGGTTTCGGCGGGTCATTTACCAATCCATGCTCAGCGGCTTTCATACCATTCCCCTGCGGCCTGTTCAAGGTGACATGCATGATGTTCGGGGTCGATCCCGAAGGCATGGGCTGCTATTACATATCGCTGTTCTTCTACGTCCTCCTCATACAGGGGATAGCATCAGGGCTCATCGCCGGGCAGCTTGGCGAGAATTCTGTCGTCGCCGGCACGAAGCATTCCATAATAATGGCCTCCGCGGCGCTCTTCATATTCATATTTTTAGCCAAGACTGGCATGTTCCCCAAGTAGGGCCGGTGCTGTTAATGAAGGGGCAACTGGTATTCGAATTCGTGATAGCCGCTTTGATACTTTTCACTATAGTCATCTATACCATCAACTTCCTCTCGAGCACGGTAGGCAACTATCATTCGCGCTTCCTTAGCAGCTTCCTCGAGAGCAAGGCGCTGCTCATCTCCGAGATTGTGATGAACGACCCCAGCGGGGGCATCGTCTCCGAGTGGCCGCTGCTCAGCCCGGAGAGGATGACTGACCTTAACGACACCTGCAGGAATGAGGAGGGCTACTACCAGATACTCCAGAAGCTGGGCCTCGTGGAGGAGAAGCCCTATGAGATATACCACCACATGAATATCCTTGTCAGGGAAGGGGGGATCGAATATGTGAACTGTGGCCGCCTGCCCCCGGGCAATATGAGCAAGGCCGTGGTCACGAGATACGGCCTGCTTGCTTCGAATGAAATTGCGCCTGTCCAGATAACTGTATGGTGAACGCCCCAAATTATAATCCCAAGTTTTAAAACGCGCCCCGAAATATTAAATGTGGATTTATGAGGGTCATAATAGCCGGCGGCGGCAGGACGGGCAGTGCGCTCGCGGATATGCTGACGAAGGAAGGCCACGAAATCGTGCTCATAGAAAGCGATGAAGCGAGGGCGGAGAAGCTGGCGGAGAAGCTCGACGCCCTCGTGCTGCATGGGGATGCGACAGAGAAGGATATACTCAAAGGCGCAGACATCGACAAATGCGACGGGGTCATCGCACTCACGGCAGACGACAAGTCCAACCTGCTCATTTGCGAGGCGGCTCTGGAATCCGGCGTGAAGAAAACCGTATCGAGGCTTAACGATCCTTCCAACAGGACGCTGTTCAGGAGGGAGGGCGTCTCCTTCCTCATTGATACAACAGCCTCCGCGGTCGCCGAGTTCAGGAAGGCGCTTGAAAAGGAGGGTGTGCAGACGCTCTGCATCCTTGGCGCAAGGGAAGAGTTAATTGAACTCTATGTGGACCCAAGCTACAAAATCGCTGGGATGACTGGCGGGTCGCTGCTTAAAGATAAAATCGTCGTCGTTTCCATTGAACGTGGTGGCAAGCCGGTGCTGCCGAAGCCCGATGCCGAAGTCCTCGGGAAGGACACCATCGTCATCTGCGTCCCGGCCGGCTCGAGGAAAAAACTGGAAAGCCTGCTGAGCCCTGGCGGCAAACGCTGACCGCCTGCATTCTAGGTTCTGGCCCCCTTTTTAAGCATCGAAATCCATATGTTTAATCAAGCCAAATTGGCGTGGTCCGAATGAATTTCGAGTTCCTTCCTCCGGCAGCCGGCATACTTGCGCTACTTTTTGCATGGTTCCTTGCCAGGGGCATAATGAAACGGGACAGGGGAAGCCCGAAAATGATTGAGATTTCCGACATTATCCACAATGGCGCCATGAGCTACCTGCGCTCCCAGTACAGGATTCTTTTCGTGTTCGTAATCATCGTTGCCGTAGTCCTTGCATTGGTGCCGAAAATCGGCGTCGGCTCGGCCATTTCATTCGTCATAGGCGCGTTCCTCTCCATCCTGTCAGGTAACATTGGCATGAGGGTCGCCACAGCCTCGAATTCGAGGGCGGCGCAGGGCTGCATCACGAGCCTGAATTCCGGGCTCAGGGTAGCATTCTCAAGCGGCGCAGTCATGGGGATGTGCGTTGTCGGCCTGGGACTGCTGGGCGTGACAGCCACCTATTTCATTTTCAACGATACCGCCGTCCTCTTCGGGTTCGGGTTCGGCGCGAGCTCAGTGGCTCTGTTCGCGAGGGTCGGCGGCGGTATATTCACGAAGGCTGCCGACGTGGGCGCAGACCTCGTGGGCAAGGTCGAAGCGGGAATACCCGAGGACGACCCGAGGAACCCTGCAGTCATAGCGGACAACGTGGGCGACAACGTGGGCGATGTCGCCGGAATGGGCGCAGACCTGTTCGAGAGCTATGTGGAGTCAATAATTGCCGCGATGGTGTTGGGTGTCCTGGCTCTGGGGCTGGCCGGGCTTTGGCTGCCCATGGTAGTGTCCGGTGTCGGGATACTGGCCTCGGTCATAGGAACATTCTTCGTCAGGATTGGTGAGGGGAAGAATGCCAACATGGCCCTCAACAAGGGGATACTGGTATCTTCCGTTCTCATGGCCATAGCATCCTATTTCGTCGTGGATTTGATGCTAGGTCCGCAAGGTCTTGGCGTATACATAGCGATGCTAAGCGGCCTTATCGTTGGCATTGCGACTGGCCTCTCGACCCAGTATTATACCTCGCCCCACAGGAGGCCGGTGAAATCCATTGCCGATGCGGCACAGACGGGCGCCGGCACCAACATCATAGCGGGCCTCGCCGTGGGCATGGAGAGCACGATTCTGCCGATACTGGCCATATGCGCTGCAATATTCGTTTCCTACATGACTGCCGGGCTTTATGGCATAGCCATAGCCGCGGTAGGCATGCTGTCAACCATGGGGATGACCCTTGCCACCGAAGCCTATGGGTCAGTCTCCGACAATGCGGCTGGCATATCCGAAATGGCAAAGCTTGGGCCGAAGGTCCGCAAGAGGGCCGAGATGCTTGATGCCGTCGGCAATACTACTGCCGCCATAGGCAAGGGGTTTGCCATAGGCTCCGCCGCGCTCACCGCGCTGGCCCTGTTCTCCGTGTATGGGACGTCTGTCGGGCTCAGCTCCATAAGCATAACCAACCCCTTCGTGATCATCGGCCTTTTCATAGGAGGGATGATGCCTCTGGTATTCTCCGGCATAGCCATGAAGGCCGTGTGGAAGACCGCCTACAAGATTGTCCAGGAAGTCCGAAGGCAGTGGCATATCAAGGGCAAGAACATACTTAAGGGAAAGTCCAAGCCTGACTATGACAAGCCCATACATATTGCAACGACCGCGGCGCTGAAGGAGATGCTGTTTCCGGGAGTCTTGGCCGTGATAGTGCCTATTGTCGTGGGTCTGGTGCTCGGGGCGGAGGCGCTAGGCGGGCTGCTGGCAGGTTCATTGGTTACCGGGTTCATGCTCGCCCTGATGATGGCCAACGCAGGCGGCGCCTGGGACAACGCAAAGAAGTTCATAGAGGAAGGCAACTTCGGCGGCAAGGGCTCCGACACGCACAAGGCCGCCGTGGTCGGGGACACCGTAGGCGATCCCTTCAAGGACACAGCGGGCCCCTCGCTCAACATCCTGATAAAGCTGATGAGCATAGTGGCGCTGGTCTCGATGCCTCTGCTGCTTTTGTAAATACATAATTTTAGATTCTCTGATAGAAGTTGCCGAAAAATGGATTTTTGTTTCTGCGCTTGTCTTGACTATTTTATTTTCAGCGATTATACGCCTAGGTTTCGCTTGGTAGGTGTCATTCCGGGCTTTTCGGGAGGAGCTTCATCTTCTTTACCGCCAGCCAGGAGACTACGGTCGCTATTACAGTCGAAAAGATTATCAGCCCGATGTACCAGCCTACGTCATTCTTTGTGAACTCGAACATGGAATTGCCCGCAACAGTGGCTATGGTGTTCGGGACGAGCAGTGCGGTGCCGATTATTGTCAGGTAGCCGACGAGCATTGCAAGCCTGTTGTTGAGTATCTGGAGCTGGTTGTTGTAAATCGACTGCAGCACCTCGAGGCCGCTCGAAAGTACCTCGCTCAGGTGTTCCGCGAGGCCTATCTGCGCCTGCACCTCGCCTATGAGCGCGCCGAACCTCTCAAGGAGCTTGGCATCATCTGTCAGGAGGTCGGCGTCCCCGTAGCGGAGGGAGTTGAGCGTATCGACCGTGGCCCAGAGCCCGCCGAGGTACATTATGAGCGCATGCTTCATCTGGTATATCTCCTTCCCCAGCACGTTCCTTGGCGTCTTCGGGTCTGCGAGCACCCTGCTCAGCTCGTCCCCCTGCTCCTCGATTTCCTGGAGGTGGTCGAAATTCCTTGCGTTGTTCTCATCGATTATGCGCATCAGAAGGATCGTAATCTTGTCCTGCAGGGACGCCGAATTCGGCAGCTTCTTCATGAGCGTCTCGGCGTATCTTCTGACGCGGAAGAACCTCCTGGTCTCCTTCGTGTGTATGGTTATCAGCACGTTCTTCCTTATGAGGACCAGGAGCGGGCTCAGCGTGACGTCGAAGCCCTCCACGTGTATGGCAGGTATTAGCACCCCCATCTCGTTGCCGAAGTCCTCGTAGCCGCTCCTTGAGTTCTTGAGTAGGCTGATGGAGAGGTTTTCGCTGAACCCGAGCTCCCCCGCCTTCTCCACGGCCTCCTTGGCGAAATCCTCGGCCACGTAGTCAATCCACGCTATCGTGGCGTTCTTGATTAAAGGTATAAAGTCCTTTATGGTGTCGGCTTCCATGTGCTGGGTCCTGCCCTTTATGACTGCGGCGCAGAAACCCATCTTCTCGAATGATGAGTGGCCGTTCTGGTTCAGTCCATTCTTGGCCAGGTTCGGTATAACTCTACCCATATAGCATATCTGGGTCGAGCCCCTAAAATACCTTACCGCCAATAGGTGGGAAAAGAAAAAGCGGATGGATTGTGCCTATTTTTCCCCTGCGACTGCATGCTTAAGGCGCTCGACGCATTCGGGGTTCATCAGCGTCATGATGTTGCCAAGGTCCTGGCTGCCCTTGACCAGCTCCCTCAGTACCCTTCTCATGATCTTGCCGGACCTTGTCTTGGGGACGTCGTCGACGAAGTATATCGCTTCCGGCCTGGCAGTCGGGCCTATCTTCTTGTCCACATGCTTTATTATCTCCTTCTTGAGCTCTTCCGATGCCTTTGTAGGATCCTTGAGTATGACGAAGGCCACTGGAACCTCCCCCTTTATGTCGTGGGGCTTGGGCACGACTGCCGATTCCCTGACAAGTTCATGCTCGTCTATGGCATTCTCCAGTTCTGCTGTGGAAAGCCTGTGGCCGGCCACTTTCATCACATCGTCGACCCTGCCTGTGAGCCTGATGATGTTCCCTTCCATTGCCTTTGCGCCGTCGCTGGTGTCGTAGAAGCCTGGGAACTTGGACCAGTAGCTCTCCACGTACTTCTCCGGGTTCTTGTAGACCCCCCTGAGCATGCCGGGTGCGAATGGCGGCTGCTGGATGAGGTATCCTATGCTCTCCTTCGGCATCTTCTTCCCTTCGTCGCTGACAACAACGAGCCTGGAACCCGGGAACGGCCTGCCAGCCACGGTTGGTATGAACGGGCCTATTCCCGGCAGGGCATTGATTAGCGTCCCGCCAGTTTCGGTCTGCCACCATGTGTCTATTATGGGGCATCTACCGCCGCCGATGACATTGAAGTACCACATCCAGGCCTCGTCGTCTATGGGCTCGCCCACGGTGCCAAGAAGCCTGAGCGTGCCCAAATCGTACTTCTTCGGCCATTCGTCGCCGAATTTGACGAACATCCTGATGGCCGTCGGCGCCGTATAGAACACGGTAACGCCATGGTCCTGTACGACCTTCCACCACCTGCCAGGGTCCGGGTAATCCGGAGCGCCCTCGAACATGAGCATGGTCGCGCCGACCAGCAACGGCCCGTAGCAGCCGTAGGTGTGGCCTGTGACCCAGCCTATGTCCGCCGTGCACCACATGATGTCGTCGTCGTGCAGGTTGAAGTCCCATTTCGTGGTCCAGTAGGCCTGGGTCAGGTAGCCGCCGGTGTCATGCACTATGCCCTTCGGCTTACCAGTCGTCCCGCTCGTGTAAAGTATGAAAAGCGTATCGTTGCTCTCGACGAACTCCGGCTCGCAGTACTCGGCCGCCTTCTCCATGACCTCGTGGAACCACAGGTCCCTTGACTTGTCCCATGTCACCGGAACCCCCGCCCTCTTTACGACTATCACGTGCTTCACCGACGGTATGCCCTGCACGCCTATGTCCGCGTTGTCCTTCAGGTTGAGCGCCTTGCCCCTCCTGTAGTAGCTGTCCGCGGTTATGAGGACCTTGGCCTCCGCATCATGGAGCCTGTCCCTGAGCGACTCCCCGCTGAAAGCGGAGAAGCAGACGCTGTGGATGGCGCCTATCCTGGCGCACGCCAGAACGGAAATTATGACTTCGGGTATCATGGGCAGGTATATGCCGACCCTGTCGCCCTTCCTTACGCCGAGCCTGTGAAGGACATTTGCGAGTTTGTTGACCTCCCTGTAAAGCTCCGAATATGTGAATCTCCTTGGTTTCTCATCCGTTGGTTCCGGGACCCATATCAGGGCCGTCTTGTCTCCCTTGCCTGCATTCACGTGCCTGTCCAGCGCATTGTATGCGGCATTCACGTGCCCGCCGACGAACCATTTGAACTCATAGGGCTTGTCCTTGTTCTGCTCGTATGCCTTCGTCCACTTCTTCTTCCACTCGAGTCCTTCTTCGGCCTTTCCGGCCCAGAATGCCTCCGGGTCCTTCTCCCCTTCGGCGTATATCTTCTCGTCCGTGACCCATGCCCTCTTCTTCAGCTCTTCCGATGGCCAGAAGACACCATGCTTATGCTTGTCCTGCTCGACCCATTTCACGTTCTTCATAATCATCACAAAAGATTATAATATTATTCCGCGCTGTTTTTAAATGTTTCATGTTTTTATTGCAGAAACTATTTCTTTCCCTTCTCCTTCCACATCCTGAGAAGGTCCACGAAGTCCCTGAACCTGACAACGACAAAAGGCTGTGTGCGCTTGAAGTTGAAAACCAGGAAGTCGACCTTTCCTGTTTCCAGTTCACATATCTCGCCCTCCGGGAATGATACGTATTTCTTCGCCTTGGTGGTCTTGGCCTTCCCGTAGAAGCGCCCCTCGACCACCAGGTCTGCGTTTGGGATGTCGGTTTCCCTGCAGGCGTCGCCCCTTGCCGGCTGCCTGCCGGATAGAATGATCCTCCTGGCCTCGAAGCCTTCGGCTCTCAGCTTGTCCTTTACGGCATGTTCGAATTTCAGGGGTTTCCAGAAGGCCTAGAAACCTCTCCTGCCGACTTTATAGCTCATGCCAATCTCCACATGTTTCTTTTATACAACGATTTATTGCAAACACCCCACCTATTGAAATGCTCGGTCCTCTTTCCGACCAAGCCGTCCTTTTCAAGTTTCTTCAAATGCTCATTTATCGTTGAATGGCTTCTCTCCAATGATTCCGATATTCTGGGCGTCGAAGATTCCCCGCCTTTGAGCAAATCAAGAATCATTCCCCGTGTATTGTAATATTTTATCTGTTTTCCTTTATAACTGCCTATAAGCTTTTGAAGAGTTTCGGTCTTTCGGGGATGCAAGAATCCCACCAAACTGGCGAATTGAATAATGTGAGTCTGGTTCTTTATGACGATTCTGTCGATTTTATAATCCTTCCCATTTTTCTTGTAGTTTATCAGATAATATCTTGACATTATTCCTATCGAGCCAAGGAGTCTCTGCACTCCCTTCGCGGCCTCGGTATTGTCGATGTTAAGGGTGATCCCACTGTCGATTCTGCCATACTCATCGTTTCTGGGGTAAAATGCCACATGCCCATCCGTATCGAACAGCCCTCTCAGATAGGCGCCTTTCGTGACTACATCCTTTCCGAAGACTTCTTCAGGAACATTCCAGCGTCTTGGAGTTTTAAAGTTAGAAAACAAATCCCGGAGCCCTTTAGCGGTCATTCTTACATAAGAACAGTCCGGCCTTCCTTGGAAGCCCGGTGAATAATCAAACAGGCGTCTTATTATGTCCATTAAGATTTTCGCGTGTCTCGTGTCCTTGACCGCGATAGAAACCACGCACGTCTGCCCTCCAATTTTTGATACATATCCATCTCCCTGTATCACACCTACCAGATACCAGAACTCGGGCAAATCTGCATAATTGGAAGGTATGGACAGGCTCTTCAGCTTCGCCCTCCTCCCCTTTATCCATTTATACAATGTTGGAAGCGGAACGTCCAATGAGTGTTTTTCTCTCAGCACCCACCGCAATTTGGGTATTGACATTCTCCTCTGCGCGTGCTCGGCAAGGACGATGGCCCTCTCCCTTTCTGTCCAGCTATTTCTTCCTTTCTTCTCCACCACGCCCGGAATGTCAGGCTTTATTTTCATGGTTCTTGCCTTTGCCGCGCTCCCATTCATTGAGGAGTTCCAGTATGGTTTTTTCCATGGATGTTTTTTCTTCGGTCGTCGCCTGTATCTCTCCGCAGAGCTTAAGGAGTTTTCTGTGGGTCATGTCGCTTATTTTTACAGTTTTCATAAAGAATGATTGGTGTAAAATGTATATAAAGTTTACTTGGTATACACCAGAGAGTACACGACTAAAATTTGGCGTGTTCTGCTTAAAAGGCGTCCTCAAATAATTTAAATCCCCTTGGCGATTATCGAATTATGGATAAGTCTCCCGACGAACTAGAGATGAAGAAGTGTGGCCTGGCGAAAGAAATCATTGGCGAGATTGCGATGGCCCCGGACCCGCCCAAGACCATAAGGAAGTGGAGGGCGCTCTTCAGGGTGTCGCAGAAGTCGCTGGCCCAAGAGCTGGGTGTGACGTCGTCGGTGATATCCGATTACGAATCGGGACGCAGGAAGTCGCCGGGCATACTCTTCCTCAGGAGGTACGTGGAGGCCCTCATCAATATTGACTACAGTAAGGGCGGCGAGATGCTAAGGGGGTTCCTGCTTGCGCATGACAACAAATCGGCGTCATCAGCCATAGCCGATATCAGGGAATTCAACAGCGGGCTTGAAGCCGAACGATTCTGCGCCGAGATGGGGGCCAAGATAATCGGCGGCCCTCGCCAGAAGAACGGGAAGATATACGGTTATACCATAATAGATTCCGTAAAGGCCATCACCGAACTGTCATTCACCGAGCTCGTCAAGCTCTACGGCGTGACGACGCAGAGGGCGCTCATATTCACCAACATAACCACCGGGAAGGGTCCGATGATAGCCCTGAAGGTCGCGAACCTCAGGCCGGCGCTCGTGGTGCTACACAACATACCTGAGACGGAGGTGAGCGATGTCGCAAAGAACCTGGCTGTGGTGGAAGGCATACCCCTTGCCGTCTGCGAGCGCATAAGCCTTAACGACCTGATTGAGAAGCTGAAGAAGATTGCCTAGCCTTTCGAGACGGCCTTCTTTATCCTGCATTCGACGCTCTTTCCTTCTATGGTCACGATGCCGTAGAAGCCGCTATAGGCCGGGCCGGGATAGAACACTGTTGTTGCGCCTATCTTGTCGGTGCCGCTGTTTTCGTGTATGTGCGCCGATAACGCGAGGAGTGGCTTTTTGGCAGCGATGATCTTTCTTATGGCTTCGGAGCCTACGTGCTCCTTCGATTTGAGCGCGTCGAGCGACGTGCCCTTCGGGGGCGCGTGGGTGACGAGTATCCAGTCGCCGTGGATTTTCCCCGCCATCCTTTCAAGCGCGGCCTGCGTCTCCTCCTCGGTCGGCTCGAAGAGCGTGTTGAAAGGCGTAATGGCGCCGCCCCAGCCGGCTATCTCATAGCCACCGCTCCTGACAGTCTTATCGTGCATGTTGACGCCATAGTCGTCGAAGACCTCCAGGATTTCATAGGGGTCGTGGTTCCCCAGCAGGCAGAAAAGCGGCTTGTTCGGTATCAGCAGCTTCTGCACGACTATGTCTGCTATGTCCAGCTGGGTGAAGTTGGGAGGTATGTCGAACATGTCCGTGAAGTCCCCGGGGGCGATTATGATGTCGAACTGCTCCCTGGCGGCGGCATCCATTATCTTCTGCAGCACCTCGTATTTCCCATGTATGTCGGCTATGACCAGTATCTTCATGAAATCGCCAATACTATTAAATACAGCGCAGATTTTTTAAGTTTGGTCCGCGCGCACCGCGCCGGATGATTAATGTTTTAAGCATCCACCCTATAAGTTCGTTATGAAAAGCCTGACGGTCGGCGTTTTCCATGACGATGGTATCGGGGCGCTGCTTGGCAAGAAGGGGACAGAGAGCGATATGGTCATGTATAACAGAAAGACAGACGGCTGCATCTTCACCTTCATGCAGCCGGCGGGCGACAGGATCGCCGCCAAGAGCCAGATAATGTCAGCCATCGACGCTGCGATAATCTCCTTTTCCAGCATGACGCCGGAGGTCGGGGAGACCATCCTGATGATTGACTCCTTCGGAATCTCGAAGGGGGTCGCCATCGTGCCCCCCTACACGGAGATGAACAACATCGTGTCAGTCACGAAGGGCACGTCGCTTGAGTCCTTTGTCATCAAGGAGAGGGACCCGCACAAGATAATCGCCGCCCTTGAGACGATAGAGCCGAAGAGGGATGAGGCATCCCCGCCAGCCGTGGTGGTGGACCACTCCTTCAGCGTCAGGGGCGTAGGGGAGGTGGCTCTCGGGTTTGTCAGGAATGGCATCCTTAGGAAGCATGACAAGCTCATGCTGATGCCTGCAGGGAAGGAGGTGATAGTCCGCTCCATACAGATGCAGGACAAGGATTTTGACGAGGCCCCGGCCGGTTCGCGCGTGGGCCTGGCCATAAAGGGGGCGACGGTGGATGAGCTCAGGCGCGGCTCGGTCCTGTGCACCCCCGGAAGCTTCAAAAAGGCGGCGAGCATAAGGCTTTCCTTCCAGAAGAACAGGTTCTACCAGGAAGGCGTCCGCGACGGCGCTTTCCACGCCACGGTCGGCATGCAGACATTTCCCGTCAAGGTAACGGGGATTAAAGAAGGGGAAATCACGATACAAGCCGAAAAGGCGGTTGTCTACACACCGGAGGATACGTTCCTCCTCCTCGACCTGAACGCAAAAAAGGTCCACATCATCGGGAAAGGCAGAGAGGCCCCTGATGAAACGGGGCGTGACGGTTCCCTGGCCAGCTTATAAAATTTTCTGGCATACCATCATTATGGACCTTGAAGGGCTGCATTCCAGGGGCTATATCGACCGCCACAGGCCGCTTTGGTGGGACTACGATTACAAGCCGGAGCCGCGCGAAGAGGTCCCCCTGAAAACCTTCCTTGAGCGCGTGGTCGTCGTCCGGGCGGAAGGCCCTAAGGGGGCGGAGATTTCCCTTCCTCTATACACCGGTTCTGCGGTCCCCATCACATGCCTCGACGTCGACCTGTATGGCAGTCCGGTTTCTTTGTTTGCGACCGCGAGGCCCTACACGCCAGAGGAGCTGGGTGTCGCAACCAGATTTGGTGATATGCCGGCGTTGGCTTTTGGCATGTCCTTGCTCGGGGGCGCAGCCCCGCCAAAGCAGAGCGACGTATGGCCGGCCGAGAATTTGCGCGAGACTATGCATCAACGCGGCATGCCGATTAAAGCTCATTTCAGGCCGCACATCAGGGGAATCGTGAAGGAAAGGAGGGCGAACCATCTTTTCTGGTACCCTATGCAGAATGCCGAGGTCTGCGAGGCGATAGAAACTGCGCTGGGCGAATTCTCTAAGGTTTTCATTCCCTGGATTTATCCGACTGATAGGTCTTATACATGGTTCGGATGCGAATGGCACAGCAAAGTCGGGGCGGATTCGACGTCGGGTGAATCCACGTACCGCAGCACGACCCGGGAATTGGCAGGGGCAGGCAGGCACATGATAAGCTGGAAAAGGCATCACAAGGTGTGGGTGCCGAAAAGGCAGGAAGTCGCCTACGACGAATTTGTGCGTGGTTGTGACGGCGGGGAGGATTTGTTCTCGGTGTATCCTGTCAGCGTTGATGACGTCACAGGCGTTATCCCCCTCGCTTTGGCCACAAAGACTCATAAAGAGAGTAGGAGAAGGGGGCCGGTCGTGCTTGGCGTCTTCGGCCACGCGCGTGAGCTCACGATGCCTGATTTCCCCGGCGCCAGCAGGGAGTCTCCGGAGGTATTCAGGTACTTTATACATCCCATCAGGGATCGCGGGCTCTGCCAAGAAGCAGGAAGGAAAATTTCCACAGAACTGGGTGTGGATTTTGGCGTAGTGTGGGACAGCGGAGGGGAATATAAAATCGTTCGTGGCTGATTGCCAAATTTTGACTTTCGGATGTACTGGCGCCGGCCCCCCACACCACCATTTCCACTGGAAAATGATTTGGTTTGTTTTTGGTTTGAACTATGTATTACTATTACTATAACACAGTAATATGTTATGTTGTTGTTTGTTTTGTTTCTTGGAAACATTCCACACGAAACCTGGGGGTGTGGCAGTTTCCAAAGGAAACAGGGGTTTGGTTGATGGCAGAAAACTCCACAGGAAATAAAGCTTTTTAAACTTCAGCATGAAATAATAATTCCGACAATTCCATGAGAAGCAGAGGTTTCCTATGTCCCAAGTTTCACTAAGCGACATTTTCAGCAACTACGCAAACGGCACCGGAGTATTCAAGGACAAGGACACGCTTTCGGCCGACTTCACCCCGGAGAACATCCCCCACAGGGAGAAGCAGATCAAGGAGATCGCGCTCATGCTGGCCCCGGTTCTGAGGGGGGAAAAGCCGTCGAACATATTCATCTACGGCAAGACGGGAACGGGGAAAAGCCTCTGCGTGAAGAAGGTCAGCAGCACGCTGGTGGTTGCGGCAGGGGCGGCCAGCAAGAAGGTCAAGATAATATACATCAACTGCAAGATGAGGAGGGTCGCGGATACCGAATACAGGCTCCTGGCCCAGCTCATGTCGTCATTCGGGCTGACGGTGCCTTTTACCGGACTGCCGACGAAGACTCTTTATGACCAGCTCTACACGACGCTGGAAAGCAACGGCGGCAGCATCATACTCGTTCTTGATGAGATAGACGCGTTGCTGGAGAAGGTGGGGGACGGCCTGCTGTATAATCTCACCAGGATAAACCAGGAGATAAAGGGAGCCAAGATAACCATAGTCGGCATATCGAACAAGGCATCCTTCATCGACAACCTTGACCCAAGGATAAGGTCCTCCCTTTCTGAGGAGGAGATGATATTCCCCCCATACAACGCCAATGAGCTGAAGGACATACTCATGGAAAGGTCTAAGACTGCCTTCAACGATGGCGCCGTTGATTATGCGGTGATAACCAAGTGCGCCGCCCTTGCAGCCCAGGAGCACGGGGACGCGAGGAAGGCCCTCGACCTGCTGAGGGTGGCCGCGGAGCTGGCCGAAAGGGAGAGCGGCCACAGGGTCAATGAAAGGCACGTCGACATAGCGGAGGAGAAGCTTGACAAGGACAGGATAATCGAAATAATACGGGCCCAGCCGAAGCATTCGAAGCTGGTCATGGTCTCCATCCTGAGCCTCTTCAAGAAAGGAAACAAGAGCATGCACACGGGGGAAGTCTACGAGCTTTACGAGAAGGCCGCCGCCCAGAACGGCCTCAAGACGCTGACCCAGAGAAGGGTGTCCGACCTCATCTCGGAGCTGGACGTCCTCGGGGTTATACACGCCTCCGTCATATCAAAAGGCAGGTATGGAAGGACAAGGAAGATAAACATACAGCTCAGTGAAAAGATAGTATCCCTTTTGTCGAAAACGCTCGCCGGGGAATTCCCTGAAGCTTTTATTAATTTATGACACACCTTTATATCATGGAAAAGGAAGACATTGTGAGGAAGCTGCTGAGCCGCGGCGTGATGGTTTCTCCTGATATCCTTGAAAAGATTAAGGACGGCGACGTGGACGCCTTTCTCGAGAAGACAGATACCGGCGCATGCGCCGTCGTAGGGGCTGGCGCAAAGGAAGGAGAGCGCCTCAGCTGCACCATCGGAGCCCCCGGCGAAAGGGGGGAGATGACGCCCGAGGACGCGGCCGGCGCCAACGCGGAGAAGTACGAGAGGATCAGGAAGATGCTTCTGAGGAAGGTGGACGCCGTGTCCATAAACAACCTGGGAAGGAGCAGCTCGAAGGTCTGCGTCATCGGCATGGTGAAGGATAAGGTCAACGGCGGCTTCGTCATCGAGGACGGCACCGGGGAGATCGAAGTCAGGAGCAGCGAAAGCGTCGATCTTGACGATGTCATAGGCATAAGGGGATGGCTCAGGGACAGGACATTCTTCGCCGAAGAGATACTGCTGCCTGACATACCGATGAGCAGGGAGCCGGGAAGCATGGACAATACCATACTGCTCTCATGCGGGGCGGCCGTGCATCCGGGCAAAGCCGATGTCATACTCACTCCATGCACCATCCAGGAGAACGGGAAGGAGAAGAACCTTCCCAACCCGGCATGGATCTTCCTCGACAAGGGGAAGAAGAAAATCACGGTCTTGGTCTACAAGACCGATGGCAAAGGAAGGAAGGAAGAGGCGCTCCAGTGGCTTAAGAAGAGGTACGTCGGAAAGGACAGCCCCCCGATTGCGAAGAAGGAAAGGGTACTAGAGCCGATACCGGACATATTCTGGATAGTATCTGACAATGAGCCATGGACCGAGAACTACAAAGGCGTCTCTCTGGTCTCCTTCGGCGAAGGCCACAACGCAAGGGTGGACCTGAAAAAACGGAAAATAGAAGTATCCTGAGGCCAGCTTCCATCGCAAGGAAGAGAGCGCCGCTAAACCTGCCGGTTGATTTCTTTTAAACCGGATTTATTTTATTCCCGCCGACTGCCTCTACTCATGCTTGACATATTGCTCCTTTTCGCGGCCGGCATGACGCTCGGCGTGCTGGCGGGCCTCGTGCCGGGGCTCCATCCGAACACGCTTCTCGTCATCATCGTGTCCCTTTTCTGGCTGTCCGGGGAGACGAACCCCCTCGGCGCCCTGACGCTCGTCGTGTCCATGTCCGTCAGCAACGCCATAGTCAATTTCATACCGAGCATATTCTTCGGAGCGCCCGAGCCCGATAGCTGCCTGTCGGTCCTTCCCGGCCACAGGCTACTGATGGAGGGAATGGGTTACGAGGCACTGTTCCTGACAGTTGCCGGGGGAGTGGGGGCGATGCTCCTGACGCTGGCGGCCTTCCCGTTCCTCCTCTGGTCCATCCCATTCATCTATTCAGGCATCCATGCCTATATGACATGGCTTCTGCTGCTGGTCCTGGCCCTTCTCTTATGGCAGGAGAAGCGGGGCATGCTGCTCAAATCATTGGCGGTGTTCCTCATATCTGGAGGCGCCGGCTTCATGCTGCTCTCGGCCATGTCCTCCGAGCAGGTCCTTTTTCCCGCGTTTTCCGGGCTGTTCGGCATCTCCCTGTCATTGGGAAGCATTATGCAGTCGGCTTCCCTACCGCCGCAAAAGAAAATAAGGCGGATAGAATGCAGATGGATGAAGGGGGCGCTCGCAGGCTGGCTCGCGGGCCTTTTCGTAGGCATACTGCCAGGAATAGGCCCCGCGCAGGCTGGTGTGCTTGCCTCCAGGGCAGTCCGTGGCAATGAGAGGGATTTCCTGGTCTCCCTGGGCGGCATAAGCACTTCCAACATAGTCTTCACCTTCATAGCCCTTCACGTCCTGGGGAAAACAAGATCAGGCGCAGCGTGGGCGCTCTCAGAAATCCTTGGGGGAATCACGGCAGGCGAGGTATACTTCATGCTGCTCATCGCAACGCTGTCATGCTTCCTTTCATCCATAATCACGCTCAGGCTGGGAAGCGGCTTCCTGAAGGCCGTAGAAAGAATGGACTACAGAAAGATGAACCTTGGAGTGGTCGTAGTGGTCTTTTCGCTAGTGGCGCTGCTTTCGGGGCTTTCGGGCGTCATGATAATGTCCTTAACCGCACTGATGGGGCTGTCCTGTGCATATCTCGGGGTGAAGAAGATGTACATGATGGGTTTCCTCCTCCTGCCCACGATGCTGTACTATTCCGGATTGGCAGTGCCGGCGCTGGTCCTGCTGGGGCTTTGACCAAGTTAACGCGCCCCGCCGCAAGTTCATATGACGATGTTACCCCCCTGTTTCCTGTGGAAATAGAGGATTCACACATTAAAGCGGCATCAAGCACAGATGCATGAAGTCTGTGTGAAGAAATGACGCAACCCCCAGAACCGACCCCCCTGTTTCCCATGGAAATTCACGCCAAGTCCATGGGCCGCACGTGAAAGATGAAACCCGAAGACATGAACCGGCATCTATGGGCGGCGTGACCGAATGAACTAACAGAACGTTATCCTGTCAGCAGGCCCGTCTGGCGAAGAAAAGAGGAATGAGCCGCCACATTCACACCTGCCAATCAGCGGCGGCCTTCTGTAGGACCTGTTGCACTTCCTGCAGATGAAGCCGTTTATGTCTGCCGCATTCACCACGAGCGGGGCCTTGGCCGCCTCCTTGTGATTGTGATTCATGGCCTGAAGCAGTCCCATCTGCCTTCCCATGCCCAGCAGCTCCTCCCTGTCTATACCAAGGGCGCTGAATATCCTCTCCAGGGGCGGTAGGAGCTGATTATCTATATAATACTGTGAATCCACACGGATGCCCTTCTCCCTGACATAGGCCGGGTCTTCGGCCCGCTTGGAAAGGAGCTGGGTCCCCTTCACTATCACATAGCCTATCCTGTCGCCTATGCCCGGTATCTCCAGGGAGTTCCTCTCCTTGAACTTCTTTATGACCTCCACGTGCGGCTGGATGCCGACGTAGGATTCAGGCCTCTTCGTGATGGTCTTGGTAATCGTGAGCTTGTCTAGGTCTATCTCGCCCCTGAGCAGGCTTTCTACCACGTCCCGGAAGTACTTCACGGACTCCTTCACATCGTCCTGCTTGAGAATGATCTCTATTATCCTGCTCATGGTCTCGGATGTCAGTTCGCACCAGTCCCTTCTGACGGTCTCTATCCCCCTCATAACCATGTACTCCTTCCATTTGCCGTCCTTGTCCCTCTCCAGAGCCCAGGCCATGTACCTCTTCTTGGTCAGAGGGAGGAACCTCTTGAATATCTTGTCGAAATCCAGCTGCATCACCCCAGGCATCCTCTTCGTCACCTTCTCCGACAGCTCCCTCCCGATTTTCTCGGCCTCGTCCGGGTCTTCCGTGGGTACCTTTATCATCACCGAGTCCGTATCGCCGTAGACGACGGCGTACTTGTACTCGTCTTCTAGCATCTTCACGGTCTCCTGTATGGTTTGCCTGCCCAGTGAAGTTATTGCGCTGGCTATGTCTATGCTGTGAATCTTGGCGCGGTAGTAGCCGAAATAGCCGTAGAACGCGTTGGACATGACCTTGAGGGCCAGCTGCTTCATATCAAGCGCCTTCTTCATCTTGCCGTCGGCATTCTTCATCTGCTTCTTGACCTTCTCCCTCTCGTTCATCATCTTCTCAAGTATCCTCGGCATAATGCCGTACTTCACGTCCTTGGGCACGAACCTGGAGCCGCTGGGCGTCTGTATCGCGTCCTTCACGCCGTCGCCGATGACGAGTGTCGTGGGGCATATGTTGTAGGTCCTTATGAGCGAAGGATACATGGACTTGAAGTCCAGCACGAGCACCATGGAATGGAGCCCCCGCTTTGGCTCCAGCACGAAGCCGCCTTTCAGGGACTCGTCCTTCTCCTCCACTTCCTCCCCGTTCATGACATTCATGATTTTCTGGCCGTCAAGCTTGGTAGGTATTATATAGCCCTCCTTGTTGAACTCCCTGAGGAGATAGTTCTCAATCCTCTGGGTTTCCCCGCCCTCCAGTATGTCCTGCAGGAGCGACCCTGATATCTTTGCCAGCGCTATGTACTTGTCCATGAGGTTCCTTTTCAGCAGCAGGTTCATGGCAAGGACGCTGTCCTGGACGCAGTAGCTGGCAAGCCTCCTGAAATCCTCAGGCGAGCCGCGCCACAGCTTACCGATCTCAGACTTCTTCACATCGGCCTTCTCCTCGCCGATGAGCTCCTTCGCGACGAAATCCAGGCCGTACCTCTTCAGGTTCCAGCCCTTCTTCACTATATGGAATGAATCGGCCACGACCCTGCCGGTTATGCTGGTCCTGAAGCGGTTCGCGAACTTGTCGGCCCTGACCTGCTTGCTCCTGCACCTGCCGAAGACCGGCTTCACGCTGTTCTTCCTCATCCTCTCGAGTATGTAGGGGATGTCGAAGTTCTCTATGTTGAAGCCTGTGATGACGTCCGGGTCATAGCCGTTAATCACCTCAACGAACTTCTCAAGCATCTCGCCTTCGTTATCCGAGGCATCGATATTCTCCCCAGGCCTCGTGGACAGCAGAACGGACTTCCTGCCCCCGAACTCCGGCTCGAAAACGAGCGATATCATGACAATCGGATCCCTAGAGGACTCGGGCATCCTGGTATCGTCATTGCTCACGGTCTCTATGTCAAGCGCCACGTACTTCAGCGGTGCGTCCTCCTCCTTCTCTAGGGCCTTCAGCTGCTTTATCTGGATGCTTTTATCGGCACAGACGCTACTGGTCGCAATGCCGCTGCTCTCCACTGCATTGGCCCACTTCATGCCGCCGATGCCCACATCGTTCATCCACCTGTACTTGAAGGGTATATCGGCCTCGTAGACCGCGATGCCTTTGCTCCTAAGCATGTCCCGGACTTCCACGGTTCTCGCCGGGTTCCTCAGCGTTATCTTGCAGACGTCCCGCGGGGGCTGGTAGCCTATGGGAAGGTTGCGCTTCACCTTCTTTATGGACAGGACCTGCGGGTGCCCTTCCAGCCTCTCCTCCACCCCCTCCCCTAGCGCATAGAAGTAGGGGAGGAAGTCCTCGCAGAACCCGCAGACCGTCTTGCCGTGAGCGTCCTTGCCGAATATCCTTATGACAGGCTTCTCATTCACAATCACGTAGTCTACGTCAAGGACCTGGAACTCCATAAAAAATCACCGAATTAAAAATTCGGGAATAAATAATAAATGCATGAATGTCCTCGGTTGGATATTACCCGTTGTATATAATAAACAATAGGATTTTGAAGGTGCATCAAAGCTTCGAATCAAGATTAATTTATGCTAGGCCGCAGGCCCTCCTGCAAATCTAAAACATATAAAACATGGAGCGCAAAAAGAGAACTATGAGGATAAACCCCAGGGACCTCGAGAAGGCGATGAAGCGGATGGGCATGCAGACGGAGCCCATAAACGCCGAAGAGGTCATAATCAGGACCCCCGAGAAGGACATGGTGATAACCAACCCGCAGGTGACAAGAATAAGCGTCATGGGGCAGACGACCTTCCAGATAGTCGGGGAGGAGACTGAAAGGGCAAGGGAGCGATTCTCAGAGGAAGACGTGAAGCTGGTGATGCAGAAGGCCGGCGCCGGCAGAGAGGCCGCGAAGAATGCGCTGGAGGAAGAAGGCGACATAGCTTCTGCGATACTCAAACTAAAAAAATGATTCCTGGAACACACACACCCGGAATATTTCTGCAAAATATAATTGTCAGCGACAATACTATCTTATGGAGAGCGAATGGGAGAAGATGAAGCTCGAAGAGGCCTTCAGGAAGCTGGAAAGCCGCGAAAATGGGCTTTCCGGTAAGGAGGCCGCAGCCAGGCTTGGCAAATACGGCTCCAACGAGATACAGCGGACAAGGAAGATTTCCCCGCTGAAGATTCTCTATGCCCAGTTTACATCGCCCCTCATAATACTTCTGATAGTCGCAGCCCTGGTATCCGCGGGACTTTCATTCCTACCAGAGAGCGAATCGAACATAATCGATACGGTTCTCATACTCCTGATAGTCTTTGCGGCCGGAGTCTCCGGGTTCTTCCAGGACTGGAAGGCCGAGAAGGCCATAGAGGCGCTTAGGAAGATGTCCACGCCGAGGGCGAGGGTCATGAGGGACGGAAAGGAGATGGAGATCCCCTCTGTTCAGATAGTCCCGGGGGACGTGGTCCTGATGGAAGGGGGGGACGTGGTGCCGGCGGACGGGAAGGTGATAAGGGCCTGCGACATCATGCTGGACGAATCAATACTGACAGGGGAATCGGCGGCCGTGAAGAAGAAGGACTCCCAAGCGATATTCATGAATACCAGCCTCACATCAGGCAGCACGAGCATGCTCGTGTTCGCAACGGGCATGCGCACCGAAGTAGGTAAGATAGCGGAGAAGATGCAGGAAATCGAAAAGACGAAGACGCCGTTCCAGAAGGAGCTGGCAGCCTTCAGCAAGAAGATTTTCTGGCTGGTCATAGCGGTCGCGGCCGTCATGGTAGTAATCGGATATTTCAAATACGGCTTTTATTCCGCCTTCCTGACGGCAGTGTCGCTGGCGGTCGCGGCGATTCCAGAAGGCCTCCCGGCCGTCGTAACGCTCTCCCTGGCTTTCGGCGCAAAGGCCATGGTAAAAAGCAAGGCGCTCATAAGGAAGCTGCCGGTGGTGGAGTCGATCGGTTCAGTCAATGTCATATGCACTGACAAGACCGGCACGCTCACCAGGAACAGGATGACCGTGGAAAAGGTCTTCTTCGATGATAGAGTCCACGGCACGAAGGACATCAACAGCGCCGTTGCAAAAAGGATGCGCAATTTGTTCCTCTGCGGGGCGCTCTGCAACAACACGAGCGTCGTTGTCGACGAGGAAGGGAAGAAAAAGATGGTCGGCGACCAGACGGAGGCCGCCATAATGGAGTTTTCGAAGAAGTTCGGCTTCGAGAAGGAAGCGCTGACGAAGGAATACACGAGGACGGATGAGATATCATTCACCTCCAAAAGGAAGCTCATGAGCGTGATGTGCAGCCAGGGGGGAGCCTATCATGTCTTCACCAAGGGCGCCCCGGAGATGCTGCTAAGGATATGCAACAGGATATACGTGGGAGGGAAGGCGCAGAAGCTTGATGAGAAGACGAAGAAAAGGATACTGGAGCAGAACGCGGAGTTCGCGGGAAATGCCCTGCGCGTCCTGGGATTCGCCTACAAGGAGTCGAAGAAGAGGATACGCGACAGTGAAATGGAAAAGGAACTGGTTTTCATGGGCCTCGAAGGCATGCTGGACCCCCCTAGGGAGGAGGTGAAAGAAGCGATAAAGGAATGCGAAAGCGCAGGCATCAGGATCATCATGGTCACCGGGGACAACGTCGAAACAGCAAAGGCCATAGCCAAAGAGATAGGGCTGGAGAGCAACGGCGCCATGTCAGGCGAGGAGCTCGAGAAGATACACGATGCAGATCTTCAGAAGAGGATATCAGAGGGGATGAACATCTTTGCAAGGGTCTCGCCGTTCGACAAGCTCCGCATACTGGAGCTCCTCCAGAAAACGAACAGGGTGGCCATGACCGGGGACGGCGTCAACGACACCCTGGCGCTGAAGAAGGCCGATGTCGGGATAGCCATGGGGGAGAAGGGGACCGAGGTCGCGAAAGAGGCGTCCGACATCATACTTCTAGATGACAACTTCGCCACCATAAGGAATGCCGTGAAGGAGGGAAGGAGGATTTTCGACAACATAAGGAAGTTCGTCACCTTCCTCTTGAGCAGCAACTTCGCCGAGGTGCTTGTGGTATTCATAGGGACTCTGTTCCTCTCGCTCAAAGAGCCGATACTGCTTCCTGTGCACCTTTTGTGGATAAACCTGCTTACGGACGGGATACCGGCGCTCGCCCTTGGGCTGGACCCAGCTTCCCCGGACATCATGAAGAGGAAGCCGAGAAGGATGGATGAAGGCATACTTGACAGGAAAACCATGTACAATCTATTGACTATGGGCACGAACCTCGGGTTGCTGCTTTTACTGGTTTTCTATTTCAATCAGTATCTCGGAATGGAAGCTGCAAGGACGGCGCTTTTCACAGGATTCGTTATATATGAATTTATGCTGATAGCCGTCATCAGGTACCAAGAGGAGCTCACGTTCTTCGACAACAAGCTCCTCCTGCTGGCGCTGGCCGGGTCAATCATCCTGCAGCTGGCCGTCATTTACACGCCGCTGAGCACATTTTTCGACGTCCTGCCGCTGGATGCGATGCAGTGGATGATACTGATAGCGTTCGGGGTAATCGGCTTCTTCAGCTCCATACTCATTTCAAAGGTGGTAAACTCCTTTATCAAACAACCAGCCTGTTGAAACCCGGACCGAACAAAGATTTAAAAAGGAGCCACAAATTAGAACTATGCCTCAAAAGAAGGAATTATCTGCCATGCTCTCTGTTATGAGAAAGTCGCTGGGCCCAGAACTGATTCTAAAATACTGGTGGCTGATATGCATCCTGCTCCTGACTTTATTCACATTCATCACATGGGGGCTGCCTTCCAAGTATGGTCAGCTTACAGGGCTCGATGAGTTCTATGTCTACAGGATGAGCGAGTACGTCCTGAACCACAACCTGCAGTTTCCCGAGATAGACTACATGAGATATTGGCCTGATGGGGTGAGCCCATGGAAACTGGAGGTGGTGGCGTGTATGTACGTGCCCGTGTTATTTTACCTGCTGCTACAGTTCTTCGGCATACAGATGAGCTTCCTTCACTTTGCGATCATCTACCCGGCCATAACGGGCGCCCTGAGCATCTTCGTGATATTCTGGATAGGAAAGGAGCTCTTCAATGACAAAAAGGCCGGGCTTTTCGCCGCAATGTTCCTCAGCGGCGCCAGCGGGTATATATCAAGGACTGCCGCCGGAGGCTTTGAAAAAGAGGCAACTGGTGGCCTGTTCATACTGCTTTTCATGTACTTTTTCATAAGGTCATACAAGCAAGGCTCGATAAAATACAGCCTGACCGCCGGCGTCTTTTTGTCGATAGCCAGCTGGGCATGGGGAGGCGCACTGTTCATATACTACGTGCTGCCCGCATTCTTTTTGCTTCTCCTTATTCTCAACAGGTGCAATGAAGCCATGCTCAAGTCCTTCTTCTCGCTTGTCATGGGAATAGTAGCGATGCAGTTCCTACCATTCTACGCGGGGCTGCTCAGATTCAACAGCATCACCACCATCGCGATATTCCTTTTACTCTCCGCCAGATACCTGGCCGAAAGGTTCAAGTTGATAAAGGAAGACAAGCTCCAGTACTTCCTGCCTGTCATGGTGATCGCCGGGCTGGTCTTCGTATTGGTTGGTTCCATGTTCTCCGACTATCTCTGGGGTATGGTCCATATGGTAATAAGTCTGGTGACGATGGAGAAGGGCGTCATGGGAACAACTGTAGCGGAGCAGATGCCGGGTAACTGGGATGAGATTATCCACAGGCTGGACATCTCCTTCGCGCTTCCGACTTTCCCTTACCTGCAATCCATAGAGCCAATCTTTAGCGCATGGTTCCTGATGCTGCTCGGCGCGGCTTTCATGTTCTACCTGACCATCAAGAAAAGGAGCCCCGTTCACATCTTCGTGACGCTCATCCTCAGCTTCATCAGCCTCCTGAGCCCCATATTAGCAGCGTTCCTGGTGTTCGGCTGGGCGATCGTGCTGAAGTTTGGCTTCAAGAACCTTGACGAATCGAATGAGCTCATGCTCCTTACGCTCCTCTGGCTTTTCATGGGTGCTACGACCGTATTCTTCATGGTGAGGCTGATATTCTTCCTGACGCCGCCGGCCGTGCTGGCAGCGGGGTTCTGCCTTTCCAAGGGGATAAACCTTGCAATGGGCTCAAAGTGGCTAAAGGGAAGAACGACGAAGGGCATCGGCATAAGCGTCCTGCACATACCCCTCATAGCATTCATGACCCTGCTGCTGCTGACGAACCTCACTTCGGCCTACATCTTCTGCGCTTCCATCGGCCCCATATTCAACCAGTACTGGGCCGATTCCATGAACTGGGTTTCGGCCGAGACCCCTGAAAACTCCAGCATCCTCTCTTGGTGGGACTTCGGCTACTGGTTCCAGACGGAAGGGCACAGGCCCAGCATAGCGGACGGCGGCAACACAAACGGCACGGTCAATGAGCAGATTGCCCAGTGGTTCACATCGGACAGCAAGAACTGGACAGACTTCAGGTGGTGGCTGAAGGCGAAGGACGTCAAATACATCCTGATGGATTACAGCCTGCCGGGCAAGTACGGCGCCATATCGAAGATAGCCTCCGCGGGCAAGAACGTGATAGGCATGCTCGAGTTCAGGCAGACGGCGATATACCCGCAGCAGAACAAGACCATCGTCGAGTTCCGGGCCGACCCGTACACGGTCTGGCTGCCTGTCACCGAGAACGGCAACCTTGCAGGTGCTGCGATATTCATGGTATCGAGCGGGAGCCAGTACATGGGCAAGACCTACATCTCAGACTACTGCACTGCCAGCAACGGCATCATAAGATTCCAGCCGCCTGAGAATTCGAACACGATGCCGGGTTGCATAGCCGTGACGAACTACGGCCTGTTCTTCGTGCCTGCGGAAGCGGAGTTCACCATATTCACCAACCTCATGTTCATGGAGGGCTACGGCATACCCGATGTGAAGAAAGTATACCCGGTCACGCAGGAGCAGCTGCAAAGAAACCCGAACCTGATTGCAATATACAAGCTGGAAATAAACGAGACGGCCTAAACCACGCCAAAGTACCAAAGGGATACCCCAATTAGAGCCAGTGCGATTTCAAATGAAAGAACAGTCAGGACGACGTCCTTCTCGTATACCTTCTTCTTCACTTTCTTTGCGAACCACAGCGCAAGGTGTGTGAAATCGTATATATTCTTATGCGGCAGCTCGAGGCTGCCGTCCGGGTTCGCCTTCGCGAAGGCCTCGATGCCGCTTTTCTTCTCGAGGAAGCGGAACCTTATGAACATGGCCGCATCGAAGAAATATGGTATGAAAAGGAGAAGCGCCAGCTTTTCCATGTTGCCTGTTATGGCAATGCAGGCAATGGCCGCGCCCACGGAGTATGTGAGGCTGTCCCCAGGGAAGATCCTGGCAGGCGGCCTGTTGAAAAGCAGGAATGCAATCAGGGCGAAGACCATGCACATCGCAATCATGCTGACCCAGGCGGAGCCCGACAGCCATGCGACAATGCTCAGAGCCGAAAGCATGATTATGCCCATCCCTGATTCAAGGCCATTGTAGCCGGCAAGCATGTTATAGCCGTTAGTGGCGCAAATTATCCCCAGAGGTATCAGGACCATGGGGAAGATAATGCCGAAATTCACGAGCCCTATGAATGGTATGAGCATGAGGGAGTAGCCGGCGTTGACCACGGCCAGGGGTATTGCTATGGGGACTGTGGAAAGGACCTTTGTGGAGTGCCTCATGCCGACCTTCCAGCCGAGGATGTCGTCGATGAAGCCGACGAAGCCGGCCAGCAATATGGTAGTCAGCACGGCGAATATCTCTATAAGGCCGAAGCTGGACGAAAAGTAGAATGTGTTCAGGAAGATGTAAAGGAGTATGCCGAAGACCGTGCCGGCAATGACAGTTATGCCCCCTCCCTCTGGTATCTCAGGCCTCTTCGGCTTGTTCATGTCGGCGCCGACGAGCCCCATGGCATTCGCCTTCCTTATCCATTTAGGTACAAGGACGAGCGTCACGAGGAAAGACGCCACGAAGCATGAGAACAGCACCCATTGCATTGTCAAATCCCCTGCAGCATTTTATAGGACTTTTCCGGCATTTCAAGCTCTTCGCCACATTTGCCGCAAATCAGGGAAACCGTGCCGGCCTTTTGTGCTTTCACCTTCATGTCCTGCCCGCACCGGCACACGAAGCCCCTCAGCTTCGCCGGGTTCCCGTACACGAGCCCGTGGCTGGGCACATCCGACGTGACCACGGAGCCAGCCCCCACCATGGCATGAGAGCCTATCACTATCCCGCACACTATCGTGGAGTTCGCGCCTATGGAGGCGCCGCGACCGACCTTCGTCTTCACAATGCGCCATTCGCCGATGCTTCTCGGCCTCATGTCGTTGGTGAAAGCCACATGTGGGCCTATGAATGCCTCGTCCTCCACTGTCACTCCCTGGAACACGGAGGCCTTGTTGCCTATCTTTACCCTGCTGCCTATGCTCACGTCAGTGTCCACGAAGGCGCAGTGGCCAAGTATGCAGTCATCACCTATCGATGCTCCTTCCCGTACGTGGGCGTAGTGCCAGACCTTCGTTCCCCTGCCTATCCTTGCCCCCTTCTCCACTGTTGCCGTCGGATGCACGAAAACATCTTTCATATCTACCGCCTGCAGGCATTGATTATCTCCACGGCAATCCTCAGGACCCTTACCCCGTCTTCTCCGGTGACCAGGGGCTCCCTGCCGCTTCTGACTGCGCCTATGAAATCCTCCAGTTCAAGTTTCAGAGGCTCCTGCTTCTTTACGGCTATGTGCCTCTTCTTCGGCTCGCCGAAAAGCACTACGAAGTCACCGAACTCGTCATAGGTCTTCTTGTAGATGCTTTCGTAAAGGACGAGGTCTTGGGTTATGTAGTTCAGCTCGGCATAGCCTTTCGTCCCTGTGACGTTGAGCACCCTTATCTTGACCGGGGTTATCCAGTTCACCTGTATGATGCCGTTGGTGCCGTTGTACTTCAGGAAGATGTCGGCATAGTCCTCCCTGTCTTTTATCAGGGCCTTGCCGGCGCATGAGAAGATTGACGTCGGCTCCTTCCCCAGCAGGTAGTTGAAGACATCGATGTCATGGACTCCTATGTCGATG
>Ga0315293_10000676_pt1 | contig 31967 bp, 28 predicted proteins | sample YL17G13_20_MG_FD_203071 | JGI IMG/M metagenome (GOLD analysis project Ga0315293, IMG submission 203071) | Sediment microbial communities from Yellowstone Lake, YNP, Wyoming, USA - YL17G13_20 | ecosystem: Environmental > Aquatic > Freshwater > Lake > Sediment | place: USA: Wyoming | collected... | reverse complement strand
AATTTAAAGCTCATGAGCCTGACGGCGAAACAGTTTTTATACTTTATAAAGTAACTGCCCGGAATTAGATTATGATTCGTATAGTTTGGGGATAGCATGCCAAAAACTAATTAACGCCTAAATAATTTGGTTTAAAATTACATATTTATGATGGATTGTAAAAATTTATCTATAGGTTTAATTTCTTTTGTATCAAAGCAATCAAGTAAAATTTTTATTTTTTTAGTTTTTTTATTATTTTTTCATGGAATTATTAATTATTTTGTACTTACCGATAGCAATTATCCTATTGGGGGAGACTCTCCCAGGTATTATTCACCGGCAAAGAATATGCATGCTGATTTATTTGCAAGAAAATTAGACATAGTTTCATTTATACAAAGAATATATTTTTATTTATTTGGTAACGGAGGTCACCGATCCCTATATAGTCTTATCCTCAGTTTTTTCTTTACCTTTTTTAACGACAAAAATAGTCTTGCCATGGTTAATATGCTTTTTTACGCGATATTGATTTTTTCTACTTATCTAATCGGTAAGCGTATAATCGGTTTTTCTGAGGGTGGTATTTTATCAGCAGTTATAGTTTCATGTTTTCCTATTATTAATGCGATGTCGCGATCCATTATGACTGATTTTGCCTCTACTTCCTTCATAGTTCTTGTTTTTTATTTTCTTCTTGAATTAACGTTCCCGAGAGGCAAAAGAAATAATTTTTTATTCGCCATATTTACTGCAATAGTAATTGTCCTAGCTTCTTTTATACGAGAATCTTTTTTCATTTTTTTATTTACCTTTTGCATTTATTTTTTCTTCGAAACAAATTTTTCAGAAATGAAAAGAAAAACAAAATATTTATTGATTGCAGTTTTAACAGGTTTAACTATATCTTTGGCATCATATTTTAGAACTTTTGACATTGAGAGATGTTATTATCTGTTTAATTGCATTACGGGCACCTCTCCATTTCTTTACGTTAAATATCTCCCCAGTATGTTAACCACCTTTTGTACTATTTTATTCATTTGCTCTTTTTTCTTTTACCTTTTTAGAAAACAAAGAACTTTTTTGATAATTATATTGCTACCTCTTATTCTTTTTTCCTTCTCTCCCAACAAAGCATTTAGATTTATAATGCCGATTTTACCATTTGCAGCCATTATGATATCAGACATGCTTTGGAAATGTTTCGGCCGCTATAAAATCATAATTTTTTTATTTAGTTGTATAATTATTATCCAGCATTTTTTATTTTCTTATTTAGGGTATTCCACATTTTTATATAAATTGCCAGTTACAAAATTTATTTTGACGTTAGATACTAATTTCAGTTTTTATGATTGGCAGCATGGTCTATATAGCATAGTTGATATAGGAAACTATGAAAATGATTGCCGAAAATTGTTTGATATAGTTAAAAACGACATAGCGACAGTTAATTTATTTAAAAAAGCTAGACTCCTTTTTTTCCCTAGTAAAGGGCAAGATATAATGAGTTCTGTGAAATATATTGAATCACGGTATAGTTACAATATCGATTCGCATTGTGTTGCGGAAGAATCTTTTCCTAAAAAAGAAATGATTGGTGGCAGTAATTGGGATTATATTGTTATATGCGAAGATTTGGAATACCCGGCAAAAGAATTGCGTGTTTTTGAACAACACAAAAAGGAATTTAGTTTGTTGAAAAAAATTACAATGGATAATACAGTTTATTGTCTTTACAAAAAAACAAATGGAAAAAGCGGAAACTAAAATAATAATCTTTGCTAAACAAGAAGACGCTACTATTGGTGAAGCGTTGAAAGAACTAAAAACTTACCATAAGTCAGAAGATATTATTGCGGTTAGTACCAGTGTTCGGTATATTTGACCAGAACAATAAGGAGATCTTTAATGATTAAGCTTAGGACAAAACACAAAAATATTCCTGTGGGTTATTTCAAGTTAGGCATAGAAGAAAAAAATGTTGTTAAAGAGGTTTTAAATATAGGCAGAATATCTGAAGGCAAAAAAGTTCAGGAATTTGAAAAGATTTTTGCAGATTATATTGGTACCAAATATGCAGTTGTTTTAAATTCTGGCACTTCAGCGTTAATATCTGGATTAAATGCTCTTATTTATCATAAAAATTTAAGAATATGCCGTAATCAAAAAATTATTACTACGCCTTTAACTTATATAGCAACTAGCAATGCTATTATGTTAAGTGGATTTAAACCAGTTTATGTAGATATAGAATCAAATGGTTTCAACATTGATCCCGAAAGAATAATATCTCATCTAAAAAAGGCAAAAGATATATCAAAGTATGCAGCTATTCTTCCAGTGCATCTTATGGGTTATGCGTGTGATATGGATGCTATAAATAGTATTGCTGAAAGATATGGTTTACAAGTTTTTGAAGATTCTTCTCAAGCGCATGGTACAATGTATAAAGACAGAAAAACAGGTTCTTTATCTTTATTATCTTCTTTTTCTTTTTACATTGCGCATAATATTCAAGTAGGAGAGATGGGGGCGGTTGTAACAAATGATTATGAGATAGTAAGATTGATTAGGAAAATAAAAGCTAATGGAAGGATGTGCGATTGTCCTATTTGTACAAGAAATATATCTGGATGTTTACAGTTGAAAAAGAATAAAGGAGATAACGACTCTGATCCGCGTTTTACGCATGACATGATAGGATATAATTTTAAAACTACAGAATTTTCAGCAGCACTTGGTATTTTTCAGTTGAAAAAGATAGATTGGATAAATCAAAAAAGGCAGGAAAATGTTAAATATTTGAATGATAGATTGAAAAAATTTGAAGATATAGTTCTATTACCTGCCTACTCTACAAATATAAGTTATTTGGCTTACCCGCTTGTTATTAAACAAACAAAAATACTTAGTAGAAAATTCCTCAGATTAAAATTAGAGGAATATGGCATAGAAACCAGGCCTCTTTTTGGTTGCATACCAACACAACAACCTGCATATGAAAATCTAAAAAAACAGTATAAAGGAAAACTCATGAATGCAGAGTTTGTGGGTAACAATGGGTTTTATATTGGGTGTCATCAGTATTTAAAAAAAGATGATTTAGATTATATTATATATATCTTTAAAAATATATTAAGGAGGATATGAAGATGTGTTTTTGGAAAAATAAAAAAGTCTTAGTTACTGGAGGTGCAGGTTTTATTGGTTCGCATGTAGTGGAATTGTTAGTAGAAAAAGGAGCGAATGTCAAAATAGCAGATAATCTTAAAAATGGAAGTCTGAACAACCTGTTAAAAGTGAAGAATAATATAGTAGTTATGAATAAAGATTTTATGAATTTGCGGGATTGTATCGAAGTTACAAAAGGAGTAGATATTGTTTTAAATCTAGCAGCTAAAGTTGGAGGCATTGATTTTAATAGACAATGTCCTGCTACTATGCTCCGCGATAATTTATGTATTAATATTAATATGTTGGAAGCAGCAAGGTTATGCAAAGTAGAAAAATTTTTAATGGTAAGCAGCGCTTGTGTTTATCCTAGGATGTGCAAGATTCCTACTCCTGAGACAGAGGGATTCGTAGGAGTACCAGAGCCAACTAATTATGGATATGGATGGGCAAAAAGAATGGCTGAAATTCAAGCTGAAACATATTATCAAGAATTTGGTTTAAATGTAGCTATAGCTAGGCCATACAATACTTATGGTCCAAGAGATCATTTTGATCCGGAGAAATCGCATGTTATCCCGGCATTAATTAAGCGAATATTTGATGGTGAAAATCCACTAGTTGTCTGGGGAGATGGAGAACAAAGCCGCACATTTATGTTTGTTACTGACACGGCTCGCGGGATGATTGCTCTTATAGAGAAGTATCCGAAACCAGATCCTGTGAATATAGGGACAGATGAAGAGATTAAAATAAAAGACCTTGTTAAAATAATATTAGAAATATCCGGCATAAAAACAAAAGTTGTATTTGATGTCTCAAAACCTTCTGGTCAATCTAGGAGAAATTCAGATAATAACAAAGCTATAGAAAAAATAGGATTTAAGGCAGAAATAAGCTTAAGAGAAGGATTGGAAAAAACTATAAATTGGTATAAAAAGTATAGATGAAAGGAACAGAATAATGAAATCAACTTTAGCAATACTTACACTTAATGAGATAGAAGGAGTTAAGGCTATTTATAATAAGATACCTTTAGCTGAAATTGATGAAGCGTTAGTTGTAGATGGCGGGTCGACAGATGGAACAATAGAGTTTTTTAAAAAAAATGGTATAAAAGTAATTGTACAGGAGGTGCGAGGCAGAGGCGAGGCTTTTCGTATAGTTAGAAGAGAGGCAAAAGGCGATTACCTTATATTTTTTAGTCCAGATGGTAATGAAAATCCTAACGATATACCAAAACTTATTAGCAAATTAGAAGAAGGCTATGATATGGCTATTGCCTCACGTTTTAAGAAAGGAGGTCATAACAAAGAAGATGAGTTAATTTTCCCATATAGGGCGTGGGCTAATCGCGTTGCCACATTTTTAGCTAATCTTTTATGGAATAGAAATATATATATAACTGATACAATAAATGGATTCAGAGCGGTAACTAAGCAAGCTTTTGATAAAATGAAAATAAATGCTCCTGGTTTTGTAATTGAGTATCAAATGTCTATAAGGGCAATGAAACTAAGTTTAAAAGTTGCAGAAATTCCAACTTACGAGAACAACCGCATTGGTGGCGAAAGTAAAGCAAAGCCTATCCCAACAGGCATATTGTTTCTGGAATTTTTATTTAAAGAGTTGTTTATTGGAAAAAATTTCTGAATTTTTTGAAATATTGCCCATTTCTAATTAATAAACAGTACAGTAAGTTAGGTACTGTGCGCGTATCCAAAAGCATTTTTCGGAGTATTGTGCATTTTTAAAAAATCTGCTAAGCTTAAAGGTCTTTAAGGAACAAATAATTTTACGGGAAGGAGTAATAGTTATGAAAAATGTAACTCAAAAAGAAGTAATATTGCAACAGATTAAAAGTAAGGAAACAGGTGAAAAGATAATTTTTAATGGTGTAGATGTAAGTTCGACAAAATTTGAAAATCAGAATTTATCTGATATTGAGTTTTTAAAATGTAATTTTACGAAATGTGTATTTATTAATTGCCGGTTAGCAGGTGTTTCTTTTAAAGGAGCTAATTTAGCCGATACGGTTTTTAATAATTGTAATTTTTCGGATGCTAATTTTGAATTTGCCAATCTTGAACGGGCAAGAATAGAAAATTGCACTATCGAAAAATCTGATTTTAGAGACGCTAAGGCTGATGAAAGTATTTTTGTGAAAGATACTTTTAAAGAAGTTTTTTGGGAAGGCGTGTCTTTTAAATTTTCGAAGATAGAGCATTGCAAGGCGGAAAATATAAAATCCCGACGGTGTTTTTTTGAAAATTCAATCTTTTCTGAGAGTATGTTTTCTCAAGTTGATTTTACATCATCAGTATTTATCGGCGCTAATTGGGAAAAAGTTAATTTTATTAATGTTTCTTTCATTTCTGTTGTAGCACCGGTGCAAATAACAAAATGCTCTTTCGATAAAATCGATTTTTTTAACGCTGATTTTAGAAGCGCTGACGGCCTTTCAGCAAACCTACGAGAAGAAATAGTTAAACAGGCAGGAGTGGTAAGCCCGCAATATTTTAAATTGATATGGAATAATATCTATGGCCGTATAATTATAATCGGTGTTCCTACGCTAGTTATTTATTTAATTACAGCTAATATTGTAAATCCTAAATTTTGGAGCATTGACAGGTTGATTGCTAAGGCAAATAAAGTGGTGAATAAGAACAGAGATTTTAAAGATGCAAATAAGCTTTTAGGAATTGGCCTAAGTAGAGAGAATCTAAGTGAAGATGAAAAGATAAGAATTAAGTTAACCTTGGCTGGCATCTTACAAGATAAAGGGGATAAGGAAGAGGCATTAAAGATATATAAGGAAGTAAAAGGTATAAGAGGGAGTGAAGGGTATGTATGGGAGGCGATGGGGCGAATAGCGCAGATGTATAGGAATGAAGGAAAGACAGAAGAAGCGATAAAGGAATATAAGGAGTTGATAGGGAATATAGGAGGAAAAGATACAGAGAGGCGGGCATGGATAAGTTTGGAATTAGGGGATGTATATAGGGATACCGGCAATAAGGAAGAAGCGAGAAAGATATATGACGATGTGATGAAAGATAGTAATATATCAATAGATAGGAAGATAGACGGGAGGTTTAGAGTAATAGATTTAGTTCGAAGGGATGGAAAGACTGAAGAAGCGATAAATATGATAGAAGAAGGACTTAAGGTAGTAAAAGATATAGGACAAAGGGAGAATTTACTTTTGAATAAAGGCGACATCTTACAAGATAAAGGGGATAAGGAAGAGGCATTAAAGATATATAAGGAAGTAAAAGGTATAAGAGGGAGTGAAGGGTATGTATGGGAGGCGATGGGGCGAATAGCGCAGATGTATAGGAATGAAGGAAAGACAGAAGAAGCGATAAAGGAATATAAGGAGTTGATAGGGAATATAGGAGGAAAAGATACAGAGAGGCGGGCATGGATAAGTTTGGAATTAGGGGATGTATATAGAGATATGGGGAATAAAGAAGAGGCGAAGAGAATATATGAAGGAGTAAAGACATTCCCCTTAAATAATCAGAATTTAATAAACGAGATTAATAGAAGATTGGAAAGCCTTTCAATTTAATTTTATCGTGAAGAAAGATTTCTTTATTTTAATATGTATATCTGTTGTAATTTTCACTGGTAGGATAATATGACGATGCGTATAGTATGGGACATACATTATAAATGTAACTATAGGTGCCCGTATTGTTGGTTTGAAAACGATTTGAGCATCCGCTACTTAAAAGTAAGGCCTATCTCCAGCCAAGAGTGGATTGAACGCTGGAATTATATTTATGATAAATATGGATCTATCCATATAGAAATTACCGGAGGAGAGCCTTTTATTTATGATAATTTTATTTATTTAGTCAAGGAGATATCCAAGTGCCACACCATCAGGATTACGACAAATTTATCATTAAATATAGATGAATTTATTTCAGAGATTAATCCGGAAAGAGTAAAAATTATTTCAAGCTTTCACCCTGCTTTCGCAGAAGAGGATATTTTTTTAAAGAAAGTCATAACCTTGAAAAAAGGCGGATACACCGATACTGTTATATACGTAGCTTATCCTCTCCAAATCAATCTTATAGATTATTACAAAAAGATATTTGAAGATAAAGGTATTGTTTTTTCCGTGACCCCTTTTTGTGGTATATTTAAAGGGCTTAATTATCCAGGCGCTTACAGCGATCAGGAAAAAAAGATATTGGCAGGATACATAGGCGAGGATAAAGATAGGTTGAAATATACCTTAAATAGCGGAACGCCCAGGGGGAAGCTCTGCAGGGCAGGCCAGCAATCAGCTCTTTTATTTGAAGACGGGAAGGTTGCCCGCTGTGGCCCGTTAAAGTCAAAGCCTTTCGCGAATTTATTTGATAAAGATTTTAAATTTTTGGATGAACCTCAGCTATGCGAGTCTGATTTTTGCCCTTGTGATGACAGGAAATCACTCCTGGAGGACTAACGACAAAAGGCGGCGATGTAATGAAGAAGATCTTGAATAATTTAGGAAAAATTTTTGTGGTTTTGGATCAGAAACAGGAGCGGGACATTCGCCAAGGCGTCTTATTGGTGGACGGCAGTTCTATATTACACAATAATTTCGCGCTTATTATAAAAGGCGTGAAAGAAAAGTTTAAGAACGCGAATTTGAGCGTCCTGACATTTAAAGATAAGGAAGGTTTTCTGAGGGAAAATTTTCCGGATATAGAGATTATTGTGCCTGAAGATAAAAGCGTAATAAGCAAATACCGGTTAGCAATAAAATTATTTTCATTATTAAAGCGGGAATATTCCTTTGTCATTTTATCGTCTCTTGATATTTCTTTAGTGTTTGTAAGCGTGTTTTTTGGCAGACAGCCTGTATTTCTTCACAATAGATGGTTTGAATGGTACAGGGTAAGATGCAGGACTTTTTTAGATATAATTTTAAGGGCGCAAAGCACGGACAAAAATCGCAGGAAAACAAATCGCGGCATGCAAGATGTAGTAAAGTCTATCGGAAGGTCTTTTATTATTTTATCAAGTCTTTACGAAGAAGACATAAGTACGCCCGTATTGGTCGTAGATGATGGCCGCGGGGAATTAGGCTATATAACAACTGCCGCAAGAAAAACAAAGACGAATTTTATAAATCCGAATATCAGTGTAGTAACGTTTTCGGATAGGAAGCATTATTTCATGGAAATCGTTCCCCATGGTAATATATTTACAGTAAAAGACCCTGATAGAAGATTTAGCTTGGCTATACAGATATACCGCATGCGCAAGCATGGATTCAGCCGCATAGTGCTTACTAGTTTAGATATCGCGCCTATATTAGTATCATTTTTATTCATAAGAGGAAAAGTTTTTCTATATAATAAATGGCATGAATGGTGGAGATTAAGTTTCAGGACAATATATGGCTATGTCAAAGCAATGTTGGGGCTTTTGTACGCTATGATTATCTTTATGTATCTATTGGTTACCTGCGGATTTATATTATTGAGGACAGCTTCCGGGCTATTATTAGGCTGGGTTTATAATCATAAGAAGACAAATGAATAACAAAAATTCAGGGCATATCGATGTAAGGCAGTTTAGTTCTGACAAGATCCTGAAACATATTGACAGGGTAGATGCGTGGTTAAAAGGCAAAAATCCTCCGCCGATTACGGTAGAAATGGATATGACTAATAACTGTAATCACCGCTGTCCGGAATGTTCCGGCTGGTATTTCCAGAATAGAAATTCCGATTCATTACCATTGAATTTAGCCATGGATATAATAAAACAGGTTGCTAAAGCAGGCGTACGCGGCCTTATATTTACTGGCGGAGGAGACCCGCTTTGTCATCCGGGCACGAAAGATGCCGTGAGATTAGCGCATGATTTGGGCTTGGACATAGGGTTTATCACAAATGGCTCGCTAATAAACAAAGAAATGGCCCATCTTCTATTAAAATGCTGCAGATGGCTCAGAATATCGCTGGACGCAGCGTCATCCAAGACTTTCCGGAAGATTCATGGCATGGATGGTGATACTTTTGATAAATTGCTGGATAACATCAGGTTATTGGTAAAGATGAAAAAAGAGGCTAAGAGCGATACTACTATAGGCATAGGATATCTTACATCCAGGCATACCAAAAAAGAGATGGCAGCGGCGTCTATTATTTGCAAGAAGATAGGCGTTGATTATCTTCAGTTCAGGCCTTTACAGATACACAATAACGGCAAGTTTGAGTACCACAGAACAGGTGGCATAGAAAAAGAAATATTAAAATGCCTCAGGCATTCTAGGGATAAATATAAGGTTTTGTATTCAAAACACAAATATGACATGATGAAAGAGAAAAATTTCGGCAGGAATTATGGAAAATGCTATGGTCAGCAATTTGCCACTGTTATTGCGGCTGACGCTAAGATGTATATATGCTGTCACATGCGCGGTTATGCCAAGTATTGCATAGGCGATTTAAAGAAGAATACTTTCCGGGGAATATGGAACTCATCTAGAAGAAAGAAAGTCGTAGAGAATATAGATTTTCGCGACTGCATTCCTTTGTGCCGGGACAATACTTTTAATCAGATACTCTGGAACATAAAACAGCCCAGAGAACACGTTAATTTTTTATAATAAATGACACAGAAAGTTTTATATATATGCCTTATCCAGACCAGCGTGTTTCGAGGACGCAAAATTTTCCCAGCGTGAAAATTTTGCTCCGTTTTCTCCCTCGCTCGTCCGCCACAGAACTTTGGCGGACGCCGTGCCCGCTCGGGACAAAAAGGCCTCTTAACCCACTGGTCTGGATAAGACAAAAACATAGAGAGTGTGTTTAAAATATTATAATAAATGACACAGAAAATATTAATTATCAAACTTGGTTCAGCTGGGGATGTATTGAGGACTACCGCTATTCTTTCAGGGTTAAAGGGAAAATACCCGGATAGCGTTATAACCTGGCTGGTCTATGAGAATGGTAGACAGTTATTAGAAGGCAATACAAATATAGATAAAGTCATAAGTTATAGTATTGGTTCAGTAGAGGCATTGTCAAAAGAGAATTTTGATGTTGTCTTATCTCTGGATAAGGCACCAGAAGGCATTAAACTGGCATCTGTAATCGGGGCGAAGGAAAAATACGGGTTCGGGGCTGACGAAAAAGGAGAATTATGCCCTCTTAATAAGGGAGCCGAATATTCTTATCGCCTTGGAATTGACGACGAGCTCAAGTTTTTTGAAAATAAAAAAACTTATCAGGAGCTGATATACGAGATGGCAGCTCTGGATTACAAAAAAAATCCTTATGAGCTTATCCTGAATAATGAGAACGTTGAATTTGCGGATAATTTTTTCAAAGCAAATAATTTAGATGGAAGCCAGGCGGTTATAGGAGTCAATACTGGCTCCGGGAAAGCCTTCGCGAACAAAAATCTGAGAAAAGAGAAGATAATACAGTTGATAAGATTATTGGATAAAGAATTGGGCGCGAAAGTCCTGCTTTTAGGCGGACCCTCCGAAAAAGAGATAAATAATTATATTATGAAAAATGCAGGCTGCGGGATAATAGACGGAGGATGTGAAAACCGCATTAAGGATTTTTCCGCGCTGGTCAATGAATGCTCTGTTATTATTGCAGCTGATACGCTTGCTATGCATATAGCTATTGCGCTTAAAAAGCCGGTTGCAGCGCTTTTCGGCCCAACTTGCAGCCAGGAGATAGACTTATACGATCGCGGCTCTAAAGTGATCACCAAAGCGAAATGCGGCCCGTGCTATAAAAATAAATGCGATAAAAAAATTACATGCATGGATAAAATAGATTTAAACGAGATAGTAAAGGCAGTTAGCAGTATTTTCGTAAGTTGACATTTTGACATTGTCACAGTGTCAACTTCGCGGCAGGGGTTATTCAAAGGGCATATGAGCGATATTGATATATCCGTATTCATCCCGGTAAAGAACGGGGAAAGATACCTTGATTCAGCGTTGAAAGCTGTATTTTCTCAGGATATTAATTTTAAATTTGAGGTTATCGTAATTGATTCAAGTTCCAGGGATAAGACTTTGGATATTATAAAAAAATATCCAATAAGGTTTTATGAGATTAAAGAAGATGATTTTAATCATGGATCTACGCGTAATTTTGGAATATCCAAAGCCATGGGTAGATATGTAATATTAATGACGCAGGATGCTGTTCCATGTGACAATCGCTGGATGAATAGATTGGTGGATAATCTTGAACATGATGACAGCGTGGCAGGCGTTTATTCCCGCCAGATTCCGCATGAGGATGCTTCTGTTTTCGCTCAAATAAGAACTAGCAGATTTTTAACTTCACGAAGAGAAAAAAGAATCAGCTGGGCAGGCAATGCAGAAGATTATAATAAGCTGACCCCGGCAGAAAAATATCGTTTTTGCAATTTTGACAATGTATCATCGTGCATAAGAAAAGCTGTCTGGGAGAATTTTAAATTTTCCCGCACAGAATTTGGCGAAGATACAGAATGGGCAAAAAGTGTCTTGGAAGCAGGCTATAAGATTGTATATGAGCCGGATTCCATGGTTTACCATTCCCATGATTATTCAATTTCAGGCTGGTATAAAAGAAATCGCGTAAACTATAGTAAGCTTCACTCTGTTTTCGGCCTTAATGATGCAGATGCCGCTTATAAATTATTGCTATTTTTTTTCGTTTATACGATAAGAGATTTTTATAGTTTTATAAGTTTTTATAAAGATAAAAAAGGATTTAAAGCAATTTTTTTAAGCGTGTTTTTAATTCCTTTTTATTCGTTTGCAGGCGTGTTAGGCCAATATATAGGCATCAGGAAATCCAAACATTCCAGCCCTGCTAGCTAATATGAGCTTCGATAAAAAACAATTTGGCCTTTTTTTGAGATTCGCAAGATACATACTGCCTTATCGCTTAAGATGGACAGCCATACTTATTTTAAGCGGGCTCGGGACATTATCAGGATTGGTTAATCCGTATCTTGCAAAATTAGTTATAGACAAGGCGATAGGCAACAAGGACCTGAAGATTTTTATTATTCTTGCTGTCGTGGGAGGAGCGGTATTTGTTATCTCCGGAGTCATAAACGGCGTCAGGCAGTATCTGGGAAGATATGTAAAAGCAAGGGTAAAGCTTGATTTAAATAAAAGGGTTTTTACAGGAATAAACAGGCTTCCATTTAGCTGGTTTCAAGATAGAAGCACGGGAGAGAATGTCTATAAAATGAATTATGACATAAATAGAGTGAGCGATTTAATGACAACTATCCCTCCGCAGGCAGCAGCGCTTTCGCTTAAATTAGTCATCACCTTTTTTATTATATTCCGTCTCAACCGGCAGATGGCGGTTTTTTCTATATGCCTTGCACCTTTTTTATACTTACCGCAATATTATCTTACCAGGAAAAGACGAGCTGTCTGGGAAGAATTCATAAAGAGTTCCGAGCAGCTTTTTAAGATGTTGCACGAAACCTTCTCGCATATCTACCCTATCAAGGTGTTCGGCAAAGAGGGTTCAGAGATACGGAAATATTTAAGGAAACTTGTCGGCAATATAAAAATAGAACTGAGCACTACAAGATTAGAAATCTTCAGCGGCTTTACTGCAAGCGCATTAGGTAAAATTATTATAGGGCTAATTACTTTTTATGGCGGTTATCAGGTAATCAAAGGGAAAATGACACTGGGAAGCCTTACGGCTATAATAGTTTATTTAGGGCAATTAGCGGGTATACAAGGCACTTTTATTGATTTTTTTCAGACGACTGTGCTGGGCCTTATTTCCTGCCAAAGAGTGGCCGATATTTTAGATACGGAAGAAAGCATTAAAGATATAAAGGGGGCAAAGAGTGTTGTTTTTGAAAAAGGAGACATTGTTTTTGATAAAGTTAGTTTTGGATATGTTCAAGGCAAGCCTGTTTTAAAGGATTTAAGTTTTTTAATTAGAGGGAATACGCACATAAGTTTGGCCGGGTATTCTGGATCCGGAAAGACTACCCTGTTAAATTTAATTTTCAGGCTCTATGATCCATGGCAGGGAGAGATTTTGATCGATAGGCATAAAATTAAAGACATAAAACTTGACAGTTTAAAGAGCCAGCTTGGCATGGTTTTGCAAGGGCCGTTTTTATTTAATGATACCATAAAAAATAATATTGCTTATGGTAAGCAGCATGCGGTTGAATCAGAGATAATTCAAGCTGCTAATATTTCTCTGGCAGATGAGTTTGTCAGTAATTTGAAAGAAACGTACAATACTGTAATTGGCGAGAACGCCTGCAAGCTTTCAGAAGGCCAGAAACAGAAGATTGCTATAGCAAGGGCCTTAATTAAAAAACCAAAGATTTTAATATTCGATGAAGCAATGTCTTCCATGGATTCGGAAAGCGAAGAGAGAATATTAACTAATATCAGAGAAAATCTAAAAGGTGCGGCTTTAATCACAGTTTCTCATCGTTTATCTACAGTGAAGAGTGCTGATTTGATTTATTTTTTAAAAGGACCGGGAGAAATTATTATAGGCCGTTATGAAGAATTGCTTCAGGATGATAAAGATTTTTACAATTTATTCAAGGCGCAGATTAAATGATTATTCTTGATTTTTCGCATCTGATGCTATAGCAGAGATGCCGTCGCTAAACCTAATATAATCCACCATAATATCCCTGTCTCAGGAATAAAATAAGTGATATCAATAAGGTTATGGAGCATGAAGGCCAATCCTGCCAGAAAAAGATATTTTGATTTCAAGAAAGATTTGTTTATAAAAGTAGTTATTAGAAGCGCTATTGCAATAAGGCCCAGCGCGCCTGTTTCTATCCACACATTGAGAAATATATTATGCGAATATCTGGTGTCACTGCTCCAGCCAACCCTGTATTTTAAAAATACTTCCTGAAAATTTCCAGGCCCTATCCCTAAGAATGGGTGGTCTTTTATGGCAGCCATGCTGATACGCCAGTAATTCAGTCGCTGCATTATAGGATTATTAGGATTATCCGGATTCATCAGGCGGCTCCATTTGCTTGATATAATAAAAGCGATACCGAGAGTTATGAATATAAGATAAATCACAACCATCAGTTTCTGTTTTTTAATATCTTTATAAGAAAGGAAAAATAGCGCGATAAGAGTGATGACAAGGCTTAAGCATGCGCCGAAGGATTTTGTGAAGATAATGGCGAAAGCAATAACCGCAATCTGGAACAATGCAAGGCTGGAATTTAATATCTGCTTGGCGTAACACGCGAGAAAGAAAACAGTTATTAAATATCCGGCCAGGATGTTGGGAGAGGGGAAGGTGCCTATCGCGCGTTTTTGTATAAGGATATCCCTGGCATAAGGAGAGTTTAAAAGAAAATCGCTGTTCGTTTTTTTTAGATACTCTATGGTATGACGAAAGCCCCAGAAGTATTGATATATTGAATAGACGCTTATTATTGTAGCAGCGATTACAATGATTTTTATAAGGGTATTTTTCTGAGAGTCATTAATTTGCGATACAATGAAGAAAATAGAGGCGTAACTTATGAATCTGATTGTCTCTTTGAAGGAATTTTGGATATTAATGGAGGATATAGTAGAGATTATATAAGCTGATAAGAGCAGTAAAATTGGGAGAATATAGCCGTAGGGGAGGTTTAAACCTCCCCTACGGCTCATGATGACTACGATGGCAAGAAAGATTATAAAGATTTCATAATAGGATTCAAGGACAGGATAGGCAAGGCCTGAGAAAAAAGGCCTGAGGAAAATAAGCAGCAATAATGGAATAAAGATAATGTGTGATAAAGGTTTAGATTCAGCGTCTTTCATGGTATAATTAAAATTATGATATCAGTAATTATAGTCAATTACAATAGGAAAGATTTATTGAAGCAGTGCCTTGATTCATTACGGACGCAAAGTTTTAAAGATATAGAGATTATTGTGGCGGATAACGCGTCAAAGGATAATAGCGCTGCAATGGTAGATATATGCTATCCAGAAGTTAAATTAATACGAAACACGGCCAACGCGCTTTTCTGCAAGGCGCAGAATCAGGGGATAGATATTTCGAGGGGAGATTTTATATTGTGCCTCAATAGCGATGTTATCCTGGATAGAGATTATTTAAAAGAGGCATTGTCCGGCGCAAGAATTGACGATAAAATAGGCATGGTCAGCGGAAAAATTTTAAGAATGGACAAGAAGACAATAGATTCCACAGGCTTATTTTTAGGCAGAAACAGAAAAGCGATTGAAAGGGGCTATGGGAAAATCGATAAAGGCCAATATAATAAGCCGGGATATGTTTTTGGCGTAAGCGGAGCGGTCGCATTTTTAAGAAAAAGCATGATATCGGATATAAAAGATAAAAACGGCTATTTTGACGAAAGATTCGGAATGTATTATGAGGATCTGGATTTATGCTGGAGGGCGAATAAGAAGGGCTGGAAAGCTTATTATAATCCAAAGGCAATAGCTTACCATGTAAGGGGAGGCACGGCAGTTAGTCCTGGCCACAGGGCAGCGCAAATCTTTCCTTATATAAGCCATGATTTAAAGAAAAGATATATAATAAATAGATATAGATGCATAATGAAGAATGATTCCATTATTGGTTTTTTAGTGAATTTGCCGTTTATTTTGTGTTATACCATAAAACTATCCGGCTATTTTATATTAAACGAACTTCTGTTTTCCGGCTATTTTAAAAAATAGTAGTACATGCCTTCTGTCAAAGGTAAATATATATGATAGATAACAAGAAAATTGTTGTTGTGATGCCGGCTTATAATGCGGCTAAGACATTAATAAAAACCTACAGGGAAATTCCGTTAGATATAGTAGATAATGTAATTATAGTTGACGATAATAGCAATGATGAAACAGTAGAATGCGCTGAAAGGTTAAACTTAAAAGTTTACAGGCATGATAAAAATCTGGGGTATGGCGCGAATCAGAAAACATGCTATCTTAATGCGCTTAAAGAAGGTGCGGATATTATTGTGATGCTGCATCCGGATTATCAATATTCTCCTAAATTTGTTACAGCCATGGCCGCGCTTTTATGCACAGGAGAATTTGATATAATTTTAGGGTCCAGGGTTTTATGCGGCATGGCTTTAAAGAACGGAATGCCATGGTATAAATATGCTGCCAATAGAGCACTTACGTTTTTGGAGAACATACTATTAAATTATAAATTATCGGAATATCATACCGGCTACAGGGCTTTTACCAGAGAAGTTTTGTTAAATCTTCCGATATTAGAGAATTCGGATGACTTTATTTTCGATAATCAGATAATCGCGCAGGCCATATATTTCGGCTACAGGATAGGAGAGGTTTCAGCGCCATGCAGGTATAATAAAGATTCATCTTCGATTAATTTCAGGAGAAGCGTCATTTACGGATTAGGGGTAATATTGACAGGGATAGAATTTGTATTGCAGAAATCAGGACTGGCGCATTTTAAAATATTCGATAAAAATGGAAAGAAAATTTTACCTTAAGTTTTGAATTATGAATCGGCTCGCGCAGGAATGCAGCGTTCGTTTGTTTCTCCGATGGGCGTTAATTCGAAAGAGAGGCTGGGATTTTTAAAAGATATGGATAAATTCTACGAAGATTTGGAATAATTATATTTTAACAAGGAAAGAATGAATATTCTGCAAATAGTCCATTGTTTTCCTCCTGAAAGCATGACCGGTTCCGAGATATATGCATATAACCTTTCAAAAGCGTTTTTAAAGAGGCATAATGTAAGCGTTTTTTACAGGATAAATAATCCCGCTCTGAAAGAATATGAGGTTATTAAAAGTAACTGTGACGGTCTGGATGTTTACAAAATTAATCACACTTTTAAAGATTACGATTCCATAGAGAAAATATATAATAATAAGGAAATAGAAAAGAGATTTTTAAAAGTGCTGGATGAAGTCAGTCCGGATATAGTTCATATACAACATTTATTATTCCTGTCGTTAGGACTTGTAGATGTAATCAAGAAACGCGATATCCCGATTATCTTTACGCTTCATGATTACTGGCTTATGTGTCCTAAAGGACAGCTTTTAAAAAACAATCGAAAGATATGTAAAAATCCTTTAAGTGCTAATTGCCCTTATTGCTTATCGACATCCCTTAATCCAAGAGTCCTGGTTAAAAAAATATTTAAGGCCTTGACCCATTACAAAATCCCGACCAGGTTTAACCCTGATCTGGCTAAAATCTATAAAGATGTAGATCTATTTATAGCCCCGTCAAATTTCCTGCGCCATAGGTTTATTGAATTCGGCCTGCCTCCGGAAAAAATTATTTATTCAGACAATGGCATGAATTTAGATATATTGAAAGATATAGAAAAAATAAAATCCGACAAAATCAGATTCGGTTTTATAGGAACTTTGATACCGGCCAAAGGAGTTCACGTTCTGATAGAAGCATTTAATAAAGTAAAAAGCAATAAAGCAGTTCTTAAAATATACGGAAAGACGCCGGTTAATAATAATATTTTTAATTATTATAATAGAATAAGACGCATGGCAGGAAATAATAAAAATATAAAATTTATGGGCACATTTAACAATAAAGATGTGGCAAAGATATTCAAAGAGATAGACGTTCTTATATTCTCGTCTATATGGGAGGAAAACTCACCCCTGGTTCTTCATGAGGCTATTTTGACAAAAACACCGGTTTTAGCTTCACTAGTAGGAGGCGCAGGCGAATTAATAAAGCATGATAAAAACGGTTTTTTATTCTGCGCCGGAGACGACAATGGCTTATCTTTGCTCATTAAAAAAGTTATAGAAAATCCGGAAACAATAGAAAACTTAAAAAAAGATGTTGTGCCGGTAAAAGATATGGAGTTTCACTGTAAGGAAATAGAGGCGATATATATTGAAAAGAGCAGAAAGCGCATTGATTTAAAAAATTCTTGTAATACTTTCAATGTTAGGTTACACGTTAGCTCTGCCTAGCCCAGCAGGGTGAGAGGCCTTTTTGACACGAGCCCCGTCCCAAATCTAAGTGTTACTTATAAAAGATTCGCGTAGATTTGAAACGGGGCGAGCGAGTATGGTGTTCTGCCAGTTTTGGCAGGTTTTGAGAAAAGCCTTGTTTCTTCGAGCGGGCATGGTGTCCGCCAAAGTTCTGTGGCGGACGTCCTCGAAAACTGCTGGGCCGGGCAGAGCAAGTTAGTTTAAATTGTAACCTGACTATTCAAATAATACATGCTAAAACATAATTTTTCTTGACCGGAACATTAAAGCATAGTATAATTTGAAATCGGAGGTCAAAGTGACATTAGTGAAAGATCAGAAGAAAGAGGTAATAAAGAAGTTTGCTGAACACGAAAAAGATACCGGCTCCTGTAACGTGCAGATAGCTTTGATTACAGAGAGGATCAATGGCCTTGCAGACCATTTTAAGTCCCATAAAAAGGATTTTAATTCAAGGGTCGGGCTTTTAAGATTAGTAGGTAAGAGAAAAAGACTTCTGGATTATCTTAAAAAAGAAAACCCGGAAAAATACCGCGAACTCACTGATAAGCTGAGTTTAAAAAAATAATGGAAGGCGGATTTAGCGACCTCTTCAGCAGTTTTTAGATTTAATAACAGAGGTCTTTAAGTCCGCCTTTTTCATAACCAAGTCGACTTCGGAAGTCGGAAAGAGCAAGGAGATTTATGATTCATAAAGTTGAAAGAAAGATCGGGAAAGAGACAATTATTATAGAAACCGGAAAGATGGCAAAGCAGGCCAATGCCGCCGTGTGCGTGCGTTACGGAGGCACCATGGTCCTGGTTACCGCTGTTTGTTCAAGCGAACTCAGGGAAGGTATTGATTTTTTCCCGCTGACCGTGGAATATCAGGAAAAGACGTATGCGGCAGGCAGGATTCCCGGAGGATATTTTAAGCGCGAAGGAAAACCTACTGAAAAAGAAATTTTAACCTCAAGGCTTATAGACAGGCCCATAAGGCCTCTTTTTCCTAAAGGTTTTGTCAATGAGGTCCAGGTTGTAGCGACAGTGCTTTCAAGCGACGGAGAAAATGATTCTGATATACCTGCGATGATAGGCGCTTCCTGCGCGTTAGCTATTTCAGATATACCTTTTATGGGGCCTATGGGGGCAGTGAAGATTGGTTTGGTGAAGGGGGAGTTCATAATTAACCCTACTTTTAAAGAACTGGAAGAGAGTTCTTTAAATCTGGTTTCAGTGGGGCTCAAGGATAGGATTTTAATGCTGGAGGCAGGGGCGAATCAGATTTCAGAAGAGAAAATGCTTGAGGCAATAGAATTAAGCCAGGAATTTATAAGGGTAAGCATAGAATTACAGGAAGAGCTTCAGAAAAAATGCGGCAAAGAAAAAATCAAGCCGGAATTAAAACTTGTCCCGGAAGAATTGCATGAAAAAGTAAAAAAGCTTTCCTTGGATGGGCTTAAGAAGATAAATTTGCTGCCGGCTAAAGAGCAGAGAGAAGATGCGGTTAATGTTCTAGCCAAGCAGGTTGTGGAAAAATTAACCAAGGAAGATGAAACCCTCAGCGAGATCGATATAAAGAACGCGTTGTACGAGGTGGAAAAAACTGAGGTCAGGAAATATATCCTGGAGAAAAAGATAAGAATAGACGGCAGGAAATATGAGGATATAAGGCCTATAAGCTGCGAAGTAGGCCTTTTGCCGAGAACTCACGGTTCAGGCCTTTTTACAAGGGGCCAGACCCAGAGCCTGTCAGTAACTACGCTTGGCACGAGCCAGGATGAGCAAAGGCTGGATACTCTTGAGGGCGAGAAATTTAAAAATTTCATGCTGCATTATAATTTCCCGCCTTTTAGCGTAGGAGAAACAAAGCCGATGAGAGGGCCCGGGAGGCGTGAGATCGGGCACGGCGCTTTAGCAGAAAGAGCTCTCAAGGCAGTAATGCCTTCGGCCGAAGAATTTCCTTATACTGTCAGGATTGTGTCGGAGATACTTGAATCAAACGGCTCGAGCAGCATGGCGACTGTTTGCGCAAGCACTCTTTCCCTGATGGACGCAGGCGTCCCGATTAAAAAGCCTGTTTCAGGCATAGCCATGGGCCTCGTAAAGGAAGGAAATAACGCGGCTATTTTAACTGACATTGCGGGACTAGAGGACCATTACGGAGACATGGATTTTAAAGTGACAGGCACTGATACAGGAGTGACTGCGCTTCAGATGGACCTTAAGACAGACGGAATAGACATGGATTTGATTAAAAGAATAGTTAAACAGGCAAATCCTGCAAGGGCATTTATTTTAAATAAGATAATAGAGACAATAAATACGCCAAGAAAAGAATTGTCAGTGTATGCGCCGAGGATAACTACGCTGATGATAGACAAGGAAAAAATAGGGGCTTTGATAGGCCCGGGAGGCAAAATTATAAAAAGGATAATTCAGGATACAGGTGCTACAATAGAAGTGGATGATGAAGGCAAGGTATCTGTGGCTTCTGACAATGAAGAGGCCTCCAGAAAAGCGATTGATATGATAAAGGGCATTACAAGCGAGCCAGAAGTCGGCACGATTTATGAAGCCACTGTAAAAAAGATCATGAATTTTGGCGCGTTCTGCGAGATACTGCCCGGCAAGGAAGGCCTTGTGCATGTTTCTGAGCTTTCAGATAAGTTCGTTAAAAACGCGGAAGATGTTGTTAAGATCGGGGACAAGGTTAAAGTCAAGCTCATTAAGATAGACGAGATGGGCAGGCTGAACCTTAGCATCAAGCAAGCGCTAAGTTGACATTCTGACATTGTCAAAGTGTCAACTTATTTTCAAACCCGCATTGCAATTTAATTGCAATGCGGGTTTGAAATGACATATGACATTTTTAAATGCAATAATTTCAGGGATAGTGCAGGGTGTAGCCGAGTTTTTACCGATTTCGAGCTCAGGTCATTTAGTTATTTTACATAAATTAACAGGTTTTAGCGAACCCGAAATCCTTTTTGACCTATTTTTGCACCTCGGGACTCTGGCAGCTGTATTTATAATATTCGGCAGAGAGGTAATAGAAAGCGTAACCACTAAAAAAAGAATAGGTTTTTTAATTTTATTGGGGAGTGTTATAACTTTTGTTTTTGTCCTGTTCTTTATAAAAAATATAGAATCCGCATTTAACAATGTAAAAATAGTCGGCGCCATGTTTATAGTGACAGGCGCGTGGCTTATAGCCGGCAATTTTATAAGGCTTGGGACAGAAGGCATGACGGCTTTTAAAGCGGTCTTGATAGGCCTGGCTCAGGGCATAGCGGCTTTACCCGGCATTTCCAGGAGCGGCGCTACTATTTCTACAGGCCTGTTTCTCGGGCTCGACGGCCAGGCTTCCGCAAAATTTTCGTTTTTATTGTCCATTCCCGCCATACTTGGGGCGTTTTTATTTAAAGTAAAGGAAGCAGGATTAAATCTTTCAGGCATGAATGTAAATTATTTTATCGGGTTCTTTGTATCTTGCATTGCAGGCGTTTTATCATTAAAGTTATTGTTAAAAGTGCTTTATAGAAATAAGTTTCACTGGTTTGGAGTTTATTGTATTTTAGTCGGGATAATAGTTTTAGCTTTTTTAAAACAATAACCTACGAGGTTGGGACGGTTAACGGTTAGATGAGCAAGGATAAAAAAGATCTTATAGCTTCAATCGGATTATTTGTTTTTGCGATATTGCTGCTATCCGCGATGATTTCATACTCTTCTTATGATATCGGCTTTGAGACATCCACTCCTAATATTCATATCCGGAATTATATAGGCATGATAGGGGCTTATACCGCATGGGCGGTATTCAGACTGGTAGGATACGCAGGATTTTTTATACCTTTTCTTTTTGTAGTATGGGGCATAGGGATTTTGGCTGAGAAATTAACCGGGAAGCTCTTATACAGGATTTTAGGCATTTTATTTTTATTCTCCGCAAGCTCAGCATTTTTCAGTTTAACAGCCAGGCCTGATTCAGTTTTAATGGTGGCGAGGGGCGGGCTTTTAGGATTTTTGTTGACCGACAAGTTTCTCCTGGATTATCTGGGGGCTATCGGCGGATACATAGTAACGATAAGTTTGACCATATTGGCGCTTTTAGTTGCCACAGAATTTTTAATAGTGCCTGTGATTTCTATTCTATTCATGAAAATATGGGCTATAGTTGATAAGATAGGCAAGCGAAGACGAGAAAAAAGAACAGTTGGTTATGCAAAAATTGAGAAACCTGTCAGCGAAGGGCCTAGATTAAGGCCTGCGGTAAGGATTGAAAAGAAAGCGCAGAATAAGGGTGAAGAGAAACCCAGGATAAATATAATGCCAAAGCCCGCGCCCAAGCCAAAGCCCGCGCCCGCGAAGATAGCAAAGGTCGAGCCGAGGGTGGTAGGCGATTATAAACTTCCGAGCTTGGATTTATTGAATGCCCCTACTTATGAGTCAGGAAATATATTTGGAGAGAATCTTGAAGAAAGCGCCATGATACTTGAAGATACTCTCAGGGATTTCGGCATAGAATCAAAGGTTATTGATATAAGCAAAGGGCCTGTTATCACAAGATATGAATTGCAGCCTGCCCCGGGCGTAAAGGTAAATAGAATCACAAGCCTTAGCGATGATATAGCGCTTACTATGAAGGCAACTACTGTGAGGATAGTGGCGCCCATACCCGGAAAATCATGTATTGGAATAGAAATTCCTAACGCGGATACGTCCATGGTATTCTTGAAAGAAATACTGGAATCCGGCGAGTACCAGAAGATGGCGGCTTCTTCGAAACTGGCCATGGCGCTTGGCAAGGATATCTCCGGCAGGGCTGTAGTTACGGATTTGGGAGACATGCCCCATCTTTTAATAGCAGGTACCACCGGCTCAGGAAAGACCGTGTGCGTGAACTCGCTTATAATGAGCATGATTTATAACGCCACCCCTGAAGAACTGAAATTTTTAATGGTGGATCCGAAAATGGTAGAACTTGCCATATACAACGGCCTGCCTCATTTGTTGTGCCCTGTTGTGACTGATGCCAAAAAGGTCTCCGGCGCGCTGGGCTGGGTTGTGAGCGAAATGGAAGCTAGGTATAAAATGCTGGCCAAAATTACCGTCAGGAACATACAGGCATTTAATCAGAAATCAGAAGAAAAACTCCCTTATATAGTAGTCATAATAGACGAGTTGGCGGATCTTATGATAATTGCCCAGGAAGACATTGAGAATGCTATTACACGGCTTGCCCAGCTTTCAAGGGCAGTCGGGATTCACATGATACTTGTCACGCAGAGGCCGTCAGTGGATGTCGTAACCGGAGTGATAAAAGCGAATTTTCCCGCAAGGATTTCGTTTAAGGTCGCGTCAAAGGTTGATTCCAGGACGGTCTTGGATATGAACGGCGCAGATAAACTGCTTGGGAAAGGCGACATGCTGTTTCTGGAACCGGGAACTTCAAAGCCGATAAGGGCCCAGGGCACGTTTCTTACAGACCCTGAAATAGAAAAGGTAGTGAATTTTATAAAATCACAGCAGGAGCCTGTTTATGATAATGAGATACTTGAACAGCAAAAGAAAAGCGTGTCCGGAAGAGGCGGTTTTGAAAAAGATGAGTTTTTTGACGAGGCTGTAAACATGGTGCTGGAAACAGGCCAGGCTTCTGTTTCAATGCTTCAAAGAAGATTAAGGCTTGGTTACACAAGGGCCGCAAGGATCATAGACGCGATGGAAGAAGACGGCATAATAGGCCCTTTCAGGGGCTCCAAGCCCAGGGAGATATTGATACAGGAATATCAGCCTAAAGAAGAATCTTCTGCCAAGGAAGAATCGGAAACTTCAACCGAAGAAGCTGAGCAATAATAATTATGCCGGAGTCATTAGGTAAAATATTAAAAAGAATAAGAGAATCCAGACGCCTTTCCATAGAAGAAGTATCTGAAAGAAGCCGCATACCCAGGAACATTATATCCACAATAGAAGAAGACAGGCTTAATGAAATTAAATCCGGTTTTTATGCGAAGAGTTTTGTAAAAACATACGCCTCTTTTTTAAGCGCTGTAGATGAACCTGGCGTAAAAGCGTATCTATCCGCAGGCGCGCAGCCGGCAAAGCCTATATCTGATGTTGATACCGGGAAGGCCGGCGCTCCGCAAATAGATTTTTCCGCAGCAACTAAGTATAAAAAGCAGATAGCAGCTGTTATTATGAGTATTTTTGCGTTATGGGCGTTAACTTTTGCTATTTCGCAAGCGGGCAGGTTTATCAAGAATATGCCTGCGAAAAAACAGAATAAGCCGGCTATTGTTAAAAAAGAAAAATCCGGCTCCGTAGAAATTGAAGTATCCGCTTCGGAAAATACGTATCTCCAGGTAACGGGCGACGGAGAACTTATGTTTAAGGGTTTGTTTAAAAAAGGCAGCAAGGATGCGTGGAAGGCAAAAAAAGAGATAAAGATAGAGGCAGGTAATTCCGGAGTTATTAAGATAGGCATGAATGGAAAACCCTTGAGTTTTGCAGGCAAAAAGGGCGAAAAAAAAGAAATAACAGTCACCAAAGACGGAATAAAGTGAAGGGTCGGGTTATACATTCGCCCGCCATAGAAACAACGGCGGGCTCAGGGTAAACTCCGCGACGAAGGATCTCATCAAATCTCCCCGCCTTATGAAGAAAACAATCAGCATATTAAGTTTAGGCTGTCCCAGAAATCTTGTAGATTCGGAAAAGATATTAACAGAATTTACAAAAAAAGGTTACAAGTTCCGCGAAGATTCGCTTAATTCTGACACGGTAATTGTGAATACGTGCGCTTTTATAGAAGACGCCAGGAAGGAATCCGTAGACGCCATACTAAAGATAATAGACGCTAAAAATGAAGGCCGCGTGAAAAAGATTATAGTGGCCGGGTGTCTTTCAGAAAGATACAAAGATGAATTGGCCGGAGAGCTGAAAGAAGTGGATGAGTTTAGGGGCGTCCGGGATTTTGACAGAGTAGGGGGCGGTCGCGACCGCCCCCTACTTACCCCGAAACATTACGCTTATATTAAGATTTCCGAGGGCTGCGCCAACAGGTGCACGTATTGCGTCATACCTTATTTGAAAGGCGATTATAAAAGCAGGCCCGTCGGATCAGTAAAAAAAGAAGCAGCTATGTTGATAAAAAACGGAGCTAAGGAGCTTATTTTGATAGGTCAGGATATTTCCTTGTATGGCATAGATTTATACGGGAAAAAGAGGCTGGCAGATTTATTAAAGGAACTGGCAGGGATTTCAAAAGACGTTTGGATAAGGTTATTATATTTGCATCCTTCGAATTTAGATAAAGAAGTTATTAAGATTATAAGAGATAATAAAAATATATGCAGGTATATAGATTTGCCACTTGAGCATATTAATGATAGAATATTAACCCAGATGGCGAGACGGGCCAATAAAGAGAAAATAATCCGCCTGATAGAATATATAAGAAACCAGATCCCGGGCGTCAGCATAAGGACGTCGTTTATAGTAGGTTTTCCCGGGGAATCAGATAAAGAATTCAAGGAGCTGGTGTCTTTTATAAAAGAGATGAAATTTGAAAGGCTCGGTGTTTTTAAATATTCAAGAGAAGAAGGCACGCCGGCATATGACTACAAAAATCAGATTCCGGAAAAAGAGAAAGAAAGAAGATTTAATATTATAATGTCAGCGCAGCAGGGCGTATCAAGAAAAATAAACGAAAAATTTAAAGGAAAGACATTAAAAGTACTCATAGAAGAAAAAGGCAAAGATTATTATGCGGGCAGGACAGAATATGACAGCCCTGATATAGATGGGTTGGTGTACGTAAAGGGCAATAATCTCAAAATAGGCAATTTTTATAACGTCAAGATAACAGACTCATATGAGTATGACCTAGTTGGTTGCACCGCGTAGGCGGGGTTTAAACCCCGCCTACGCGGTGGTGAGGTTTTATGAATTTAGCGAATAAACTTACAATTTCCAGGATAGTTTTAGCCGGCTTTTTTATATTGTTTCTATTTATAAAAGGCCCGGGCGCTAAATTTATGGCCCTGACTGTTTTTCTTGCAGCCTGTATCACAGATTATTATGACGGTTATATGGCCAGGAAGACAGGCGGGATTACTTCCTTTGGAAAACTGATGGATCCCATTGCGGATAAGATACTCATTCTCGGGGCATTTTTGGCTTTCGTCGAAATGGAGATAATACCGGCATGGATGGTCATGATAATAATAGCCAGGGAGCTGATGATCACGGGCATAAGGATTCTTGCGCTTTCTCAAAAAAAGGTTCTCAGCGCAGAAGTGGGAGGGAAACATAAAACAGTTTCTCAGATGGTGGCTGTTATATCAATATTAATATTTTTAATAATAAGGGATTTGGGTTTCAGCATAAGATATGCGGAATATTTTGAAATAGGATTGCATGTATTGATGATTATCGTGGTAGCCATGACGCTTACGTCCGGTATTTCCTACATGATTAAAAATAGAGAGATGTTTATGGGTGATAAATGAAAGACCGTTTGTATAAAATGATAGCAAGTGTTTTTTATATAGGTTACCTGCCGGTCGCTTCTGGTACGCTCGGAAGCCTTGCAGCGCTCGTTTTATATTATTTTATATGCAATAACACGGTGACAATGTCTGTGGCTATATTGACAGTAGTTATCCTGGGGTTTATTACTGCCGGAAAAGTAGAGAAGATGTTTGGAGAAAAAGACCCTGGAGAGATAATAATAGATGAATTTGGCGGCATGCTTATCAGTCTGTACCGGATACCGCCGACAATGGGTTACGTGGTAACCGGATTTTTGTTATTCAGATTTTTCGATATAGTAAAGCCGAGACCTATCCGGAACCTCGAAAAATTAAAAGGCAGTCTGGGGATTATGTCAGACGACCTGATAGCGGGTATGTTTACTAACATAGTGCTTCAGGTTATCTACATAGTTAACCTGTTATGGCGTTCATATTCTATAAGTGTTTTTCCAGGATAGTTGTGTAGACAGCGCCTTTTGGGCTAAGTCTGCTTTGGAAGAGTATCAATTTATCTATTTGCACATCATTCCCTGAAATAAAATCCGTTTTCTTGACCAATCTTACAAGTTCCGGCATATTTTTAGGAGACCTGATCCGGGCAAGCGTGAGATGGGGCTGAAACTCGCGGGCCTCTCTAGCAAATCCTGATTTTTCCAATTCATTTTCTATTCCTTCAGCCAGAGTTTTTAAATAATCCGCGCCTTTATCAACACCGAGCCAAATGACGGCCGAATGATTCAGATTTGGAAAAGCCCCTATCCCGGAAAAATTAATCATAAAAGAGTTGAAATTATTTGAAACGCCGGATAAGGCATCGGAGATTTTCTGAACATCTCCCTCGCATATGTTTCCAAGGAATTTTAATGTCAGGTGCATTTGGTCTTCAGTTATCCATTTGGCATCAGCGTCTGATTTTTTGAGATTGGAAATAAGTTCGGATATTTTTTGCTTGGTTTGATCGTCAATTTCAACCGCGATGAAAGCCCTGACAGTATTCATATGCATGTATGTAGGGGAAGGTTTGAAACCTTCCCCTACGGTAAGTATGTTCTGAGCATGTTTAAAGCGGCTTGGGTGGATTTATATTTTATGAGATTACGGGTTCCGACAAAGCGGAATTCTTTACAGATAGTTTTTGCTTTGGTTGACAGGGCTATATATACGAGGCCTGCTGGTTTTCTGCTTGTCGCGCCTCCTGGGCCCAGAATGCCGCTGACCCCTATTCCATAATCCGCGCCGGCCAGCATCCTGACGTTTTTTGCCATTAAGCTAGCAGCCTCTTTTGACACGGCTCCGTATTTTTTTATTGTTTTTATGGAGATATCGAGCAGTTTATTCTTGGACTCGTTGCTGTATGTTACAAGGCCGAGTTTAAAATAATCAGAGCTTCCGGGTATATCCGTGATCCTGCTGGCTAAAAGGCCGCCGGTGCAGGACTCGGCTATGGCCAATGTTTTTTTAGGCCTTGAAAGCATTTTTCCGACAATCTCTTCAAGTTTTTCATTGTCATAGCCAAATATGTAATTTCTAAGGCGGGCAACAATTTTTTTCTGGATTTTATTTATTGCTAAATCTGCGGAGTTTTCGTTTTTTTCTGTTACAGTGATTTTTACATGTATTTCCTCGGGACATGGATAGATACCCATCTGGACATTGCCGCTTATCTTCAAAAGGTCTTCTATTATTTCATTTACCCTTGATTCAGTAAGGCCTGTTATTTTTATAACCCTGGATTTTATGATCTGCCCCGAAGGAAATACTTTTTTAAGATATGGGATAGCAGTGTTTTCAAACATCGGGTAGAGTTCAAATGGGACGCCGGGGAATGCAATTAAAATTTTGCCATGAAGACCGTAGGCTAGGTTTCCTCCTTCGCTAAAGCTGCGGAGGACAGGTAAACCTGCCCTACGGTTCCCGGATGTTTCTGAAACAGGGATGATTAAGCCGGGGGCTGTGCCTATATTATTAAGAATTGGCATTGCGCTTTCAGGTATAAATGCTTGGCGAAGATTATTAGCAGGCATTTTTATGTTTCGGCGTTTAAAATGAGCTTTTATGCGCTCAGCTATTTTTTTATTAAAGATTAATTTACAGTTCAGCGCTTTTGCAATACATTCGAGTGTCAGGTCATCAACAGTTGGGCCGAGGCCGCCGCTTAAAATCACTATCTCTGATTCGCTTAGAGCTTTTCTTATAGATGAAATAATGACTTCAGGATTATCAGGTATGTCCAGGTGTTTTGAGGTTTTTATGCCTATAGCCGCGAGTTTATTAGAAATAAACTGGGCGTTTGTATTTGCAATATGGCCAAGCATTATTTCATTGCCTATGCAGATTACCTGAGCGTTTGTATCCATAGGATTTATTATAAGCAATCTATATTATATAAGCAAGATTTTTTAAATTTTTGAAAGAAAATCAGCTCGAGATGTGTCTATTATAAGTGAGGGCATGGTTTATGGAGTCCGCCACTGAAACAATGGCGGACGACATAAGCCATAAGTCCGAACTTACCCTTGACATTTTGCGGGGGATTTAAACGCACTAGATTCTAGTTATTTTAATGTGTTACGCAAAATATCAAGGGTTAATTCGCACAGTGACTTATGTTCACTTTGTTCCATAAGTCACGCGCTCATTAAAAGGAGGTGTTGGATAATTTGTGCTTTACTTTAACCTGTGGTAAATGTATAATTTATACATTATTCACAACAAAAAAAGGGGGTTAAGATGGTTAGGAAAGAAGAAAAGAAAGAAGAAAAAAAACAAGTGGGGGTAAAAGGCGGGGACAGGGATAAAGCAATTGAATCAGCTGTTTCGCAGATAGAAAAGCAGTTCGGCAAGGGTTCTATCATGCGCCTCGGCCAGGGAACCAAGTTTGAAGTGGATGTTATTTCTACGGGCGCATTGTCTCTGGACCTTGCATTAGGAGTAGGGGGAGTGCCCAGAGGCAGGGTCGTAGAGATATTCGGGCCTGAATCCGGCGGAAAAACAACGCTTACCTTGAGTATAATTTCGCAGGCTCAGAAATCAGGAGGCGTCGCTGCTTTCATAGACGCTGAGCATGCATTAGATCCGACCTACGCGAGGAAGTTAAAAGTAAACCTGGATGACCTGCTGATATCGCAGCCTGATACAGGCGAGCAGGCGCTTGATATAGCTGAGATGCTTGTAAGAAGCAACGCGGTTGACCTTATAGTAATAGACTCTGTCGCGGCTTTGGTGCCAAAGGCAGAGATAGAGGGCGATATGGGAGACAGGCATATAGGGCTTCAGGCAAGGCTCATGTCGCAGGCTTTAAGAAAACTTACAGCTATAATTTCCAAGACGCACACCTGCGTTATTTTTATTAATCAGATAAGAGAAAAGATAGGGGTTATGTTCGGAAATCCCGAAGTAACCACAGGCGGAAGGGCATTGAAATTCTATTCTTCCGTGAGGATTGACATGCGGAATATAGGAGCTATAAAAACAGGCGATAAGGTTATAGGCAACAGGATAAGGGCAAAGGTTGTAAAAAATAAGGTTGCCCCGCCTTTCAGAAATGCGGAATTTGAAATACTACACGGGGAAGGCATCTCCAGGGAAGGCAGCGTATTAGAATTAGGCATAGAAACAGGCGTTTTGGGAAAATCAGGGTCTTCGATAAGTTTCGGAAGCGAGAAGCTTGGCCAGGGCATGGAGTCTGCCAGGGAATATCTTAAAAATAATCCGAAGGCCTGCAGTGAGATAGAAAAGAAAATCAAGGAAGCTCTGATAAAAGCGGCTGAAGATAAAAAACAATAGTCGAAGGGGCGCAATGGGGAAAATTAAAATACTTATTTTAATTTTTTCATTAATTTTAATTTCATTGTCTGGCTATGCTGAACAGCCGTCTCAAGAGGCAATGAGTCTGCAGGATGCATTTGTAAAGGTTTCCAAGGATGCCGGGCAGGCGGTTGTCAGCATAAGCACCGAACACACGGAGCGTTACCAGACAAGATATTATCCTTTTGCGCAATTCGAAGACCAGTTCTCCAATGATTTCTTCAATGATTTTTTTGTAGAAGGCCCTCAGAGAGAGTTTAAAAGGATAGGTCTTGGGTCAGGTTTTATCATCAATAAAGAAGGATATATAATTACCAATGAACACGTGATTCACGGCGCGGATAAGATCACTGTTACATTGCCTGACGCCAGGGAGTTTGAGGCTAAACTTATAGGGTCTGATATTTATTCCGACCTGGCTGTAATAAAGATTGAGCCTAAGGGAGAGCTGCCTTCTGTAAAATTTGGAGATTCGGATAATGTCCAGATAGGACATTGGGCAATAGCCATAGGCAATCCTTTTGCGTTCGCGGTGAAAAATCCTGAGCCTACGGTGACTGTCGGGGTAATCAGCGCTCTTCATAGGAGCCTCCCGAGGACAGATAAGCGGACAAGAGAATATTCAGACTTGATACAGACGGACGCCGCGATAAATCCCGGGAATAGCGGCGGGCCTTTGGTAAATATTTACGGAGAAGTTATAGGCATAAACGTTGCCATATTTACTTTGAGCGGAGGGTCAGAAGGCGTAGGCTTTGCGATTCCTGTAAATTCTGCCAAGAAAATAATAAATGACCTGATGCAGGGTAAAAAGGTTTTGTATGGCTGGCTTGGCGTAATTATCCAGGATATAGACGCTAATTTGGTATCTTATTTTGGATTAAATGATAAGGCAGGGGTTATAATTTCAAGAATAGTGGATTCCAGTCCTGCTGAAAACGCAGGTTTAAAGCCCGGGGATATAATCGTTTCTCTGGATAATGAGAAGATTAAGAACACAAAAGATCTTATAAGGAACCTTCTGAAGAAGAATGTCGGAGAGAAGGCTGATTTAGGGGTTATAAGGAATTCAAAGCTTTATTCTACCGTTGTGGAAATAGGAGAAAGGCCTGAGGATAAAACAGTCCTTGCGCAGAACAAGATAGAGCCGCAGGCTGTTCAGAAAGATATTAAATCTTGGAGGGGGTTAGAGGCCTCTGATATAACTTCGGAGATAGCGCAGCGTTTTAAATTAAATGCCGAAAGCGGAGTGGCTATAATCTCTGTTCAGCCAATGAGCCCTGCTGAACGCTCAGGCATAAGGCCTGGGGACGTGATTTATGAAATCAACAGGCTGCCTGTTAAAGGTATGAGAGATTATTTGACGGCTATAGATAAAGTATCCGGTGATGTGCTGATAGGTACATACAGGGGTTATGTAGTGCTTAAAGAAAATTAAGTTGACACTCTGACAATGTCAGAGTGTCAACTTTGCAATAGGATTTT
>Ga0315293_10000674_pt1 | contig 32020 bp, 27 predicted proteins | sample YL17G13_20_MG_FD_203071 | JGI IMG/M metagenome (GOLD analysis project Ga0315293, IMG submission 203071) | Sediment microbial communities from Yellowstone Lake, YNP, Wyoming, USA - YL17G13_20 | ecosystem: Environmental > Aquatic > Freshwater > Lake > Sediment | place: USA: Wyoming | collected... | reverse complement strand
TAACTCCACATTAAGGTCCATATTGATGCCGGTCATGATACCTTTCACTTCGAATTCAGGCCATGACCATGTTTCTTTTAGGATAATAACCTCACGCGCGCCGTTAACAATCGATTTGCTGATCTGCATGGTAAAACGGATTCCGCTGGATTCGTTGAAGTTTATCACTTTTTTCAACGGTGTCATGCCGGCCGCGGAATAGTTCAGCACGATGTAGGAGCCTTCGACCGCCTTATAATTGATGTTCCATGTATCCCCACCCCCATCTGTAGCTGGGAGTACACTTAGCGAGCCGCTCAGACTTCCTATTGCAACAGTGAGCGTGCCAGCAGCTGTCGTCGTATAATCGAAATGTACCGTTGTACTTGCTGCAGCTGCAAGCTCTACCGTCTGGCTTCCAGCGGCTGCTCCGCCCACGGTGAGCGTAGCTGTGTAGTTACCGCTGGCTCCGCCGCTGTTGGTGACAGTTGCCGATATCTCTACCTCATCACCGGCGTAGGCACTAGCAGGATTGATTACCAGGTTGGTAACCCCAAACTTCGCTGCTCCTCCGCCACCGCAGCCAACAACCGCCAGGCTTGCTATAAAAACAAGCGCAAGCAACAACAAAGAGAACCTTTTCATTCTCATGTCAGCTCCTTTCTCCCTTTTTATATTTTTGTTTAGTATATTAAACCACAGTTCTATATTGTGTTGTCAATATGGCAAACGTGAATTGGCGCCCTTTTATGTAGTAGTTAAGTATTTACCATTTCTTTAAAACGAACTCTAGGTGCCGATTAGTATATCAGCTTTCGTGGTTTAAAAGCAAGATAAAAAGATGTATATCTGGTAGTTTCGCTATTGGGTCGTGGGATATTATCAGGTCTGGGAGGTATTTATCGCTTCTATGCAGCCAATTATAAAAAGAGCTGCAGGATTCTTTATGCAGAGGGTTCCCTTCAAATCTCTCGAACGAGGGCATATGCAATATACCCCTACACGATTACTCCAAGATTGAGAGGGGGTTGCCCTCATTTCGACTTAAATATAAAGAGGTGCAGTATCTTCATCCTTACCTTGCCTCTCCCCTCAAAGGCTAGGGATTTTAGATAGAGGTGCAGGATTCTTCCTGCCGGGGTATTAGGGGTGTCCCCTAATTCTTCTTAATATCCCCCAAGTATGGGGGATTAAGGGGGTTGATTCAATAACCAATGTAAATAAAAATAGTGCAGGAGATTGCTCCTGCCGGGGGAACTGGGGGTGTCCCCCAGATTCTTATTTATTCCCCCAAGTATTGGGGATTGCAGGGGGTTGGACTACTCCTCACTATTGAATTCAATGTCAGCATATTTGCATTACGCTATCCCTAATAGTAGAATATTCATGTGAAAGCTAAAGAGGGTGGAATGGATAAAGGGACATGGAGAGTAAAGACAGGCCTTGCTCAGATGCTCAAGGGCGGCGTGATCATGGATGTGGTGACGCCTGAACATGCAAAGATAGCTGAAGAGGCCGGGGCCTGTGCCGTGATGGCCCTGGAGCGTGTGCCTGCAGATATTCGCGCTGCCGGCGGCGTGGCCCGGATGTCCGATCCCCAGGTTATAGAAGCCATAATGGATGCGGTCTCGATACCGGTGATGGCCAAGTGCCGTATCGGGCATTTCGTTGAGGCGCAGGTGCTGGAGGCGCTTGGCGTTGATTACATAGATGAATCTGAAGTTCTTACGCCTGCGGATGAAAGCCGCCATATCTGGAAGCATGATTTCAAGGTTCCTTTCGTATGCGGGTGCCGTGATTTAGGTGAAGCGCTGCGCAGGATCAATGAGGGCGCGGCGATGATCAGGACCAAGGGCGAGGCCGGTACGGGAAACATAGTAGAGGCTGTCAGGCATATGCGGGCGGTTATGGACGGCATTCTTAGCTTGAAGGGTATGACTAAGGATGAACTTGATGCGGAAGCGGAGTCCATGAGAGCACCGCTGGAACTGGTTATAGAGGTTAAGAAAACAGGGCGGCTGCCTGTTGTAAATTTCGCTGCCGGGGGCATAGCAACACCGGCGGATGCGGCATTGATGATGCAGCTGGGGGCGGAGGGTGTGTTTGTCGGCTCAGGAATCTTCAAGTCAAGTAACCCCGAGGCGAGGGCTAAAGCCATAGTGAAAGCTACCACCCATTTCCGGGACCCGCAGATAATCGCTGAGGTATCTAAAGGTCTGGGAGAAGCTATGCCTGGCTTGGAAATTGGTAAAATATCGGAAGATAGCCTTCTTTCAATCAGAGGCTGGTAGACGTTCTGGCAAATTTAAATTACAAGGTGAGCCCTTTGCCGAAAGATAGCGTAATCAAAATCGGAGTACTGGCCCTCCAGGGCGCTTTTGAAGAGCATTTGGCTTGCTTGATTCGTTTGAAGGTTGAGGCCTCGGCGGTGCGCCTGCAAAGGGAACTGCAAGGTCTCGATGGGCTAGTTATCCCCGGCGGTGAGAGTACTACCATGGCGAGGCTGATGAGGGATTACGGGTTAACCGCTCCGCTGCGAAAGCTTATACGAAGTGGATTCCCCGTTATGGGCACGTGCGCCGGAATGATCGTCCTCTCTCACAAGATAGCTGATGTGGGTGCACCAACACTCGATGCGATGGATATCAAGGTTCATCGCAACGGCTTCGGCAGGCAGATAGACAGCTTTGAGACTCTGCTCTCAATCCCCGTAATCGGAGAGGCTCCATTCCCCGCAGTTTTCATCCGGGCACCATTCATCGAACATATTGGGGACGGGGTCGAAGTATTAGCGCGTTTATCCGATGGGACCGCGGTAGCAGCAAGACAGGGTAACATGTTAGCATTGTCCTTCCATCCTGAACTTACCGATGACCATCGATTGCATGCTTACTTTTTGGAGATAGTTCGTAATAGCGTGAAACGATGATACGGGCAATATATCGTACCGATGTGTTGTCGTTCTTTTTCCCGTCTCCGCTTGAGCGCCCTAACGAGGCCATCTCCCGTGAGGTCCCAGGCAGAGGTAACTTCTTCTCACCGGAGATCTTTCTGGAGCACTGGCTTCCCTTGAAGGGGAGGCGGCGCACCTGGGTTACCGATGAAGATGGCCGGATCAACAGCCTTATCTCTGTGAAAAGCAATAAAGAATCTAAAATATGGTATGTGGATTATCTTCAGGCAAGCGACGAGAAGCATTGCTATGCCCTTTTAGAATACGTTGGCAGTTCTGCCGCCAGGCGGGGTGTACGCAAGCTGTTTATCAACCTTTCCGCAAACAGTCCCATGATCGATGTTGCCAGGCGTGCCGGGTATTCTACTTATAATACTTACTATATCTATAAATACAGGAACAAGTCTGCGCCCAGGTCTGTGCCAACACCGGACCAATATTCGATACGGGTCCCGTTAAAGGGAGATGAAATGTCCCTGTACACCCTGTTTAATTCATCAGTACCCCTCGCGGTCAGGAGCGCAGAGGCCTTGACATTTGAAGAGTGGCAGGACAGGTCGGGTTGTTGCGGGTGGTTTGAGCATCGCACGGAATTCCTCGTGTACAGGGGAGGCGCTTTGGAGGGTTATTTGCGGATTTCGTTTTCCGGGCGAACGGGCTGCTTTGAGATAATCTTCCGTCAGATAGAGGGCGTTGGCCTGGAATGGCTGGTCAACTATGCTTTAAATTATCTGGGCGGCAAGGCGCAGATATTCGGTATCGTCTCCGTTGCCCAGTGGCAGCTGCGCGGCATGTTGGAAAATTCGCAGTTTGAGCAGATAGCAAAGTTCGAGACGATGCTGAAAGAGAATGTGATCAGGGTTGAAGAGCCGCGGTTTATGCCCATGCGCGCGTGAGGTGAACGATGTTTCAGAGAATTACGGATGACCTTGAAGCTTTACTGGATCGATTGCCTCCACATATTGCGCAACCGATACAGAAACGGAGGGAACGAGGCGATCTCCTTGAAGTGATCATGGATTTGGGCCGTATGCCTCAGGCACGTTATCCGGAAGAAGAAGTTACGCTTACCGATAGAGAAGTCACCATTGAGGATATCGAATACGTCGTCAGCCGCATCGGTGCCTTTGGCGGCGACAACCGGGCTGGCATAGCGCGTACGTTGCACCGCATCTCCGCTATCAGGAACCGCGACGGCAACATCGTAGGGCTGACCTGCCGCGTGGGCCGGGCGGTTTACGGCACGATCAAGCTCATCGATGACCTGATAGAATCGGGCAAGAGCATATTGCTTATGGGCCGGCCGGGCGTCGGCAAAACCACCATGCTCAGGGAGATGGCCCGCGTCTTGGCTGATGATTTGAAGAAGCGCGTAGTGATCGTGGATACCTCCAACGAGATCGCCGGCGACGGTGATATACCGCATCCGGCCATTGGGAGCGCGCGCCGCATGCAGGTCGTCACCCCCAGCCTTCAGCACGCCGTTATGATCGAGGCTGTGGAGAACCATATGCCTCAGGTGATCGTTATCGATGAGATAGGCACCGAGCTGGAGGCGCAGGCGGCGCGGACTATAGCTGAGCGCGGCGTCCAGCTGGTGGCGACTGCTCACGGGAACACTTTGGATAACTTGATCATGAACCCAACCCTGGCCGATCTGGTTGGGGGCATCCAGAGCGTGACCCTGGGCGATGAGGAGGCAAGAAGGCGCGGCACGCGGAAATCCGTTCTGGAACGCAAGGCTCCTCCTACCTTCGACATCATAGTTGAGATTCAGGACTGGTATCATGTTGCCGTGCATGCCGATGTGGCGGAGGTGGTGGATTCGATGCTGCGCGGGCGGCCTATCCTGCCCGAGCTGCGATGGGTGGATGAGAACGAGGAGGTGCGGCGCGAGCAGACAAGGCCCGCGGCGACTGGAGTTAAACAGGAGCCCAGGAGGGAGAGCGCAGGCGCTGACACAAGGATATATCCCTTCGGCATCAATCGCAGCCGGCTGGAGCAGACACTGAATAAGCTGGATATTGAGGTGGAGCTTACAAACAGCGTGAAGGATGCGACGCTGGTGATGACCTCCAAGAGCTATTATCGCAGGAAGCCTCAGCCCATCCACGACGCGGAGGCGCTGGGCATCCCGATCTATGTTCTTAAGAACAACAGGATTTCACAGATGGAACAGTCGCTCATGAATATATTCGATATCAGGCAGACTGAAGCTCCCTCTGATTCGGCTATTAAAGAGGCGGAGGAGGCCATATCACAGGTTTCGCAGGGCAGGCAGAAGGAAATAGAGCTCAGTCCGCAAAATTCATATATCAGAATGCTGCAGCATCAGCTTGCAGAGAGATTCGATTTGAGGTCACAGAGCACCGGCCGCGAGCCGCATCGCCGTGTTAAAATTTATCATGGATGATTGCAAGGGGCGATTGGCCTCATTTATGTATATAGGAGTCGCATTTGTCACTATTCATAACATTTGAAGGCGGTGAAGGGTGCGGTAAGAGCACGCAGGCGAGGGCGTTATTTCGCAATATCCGCGGTTCCGGTGTACCTGTGATTCTGACACAGGAGCCGGGCGGGACTCCGCTGGGGCGCGAGGTCCGGCAGTGGCTCAAGGGCGAGGCGGATAGCGATCCGATTGCTGAGCTTCTGCTGTTTAATGCCTCGCGCGTGCAACTGGTTAAAAATGTCATCCGACCGGCACTGAAAGAGGGTAAGGTCGTTATCTGCGATCGCTTTTATCATTCGACTATTGCCTATCAAGGATACGGCCGCGGCCTTGATTTCGGTCTGATCGATACAATAAACAATGTTGCTACATCCGGTTTGGAGCCGAATCTGGTGATTTTCCTGGATACGGATGTGGGCCAGGCCCTGTCGCGCAAGCGCAACAAAGACCGGTTTGAGCTTGAAGATATTGTCTTTCATCAGCGGGTGAAGCAAGGGTACTTGGAGATGTCTAAGGCTGATCCAAAGCTCTGGATGGTTATCGACGGGTCTCTTTCCAAGAATATGATCGAGAGGATCATCTGGGATAAAGTGGTGGGGCTTTTGCCCAATCGATAGATGGTCTTGACAACTGTATTATCCAACCCCCTGCAATCCCCCATACTTGGGGGACATTTTTTAAGTGTAGGGGACACCCCTAAAACTCCGGCAGGAGATTTTTCTCCTACATCTCTATATGTCGACAGGCGGGGCGATTCATTATCCAACTCCCTTGGTCCCCCAGACTTGGTCCATCCCATTTCGGGAAGGATTCCGCGGAAGGGCACCTCTTTTAAGTCGCTGAAGGGATTATTCTTTAGAAATGTTATTGAAATTTCGGGGAAGAAATGATATACTATATAAGCTTTAGCGGTTTACCTTTAATACCAGCCCTGTGAGACTGGAAAGGAAGTACGCAGTGAACTATATAAATAAGAATACATATCCCCTTACCATATCAATGGACGAGGGGATTTTTTATGCCTGAAAAGGTACTGCTTGACGAGCAGGACATCCGCCGCGCCGTTACCCGTATCTCTCATGAGATAGTAGAGCGGAACCGCGGCTGCGACGACCTTCTATTTATCGGCGTACATACACGGGGCGTACCTTTAGCGAAACGGATCGCCGCTTGCATAGAGGGGTTTGAGCGCAAAGGAAGCGCTGTCGGCGCCCTCGATATAACATTACACCGCGATGATCTTTCATCAAATGAGTCCATAACTCCACTGCGTCCTACCGATATCCCCCCTGATTTTGAAGAAAAACGCATTATCCTGGTAGATGATGTGCTATACACAGGCCGTACCATCAGGGCGGCGATGGATGCCCTGACCGACTTTGGCCGGCCCCAATCCATCCAGTTGGTTGTTCTCGTGGACAGGGGCCACAGGGAGCTCCCTATTCGCGCTGATTACGTGGGAAAGAACATACCGACAGCTGAGAACGAGAAGGTTCTGGTGCGGCTGAAGGAGATCGACGGGAGCGATGCGGTGCTGCTTGTGACGGATGGTCATTTAAGAGAATAGGACGAGGCAGCGGTACGTTGTCGAAAGGAGTTCGCCATGAGTCTAGCGAATAGAAGCCTGATCACCATTGATGACCTCTCAAACAGGGAGATCGAAGCGGTATTTTCTGTGGCTGACGAGATGGCGGCCTCGATCCGCGGGCAGTCGAATCTGTGCCAGGGGAAAATACTGGCCAGCCTCTTTTTCGAGCCCAGCACCCGCACCCGGATGTCATTTGAGACTGCTATGCATCGCCTAGGCGGCAGGGTCATCTCCGTCATGGACCTGGGCAATACCTCACTTTCCAAGGGTGAAAGCATCGCCGATATGGCTAGGGTGGTGGGAAGCTATGCCGATATCATTGCCATCCGGCACCCGTGGGAGGGGGCGGCCAGGGTGGTGGCGGATTACGCCGGGATCCCGGTGATCAATGCCGGCGACGGCGGCCATGAACATCCTTCGCAGACGCTCATCGACTTGTACACCATAAAGAGGGAGAGGAAAATGCTGCAAGGCTTGAAGATCGCCATTTGGGGCGACTTGAAGTACGGGCGAACAGTCCACTCGCTGTCATATGCGCTGGCGCGCTTCGGGGCCAACATCCACTTCCGCACCGGCGCAGGGCTTGGCCTGCCGGAACATGTTATACGCAAGCTTACCTCCGACTACGGCGGCGTGTTCGAGAAATATGATGACAAAAAGAAAGCGGGCGGCGATCGCATCTCCCAGTTGGATGCCATATATGTGACGCCCACCAACCCACACCAGCTGACGAATATGCCGGATGTCAGTTTAGAGGTCGAGATGCAGAAGGGCATCGATGCCCTTTATATCACCAGGCTGCAGAAGGAGAGGCTCGAAAATGGCGCCGAGGCCAAGGATTCGGACTACCCCGTCGTCGATAAGAAGTTGCTGAAGGCCAAGCAGTTCAAGAAGGCCCTGGTCATGCATCCGCTGCCGCGCATCGATGAGCTTGCCTACGAGCTCGATGAAGACCCGCGCAGCATGTATTTCAAGCAGGTAGCCAGCGGCGTGCCGATAAGGATGGCCCTAATAGCTCTTTTCCTCGGTGCCAAGACTGTCAAGGTACCTCAGGGTGAAACTGGTATCGTATCGAAGACAGTGGATATTCCTGCAGGACAGGTTTTTGATGTCAACTGTCCCAATAACAGGTGCGTGACCAACCAGAAAACGGAGAAGGGCTATATCCAGCACAAGTACAAGGTGCTCAAAGGCAGGCCGCTTATCTTGAGATGCAGCTATTGTGAGTACGAGGTGCAGGTGCCTTATATCGCCAGCGCCAAGTGGCACGAGGGCACTGCTGAGAATAAGAAGTATTACAGCTCGGACAGCTTCATGCTGGAGAAGATAAAGCCGGAGAACTTGATGGTGTTCGGGTCGGAAGCCGCCGCCCGGGAGCAGGGCTTTGCTCTAAGCCAATATGCGTTCACGGAGGCAAAGAAGCGTTAGCTATGATTGCATCGATACTAATATCAGGCGGGCGTGTGATCGATCCCAGCCGCGGGATCGATGCGGTGGGCGATATATTGCTCGCCGACGGCCGCATCGTTGGCGCGTCGACGGGGATCGCTGCAATATCCGCCAAGGCGGATTTGATTATTGATGCCAGGGGCATGGTTGTCTGCCCCGGGTTCATCGATCTGCACTGCCATCTGCGGGAGCCCGGCGGCGCTAAGAAGGAGACTATAGCTACAGGCACTCGCGCCGCGGCCAAGGGAGGTTTCACGACGGTGTGCGCTATGCCTAATACCAATCCGCCGATAGACAGCGGGGCTATGGTCGAGCTGGCGCGCAAGAAGGCTGCTAAGGATGGCGTCGTCCGCGTGCTCCCTATCGGCTGCATAACTAAAGGACGCGCCGGTCTTGAGGTCGTCAATATGAAGGAAATGGCCGATGCCGAAGTTGTGGCGCTGAGTGATGACGGCAGTTCGGTACCGGAGTATAAGGTTCTTCGTGCCGCCCTCGAAGCTGGCGCGGCATGCGGCCTCCCGATCATCGAGCATTGCGAGGATATGAGCCTGAGCGCCGGCGGGGTGATGAATGAGGGAGATTTAGCGGATAAACTGGGGTTGAAGGGGATACCGGAGACCGCCGAGGACATAATTGTGGCGCGGGACCTGGCACTATCGGAGATAACAGGTGCACACGTCCACATAGCGCATGTCAGCACATACGGCTCTGTTTACCTCATCCGCCGTGCCAAGGCCAGCAGGTACGCGGTGACGGCTGAGGTTACACCGCACCATTTGACTCTGACCGAGGAACGGGTTGCGGTTCCGTCGCAGGGGGCGAAGGTGGATGCCAACGCCAAGGTCAACCCGCCGCTGAGGAAGGAACGCGATGTTCAGGCGCTCGTCGCTGCATTAAAGGAAGGCGTCATCAATGTCATTGCCACAGACCATGCGCCTCATACAAGGGCTGACAAGTCGGGCGATTTCGCGTCGGCCGCATTCGGTATCAGCGGGCTGGAGACAGCCCTCGGCTCCGTGATGTCGCTGGTGCACCGCGGCGAGATCGATTTAATGACATTGATAGCGAGGCTCTCGACAGGGCCGGCGCAGACGCTTCCGCGTATCCGGGAGCTGGCCGGCGGCGAGGTCGGCACGCTGAAAGTGGGGGCTCCGGCTGATGTAACTATCTTCGATCCGAATGCCGAGTGGGTGGTCGAGCCGTCGCAGCTCGTATCGAAAGGCAAGAATACGCCCCTCGGCGGCGAAACGCTGAAGGGGAAGGTGATGGCGACCATATACGGCGGACGTATCGTTTATAAAGAGGATAGGGTCGTTGTTAAGGTGATGTAGGGGCAACCCCCCGTGGTTGCCTATCCGAAGGGCAGGCACAGGGGCCTGCCCCTACCTACGTGATTACCAATCGGGCAATGACAAAAAGGAATCAGGGGTCCCATAGTTTTATGAATAGAAAGGGGTGCGTGTGAGCGAGATTATTAATCTGGTGCTTGAGGACGGATCGGTTTATGAGGGAACTTCATTCGGTGCCGATGTGTCTGTACACGGTGAGGTTGTTTTTAATACCAGCATGATGGGCTATCAGGAGATGCTTACAGACCCCTCCTATGTAGGTCAGATCGTCGTTTGCACCTATCCCCTCATCGGGAATTACGGCGTGAACAAAGAGGATGTGCAATCGGATGGTATCAAGGTGGCTGGATTCGTTGTCCGAGAGCCGTGCGATATCCCCAGCCACTCGCAGACCTATTCCACCCTGCATGAATATATGAAGGCCAATGCGATACCCGGCATCTACGGGATGGATACCCGCTCCCTGACGCGACACCTGCGGTCCAGCGGCGTAATGATGGGGATGATCACATCCGAATCGCCGGATAAGGCGCTTAAAAAGATGAAGAAACTGCCGAAGTATGAAAGCAGCGATTTCGTGAGCCTTGTAGGCACGAAGAAGAAATATAAGTGGGAGCCCGCTTGCGAAGGGAAGCCCGTCTGTCATGTGGTGGTTGTGGATTGCGGCGTCAAGTACAGCATCATGCGCCACCTCAGCGCGCTGGGCTGCGAGTGCACCGTTGTGCCATCTACAACATCGGCGGAGGATATATTGAGCCTCAAGCCGGACGGCATCCTGCTTTCCCCCGGCCCCGGAGCTCCGGAACGCCCCTATCTGGAAAAAACTGTCAGCGCGCTGATCGGGAAGAAGCCTATCATGGGCATCTGCATGGGGCATCAGATACTGGGACGCGTCTTCGGGGCTAAGACATACAAGCTGAAGTTCGGTCACAGGGGGGCCAACCATCCCGTTAGGGATATGGAGACCGGGCGTATACGCATAACTGCTCAAAACCACGGCTTCGCTGTCGATGCCGATTCTGTAAAGGGCGGACTTACGATAAGCCATATCAATATCAATGACGGCACCGTGGAGGGATTGCGGCATAGGGAACATCGGATATTTACGATACAGTACCACTCGGAGGCCTCGCCCGGGCCTATGGACTCTGTCAACCTGTTCGAGGAATTTGTAGATATGATAAAGGGGTCGTGAATGGGACTTAATGAAGAGAAGAAGCTAGATCTGATTAGGAGACTAGAGCAGTTTCATACTGATTTTGTTGAGTATAAGAGGCTTGTATCACAGAGGGGCAGGTATCCAAACGCAGCAAGATATCAGGAGCTCAAAGCTAGATTACCAAGGGACTTTGGTGGTCTAGAAGCGGTTATTAGGGAATATGGAGGTACGACAGAAGTAGTTTTGATGGGGGGGAACTATCATTGTGATGCATTTATTGCATCATTTAGTCCTAGTCCATATGACCCGCAAGCTCTTAATGACATACTAGATACTGCTATAAGTGCTATCAATATAACTATAGGTAAGTTGCAGTCGCTGGGTTCTGTTGAGGAAATGACTATTGCCGAGGCTTCAGTTCCGCCAAATGTTTTTGTTGCACATGGTGGTGAGTCTGAAGTACTTGCAAAACTTCAGAATTTCTTAGAGGCTCTTGGTATGAAATCGATAGTAGCTGAAAAGGAACCTAGCGAGGGTAGGTCGGTTGATAAACAGGTGGAATGGTGTTTGGATCAGAGCGACTGCGCAATAATTCTAGCTACGAAGGGTGATATTGATAATAAAACTGGTGATTTTATACCACGTGGCAATGTGTTAATTGAAGTCGGTAGGGTGCAGGAGAGGTTCCCAGGCAAAATAGTGTATTTAAAGGAGACTAATACTAAGTTCCCGTCGAACATCAGCGAAAAAGTATGGGAACATTTTACAGATCAGTGTATGGATAAAGCTTTCACTAAAGTTGCTAAGGAATTGAGGGCGTTTGGGATTATAAAAACAGTGAAGCCTATCAAGAAGAAGGATAGTGGGTAAAGTGGTCGGCAGCGACGTTTGTATATCCAGTCAGCAATAATATTAATTGGGGGAAGAATGGCGAAAGTTAATAAGGTACTGGTCATCGGTTCAGGGCCCATCATAATCGGGCAGGCGGCGGAGTTCGACTACGCCGGAACGCAGGCGTGCAAATCCCTGCGTGAGGAGGGCGTGACGTCGATTCTGGTGAACTCGAACCCGGCCACGATTATGACGGATGAGGGCATCGCTGACATCGTCTATATCGAGCCGCTCACGGTCGATGTTATCGAACGGATCATAGCGAAGGAGCGGCCCGACGGCCTGCTGCCGACGCTGGGCGGGCAGACCGGGCTCAATATGGCCGTCGAGCTGGCCGATGCCGGCATCCTTGATAAGTATAACGTCCGTTCGCTGGGTACGCCTATCGATACTATCCGCAAGGCCGAGGACCGCGAGCTGTTCAAGAAAATGCTCATCGATATCGGTGAACCTATACCGCAGAGCATGATAGCCACCAATCTGCAAGAGGCTTTGAAGGCGGCTGAGGCCATCGGCCTGCCGGTGGTGGTGCGGCCCGCCTTCACCCTCGGCGGCACCGGAGGCGGGCACGCCTCGACAATGGAAGTGTTTCAAGCTGTTGCGGCCAACGGCCTGGCGGTGAGCCCGGTGCACCAGGTGCTGATCGAGGAGAGCGTAGTCGGCTGGAAAGAGATCGAGTACGAGATGATACGCGACGGCAACGATAACTGCATCACCGTCTGCAATATGGAGAACGTCGACCCGATGGGCGTGCATACCGGCGACAGCATCGTGATCGCGCCGACCCAGACCCTGACCGACAGGGAGCACCAGATGCTGCGCACGGCGAGCATAAAGATCATCAAGGCGCTGGGCGTTGAGGGCGGGTGCAACATCCAGTTCGCGCTGGCGCCGCACAAGATGCTGGCCTGGCACTGGCCGCCGGGCGGCAGCGGCAAAGATGTCATTGCCAAGCTGGACAGCGGCCTGCCCCCTTACTATGTAATCGAGGTGAACCCGCGCGTCAGCCGCAGCTCGGCCCTGGCATCCAAGGCGACGGGGTACCCAATCGCCCGCGTTTCCGCCAAGATCGCTGTGGGCAAAACGCTGGATGAGATACCAAACAAGGTGACGGGCAAGACGATGGCCGCGTTCGAGCCGGCACTGGACTACTGCGTCGTCAAGATCCCGCGCTGGCCGTTCGATAAGTTCGCCACCGGCGATCGTCACATAGGGACACAGATGAAGGCCACCGGCGAGGTCATGGCCATAGAAAGAACATTTGAGGCCGCGCTGCAGAAGGCGGTGCGGTCGCTCGAGGTCGGCGGGAAGTCGCTGCTGTGGGAGCCTCCGGACTGGGGCAAGGATAACGACATGCTCTGGCCCGGCGACCTGCGCCTGTGGGCCATGATGGCGGCGCTGCGCAAGGGCTCGACTCCTGATGAACTGTCGATCAAGACCGGCATCGACCCCTGGTTCACGCATAAATTCGCCAACATAATCGCCATGGAGCGGCGCTTGCTCAAGGAGAAGCTCGAACCCGCCATTATGCGCCAGGCCAAGCGTATGGGCTTTTCCGATATCCAGATAGGCACGCTGGCCGACAGGCTGCCGGAGCAGATACGCGCCCAGCGTCATGAATGGAAGATAACCCCCGTATATAAGATGGTTGATACGTGCGCCGCCGAGTTCGACGCCGAGACCGCCTATTTCTACAGCACATACGAGCAGGAGAACGAGGCCGAGCCGATAAAAGGCAACAAGGCGGTGGTCATCGGCTCCGGGCCGATACGAATAGGGCAGGGCATAGAGTTCGATTACAGCAGCGTGCATGCGGCGTGGGCGCTGCACGATTCGAAGTACAGCAGCATCATCATAAACTCCAACCCGGAGACGGTCTCAACCGACTCCGACACCTCGACCCGCCTTTACTTCGAGGCGCTGGACGAGGAGAGCGTGCGGGATATGATAGAGAACGAGGGCATCGACGGGAAAATACCTCCCACCATCGTTCAATTCGGCGGGCAGACCGCGATTAATCTCGCAGAGCCGCTGCACCGCGCCGGCATGCCCATAATCGGCTCCAGCGCCGCGGCCATAGACCAGGCGGAAAATAGGCACAACTTCGAGGATCTGATGAGCCATCTGGGCATACCGCAGCCGCCGGGTGGCACGGCCACGACAGTGGAAGGGGCGCTGAACGTGGCCAAGGCCATCGGCTATCCGGTTCTGGTGCGCCCGAGCTACGTCCTCGGCGGCCGGGCCATGGAGATCGTGCACAACGCTACCGAGTTGATCCATTACATGAACCGCGCTATGGAGCTCGATCCAAAGCGCCCGGTGCTCATCGATAAGTACTTCGAGGGTAAAGAATGTGAAGTTGATGCTATCGCCGATGGAGAACGGGTGCTCATCCCCGGCATCATGGAGCACATCGAGAGGGCCGGGGTGCACAGCGGGGATTCGATGGCCGTCTATCCGGGTTTGAACCTGACGAACGAAGAGATAGCCACTATCGTCCGGTATGCCACCGAGATATGCCTGGCGATCAAGGTCAGGGGCATGGTGAACATTCAGTTTGTCATCATGCGCAAGGAGGACGGCACCTCCTCCGTGTACGTTCTCGAGGCCAACATGCGCGCCAGCAGAACGGTGCCGTTCATCAGCAAGGTCACCGGCGTGCCTATGGTCAAGATAGGAACGAGGGTAATGTTAGGACAGAGCCTCAAGGAACAGGGTTATGAGGGCGGCCTGTGGCCGGCACAGAAACTCTTCGCTGTGAAGGCGCCTGTTTTCTCGATGTCCAAGCTCAGCGGAGTGGACGGCTACCTCGGCCCGGAGATGAAGTCGACAGGAGAGGTCATGGGGGTGGACTATACGTTCCCCGCGGCGCTAGCGAAGGCGTTGATCGCTGCCGATCTGATGCTGCCCCGTGAGAAGGCGCTTCTGGTGAGCATCTCAGACCAGGATAAGCCGGAAGCATTGCCGATTATGAAAGACCTGCACACGCTGGGTTTCAAGCTGTACGCGACCGAAGGCACGGCTGCGTTACTCAAGTCGGTAGGTATTCCGGTGACTTTCATCAGCAAGAAGCTCAGTGAGGGGTATCCCAATATCGTCGATATCATACGTGACGGGACGTTGAGCGGAATAGTTAATACGGACTCCGGTGAACGCGGTCCTAAGAGCGATGGATTCGAGATAAGACGCGCTGCTATAGAGAAACGCATCCCCTGTTATACATCGCTGGACACTATTCGTGCGGTGGCTAACGCAATACAGAACGGTGAACAGACGTTCTCGGTTCAGCGCATGCGTGACTATCTGAAACGCGAGGCTGCCAAGTGAAACCTGTCGACGCAGTAGTAAAGTCGAACACGAAGGTGATGCCCAATATATATCTGCTCTGGGCTAAGGCTCCCGCTGTCGCCGAGGCGGCTTGTCCGGGGCAGTTCGTCATGGTGCGCGCCAGCGATAACAACGATCGGATATTGCGGCGGCCGCTCGGCATCCACCGCGTGAACGGTAAGGGTGAGATCGCACTGCTGTATGAAGTGATCGGCAAGGGTACGGAATGGCTGGCGCAGCGCAAGAGGGGTGAGCCTATAGATATCCTGGGCCCGCTGGGGCGCGGCTTCGATATCGCTTCGCAGCGCCTGCTGCTGGTCGCCGGCGGGGTCGGCATCGCTCCGCTGATCTTCCTTGCGGAGCGGGCCATCGCCGATGGGCGGGAAGTTACGTTGCTATTTGGCGCTAAGACCGCAAATCAGGTGTATCCGAAGAAGCTTCTACTCGATGGTATCGAGTTCATACCGGTGACACAGGACGGCCTGATCGAAAGGAAGGGCATGGTCACGGATCTGCTGGATGAACTCGTCGGTTCCGCCGACCAGGTATTCGCCTGCGGCCCGGCGGCTATGTACAAGGCCATGTCGCAGATGAAGCTGCTTAAGGGCAAGCGCGTCCAGGTGTCCATGGAGACCAGGATGGGGTGCGGGTTCGGCCTGTGCTATGGCTGTACCATCAAGACCAGGCACGGTATGAAGCGTGTGTGCGATGACGGCCCCGTATTTGAGTTGAGCGATCTGATTTTCTAGGGGGCTCTGCTTGAGAGATGATCAACCCCCTGTATCCCAATCCCCCTTAGTCCCCCTTTCATAAAGGGGGATTTAGGAGGATTTTAAAAATTGGTGGACACCCCCAAATCCCCCGGTCCTTCCGCGGAAGGACACCTCGAACTCCCCCTAGCCCTTTAATGGGGGACCAAGATGTAGGGTGGGTTTGAAACCCACCGCTACGGACTCAATGGTGGGTTACACTTCGTTAAACCCACCCTACCGATGAAATTCCCCTCTTTCTTGGAGAGGGGGAAGTCGCAGGGGGCGTTGTAGGGAAGGGGTTGATATGGTAGTTACAGAAAAGATAAATATCCAGACCAAGGGCGAAGGCGACATCGTCGATATCACCTCGGAGGTGGAGCGCAAAGTTTCGGCGGCTGGGATCAAATCCGGCACTGTCACAGTGTTCATCAGCGGCTCCACAGCTGGCGTAACGACGATTGAGTACGAGCCCGGTGTTGTCAGTGACTTTCGCGAGATGTGGGACCGCATCGTTCCTCGTGATATGCAATACAAACATGACCAGCGCTGGGGCGACGGCAACGGCTACTCTCATGTAAGGGCGTCGACGCTTGGGCCGTCGCTGGTCGTTCCTTTTTCCAATAAGGCGCTGCTGCTGGGCACGTGGCAGCAGATAGTGGTTGTGGACTTCGATAATCGTCCCCGTTCGCGGGAGATTGTGCTGCAGATTATGGGGGAATAGTTCTTATCTGCCAACCCCCTTGGTCCCCCAATATTTCGGTCATCGCGTAGGGGCAGGGCTTGCCCTGCCCAATAAAGAGGGCGCAGTCCTTCCATGATAAATATTATATAGAAGGACGCCCCTACGGGCCACCCCTAAAACCCCGGCTTCCGCGGAAGGACACCTCTTTACCATACTTTCATTGCCTGACTTGATCAGGTAATCCAGAAGCTGTGACTTGTCATTCTGAATCCTTCCCCTGAAGGATGAAGAATCTCGACTAGATCCTTCGGCGACTTTGCGCCTCAAGATGACAAGCTATAAAATAATCAACCCCCTGTTATCCCCCAATCATGGGGGATTTTAAAAAAAGTATAGGGGACACCCCTATAACCCCGTCAGAGGGTCTTCCCTCTGCACTCCCTTGTCGATGTCGATACAGGGCATACTACATCTCTTTTTATAAACGACCTGCGAGGTGTACGCTTTCTTGACATATAACTATATTTATTGTATATATAATTATTCATCCCCCAACATCTTTTATTTCATCATTCAATACCGCTTGCTATCAGGGATAGGGAGGAAACGTGGTTGCTGTAAGAGAGGCATTGGCAAAATCTGCGCTTTTCAAGGGTTTGTCCGATGCTGAACTGGATCAGGTCCTTCCTTTGTGTCATGAGAAATCATATGCAGCCGGGTTCAGGGTGATCGCTGAGGGTGATGCCGCCAAAGACCTCTATATCATCGTTGAAGGGAAGGTTATAGTTGAGATGAACCTTCTTGGGATAAACGGAAAGGTTCAGGAAGCACTTATTGAAACTGTTCCCTCCGAGGATCCGTTCGGGTGGTCAGCTGTTGTCGGCTCCAGGGTTTATACAATGACGGCGAGGTGTGCGGAGGCTACCAAGGTCATCGCAATCGACGGGGAGCAACTGCTTTCCCTGTTTAGCGGGAGCCCTGCCATTGGATTCAAGGGCATGGAGGGTCTGGTCGAGTTGGTCGATGCCAGGATCAGGAGTGTAATGCGTACGGCATTTGCATAGAAATTTATCGGTATTTGCCGAATTTTTGGGTAGAGAGGGACTTGTGGCCACTGTTAAGCAAGCCTTGGCGGCGTCCGAGCTGTTCAAAGGTCTCACTGATGAAGAACTGGATAAGGTTGCAGCTCTGGGACGAATGGAAGTGTACGAAAAAGGTGCGCCGCTTTTTGTACAGGGAGCTGCGGCAGAGCACTTCTATGTTGTTGAATTGGGTCGGGTTGCCTTGAATATAGGCATTTCTTCTGGAGCAGGGGTAAACAAGGAAGCTACAGTAGAGATGATTAAAAATGGGCAAAGCTGCGGCTTTTCAGCAGTTAAAGGAATGCCGGTTTATGTGCTAAGTGCGAAAGCAGTTGAACCTGTTAGAGTTATATCTATAGATGGCAAACGCCTCTATGATCTCTTGAGAGAAAATCCAGTTATGGGATATAGGGTGATGTCAAGGATGGCCTCAGCCCTCTCCGCTACACTGCGGAATGTCAGTTCCACGATTCAGATATTCCGGCGATGATTCTCCTTCAGACATAAATTCCTCTGAGCAGCAATGTCAGTCAATCATGATCATAACGCTTGAGGCTTTGATCACTGCATAGACCTCTTTGCCCTTGGCAAGCTTCAGCTTCTCGGCCGATTCCTTGGTGATGATGGATACAATCTCGGTCCCGTTTTCCGTCTTCACAATGACTTCAGAATTGACTGCTCCCGCCTTTATCTGTTTCACTTTTCCCTTTAATACGTTGCGCGCGCTGATTTTCATTTCCGTCCTTCCTGTTTAGTTTGAGAGCAATATGATAACACAAAACAATATAATGTCAAATGTCGATAAGGATGAGGTGTATCTTCCAACCCCCTGTAGTCCCCCGAACTCGGGGGACATTTAATTTAGGCTAGGGGACACCCCTATAACCCCGTCAGGAGAGAAATCTCCTGCACCTCTTTTCCCTGTCTGTCATTCTGAATCCTTCTCCTGAAGGATGAAGAATCTCGACGAGATCGTTCGGTCGTCCTTCTAATGATGGGAAGGACTCTCTCAGGATGACACTGGGGTTACCCTCACTCCATCTCTCTCCCCCAAGGGGCGAGAGAGCCAAAATCTCCTGCACCTCTTTTTGTAAATGATTAACGGCTAGATTTAAGGGGAAATTAACGGAGGGGTTAAGCGCGTTTGATCACATGGATGGCTGTTGCCTTAAAGCTGGCGAACAGCTTGGAGCCAGTTGTCAGTTCCATCTCGCTTGCCGATCTTGTGGTAATAACACCTAAGAGCGGCATGCCGCAGTCGATCTCGATCCGTGTCAGCGGGCCGAGCGGGATGATCTTATTGATCCTGCCTTCGAAAACGTTTCTCGCGCTCGATGTGTCTCTGGTTCGGGTGAAGGTGATATCCTCGGGGCGGATCATGACGTGTACATTCTCACCTTGCGCCAGGTCTGTAATGGTCTGAATCTCCACTCCGTTTACGTTGATGATCGCCAGTTCGTTTTCTTTGCCGGCGACCGTACCGGGCAGGATGTTTTCAACGCCGACGAATTCGGCCACCTGCATGCTTGCTGGTGAGAAGAATATCTCGCTGGGAGTGCCGATCTGCAGGATTTCGCCGTTTATCAGAACGCCTATCTTACCGGCAAGGCGCTGTCCCTGCGCCATGTCGTGAGTGGTCATGAGCAGTGCCGATTTCCTCTCGCTGATGATGCGCGCCAGGATACCCTCTATTTTTGCTACCGACGCGGGGTCGAGGTTGGCGGTCGGCTCGTCGAGGAAGAGCACCTCCGGATCAGTGACCAGGGCGCGCGCTATGGCCACGCGCTGCATCTCGCCGCCCGAGAGGGTGCGGGCATTTCTATTTCTGTAATCGCTCATGCCGACCAGCTCCAGCACACGTTCAACTTTGTCGCGGATGTCCTGTTTATTTTCGTGCCGGAACTTAAGCCCGCAGGCCACGTTGGCGAAGACGCTCATATCGAACACTGTCGGCTTCTGCTGGACGAAAGCCATCCTGCGGCGTGCCTTGAGCCTGGTCTTGCCTGACACGAGGGCCATCCTGCGGCGCGCATTAAGCCTGATCTTGCTTGAGCGGGTGACATCGATCCCGTCAAAGAAGACCTGTCCGGCAGATGGCGTCTCGATCAGGTCCAGGAGCCTGATGATCGTCGTCTTTCCGGCGCCGCTGGGGCCGATGAGCGCCAGGAAATCGCCTCTTTCTATCTTGAGGTTTATGTCCTTGAGGACTTGATGCCTCTCATATGCCTGCCCGAGGCCTTTGGTCTCTATGATTGGCGCCATATAAATAACCTCGTCCAGGCCCTTCTGTGCTGAAGCATGTAGAGGGCTATATTTAGCAGAAACGCAATGAACACCAGCACTATCCCCAGCGCCAGCGCCAACGGGAAGTCTCCTTTTCCGGTTTCCAGAGGTATGGCCGTGGTCAGTGTTCTGGTATATCCCTCGATGTTGCCGCCTACCATGGTTGAAAGGCCAACCTCGGATATGGCTCGTCCGAATCCTATGACGATGGCTGTCATTACGGCGAATTTGGCCTCCCTTGTACAGATTCGATATGCCTGCATCCTGCTTGCGCCGAGGGAAGTTGCAGTTTCTATGATTGCTTTATCTATGCCGCTGAGGGCGGAGATCATAAGGCCCAGCATCACTGGTGTCACCAGCAATATCTGTCCGATCACCATCACATCGGGGGTGAACAGGAGGCCCAAAGGTCCTATAGGGCCGGATCGGCGAAAGAGCATGACGACAATCAAGCCTACGGCGACCGTGGGCATGCTGTAAAGGGTCTGTATAACGCTTAAAAGGAGCTCTTTGCCCCGGAAGCGGTTGAAATGTATCATATTGCCGAGGGGGATACAGATTACGACACAAACAGCACAGGAGGTCGCTGCTATCCAGAGCGACCTCCATGCTATCTGTACTACCTCTGGGTCTAATGTTACCAGAAGATGAATAGCTGTTTTGAAGGCTTCCCAGAGTTCACTCAATCCGTTTTAATCCATCATGACTTGTTATTGGGTAGGCTCATTGCCAAAGCACGGGAAGAACAGGCTCTGGCCGTATGTGTCGACACCGTAGTCGGCTATAAGCTGCTGGGTTTCATTAGAGGTCATGAACTCAATCAGGTCGTTGGCTCCGGCGATATTTATCCAGCTGAACCTGGATTGATTGACAGCGATGACGGAATAGACGTTCAGCAGTTCCTTGCCCTGCTCTACGAGAATCGTCAGACTCATGTTGCTGGCGTAGGAAAGGTAGGTGCCTTTATCACTCAGGGTGTAGGCCCCCAATTCGCTTGCCATGAACAGTGTATCGCCCATCCCTTTGCCCGCGCTGACATACCATGAGCTGGCCGAGATTTCGCTATAGTTGAGTCCGGCGCCTTTCCACACGTTTTTCTCCGCTGTGTGGGTGCCGGAGTTATCGCCGCGGGATACGAACTGCGTAATTCCGTAAGTAGCTATTTTATTGAATGCACTGGAGGCGTTCATGCCGCTGATGCCGGCCGGGTCGGATGCAGGGCCGACGATGACGAAGTAGTTATATGCAAAAGGTATCCGCTCCACGCCGTAGCCGTCGGCGACGAACTGCAGCTCGGCGGCTTTGGAGTGAACGGCCATGACGTCTACATCGCCGGTCTTGGACAAATTGACGGCTGCACCGCTGCCCTGGGATATTATATCAAGATGTAGATTGTATTGCTCCTCAAACATAGGCTTGAGGTAGGTCCACAGGCCTGTGTCATACAGGCTGGTGGTGGTTGCTACACGGACCCTGGAACCATTGACGCTTGGAATCGCGGTCGCAGTCGCGGTCGCAGTCGTGGTCTGAGTCGCGGTTGGAGTCGCGGTTGTTTCATTTTTACTGGAGCAGGCGAAGCACGTTCCCGCTATGCTTACGATCATTGCTATCGTTAATATGTAAAGAACAAACTTTTTCATTGCTAATTCTCCTTCTCGCTAAATGTTCATCGGGATATGGTGAAACTGCGGATACCTTTATGTTGGATGCAGCAATTTATTCATGATCTACCCTCCTTTTCAAACATGGGAGGTGTAGAGGTTTCCCTCCGCACCCTCGAGGCTTGCGCCTACCGTCTGCTGACCATGTCCCCAAGATGGGATTTAGACCAGACAGATCGGAGAGCTAACCGTATTCAATTTTGAACAAAATAAAAAGCGCCTCGTTGGAAGGAGGCGCCATAAAGCACACGACTACTAGCAGCTCTCCTTTCCACAACGGGGGGTGCAGGCGTTTCCATCTGCGCCGTATCGGTCGCCCGCCATGCCTTTCTATCGGTTTAGGCCAGGCAACTCGGATAGCTTTTTAATAAACCAGCGTGATTTTAGCACGAAGTAAAGGGGGGTGTCAATTGATTGAGTAGGAATTCACTAGCTTGTTTATCCAACCCCCTGTTAGTCCCCCATACTTTGGGGGACTTTAATAAAATTGGGGGACACCCCCAAACCCCCAGCAGGAGAGAAATCTCCTGCACCTCTTTTCTAATCGGCAGGGATACGACGGTCGATGAGGATCAACCCCCTACTATCCCCCAATCATAGGGGAAGTGAAAAAATATAGAGGAAACCACGTAGGGGCGAGTTTAAAACTCGCCCTTGCTTGGGATTTAAAGAGGGGGCACGGCGAAGAAGGAGAGAAGCACCTCGACAAATGGCTTCCTCTTTGGCTACAATTGTGCTATCATTCATTTTCCTTAAACAAATTTAGAGCAGGTTAAATATGGATAGAAAAACAAAAATCGTATGCACAATAGGGCCGGCGAGCAGCTCGAGGAGGATGATCGAGAGGCTGGCAAGGGCCGGCATGAACGTGGCCCGCATCAATCTCTCGCACGGGAAGCTTTCGGAGCACGAGAAGGTCATCAGGGACATCCGCGACGTGGCACGCACGCTGAACCTCCCCATCGCCATCCTGCTGGACCTCCCCGGCCCCAAGATAAGGACCGGTGCCCTCGAGAACGGCAAGGTAACGCTCAAGGAAGATAGCGCCTTCTCCATCGTCAAAGAGAATATCAAGGGCGACGAAACGAAGGTATCCGTTAACTACCCCTCCTTCTTCAAGGACGTCAAGGCCGGCAACTCCATCTTTGTCAACGACGGCGCTATCGAACTGAAGGTAATATCCGCCAGCGCCAGCAAGGTGCAGTGCAGGGTCATCGTCGGCGGTGAGCTCACGGAGAATAAGGGCGTGAACCTGCCGGGGATCAGGCTCAACCTCCCATCGACTATCAATACGAACCTGGAGCAGATGGCATTCGGGGTGGAGCAGGGGGTGGATTTCTTCGCCATCTCGTTCGTGCGCTCGGCCGCCGATATCGCGGAGCGCAGACGCTTCCTGCACCAGATGGGCGTGCACATCCCGCTCATCGCCAAGATAGAGAAGCACGAGGCGGTCAAGAATATCGACAACATCGTGCGCGAGGCCGACGGCATCATGGTGGCGCGCGGCGACCTGGGCATCGAAATGCCGCTGGCGGAGGTGCCGATAATCCAGAAATCGATCATACGCAAATGCAATAATGTGGGAAAACCCGTCATCGTGGCCACGCAGATGCTTGAGACCATGATCAACATGGCCCGGCCCACGCGCGCCGAGGTCAGCGACGTGGCCAACGCCATCTTCGACGGCGCCGATGCGGTCATGCTGTCAGGCGAAACGGCCGCGGGGAAATACCCGGTCCAGGCCGCGGAGATGATGGCCAATATAGCTACGGAGACCGAGGCCGCCCTGCCGTACGAGCAGATACTGATAGAGAAGCGCAGGCACGCCCTGGCCCAGACCGACGACGCCATAAGCTATGCGGCGTGCGCCATATCCCAGCAGATCGGCGCCACATGCATCGTGGCCTACACGCGCACCGGCAGCACAGCCCTGCGCGTCTCCAAATATCGCCCCAAGGCCACGATCCTGGCTATCACGCCCGACGAGCGAATACTGAGGAGGCTGGCGCTGAGCTGGGGCATAGAGCCCTACCTGGCCAGGGCGCCCAAGAACGTTGACGTGCTCTTCCAGGAGGCGGCCAGGCTCGCGGTGAGGACTGACCTGGCCAAGAGCGGCGACTTCATCGCCGTGACCGCCGGCATACCTATGGGCGTGCCGGGCAGCACTAACATTATCAAGGTCCATCGCATAGAGTGAGGGACGAACCCTCACCCTGACCCTCTCCCTGCAGAGGGAGAGGGAATTTTAAAAAGAGGTGTCGACGAACTCCCCCTCTTTGATAAAGAGGGGGTTAGGGGGCGTTCAAGAGGTTCAGGAGAAATTCTCCTGACGGGGTTTTAGGGGTGTCCCCTAATTCTCAAATTACTTCCCCCAAGTTTGGGGGGATCGAGGGGGTTGGAAAACAGCTTGCCCCCACACATTGAAAAAGTGGTGCAGGAGAATGTCTCCTGCCGAGGGTTTGGGGGTGTCCCCCAGTTCTTAAATTGTGAGGTGACATGAGGATCTTATCCATAAACTGCGGAAGCTCGACGCTGAAGTTCGACTACTTCCATTTCAGCGATAAACCCAACGGCATAGACCGGCGCATAGCGCACGGCATCGCTGCCGGCATCGGCGTCGGCGGGGCCATCAGCTTCACGTCCTCGGCTGACGTGCAGATCATCAAGAAGATGAAGCTCGCCGACCACAGCGACGCCACGGAGAAGGTGCTCAGGTTGATGGCGCAGCATGGACTCACGACGTCCAGCAAGATTAACGCCATCGGGCACAGGGTGGTGCACGGCGGCGACCGCTTCATCGAGCCTACACTGATCGACGATAAGGTGATAGAGGCCATAGAGGACGTGAGCAGCCTGGCGCCGCTGCATAACGAGCCGTCGCTGATCGCGATAAAAGCTATGAGAGAAAGCGTCGACCCTGCCATCCCCATGGTTGCAGTCTTTGATACAGCTTTCCACCACGCCGTGCCGGAGCGCGCCTGGCGCTACGCTATACCGCGGGAGCTGGCCGATAAGCATCACATACGCCGCTACGGCTTCCACGGCCTGGCCCACCGCTATATGAGCGAGCGCTACGCCGCCATCGCCGGCGTGCCTTCGGCCTCGCTGAAGCTGATAACGCTGCAACTGGGCAACGGCTGCTCGGCGGCGGCCATAGACGGAGGGCGCTCGGTCGACACGTCCATGGGCTTCACGCCGCTGGAGGGGCTGGTCATGGGGACGCGCAGCGGCGACATCGATCCTTCGCTGGTGGGCTTCATAGCGCGGCGGGAGAAGATCGGCAGCGACCAGGTGGAGGAGATACTCAATAAAAAGTCCGGCCTGCTGGGCCTGTCGGGCCGCTGGCGCGACATGCGTGAGCTTTTGAAGGCGGAACAGCAGGGGGATGCCGGCGCCGCGATGGCGATAGACATTTTTTGCTACCGCGCGCACAAGTACATCGGGGCCTACCTGGCCGCGCTGGGCGGTGCCGACGCCGTCATCTTCGGCGGGGGCATCGGCGAGAACGCGCCGTCCGTGAGATCACGCATCCTGAGCGACATGGGCTGGTGCGGGCTATCTATCGACGAGAAGCGCAATGCATCGGCTGTCGGCGTGGAACAGTGCATCAGCGCCGACGGCTCTGGTATAAAGGCATATGTCATTCCGGTGGACGAGGCGTCCGTAATCGCGCGCGACACCGCAAATTGCATAAAGCGTCGCACAGATAAATAGAAGGGGCGATTCATGAATCGCCCTCTGGATTGCCTGATCAAGTCAGGCAATGACAGCTACGAACTCCCCCTAACCCCCTCTTTAATAAAGAGGGGGAAGCGGCGAAGCCGCAGGAGGCGTTAAAGAGGTGCAGGAGATTCCTCCTGCCGGTCCTTCCGCGGAAGGATTAGGGGTGTCCCCTATATTTTAAAAAAGTCCCCCAAAGTATGGGGGACTAACAGGGGGTTTGGATAACGATTCCCCCATGATTGGGGGATACAGGGGGTTGGACAATATGCATACAGACAATGTTCAGGCCATCCGCATGGAGAAATGGGTTCACGCCTACCGCAGGAAGAACAAAGCGGCGGACCGCTGGGCCGCCGGCTACGGCCTCATCGAACACACGATGGAGACGCAGTACAGGGTCTTCACCATGGCCGATGCATTGGCCACCCTCGGGGTGCAGGGGGACGGCATGCCCTTCTTCGATGTCATGTACGCCGCCGACCGTATCGCCAGCGCCGCCATGTGGCTCGTGGTGCACGAGACCTACGCCCGTAACGTCTACCTCGACGGACGATACATGGAGGCCAACGACTTCAAGCCCAACCCGGAGGGACATACCGGCGGCGCCCTGAACATAGCCCCGGCCTACACGGGATACATGGCCGTGAACGCCATCACCGGGCACACGCGCTCCTGGATCATGGGGCAGGGGCACTGCGTGGCCGCGGTCGATACGGTCAATCTCTTACTCGACAACATGAGCCCGGCGCACGCCGAGCGTTATTCTTTGACCGACGCAGGGCTCACGCGATACGTGCGCGATTTCTATTCCTACCGCCTCAGGGACGACGGAAAGCAGGACTCGCCACTGGGCAGCCACGTCAACGCCCACACGGCGGGCGGCCTGGTCGAGGGCGGCTACCTGGGCTTCGTCGAGCTGCAGTACGTGCACATGCCGCTTCCCGGCGAACGATTAGTCGTTTTCCTGAGCGACGGCGCCTTCGAGGAGCAGCGCGGCAGCGACTGGGCCCCGCGCTGGTGGCGCGCCGACGACTCCGGGCTGGTGGCCCCCATCATGATCCACAACGGACGCCGCATCGACCAGAGGACGACGATGTCGCAGTCGGGCGGGCTGAGTTGGTTCATAGAACACCTGCGCCTGAACAACTTCGATCCCATAGTCTTCGACGGGCGCGACCCGGCGGCCTTCATCTGGGCCATATACGAGATGGAATCGCGCCTCGAGGCCGCGGCTAAGGCTATCGGCAGCGGCGCGGATAAATACCCGGTGCGTCTGCCGTACGGCATAGCGGTGGCGACAAAGGGGGCCGGCTTCTACGGCGAGGGCACCAACATGGCGCACAACCTGCCGCTGGGGGGCAACCCCTCCCGCGACACCGAGGCGCTGGAGCACTTCAACGACAGCGCCCGCCGCCTCTGGGTGCCCGCCTCCGACCTGAAGCAGCAGATCGCAAAGCTAAAGCACCACAGATCTAAGCCACGGCCGCAGGAAAAGGACCACCCGCTGGCCACGCGCGACGTGCAGCTGAACAAGATACCCGCGTTAGTATCAAAACCCGTGTCGAAGAACAGGCTCGATATATCGTCATGGAAGCGCTACTCGCCCATGGAGGCCGTGGACGCCATGTTCATCGCCACGGTAAAAGCTAACCCGCACCTGCGCCCCCGCGTGGGCAACCCGGACGAGATGAAATCGAACAGACTGATACGCACGCTGGAGGCGCTCAAGTTCCGCGTCACCGACCCCGAGCGCGGCATCCCGGAGGACATCCACGGCGCGGTGATCACAGCCCTGAACGAGGAGGCGGTAGCAGCAGCGGCCCTTGCGAATAAAGGCGGCATCAACCTTATCGCCACCTACGAGGCCTTCGGCACCAAGATGCAGGGCGTGGTGCGGCAGGAGGTCATCTTCGCCAACCACTGCAACGAGGTCGGCATGTGTCAGCAAAGCTGGCTCTCCATTCCGCTTATGTTAACCTCAGGCGTCTGGGAGAACGCCAAGAACGAGCAGTCGCACCAGGACCCCTCCATGGCGGAGGCCATGCTCGGCGAGCTCTCCAACGTCTCGCGCGTGCTCTTCCCCGCCGACTACAACAACGCCGCCGCGGTGACCCGTGCCGTGTACCAGACGCATCGACAGATATGGACAATCGCGCTGGCCAAATACGAGGCCGTCCCCAGCCTGCTCACGCCCGACGAATGCATACAGCTGATGGGACAGGGCGCAATACAGCTCGACTGGACCGGACATAAATCGACAAAAGCGAAATTAATCCTGACGGCCATAGGCGGCTACCAGCTGGAACAAACGCTCAGGGCCTCCATCAGGCTCGGCGAACGCGACATCGCCCACTCCGTGATCTACATGCTGGAGCCCGGCCGCTTCCGCGCCCCGCGCAACAACGGCGAGCGGGAACATATCGTGCCGGAAGATTTCAGGAACGCCCTCTACCCACCCTCCGTGCCGGATCGCATCTTCATCGCGCACACCCGCCCCGAGCCGATCCTGGGCGTCCTCCAGCCCCTGAACACCGGCGCCGATCACACCGTCTGCCTGGGCTTCATCGGGCAGGGCGGCACGCTGACCACCGAGGGCATGCTATACATCAACCGCTGCACCTGGGCCCACATCCTGCTGGAGGCGGCCGGACTGCTGAAAGTGCCTGTGGCGAAGCTGCTGACAAAGAACGAGCTGGCGGCTATTAACGGGAAGGCCAACCCGGAGGGTGTGATAATTTAGGAACAGATTTGAAAGATTCTAATGGTGAATGCTATGAATAATGTCGCCAAGAAAACGCTTTTCTATGATGGTATCTATTATTCAATTAAAATGGCTCGTAGTGCTTACAATGATTTAGTCGACAAACTGTCCACAATTACAGATTTTCAAGTTCAAGACCCAAACAATTCGGCTGAATCTGCAATAACCGATGCTTGGTTTGTTATTGATTCTCTGTATCGCCTACGCAAGTTACTTGAGGATACACCTGAACTAAAGCAAAAATCGACGCAATTACAGTTGTTTTATCGAAAGACGAAGTGTCTAAAAGACTTGCGTGACTCCGTTCAACATCTTGACGAGTTTATAGAAAAATATGTCCATCAAAATATACCAGCATGGGGGCGTCTAACTTGGGCATGCCCAATAAGCCAAACGGAATATAAAGCATGTATGATAGTTCCAGGAGATTTTCAACCAAATGAGAATTTAATGCCGAGTCATAAGGGAGAAAAGATACGTACTCCAATTGACCTTGTTTGCATAACCACAAACAAAAGTGTATGTCTAACACATATGATTGATGCTTTGGATCAACTAATGCCCTGGCTCAATATCCAATTGAATGACTGTTTTAATCGAAAACATCAGTTAGTAATTGCGTGCTTCAAAATCTCTACGAACAATAATATTTGTCGATAATTGACTGATATTCCCGTCAACTGTCTACAAGCTATAAATCTCGTCGCCGAAGGTTTTCACCCAGTTTTTATGCAGTATCTCCATCGCATCCTCCGTCCTGTCCACGCCCAGGATGACGATGGGCTGCCAGTCTTCGCCCCGGCCCAGGAACGGGTAGAAGTAGAGGACATTTATCCCTGACACCTTAAGAGGTTTTAAGACGGCGCGCATGCCGCCGGGGTGGTCCGGGATCTCCACCGCGATGACTTCGTCGATGTGGGTCTTGTAGCCGTTGCTCTTGAGGACATTGGCTGTTTTGACGGGGTCGTCGGTGACGAACCTGACCGTGCTGACCTTTGAGGTGTCGGCCACGGATATGGCCCTGATGTTTATTCCTTCATCGCCCAGGCATTCGCTGATGCCCAGGAAGGTACCGGGCACGTTGTCCAGTGTCACTGATATTTGTTTAACCATCTTCCAACCCCCTTGGTCCCCCAAACTTGGGGGATTTTGAAAAAAACTAGGGGACACCCCTAAAACCCCGGCAGGAGCTTCTCCTGCACCTCTCTTTTACTCAGGCAGGATAGGTACTAATGCCTGATATTTACTACCGACTGCCTACTCCCTGCACCTCTTTTTATTTAACGGAACTATACCCCGCGCTAATCGCCTTCTCGTTGATGGCGATGAGCTTGCTCTTGTTCTTCAGGCCGATCTTGAGCCCCTCCAGGATGCCTTCAAGCGACACGATGCCACTCACCCTGATGAAGGCACCCAGCATGACCATGTTGGCCGACTTGGCATTGCCGAGTTCCTTGGCGATGGCGTCCGCCGCTATGCGCACCACCTCTATGTCCTCCCGCGACGTATCGGCCTGTATCAGGGAGGAGTTGAGGAAGAGCACGCCGCCCGATTTGATCTGGTTCTGGAACCTGGACAGCGAGGGGCGGTTCATGGCGATGACGAAATCCGGAGACGACGCTATGGGCGATGCGATCTCCTCGTCCGAGACGGCCACGGTGCAGTTGGCCGTGCCGCCGCGCACCTCGGCGCCGTAGGACGGCAGGTAGGTCACGTACTTTCCCTCGGCCATGGCCGCCTGCGCCAGGCTCAGGCCCATGGAGATGACCCCCTGGCCCCCAAAGCCGGATATCAGCGTCTTAACCAGCATCCTGTTTCCCCGTTCTATCGAGGATCACGCCGAGAGGAAACTCTTTAGCCATGACATCATCGATCCACTTCCACGCCTCGGCGGGGCTCATCTTCCAGTTAGTGGGGCAGGGCGAGAGTATCTCCACCATGGAGAAGCCCTTGCCGTCGAGCTGCGTCTGGAACGCCTTGCGGATAGCCTTCTTGGCCTTCTTTATGTTCGATGGGGAGCTCACGGCCACGCGCTCGATGTACGCCGAGCCGCGCACCAGCGCCAGTATCTCGCTCATCTTTATCGGATATCCTTCGAGCCTATTATCACGGCCCAGGGGCGTCGTCGTTGTCTTCTGTCCCGAAAGCGTGGTCGGTGCCATCTGCCCCCCGGTCATGCCGTAGACCGCGTTGTTTATGAAGATAGCGGTGATATTCTCGCCGCGATTGGCCGCGTGGATGGTCTCTGCCGTGCCGATGGCGGCCAGGTCGCCGTCGCCCTGGTAGGTGAAGACGAACGTCTCGGGGCTGGCCCGCTTTAAACCCGTGGCCACGGCCGCGCCCCTGCCGTGGGCCGACTCCGCCATATCGATATCGAGATAGTTGTAGGTGAACACCGCGCACCCCGGAGGAGGTATGCCCACGGCTTTATCCCGCAGGTTCATCTCATCGATCAATTCGGCTATGATACGGTGCACCACGGAATGCCCGCAGCCGGGACAGTAGTGAAATACCGCCTTCTTAAGCGACGCCGGGCGCGAATATATCTTCTTCATTTCCCGCCCTTCAAGCCCTTCTGGTAGTAGACGCGCGCGATGGCCCGCTGCAGCTCGGCGGGTGTGGGTATAACACCGCCGGTGCGCCCGTAGAAGGAGACCTCGGCGGCTCCCTCCAGCGACAGCTTCACATCATCCAGCATCTGTCCCATATTCATCTCTATGTCCAGGAAATGCTTCTTTTTCTTGGCGAGCTTTACGATAGCTTCTGACGGGAACGGCCACAGCGTGATGGGGCGTAACATTCCGACCTTGAGCCCCTCTTTCCTGGCGTTCTTGATCGCGCCCCTTGCGATGCGCGCCGCTATGCCGAATGCGACTACCACAAGCTTCGCGTCATCCAGCATGAAACTATCGAAAGCGACCTCGTCGCGCTTTATAATCTCGTACCTTCTAAATAAGCTCCAGTTCAGCTCCTCAAGCGACGACGGGTTCGACGTGAACGTCTTAACGATGCGGCTGGGACGCCCTTTAGCCCCGCGCAGCGCGTCATCCCTCACCGGGAGCTTTTCCGGGGCCTCATATTTAAATTCCACGGGCTCCATCATCTGCCCCAGCACCCCATCGCCCAGTATCATCACCGGCGTCCTGTACTTGTCAGCCAAGTCGAAGGCCCTGCGCGTCAGGTCCGCCAGCTCCTGCACCGACGACGGCCCGAGAACGATGGTTCGATAATCGCCGTGCCCGCCGCCACGCGTGGCTTGATGATAGTCCGACTGCGCCGCCGCTATGCTGCCCAGACCCGGACCGCCGCGCGACATGTTCACGATGACCGCGGGCAGCTCGCAGGCCGCCAGGTAGGAGATGCCCTCCTGCTTCAGGCTGATGCCCGGGCTGGAGGATGAGGTCATGACCCGCACCCCGGCCAGGCTGGCGCCGAAGACCATGTTTATAGCTGCAAGCTCGCTCTCGGCCTGGATGAAGGTGCAGCCCTTCTTGCGGCCGAGATGCGCCGCCATGTATTCGGTGAGCTCGTTCTGCGGCGTGATGGGATAGCCGAAGTAGCACTGGCAGCCGGCCCTTATCGCCGCTTCGCCGATGGCGCTGTTGCCGTCCATAAGCACTTTAGTCACGGTATACCTCTATCGCCGCCTCGGGACAGACCAGCGCGCAGATGGCGCACCCGCTGCACTCGCTGTCCTTCACGCACGCGGCCACCCTGTATCCGTTGGCGTTGAGCTTATCGGACAGAACGATAAAGCCCTTCGGGCAGAACAGGGCGCAGAGCTCGCACCCCTTGCAGAACTCCTGGTCTATCTCTATGTATCCTTTCATATAGATGTCTATTGTATAGTCAAAGCCGCCTGCACCGCAAGCACCCGCACGGTGGAGTGAGTAGTTGGTAGCGTGTAGGGGCGATTCATGAATCGCCCGCCG
>Ga0315293_10000673_pt1 | contig 32037 bp, 24 predicted proteins | sample YL17G13_20_MG_FD_203071 | JGI IMG/M metagenome (GOLD analysis project Ga0315293, IMG submission 203071) | Sediment microbial communities from Yellowstone Lake, YNP, Wyoming, USA - YL17G13_20 | ecosystem: Environmental > Aquatic > Freshwater > Lake > Sediment | place: USA: Wyoming | collected... | reverse complement strand
TGGAAGATCCTCCGCCGGGAGGGGTGGAGCTGCCAGAAGCCCGAACGGCGGGCCCGGGAACGGGACGAGGCGGCGATCCAGCGCTGGCGGGCCGAGCGGTGGCCGCATATAAAAAAACGCCCGCCGCGCCAGTAGGAGCATCGTCTTCCTCGACGAGAGCGGCTTTATGCTCCAGCCCGTCTGTCGCCGAACGTGGGCGCCCCGGGGGCAGACCCCCCTCCTCCGTCAGTGGGATCGCCGCGACCGGCTCTCGACGATCAGTGCCCTCACGCTGGCCCCGCGCCGGCGCCGCTTCGGGCTCTACTGGGCCCAGTACGCCCACAACATCCGGACCGCCGAGGTCCTCCGGTTCCTCCAGGCCTTGCGCCGCCACTTGCCTCGTGGCTTCACGCTCATCCGGGATCGCCACCGCCCACACCGAGCGACGCGGGTGCAGACGTGGCTGGCCCTGCGCCGGCGGATCGTCGTCGAATGGCTCCCGCCCTACGCTCCCGACCTCAACCCCGTGGAGCATGTCTGGGGCCACACCAAGTACGGCGACCTGGCCAACTTCACGCCGGACAACCTCCCCGCGCTGGAACACGCCGTGCATACCTCCCTGGCGCACACGCGGGGGCAGCGGCATGTCCTGGCGGCCTTCTTCCGGGCGGCTGGGTTGGAGCTCTGAAGTGTATCATTACTTAGGCAAGGATCAATAAGCGCACTCGAAGGTGTAAGAAGGAGGAGCTGGCCTGGTCCAAGCCTGGCATGGCCTTCGTCGGAATGGCCCTGGGAGACAAGCGCTCCACCGTCTTCGTCCTGGATCAGGACGGCGAACTCATCGAAGGAACCCGCGTTCCCACCACCGAACCTGCCTTCCGGCGCGACTTCGCCAGCCTGCCGCGTCGCCGTGAAGGCCAGCACCCCCTCCCGCTGGGCGAGCCGCCTGCTAACCGATCTCGGGCATGGGGTCCTGGCGGCCAACCCCCACAGGCTGTGCCTCATCATCGGGATCTCCCGCAAAGCCGGCGAAGCCGAGGCTGAGCATCAGGCCCTTCGGGCGCGGCTCGATCACTGGGCTCCTCTCTCCCATCCGCCACCGGGGCCCGGAGGCCCAGGCCTTATGCCCTGTGAGCCTGCAGCCCGGCGCTCCAGGCGATCCCCTATCTCTCGGTCGGGCCAGCCTGAGAACATGATGCCGGATGTAGAGTGTGCACTCGGCCGCCTCGCTTCCAGGCAGGGGCCATGCCATGTCTACCGAAGTCAGGTTCTGACGGATGGTCGAAGGTCAAGGTCGGATCTCATAGGCGCCCCGGTCGCAGGCGGCGGAGCCGTCGCCGTCGCCATCCTGCGGGCGGGGCGCGCCGAGCAGGTCGTCTGCCGGGCAGACGGAGTCATCGCCGGCGTCGATGGCCGGACTGCCGGCTCCCGGCGCCATGCCCCAGGCGGTGCCGGTGAATGGCCCTGTCAGCCCCGGGTCGGCGCACAGGTCATGCGCGCCGGAGAGGACATCGACTCCGGCCGCGCCGCACTCGACGTTCTTGACGCCCTGCACCAGGTTGTAGTCCGAGTCCATGCGCAGCCCGGTGCACTCCTCTCCGTAGTACAGGTAGGTGATGTCGGTCGAGTCGAAGTAATCGTCGTCGCCGACGAAGACGCTGTTGCGGACGATCAGGCGTTCGTTTCCGGTGCAGGCCGAGCCCTCGCGCACGCCGCCCATCAACAGCCCGTCCCCCTGTCCGTAGACCGTGGCGTTGACCAGCGAGATCGTCTCCCCGCCGGTGTAGAAGACGGCCAGGGCGTTGCCCAGGGCGCGGCATTGATCGACGAGATGGGTGAAGGGCTGGCCCTCGAAGAAGGCGCAGTTACCGACGACGGCGATGTTCTCCATCGTCGTCTCACCGGTGACCTTGAGCTGGTTGCCGGCATTCCCCTCGGCGTGTACGCGCCTCAGGCTGATGCGTCCGCCCAGCGAGTGGTACAGCAGGTCGAGCCCGTCGGAGGTGTTGTGCAGGAAGGCCGAGTCCTCGATGATCCAGTCCCCGCCCGTCTCGCCCGTGCCCACGCCGTCGCCGTAGCCTCCGGCCTCCTGCGCCCAGCAGCCGGTCGGCTCGCCGCCGGGATAGGTTTCGCCGCACCCGTTCCACTCGACGGTCCAGTGACGGAAGGTCATCGTGCCTTCGTTGCCGTCGCCAAGGTCATCCCACAGGTCGCCATCCCAACCGGCGAGGCCGTTCCCAGCCAGGCGCACGTTGTCGAGGGTCCAATCCTTGAGCCGGCCGGCATGGATGCCCGTTGAGGCCAGGCCGTGGATGTTCAGGTTCCACAGGTGGACGTTGGCCGAGTCCTCCGCCTGCAACCCGATCGAGGCCCAATCGCCGTAGGGCGGGTTGTCGCGCTCGCAGGCCAGCCCGCCGCTGTGGCCCTCGACGCAGTCGGAGTGGTCGGTGATCTCGAAGCACCCGATGTCGAGGTTGCTCGAGTCGGTCAGGTCGAGCATGAAGAACGGGCGCCCGCTGCCCCATAGCTCGGGAGGATTGGCACAGCCGCTGTCCCAGCCGGCGCCCAGAATGCGCGTCGGATGCGCAGGATCGGGTCCGCTAGGAATCGCGGGCATCGAGCAGCCGAACGATCCAGCCTCGTCGCAGGCCTCTGAGCCCGGCGCGCCGTAGCCCATCTGGTAAGAACCGGCGCCGACGACGAGCGTCTCGCCACCAGCCAGGACGGGCCGGCCTCCCGGCGGCAAAGCACGGAATGGGTGGTCCCATGCGCAGGGCTGTGCCTCGCCGCTGCCGGGGTAGGCGGCGTCCGCCAAGCCGGTGCACTGTGCGGTGTCTCCGCCGTCCGGCCGGATGTAGTGAATCGTCCCGCTGAGCGGCGCGGCCTCAACCGGGGCGTGTGCGCCGGCTCCGCTGACAACAGCGGGCAGCGGACTCTCAGGCGAAGGACCCGCTGCTGGTAATGGGCCCGGGTCGGATGGAGAACACGCGCCGACGGCCAGGGCAAGTGCGACGCCAAGTCCGAGTACCCCTGCATGCCAGCTTGCCGATCTCACAATCATAGAACCGTCTCCGTCGTCAGTATGGTGTGCACACGTCATCCACCCACGCGGGATCCCGAAACCTGTGTCAGGCCGGCACGGCCTAGTCGATCCCGACCCCGAAGGTTGTCATCGCCCAGCCGCCGATGTTGCCGGCATTGTCGCGGGCGCGTACCTTCCACAAGTACAGCAGCCCGCAGTCGGTCTGGCTGCTGACGTCAAGCTGCGTGAACTGATCCAGGCTCCACGAGCCGGCGCCATCCCAAGATCCGCCGTTGTCGTGAGACTCGTACAGCTCCACCTGGTAGACGTCGATCCCACTGGCATCCGTGACAGGCTCCCAGCGCAGGGCAATCGAGTCCAGGCAGCCGAGAATCTGGCCGCCGCTGGGCGAGACGATGGCGGGAATGGGCGGGGGCTGCGTGTCGGGAGCGGGCTTGGTGGGGGTCGACGTGGCAGCTGATTTCGGGGGCGGGCCGACCGTTACGATCACGCGCGTGGCCGATGGCGTCACCGTCGGCGTGGGGGTGGCCTCCTGCGACAGGTAGAGGGTCAGCGAGGTCGGCAGCTCGGGATCGGAGAAGACCTGAATCGGCCATTCGAGCTCGGCGGGATGGGTGCCGGCAAAGAACCAGCCGGGCTTCTCGGCGGTGATGGTGCAGATCCCGATGGGCACGTTGGTGAACTCGAACCGGCCTCGCTCGTCCGTCCGCATGCTGAGCTTGTCGCCGCAATACACCACGATGACGGTCGCGCCCTCCAACGGGCCCTCGCCGTCGTCCTGCGCGTCTCCGTCCAGGTTGAGATCCTTGGCCACCATCCCGGCGATGGCGCCGCCTTCGGCGTAGACGTGTACGCGGTTCTCGGCCGCCTGGCCTTCGACGTCATCCGGGCCGGTAGGCTCGACCTGAACGAGATGCTCTCCCGGGATGGCAGGAATCCAGTCGACTTCGCCATCAACCAGAAGGCTGTGCGCATCGAAGTCGCCCTCCAGCGCGTCGGCCGTGTCCAGCAGCTCCCCATTGACCCGCACCTCGACCCGGCGCAGGCCGTCGTCACCGGAGGCGTGCCACTGGATCGGGACGCGGTCGCCAACCAGGAACTGGCTGCCTTCGAGCGGCTGGTCGATCCAGGCTTGGGGAGCGGCCTGGCCGCCGTCGCCCCCCTGCCCATAGTTGCAGGCAGCCAGCAGGAGGCCGGCCGCAAGGGCCAACGCTAGGCGGGTCTTCATGGCAATCCCTCCACTTCGAGCGCAGTGACGACGATGTCGATCTCGCACTCCCCATCCTGGTGCCGGAAGTAGTCGGTGTTGGCCCACGGGTTATCGGCGTGACGGTGGTCGAAGCTGGCCCAGGTCTCCCAGCCGAAGGGGCCGAAGAAGAACGAGGTCATACCTTCCCCGCCGAACGTGCCGGCCGTCAGCCATCCGACGTCCTCCACCGTTCCGCACCAGATGTCGTCGCCGCTCACATCGTCGTAGTCCCACCAGTTGAAGTTGAAGCTCAGGGTGTCGCCGTCCTCGACCCAGGTCTGGAAGCGGTGATGGTCCGTTCCGTACCCGGTGCAGCCGCCTTCCGGCGTGCAGACACTGATGCGCTCCAATCCAAGGAGCGTGGTATTGTGTGCGAGGATGCGTCCCTCGTCTTCGGAGAGCGTGCAACCGTGCCCCAGACCGCCGCAGGATGAGCGCTCGTTCCAGAAGGACATCCTGGCCGCTTCGGTCACCGTTCCCTCGGCATCCTGGCGCAGCCAGATCCCTTCGCCGTAAGCCTCCAGGTCTTCATCCTCACATTCGAAGTCGATGTCGAAACAGGAGTCGACCGTGTCGTGGACTGCAACCGAGTCCAGCGCGATCTCGACCAGGACGCGGGGAGTGGGGCACTCGCCGCCGGTCAGAGTGAAGGTGGCGCCGGGCCCGGAGTGGCGCTCGGGTTCGAGCGGAATGGGGGGTGGATCCCGGAAGTCCCCGGGATCGTCTGGCAGCGGGACGGCGGCGATGAAGGCCTGAACCTTGTAGCCGTAGGTGGTGCCGCACGGCGGAAGCGGGATCGGGTAGGCCTTGACGGCCGAGCCGATCTGCCCCAGTCTCTCCCAAGTGCTGAGGTGCGGGTCATCCTCGGCCGGATCGGCTGCATAGTTGCGGTTGACGAACACGCGGAAGCCGGTCAGGTCGCTCAGCGCCGTGTCCTCGTTGGGCATCCATTCCCACTGCAGAGTCTCATCGGTGAGGTCGTTACAGATCCACTGAATGAAGCGGCGCTCTCCGCCTTCGATCTCGCGGCCCGCGCCCCAGACGATGTGGCTGAGGCAGTCGACCGCGTGCGCAGGGATGGCCAGGTCGTACGGAGGCAGGATCGAAGGGTCGAACAGGCCGACCGGGACGATTGGACGGCTCCCATCGAAGGCGTCCATGACGAACGGGATGTGGAAGCCCGGGCCGGTGAAGTCCTGCGGCCCGAGGTCCCAGCCGGCCTGTGCCGCGCCGAGCATGCTGAGCGAGGCGCCCTGCCAGCCCCAGCACTCGATCGAGGCGGGGCGCGGGTCCGCGGGATCGCGGCGGAAGAGGATGCGCTGGATGCCGGAGGCGTGGCGCTCGATGTCCCAGATCAGGCCGTCGGGTGAGGTCAGGAAGTCATCCTCGTCCGACGGGAGGCGCAGGTAGCGCGAAGCCCCCAGACCGAGGTAGCAGTAGAGCCGATCGAACGGCGCGTCGGTGATCAGCTCGAGCGCCTCGAACTGCGCCGTCGTCAGTCCTTCATCCGGGGGCACGACGAACGCTTCGCACTCACCGCTCATCTCCAGTGCGACCAGATTGCTCTCGGTGATCCCGCTCTCGTTTGATGCCTGCACCAGGTAGGTGTAGGTGGCGGGGACGGCGACGATATCGTTGTATGCATAGCGGCCGGAATCGACCTGCGCCAGGACGCGGAAGTCGCTGGCCCCGGGACCGAAGGAGGACACGCTGAAGGCATCGGCGGCCTCACCGCCGGACCAGGTCAGGCGGGCTTCGCAGCCCAGCCCCTCGGCGGCCTGCAGATCCACCGGGCCCGGGAATCCCGCGGGCGGCTCCGGCTCAGGGATCGGCTGGTCGCCGGCCGGAGGCACCGCCGGGCCATCTTCGATGGCCGCGCCAGGGATCGCGTCTGCCGGGACCGGCACGAGGATGACCGATCCAGCCGCCGGATTACCGGAGAGCTCCGGATTGGCGTCGGTGATCGCCTGCGGCGAGATCCCCGCCGCGGCGGCCAGATCCTCGATCGTCTGGCCCTCCTGCAGCGTCGCCGGGAGCAGGTACGTATCCGCCGCCTCCCGGGCGATTGCCTCGACGACGACGGGCAGGGAGCGGCCGGTGGTTCCCTGTCCGTCAAACGCGCGGGCGATCAGGGTGTGGGGGCCGGGGGCGGGAGGCCGCCAGGCAAGATGCACGGCGGCCGGGAGAGGATCCCCGGAGCCGATCTGAGCGGCGACCAGCCGGCCATCGACCCACAGCTCAACGCGGGTGACGTTGTGAGCGCCTATCGCCTCGACCAGCACGCCCTGCGTCTGCTCGAGCGCCAGGCGGGCGCCCTGGCTTGGAAGGCGAATGCGAAGCGGCAGCCCGGACGGGAGATCCTGGGCCGGCGGGCGCAGGAACCAGAGTGCCGCAGCGCCGATGACGGCCAGCGCGACCAGCGCGCCGACGGCGAGGCACCCGAGGGTCAGCCGTCGTGTCCGGGGAGATGGCATGGGGTCCCTCCGTCGAGTGCCCTGACCGTCGGGTCTGCTACCGGTCTGCGTCAAACTCGTAGGCCCCGAGGTCGAAACGCTCTCCGAGCGGCCGGAAGAGTCCGGCGAAATCGTAACCAAGACCGGTATCCACCCCGGCATCGATCGCCGGGCTGTCCGGCACCTCGTGGGTACTGAGCCCCGCCATCGCCCTGAAGGACCTGAGGCCGCCCAGGCGGAATCTCATCCCGCCGACCGGAGGTCAATGGCTCCATCCGAGCGCAAGACGGAGGAAGGAGCTCCGTCACTGCCCCGGGGGATTGACAATGAAGTAAGCCCAATCGGACCACGGTCCTTGGTTGAGTATCTGGTCGGATGCGAACACCCGCCAACGATAGGTGCTGTTACACTCTGTCCGAGTGCTCACATCCTTCTGCGTGGGCACCATCCAGCCGAAGATCTGAGCCTCACCGTAACCCGCGCCGAGGACCGTCTGCAAACTGACCTGATAGCCAAAGATTCCATCCGGATCGTCCGGCGCTTCCCACCTCAGGATGATCTGAGCCACGCAAGACAGATGCTTGTAGTCCTTCGGCCCCAGGATGGCAGGCGCCAGAGTTGCCGAATCGATTTCAAAGCTGGCCCAATCCGAGGCGACTCCTTGGTTGCCAACCCCATCGCGCGCGAGCACACTCCAGCGATAGGACCTCCCGCAGCCTGTCTCGATGCTCACGTCCAGTGGAGATGTTGTCACCGGGTCGAAGACCTGCTCCCCACTGAAGTCCGCGCCGGTCTCCTGGAGACGCACGCGGTAGCTGTCAACGCCACTCGGATCGCTGGGTGCTTCCCAACTCAGCGCGACCGACACCGGCATCCCGCATGGGATACGTAGGTTGTTGGTCGGCCCGAGAACGGTGGCCGCAGGTGGGCCTTCGGTATCGGGCGTGGGCGGCGGAGGTTCCGGCGTGGAAGAGACGGTTGGTGGCGGAGGCGTCGGCGTGACCGTGGGGGTCGCCGTCAGCGCTGCAGTTGCAGCAGGCAAGGTCGGTGCATTCGTCGCAGTCTTGGAGACGGTATTCCCAATGCCTTCGATGACGCCGGGTGCCTCGGCGGCCGAAGTCGAGATCGCCGTCGGCCGGCGGAGCCAGGGGGGCGGGAAGATGAGTATCAGGGCTCCACAGAGGATAGACAAGCCGAGGAGTGACGTCAGACCCGAGGCTATCAGGCAACCCCAGGGGAGCTTCCTATGGGAAGTCTGCGCAGGGTTCATTTTCGAGAGGCCTCCGACCCTACGGAAACACGGCGGCGGGGTCTTCGACATCTATCGAAGATGCCGAAGCAGGGTCGGCCGGGGGGTTGGGACCCTGTGCTCAGACGCGCGCGGGGAGGGAACCGTCGGGCGTGCGACAGGGCCGCGCCTCTCCCTTCCACTCGGACCGGAATCGGACTGCCGGTGACGGTAGATCGTCTCAGCCTCATGCCGGCCTCCGGCCGCGTCGCACCAGCAGGACGGCAACGAGCGCCAGGCCGCTGAGGCAAAGGAGGCCTCCGAGAACGGCCGCGCCGGCCAGAGGAACCACCAGGCTCGAGTTCTTCTCTCCAACGGTGGGGGGAGCACAGCCCTGTGTGATACCTGCGCAGAAGGTGGCGTCGGAGGTGTCGTCCGCCAGGCGCATGCCGTCCGAGGCCACGACCCGGATCAAGGCGACAGGGCTTGGCGGTAGGTCATCGACGGCAACCGAAATGCTGTTGGCCGTGCGTGAGATCCCGAGTGACTGCCATGTGGTTCCTGCGTCGGCGCTGTACTCGACGCGCAGGCGCAGCGGATCACCGTCGGCGTCCGAGGCCTCCCACGATATCGTTTCCACCTCTCCTTGACCCCACGCTTCGCCGCCATTCGGCGTTAGAACCCTGACCTCGGGGGCGTGCTGGCTCATCTCGGCGACGGCGAGTTCCTGGCCCTCGAATATGAGCGCCATACGGTCGGGGGAGACGCCGGCTGGCAGGGTTGTCGTTAGGAAGATCAGGGTTCGTGGGTGCCCCGGCTCAAAGGACATCGCCATGGGCAGCTCCAACGTCCCGCCGTCCGTCTCCACAGCCAGCCTGACAGGGCTGGAGGCATCCCCGACAATGGGCGCCGCGCCCGCAGGAGAGGGCAGAAGCGAGGCGAAGCCCGCTCCCGTCTGGGTGACGATGGCAGTGACCTGAGAATCGGATAGGCCAGCCTGTGCCCTCCAGACGGGAAACCCTTGTTGCGGGATGAGTCCGAAGAGGGCGTGCGCCGACCCGTCGGTTTGCCTGGAAAGGCCCGCCGGGATCTCCGTTTCGCCGAGGAATTGCTGGACCGAGGTCCAGGGCTTGTCGCCGTAGGACATGAAATCGTGAGGGGCGTTTCCGTGTTCGCGGCACAAGTAGAGGTTGAAGCCATCCGCCCAGAAGGCGAAATCGTCCCAGCGGCGACTGAGCCAGGTGAGGGTCGCCAGCTCGTCGCTGCGGTCGACTCCGCCGGTGGGGCAGGGGTCGTAGAGAGTCAGGCGCCAGGTGGGGCCGTCGGGATCGACCTCGAGCCCCATGGCGCCACGGTCGCCGAAGATGCTCTCGTTGACCAGGGGATACTCACCCATCGCACCGTGGAGGTAGGGGGCCGGCTTCCAGCAATCCGTGTCGAACCCGGCCGCGCCGATCAGGTCGGCCAGGATTCCCTCCTTCAGGAAACACCCATCGTCTTCCCCATGATCGTTGGAGACGTGACGGCGGTCGAGAAGGGCGTGATAGGCCTCCTGAGCCATCGTCCCCAGTTGCCCGTGGTCGTCCTCGTTGGTGGCGATCTCTGAGAGGGCGATGCCTCCGAATCCCGGCACCCGCCAGCCCAGACCAGCACAGCCCTGCAAATCCACCGTCGCCGGAGACACGGCGAAGAGAGTGAAGTCGTTGCTCAGGCCGAATGAGTCGAACAGGTCCAGCCAAAGGGTCTCACACTGTGTCAGGGTCTCATCCGCGACCTCGATGAGCCCGAAGAGCCAGACCCGGATCCTTAGGCGGTCGCCGTCGTAGAAGAATGCACGATTGGAATTCAGCGCCAGCGAGTCGTAGGGGGTGAGCTCGAGCATTTCCGTTAACATGCCTTGCGAGTTGAGAGAGGAGGGAGCGGCGGTTCCCGGCATGCTGACCCGAACCAGACCGAGATCCAGAGGGTTCGGGTCGGTGAACTCACCGAGCTGCAGCTCGAACTCGTTGTCGCCGGCGGCTGCCTCGGCCCGGCCGACCGGTACGACGCGGGCTCGAAGGGTAAGGCCGCCATCCGCGGCGGCCGTGAGCTCGGGGGGCAAGACGAAGTTGAGCGTTCCTTCCAGGCGGGCGCGTTGGTCGATCAGGTCGAGATCGTACTCGGTGCGCGTCGGCAACTCGAGGTCAACGAGGAGGGGGCCAGTATTGGTAATAATCGCCGGATCCTGCCTCGTTACCACGCGCCCAAGGCTGGGATGGACGTGGATGGTGGCCAGGCACGCTTGCCCCGTGGTCGCGCCGCTTTGTTCGCTGCAATTGGGGTTGTCCACCGGGGTCAGGACCTGCGGTGGACCATCGCCCAGGATGACCTCGAGTTCGCCCGTGGCGGCGAAGCCCTCCGAGGGAGCGCTGGGCGAGCCGGGCCCCTGGCGGACCCCGACGTAGACCCTCACCGCCATCGGTTTGCCCGGGATAACCGGCATGGCAAAGGTGCTCTCTTCGAGGCTGATCAAGCCTACGTCTCCGGGGGCGCGCTCAAGATCGGTGAAGATGAAGTCCTGGATGGCCTGGCTGTATTCGATCCCCATCAACCACAGATCTACCGGCAGGCCGAGCACAAACGAGACCGTATCCCGAGAGCACAGGCCGGCGCCGTCGCAGGCTTCAATCGTGGCGGTGTAGCGGCCCTCCAGGCCGGGATCGAGGGCGACGTCCTGGGTTCGCTCGTAAGGGTTGCTGCAAGCGCCGTAGATGGCGGATCCGCAACGGTTGCTATCGTGGAAGGGGATGATGTCGGTCCCACTCCCGTCGTGCACAACGCCCAGAGTGACCCTATCGAGCTGACGGTTGTCCTCCGCTCGGAACTGAAGATCAACGACGTTGTCGTCGAAGGCGGCACCCTCGGCCGGCGCCAAGAAGGTAACCTGCGGAGGCTGGGTGTCGGGAGGGAGGGGCGTGGGCACCGCCGGCAGTTCGAATTCCAGGTCGTCCAGCGCCAGGAAGTTGCTGTCGTCCGGATAGATCGTGGCGCCGCCGGAGACCAGAAGGCGAACGATGCTGGCCTCCCCGGCCTCCACCTCCAGCCGGTGCCACGACCCGTCGTTGGTGAAGGAAGCTGTATCGCGCCCGACTTGCCGGCCGGACGAATCGAACGCCTGCAATTCAACGTCGATGGTGCGGCCTTCATCGTACTGAGCGCTGTGGCTGAGGTAGAGCGTAACGGCCGATACCGGCGAGTCAAATCGAATGTCGAAGGGCTTGCTCGTGAACTCGTTCTCCATCAGGGGCTGGATCGCCCGCTCTCCGGAATGCGCCGCCTCGCACGGGACGCCGGGCGGCGGGTTGGGCCGGCAGGCGACCACCTCGACGCCGTCGGGGAAACGGACCCCGAAACGGTCCAGGTACTCGTTGGTCAGCAGCACACCTTGCGAGGTCAGGCGCCCGTCCGGGAGCCTTTCGAAATCGATCGCAAGTGACTCCGCCGACGCCCCTAGGACCCCAAGGGCGGCCACCATCAACACACCTATTCCAAGTCGTAAGGCGCGCCCGGCCCATCGGCCGTCGACCGGAAGCCAAGCCATTGTCGTCGGCTCGGCCTTTGTCCACATCTTCGGGATCATCACGACTGCCTCCTCGCTTGCTCGTCGTCCGCCTCCCGGATGTGCGGTCTTGGCGAAGGAGCTCGAGCAAGCGATTCTCTCCGCCGTCGCAGCCAGGCCAAGCGTCGATTCCTTATCTGCGGACCATCCGATCCCAACCCAGATCGTCCTGCGAACAGGGTGTGTGGGGCAAGCGCCAGGCACCACCCGGCATTCACGGCGCCTCCACGAATTCGTACGCGCCGACGTCCATCCCCGCGCCCTGCGGTCGGAAGATGCCGGCGAAGTCGAAGGCCAGATCCGAAGCGGCCCCGGCGTCGGTCGCCGGGCTGCCGCCCGCGAGATGAAAATCAAGCCCTTCGGGGTTGCTAAGGAGCGGGTCGGCGTCGATGTTGTTCGCCAGGAAGTCCGGGCCCGGGCCGTTGCCGAAGAAGAGATTATTCGAGCCGGTGATCAGGGACGTATCGCTGGTCGGGGCAATGTAGTTCTCCCCCGCCGGAGATACGACGATGTTGTTGCTGAATGCGGCGATCAGTCTGGGCGAGGCCGGACTCCGGCTGAGGGCCCCCCGGTCCTGGTTCTCGGCTGGGATGCCGTCAGCACGCCCGCAGGCGAACAGGGTGTTGCTGAAGATCTCGACCGTCCCAGCGCCTTCCGGTCGTCCTTCGCTCGGCACGCCGCCGGAGACGTAGATACAGGCGTAGTTGGCATCCTCGTCGCGCGGCGACGGGCCGCGCCCGACGTCGAAGATGATGTTGTTGAAGGCGCGCACCGGACCCTGGGATGGATCGACGGTGGCGAAGTTGATACCGTCGCACGCCGTTCCGGAGATCAGATTGTCATGGACGAGCAGGTCGTATTGGTTGTGCCCGGTCGGGTCGTCCGGCCCGCCCCCCAGGAGCGGAGAGGAGTGAAACTGCAGGGCGCGGCAAGTGTCGTTGTCGTGGATGTAGTTCCAGCCGACTTCGACGTGGTTGGTGTCCGTGGAGAAGTAGACGGCATGGTAGGTCTTGGCGGGCCGCTGCGGGTCGTCCCGCCCGACATCGTGGACGTCGTTGCCGAGGAACGCGATGCCCGAAACCATCGTCGTGACAAAGCACGCCGTGAGCTCCCCATCCCCGATCGGGCAGGAGATGTCGTTGCCGATCAGTCGCCAGCGACTCGAGCCGCTGCCGCCGATCTCGATAGCCTGGTTGCGCGCGCGGAACACAAGATTGGCGATCACCCAATCATTGGCGATGACCCCCTCGACATTGGGCACACGTAAGCCGAACTCCAGCGTGGGATCGACCGTACCGATGATGGCGGTGGCGCCCGGGTAGGCGACGAGGGCCTTCGGGGCGTCGGGTTCGCCTCCGCTGTCAATCGCCAAGGCGGCGCCGAAGTTGTCCTCGACGGCCTGTGAGACCCCGTCCATGAGGTAAACGATGTCGCCAGCTTGCAGGATGCTTCTGGCGTGGGGAAGGGTGGCAAACGGCCGCTCGAAGCTGCCGTCCGCCGCGTCTTCGCCGGCCGTGGACACGAAGTAGATGTTTCCGGGGCGGACGGTGAACGGCAGACCGTTGCTGGCCCGGCCGCCGACCGTGATCACGACTTCTCCTGTCGCCGCGCCCGCGCCTAGCTGAACGACGACCATATCGAGGCCGCGGGCCAGGGCATTGTTCTCGCCCCATTCGACATAGCGGGCCACCTCCCCGCCTCCGACCGTCACGGTTGAGTCGCCGCGGGCACCCCCGAATCCTTCCCCGTACAGCGTCACGAAGCCGCCCTGGTCACCTTCGCCGCCGGAGTTCGGACCCGACTCGAGATCGCTGAAGAAGAGGCGTGGGGCTCCCGGTTCGGCCGGGAAGGCGCGCGGCGGCGGAAGGGATTCAGCCGGAGCCGGCGATGCAGCCCGGGTTGGGAATGCGTCCGGGCCATCACTCGTCGCCGGCGGGGTGGAGCCGAGGTTGCAGGCGATGGCCATGGCGGCCGCAGTCAGCACCGGCAGGATGATCGGTTTAGGTTGCATGTCCGCTTCCTCCGCTGCGAGAGGGCCGCGTGGGCACGGCCGATGGAAGTGCTGAAGCGCGCCACAGGCTCAGCATGTCGCGCTGAACGAGGTGGGTCTCCGACAGACTTGCCAGCCGGCGTTGCCAGGCACTGTGCTCTGGGTCCCTCAGGCTGCGCTCGGCGGCAGCCTGATCGACGAAGTGACTGATGGCGATGAATGCACGCGGATCGGCCGGGTCGACGAGGATCTCGCTCAAGAGCAGGCCGGCGTCGCCGGAGCGGCGACGGACCCAGTCCTCGTGCAGGGCGACGATGGCGTCCTCCTCGCCCGCGCGCGCGCGGCCGTCGATCAACGTGACGAACACCATGGGGGCCGGAGGCGCGGGGCGGACGTCACCCTCTCGATCCGCCGTCGGCACCAGAACCTGGCCATTCATCATGCCGCCAGTCTAGGCTGGCGTCTGGCCTTCCGCATCGCCAGAATGTGCCGAACGGGCCGACGGCGGCAAAGGGCGGACGGCAGGGTCACTAGCAAAGACTTGCTAGTATGCGTTGTCTGCCCGAGCTGAGGGGTGGAGACGGGATCGGTGGGCTACGCCAGACCGTGGCGAATGGCGAAGGCTGTGGCCGCGGCGCGATTGTCGACGCCGAGCTTGGCGAAGATGCTGGTCAGATGTTTGGCGACTGTGTGCTGGCTGAGGGCAAGCTGCTCGGCGATCCGGCGACTGCTCAAGCCGGCCGCCACCAGGCGCAGGACCTCCGTTTCCCGGGGCGTTAACCTGGCCGAGGCGGGCGGGGCCTGGCTGGGTGGAGAGGGCATCCGCGCGGTGCGGGCGTCTGCCGGCGGCTGGGCCGCAAGGCGCAGGCGGCGCGAGACCTCCGACGCCTCGGCGCGCAGCGTGGCGGCGGCGTGGGGCGCCCCCCGCCCACCGTGGGCCGACACCAGCGCGGCGCGCGCGCGAAGAACGCGTTCGAGCTCGGGCATCAAGCCCTCGACCCGGGCGATGGACTCGGCAATGTCCAGATGGGTGGCGGCGGCGTCCCACTCACCCAAGAGCATCTCTCCCGCCGCCAGGATGCGGTCGACCAGGAACCAGTGGTGCTGGCCGCTGCATGCCTGCAGCCCAGGAAGCAGCCCGGCGACACGCCCCCGGTCTCCGAGCCCTGCCGCCAGCAGCGCCAGCGTGCTGGCCACTGATGCGCTCGGCAAGGACCCGGCGCGCAGTTCTCCGAGCAAGGCGTCCTGCTCGGCTAGGCTGCGCCCGGCCAACGCAACGTCACCTCGCGCCAGGTGCGTCAACCCGAGCATGCCGAAGCACAGCTGGTATTCGAGTGGATCCTTGTGCTGGAACACCTCCAACGCGGCGCGGAAATGGCCTTCTGCCTCTGGGAACTCGGCCCGCTGGTAGGCAAGGTAGCCCCGGATCTGGTGCCGGAACGCAGAAGGCCGGAGGGAGGCGGCGCCGGCAAGCGAAGCCTGAGCCTGCTCCAGGCGGGTCTCGGCCGCGGTCCAGGCACCGCGCGCAGCGGCCAGGAACGCCAGCCAGGAATAGACGTAGTGCAGCCGGTAGGGCTGCTGGGCCATGCGCGCGTGTTGTTCGCGCTGGCGGCTGATCGAGAGGGCATGCCGGAAGCGACTCGACCACACGTAGGCCTGGGCCAATGCCGAACCGCTCTCCGCCGCCTCGGCCATGTCGCCGCTGTCGGTGGCCAGTTCCAGGGCGCGCTCGAGCAGCGGGAGTCCTGCCGCGATCCGGTTCTCGAGGACGAGCAAGAATCCCATCGTCCGGCTGGCCGAGGCCTCGAGTCGCGGGTCACCGAGTCCGCGCGCAAGGCGGAGCGCTTCGTCGGCATGGCGCAACGCCGAGGCCGGCTCGGCAAGCACATTGCCCAGCAGCGTCGCCAGCTCCACGCGCGTGCGGACGGCCTCGGGGGAGGAGTTGGGGAGCCGGTCCAGCAGCACGACGGCCTGCTCCAGGACGGTATGCGCTTCCTCCAGGGCATCCTGTCGCCACAAGGCCAGACCCAACCCGCGCAGAGCCTGTGCGCGCGCGGCGGGGAGGTTCCGGGCCGCATGCCACGCCGCGGCGGCGCGGTAGGCTTCGGCCGCCGGCTCCTCCCTGGCCGCCAGCAGCATCGCCTCGCCCAGCCCGAGCATTGCCGCGCCGCGCTCGTCACACTCCTCCGGGAGCTGGCGGAGGGCAGACTGCCAGTGGACGGCGGCCTGTTCGAACGCACAGGCGGCCAAGGCGCGTTGGGCGGCCCGCTGAGAGTACGCCGCGCCGCGCTCGGCATCGTCGCTGCGCGAGAAGTGGAAGGCCAGTTCGGCGAGCTGCTGCGCGCCGAGCGCCGACGAGGAGGCCTCCAGCGCCGATCCGATCTGCGCGTGCAGGCCTTGGCGGCGGACGGTGCTGACCTCGCGGTACAGGCAGGCGCGGATGATGTCGTGGGCGAATCGGAGCCCGCCGCTGTCGTCCGCCTCGACCAGATGATGGACAACGGCCTCCGTCAGGCGAGCCTCCACAGATTCAGCTGGGTTGCCGAGGACTCGCGCCAGAAGATCGACCGAGAACGACCGGCCGATCACCGACGCCACGCGCAGGTGGTCGATGGCGTCGGCGGGAAGTCGGCCGATCCGCAGTCGAACGGCGGAGAGGATGCTGGCCGGGATCGCGCCGGCCGACTCGGCGTCCAGAGTCCAGCCCTGGGGTGTGAGATGCAGCGCGCCGGCCTGGCGCCAACCGCGCAGCAGCTCCTCGGCGAAGAATGGGTTTCCCTCGCTGTGAGTTTGCAGCGCCCGTGCGCTCTCCGGCGCCAAACCGGACCCAAGCAGCTGGCTCGCAAGTTGGGAGGTCTGCGCCTGATCAAGGGGACCGAGCCGAATGGACTCCGGATGGTTAGCGCGGTGCAGCCTGACCAGGGCGCGCTCGAGGGCGGGATGAGAGAGGACGGCGTTCTCCCGATAGGCGCCGAGGATGAGCAGGCGCGCCGTGACCTGATGCCCGGCCACGTAGGCCAGAAGATCGAGGCTGGCATTGTCGGCCCACTGCAGGTCGTCGAGTAGCAGCACGAGAGGCCGGCGGGACGAGAGCGAGGCCAGCAAGACGCCGATCGCCTCGAAGAGGCGCAGCCGGGCATGCTCGGGCGGCAGGGGGGAGGCAGAAGGCAGGGCGCGAAGCCGGTCGGCCAATTCTGGGAAGATGGCCGTCAGAGCGAGCGCCCCCGGTCCAACGTCCGCTGCCAACTCGTCGACGGGCGCCTGCCGAATCCAAGGCGCCAGCGCCTCCAGAAACGGCAGGTAGGGCGGCATCGCCTCGGCCTCGGATGCGCCACCGCGAAGGACACGCGCGCCGATGGCGGTCAGCCGGTCGGCTGCGGCCGACAGCAGGTGGCTCTTCCCGATCCCCGGGTCACCGGTGCATAGGACGATACGCAGGAGACCGCGGCGCGCAGCGTCATACGCGGCCTGGATCGCCTCCAGTTGAGCCCCGCGACCGATCAGGACGGGAACGGACGACCTACGGCCGGCGGATGGCACCGGTCACCCCCCGAGACAAGAGCCGCTGAGCGGTGCCGTGCGCCAGGAATCGAGATTCGCCAGCACGCCCCGCGCGAACACAGATATTCTAGACCCCAGAATGCAACATGACAAAGGCCGATGAGTACGTGGTTGGCTGAGAATCCCGAAGGCGCGCACCCAGAGGCGTTCTACCGCGCTCGGGGCATGCGGCGACCCGCGCCTCGCGCCGGTTGGTCTGAGCGGCGGTGTGCGCGGCGGCCGGCCTGACGGCGGTCATTGTGTTTCCTCGAGCGGATGTGCTATACAGGAGCAGGGATTATCGACCCCGGCTCGAGATATCGGAATCCTGGAGGAGTGGAATGGGAGAGACGGATGCCGGAGGCCGCCTGCGATCGGCGCGCCTGCTGATCGCCGGGCTGGTGGCGGTGATCGTCGTCCTGGGGCTGATCCTGATCGTCCAGGCCGTGGCGCGGTCCACGACCTCGGCCGCCGCGGTCGAGGCGCGGCCGAATGCGCTGGTTAGCAGCTCTGACGAATGCGTCAGCTGTCATCGCAAGGCCACTCCTGGCATTGTCGAGCAGTACGGCGTGAGCACGATGGCGGCCGCCAAGGTCGTGTGCCGCGACTGCCACGAGGTCAGCCGCGGCTATCCCGGCGCGGTCGAGCACGAGGGTTCCTACGTCCTCGGTTCACCCAGCGCGGCAATGTGCCAGCGCTGCCATGGGCTGGAGGTGGCGCAGTACAACGCCAGTCGCCACTCGCTGCCGGCCTACGTGGCCGTCGTCGGCGTGGAGCCGCTGACCGAGGCGCAGCGTGCCGCGTACCAGGCAATCCCCGAGGGTTCGTTTGCCCCCGACAAGAGCCGCCACGCGCTGTACGCCATCGAGGGTCCGGAGATCACGCGCTTCGCCTGCGAGGATTGCCACAATGTCGGCCAACCGGCGGCCGATGGTTCGGTGGGCCAGTGCCAGAAATGCCACCTGCGGCACGAGTTCAGCCTGGAGCAGGCGCGCAAGCCCGAGACGTGCAATGCCTGCCACATCGGGCCGGACCACCCGCAGTGGGAGATCTACCAGGAGTCGCCGCATGGCATCGCCTACGCCACCGGCGGCGACCGCTGGAATTGGGAGGCCGATCCGGGAACGCTGACGGTGAGGGATTTCCCAGCGCCGACCTGCGCCATCTGCCACATGAGTGGATTCGGCTCCGTGGGCACGACGCATGACGTCGGCGAACGGCTGACGTGGTACCTGTTCTCGCCGCTCAGCCAGCGGCGGCCGTCGTGGCAGGACAACCTGACCCGCATGCAGGGCGTGTGCCGCGAGTGCCACAACGAGACCTTCCTGAAGGACTTCTACACTGCGGCGGATGCCGCCACCGAGGCGGTCAACGCGCGCGTGCGCGAGAGCGATGCGGTCATGGAGCCGCTCAAGCAGCAAGGCCTGCTGACCGCCGAGCCATTCGACGACCCGATCGACTTCCTGTACTTTGACGTCTGGCATTACTGGGGTCGCACGGCCAAGTTCGGCGTGTGGATGCAGGGGCCGGACTACACCCAGTGGCATGGGATCTACGAGCTGCTCAAGGATCTGACCGAACTGAAGGAGATGGCCGGCGCGAGGTTGGAGGCTGCCGCGGCAGGCCCCTCGCCATGACGCTGCTGGCCGAGCTCTCGCCGCTGCTGGAGCGCCTGCGGCGGCGCCTCCTGCCGCTGAGGCGCGATCAGCTGATGCTGCTCATGGCGGCGGTCAACGAGCTGTTCCTTGGTATCGATACCTACCTGGCACACAGCATCAGCGGGACGATCCGTCCCTACGAGTGGATCCCGATCATCTTTGGGCCGGTGGCTGCCGCCTTGCTGCTGCTGGCCGGGCTGATCGCCCTGCGAAGGCGCCCGCTGGCGTCGTCCGTCGCCAGCATGGTCCTGCTGACCAGCATCGTCGTCGGGTTGCTGGGCGCTTTCTTCCACCTCCGGCGCGCCCTGCTGCCCAACGCGATGCCAGGGCAGCAGATCTCGGTCGACCTGCTGGTGTGGGCACCTCCGATCCTCGGGCCGCTGACGTTCTCGCTGACCGGCCTGCTGGGACTGAGCGCTGCGTGGGCGGAGCAGCCACCCGACAGCGGCGTGCTGATGCTCACCGGACGGCGCAAGCTCGCGCTGCCGTACAGCAAGACGCAGGCGTACTTCTTCATGGTCAGCATGGGCAGCCTGGCGACGGTGATCAGCAGCGTGCTCGATCACGCCCGTACCGGCTTCGTCAATCCCTGGCTGTGGGTGCCGACCACGGTCGGCGTATTTGCCACGGTCGTCGCGGCCTACATCGGAGCCATCGAGGGTCGGCGGCGGGCGGACCTGGTGATGTTCGCCGCCGCCATGGCGCTGATGATCGCCGTAGGCATTGTCGGGGCAGTGCTGCACATCCTGGACGACCTGACGGCTGCGGGCGCCTTTGTGTCCGAGCGCTTCATTCGCGGAGCGCCGTTCCTGGCACCGCTGCTGTTCGCCAATATGGGCTCGCTCGGGCTGTTCATCCTGCTCGGGCCGGAGGAGGGGACGGAGTAGCGCGGCTCGCCGCGTTGCCCTCGCCATCGGCCATGACCGACAGCCCTCCGCGATCGCGCCTGGCCCGTGGGCTGATCCTGGCAACGGCCTCAGCCCTGGTGATCGCTCTCGTCCTGGGCGCGGGGAGACTCGATTCGCGGTTCGGCGTCGATCTGCCCGCCGGGCTGCGGCTGCCGGGGTTGGCGGCCTTGGTCTTCGGGCTGGCGATGATCGGCTGGGCGGAAGCAACGCTCCTGCGCACGGCTCGCGCCACCGGCGGTTTCGGCGACCCCCCGCCGACCCTCGTCACCCTGGGTCCGTACCGCCACGTGCGCAATCCGATCTACGTCGGGGCGTTCGGGCTGCTCCTCGGGCTGTCCCTATGGCGCGGTTCACTGACACTGCTGGCAGCCGCGCTAACCTTTCTGCCCGTCATGCACCTGTTCCTGGTGCGCGTGGAAGAGCCGGCCACGCGGCGGCGGCTGGGCGCGGCATACGACGACTACCGGAGCCGAGTCCCGCGCTGGCTGCCACGGCTGCGTGCCTCGAAGGATCGCGGGTGATGGCCTCTATCAAGTCAGGGAATCGCGCGGAGCACCGCGCTGTTGGAGTGGTGGAAGTAGCGCGGGACGGCGGCGGGAGAGGGCTATGAACCCGCATCCGGAATCCAGGCGGGTGTGGGCGGCGCGGGTTGCGGTGGCGCTTGTCCTGGTCTCGAACCTGAGCGCCGCCATCCCCTATCTGCTTGACCCGGATCGTTATGTGGCCGCCTTCGAGCTCAACGGCGTCGCCGGAGCGGCGATGGTGCGCGGACTGGGCGTCCTGTTCGTGATGTGGTCCGCCGCCTACCTGCCGCTGATCGCACACCCGGACCGATACCCCGCGCTGTTTGGCGTGGTCCTGGCACAGCAGGTCCTGGGCCTGGCCGGGGAAACCTGGATCCTGGCGACGCTGCCGCCGGGGCATACCGCGCTGGTTGCAGCGGGTGTGCGCTTCATCGCCTTCGATGGCGCGGGGCTTGCGCTGCTCTGCCTTGCGTTCATCCTCGCCAGGCGTCGACCCGAATGAAGGCGCTGCCGGCCAGCGACTGGCCGGCAGCGTGGTTTCGGGCAAGGGAAGGCGCGAGCGCGCCGCTACTCCTGGAAGGTCAAGCTATCCAGGAACCGATCGTACACGCCCCAGTCCTCCCTGCCGGTGTGCATGATCACGATCTCGTAGAGCTGCCCGTCATGCACGAAGTAGAAGCGATCGTCGTCGTAGGACTGCGGTCCCCGCGGGTCGTCGAAGCGCGTGTGGATGGCGGCCTCGCCGGCTATGGTGCGCGTGCCCATCAGCTTGCCGGGGAGGCGACTGCGCTCCGCCAGCCATGTCTGAAGGTCAACGTCGGCCGGGGGATGATAGCCCGCCTCGTCGGGGTGAGCGACGTTAAACCACGGCCAATGCTCGCCGTTCTCAAGCTCGAGCGGGCCGACGACCATCGTATAGCGCTCGGTGTCGGTAGACACAAATGTGCTCCCTTCCGGATAGAGGAAGGAGTATCCGAGGGTGGGGTGGGTATAGACGCCCCAGCCCTCGGGCGGCGTAGCGGCCGGTTCGATCACCGGCGGCGAGGTGGGTGCGACAGCCTGCGTGGCGATCCAGCCCGGCTGGCACTCATTACGGAACAGCGCCCACTCCTCGCATTCGCTCCCATCCGAGAAGACGCAGTAGCCGACGTGGCCACCCGAGGCATCCTCGCGGATCTCAAGCCTTCCCCCTTGCCCCTCACAGAAGACGGACGCTGGATTGGGGAGCCCGGCTTGAGTTGGGACCGCCGTGGGATCCGGCGCCGGGCCGCAGGCCGCGGCGGCAAGGATCAGGCCAGCCATGAGGGTGAATGCACAGAGCTTGATCGTCATGAGATAACTCCTTGGGTGCGGTGTAGGTCCGATGAACCGCGCCGACCGCGAAAGCAGGTCGGCGCACGGCGGCGCCCACTCACGATGGTGAGGCGGGTCCGGATGGTTTGCGCCCCGATGCCAGCGCGAATCCCATCAGGCCGACGACCCCGGCGGGAGCGCGCAATTGCGCCCGAATGGCTTCCCGTGCCTCCGGGTGTTTTGCAAGCAGTCCGATCAGCCGCCCCCAGGCGCGCAGCACCCAGCGCCAGCCCACCCACTGAATCCGGCTGAGCGCTTCGTCCCGGATGCCAATCGGCTGGACGGTCACCGTTCGGTCCAGGAGCCCGGACGTGGCCCACAGTCGCTCCCACTCGTCCGCCGTCACAATGTACGCCCCCAGTCCGGTGGCCTGCTCCATCACTTTGGCGTCAGACGGGCGCCGGAGCCAGACGGTTTCGTTCATGCCGACGTACCCGCCGGGCTTCGTGACGCGCACGCACTCCCGGATGGCGCGCGCCTTGTCCTCCACGAACGCCAGCACGGATTCGACCAGGACGGCGTCAAAGCGGTCGGGTTCGAGGGGAAGGTCCAGGACATCTCCGAGGCGGAACTCGATCCGGGACAAGACGCCGGCTTCCTTGGCTCGCAATCGCGACCATTCCAGCATCTTCTCCGAGATATCGAGCGCCACCACCCGGCAGGCGGAGCGCCGGGCGATGACGCACGGTCCGACGCCGATGCCCGAGCCGACGTACAAGACCTCGCGGGCATCCGCGATATGGCAGCGCCTCAGCAGGTCAAGCGTCGCGGCCATGCCGCCGTTGTGTTTGGTGATGCCCAGCGTCCCCTGGATGTCGAGGTAGGTGCTTTCCGAGGCGGGGTGAGATTGTGATTGCATCGCGAACGCTCCTCAGCGAGACGGGGATGCGTGGGCGCGGGCGATGACGCCATGCCCGTTCAGCCCGGTGTCCCCGTGGACGCAGTCTGTGACTTCCATCGTATCTCCACCTTGCCTTACCTGCGCAGTGCTAAGTGAAGAAGAGCAGCATCAGGGTGAACGGCAGGCCGTTGTTCACCAGGTGCGCCACCACGCTCACCCAGGTCGTGCGCGTGTGCTGAACGGTCCGGGCGAGCGCCAGCGAGCCGATCAGGATTGGAGGCAGCATCCAGTACTGGAACAGATGGCTGAAGGCCCAGATGAGTCCGTGCACGAAGTACGTGCGCTTCCCGTGCTGAACCTCCTGGCGCGGGAACACCATGCCTCGCCAGAAGATCTCCTCGGCGGCTATGTTCAGGATCAAGACGATTGGGATCCAGGGCAGGATGCCCTGGGAGATGAACTGCTCTTTCAGGAGTGCGAGGGACTGCTGCTTGGCCGGATTCAGGTAGTCGGGGATCCCGGCCGGCAGCGGCAGCCAGCCGGCCGAAGTCGCCCGCGTAAGGAGCGGAGAGAAGAGGGCGGTCGACAGGAACATGACCACGCCCGCGCCCAATCCCCAGAGCAGCACCCTCGGGCCGACCGGCTCCAGGCGGACGCGCTGGAGGAAGCCCCGGAGCGTACGAGGGTGACCTTCGGCGAGATAGGCTGCAACGGCCCAGACGAGCATGGCGACGAAGGCGACCGACAGGGATGCCAGGTAGGCGGGGTAGGAGGCCCACCCCGCCCGTTCCAGCGCCGCACGGAGACCGTAGAAGCAGGCCAGGCCCAGGAGGAGGATCACCGCCAGCACGAGCATCGACTCGGCGCTGCGCATGGGCCGGATCGTTCCATCGGAGTGCATGGCGGTCACTCCCGCGGTCATTTCGGCGCCGGCCTCTCTGCGGGTTGTGTCAGTCACCTGCCGTCTGCACCCGGCCGTCCTCGATCGAGCAGCAGGCACCAAAGGCATCGACGGCCGCCTGCTGCGACAGGACGAACACGGTGTAGGCGCCCAGGACCGTGCCGATCGGGAAGAGCACCAACTCGAAGGCGGCCAGCACCAAGGCCATGATCCTCGACCATGAAGCCCGGCGGAGCAGCCCAATCCCTGCTACCAGACCCGGCACAGAAAGGACGAACAGCAGTCCCCCCAGGGTAGAGGCGCTCAGGGCCATGATGCGGAGGGCGACCGCATCTTCGGTGATGATTCCGACACCCAGGATCAGCGCCGCCACAAAGGCTCCGGCGACGATCCCCAGAAGGCCGTTGACGATCTGCAGCCAACCAGCCACGCAGATGTGGGTCTCAAAGTCCTTCTTGCTCAGCATGTCCATCACGGCCTCCGTAGGCTGGGAATAGCCGGTGCGCCCGTCCGAGCTGGGGCACACCTGGCCTCCCATGCCAATCCGAGAATAGGCAGGGGATTGGGGTGGCGTCATCCCCAAAGTTGGGGAATCACTCGTTGAGTCGCACGCGGATGGCCCTGGCGGGGATGTGGTTCAAGAAGATGGGGCAGTCCGCGTCTGAAGGCGCGGGGCGCAAGCCGACGGCCTCTGGCGCCTCCTGGCCGTGAGTGATGGCGTGGGCCCTCCGCCGACGCGGATCAGGTGGTGGTGTGCGGGCCGCCGGGTGGGCAGGGGTCCGCGTGGGCGCGCACGGCAGACAGACTCAGGGTGTTGGCCGCCCTCGGTCCTCGAAGTGCCGGATGACGAGGTCGTCGATCTCACGCCAAAGGCCGTGGGGCTGCAAGCCGAGATGTTCGGCGACCAGGCGCTCGATCGCCGCCGGCGCCTGACGCGTGGACAGGAGGCCTCTCAAGAAGCCCGGCTGCGTGTCCTCAAGGAAGCGGACGATCCAGTATCCACGGATGGCGTGGTACGCCAACGTCTCGCCGCGCAGGCGGGACATCGCCCGATACGAAGGGGGGACGCCCTTCGGTTGAGTCCGCTGGAGGAGCCCGAGCGAATCTTCGCGTATCGTCGGCTTGCCCATGAAGCGATCGACGGAGGCGGCCGCCAGCCCCTCGTTGAGCCAGGCTGGCAGATGGAGATGGGCCGAGGCGGCATGGATCAGCTCGTGGCAGGTGAGGTGCCGGATCTTGGCGACGGGATCCTTCTCCTCCACGAACATGTGAACCCCGACGCTCTTGTCGCTGGTCTCGAGGAGCCGCGGAGGCTTGATGCCGATGGCGATCCGGCGTCCGTAGTGCTGGGTCCAGCCGGCGCTGTAGGGCCACGTTCGGCGCGCGCGCCCACTCCACAGCGGGTAGTTCAGCGCCAACATGACTCTCCACGGCCATGGTGCGGACTGGAAGATGAAACCCCTCCAGGAGGTCATCACGTACAGGCGACAGTCGGAAGGCGGGTCGATGCCCCAGCTGGCCTTTGCCAGCCGGAGGGCTTCGTTGCAGGCGGAGGCGATCACTTGGGCCGTGGCTTCGTCCTTGGGCTCGCACTCGAGGCTGAGCGCGTCGACGGGAATCCGAACAGCGGTCATGTGCCACCTCCCGGGCGACGATCCGACTTTGCTGGGACTGGCCTACCAGATGCCCGGCAGTAGCCGGTACTTCGTCTTGTGCTTGTACTCCCGGTACCCTTCCAGGTCCCTCTCGAGCACCTGCTCCTCGTTCACGATCCGGACCACCAGTATGGGGACGATGAGCGCGGCCGGCAGAAGCGCCCACCACGAGCCGAGGGCCATGGGTGACGCCAGATACATGAGCAGGACTCCGACGTACATCGGGTGACGGACCACGGCGTAGGGCCCTGTGCTGATGACCTGCTGCCCGATGGCCACCTCGACGGTGCGTGAGGCATACCGGTTCTCCACGAAGACCCGGATGATCACCCCGTAGCCGGCCAGGACGGCGAGATCGGCGAGGAGGACTACCCACACGGGCATGGTGGACCACCCCCAGCGGTAGTCGAAGCCTGGGAGGGCGAAGGCGGCCAGGAAGTAGATCGCGCTGAACCCGACTACCCGCTTCTGCGTCAACTCGCGCTCGCGCATTTGCATCCTGCGCTCGAGGAGGTGCGGCGAATTGCGGAGAAGGTAGCGCAGGACGAAGACCATAGGGATCAACAGGATGCCCATGTAGACCCAGCCGTGCCAGTAGCCCAACGTACCCGCGGGGAGGAAGAAAACGGCGGCTAGCCCCACCACCGCCATGACGAACATAAGGTACGCGCGACGGGTAATGTCCTTCTTGGAGACGGAGTCAGCGGTCATCAGGTTGGCCCTCCTTGGCCCCGGCGGAGACTCGAGGTGTCCTCGGAGCTAGATCATCCTCCACACGGACTCCACCGGCATGTGGTGTTTGAAGGCCTCAAAGGCCTTGCAGGCCGGGTAGAGCAGGATGAGGCCCACGGCCCAGGCGAAGTAGGTCTGCGGCAGGCCGGCCGGCGCGGGCCATGCCAGGCTCAGGGCACGATACAGGAACCAGTGAACCAGGAAGAAGTATAGGGCGCCCTGACCCAGGATCACGAGCGGCCGAGCCCAGGTGGTGAGCCAACGTGACGAACGTGAGAACGCGTAGAGCATCACGAGATCGAAACCGAGGGCCAGGAACAGGAACGACAAGCTGGGCGGATACTTGACAACGTTGAGGAAGTCGACCAGCGTGTTGCCTTCTGGCATGCGCAGGTTGCCGAACCCTCCAAGGAGGCGCAGCAGGAGGAATAGGCCCAGGCTGACCGCGCCGGCGGGCAGCGCCCACCGGTACGCCTCTTCCGGCCGGGACAGCAGCAGGCAGGCGAAGGCCATGCCGAGGAGCGCGATGCCGAGCCAGGGGACGGGCGGATACAGGACGAAGGCGGACCCAACCGAACCTGGGAGGACCAGCAGTCGGATCGGGGTGAAGATCCCCAGGTCGGCATGCAGCAGGAGCCCGGGGAGGAACTGCATCACCAGGATGATGGCCGCGCCGATGGCCGCCTGGGCCTTCCCGCTGAACCGCAGGCAGAGGATCCCGAGCAGCATCGCCGCGCCCAGGCCGGCGAGGATGCTGAACTCGAACGGGTACACCTGCCCGGCCGTGGCCAGGTCGACGATCAGCTGCTCGACGGCGATGAGCAGCAGACCGCGTAGCGCCAGGTGGCCGGCGATCCTTCCTTCCGACCAGCCGATCTGGCGGCGAGCCTGCGCGAAAAGGAGTATCCCCGCGCCCATCAGGAAGTAGAAGCCGGGTGCGCACGGGTGCGTCGCCAGGCGCGTGAGCATCGCCGCCAGGCTCGGGTAGTCCGGCAGCGGCTGATCCCAGGTCTCGAAGGGATGCCAGTGGCGCACGAAGTAGCTGGCGTGGTCGATGGCCATCAGGATCATGATCAGCCCGCGCAGGGCATCGAGAGGGATCAGGCGTCCGATGCCCTCGGCCGGGACTGGCCTCACGTCGGCGGCGCGCTCGGTCTCGGCGGCACCCCAGGCGCGTAACAGACGGAGGCTCGACCACAGGATGCCGGCGGTGGCGATCATCGGAACCGGCAGCCAGGATGTGAAGAGCGCCGCCAGCAGCCCGACCATCCACAATACGGTGGCACTGCGCGCGAGTACACCAGCTCGTAGCGAGTCGGTGCCCAGCGCCAGGATGCCCCATACGTACAGGACAGCGATGGTTGCGGAGATCGGACTCATGCCGGGGCCCGATAGAAACGCGCTGACCCCGCCCCCCGAGCGTGCGAACGCGGCAAGCAAGTCGATCGCTGCGATTCCCATCAGGCCGGTAATCGCGGCCGCCGTCCCCAGCCGACCCAGGCGGCCGAGCCGGGGCCTCTGCACGGCATCGATGCCGATGAACCACACGGCGACCGCAAGCAATGGAAGCGTGTTCAGGATCCTCTCCAGGGCTGGGTTCGGGAGGGTCGGCAGAAGGATCTGTGCCACAACAAGGGCGACTAGAAGCAGGCCTGCGACGCCACCCACGCGCACGGCGAACGACGCTTCGATGCTTCGATGGACCTGCCCTCCGGCCTGAGACGCGGTCGAGGGCACGGCAATGGCTGCTCGAGGGTCGGTCGGGCTCGAGGATCCAGTCGGCAACATGAGCCTGCCTCCTTGCCCTGGGCATACTACCCGAGGATCATTGGGCGGTCAGCCCTGGCACCCAGGGCTCAGCCGTCCGGGCGGGAGGGCTCGCGGGGTCGTGCGCATCCAGCCGAACGAGAGTGGATTCTAGCGGCACGAACCGAGCGGCAGCAGACGAGCTGGCTCGACATGCATCGGCCCTATGCGCGATAGATCCACGGGGGAAAGGCCTGCTCGGCCAGCCGATCCAGACCGACATCCTAGGGAAGGTCCTGGCGCCTGGCGCGCGACGGCCGGCGGCCGGCTGCCACCCGTCGCACGCCGTCAAACGCAGCCCGAGCAGCTACGAAGGCCGTGATGATCGCCGTGCCCAGGACGCCGCGTCGTCGGGCAGAAACAGCCGGTGAGGCCAGAGACAATTGGGCGGAGTTTCGCATCGGCCGCCTCCTACTTCGGACCGGGCGGAGGCCCGGGTGTGACCGAGAGGACTTTCAGGTTGAGACCCGTCACTCGCGCCAGAAGAGCGGGCAACGCCGACTGGTCCGGAAGGATGGCGATCAGGATCGTCCGCCTGGCATCCAGACTCGACGGGACGAGCGAAACATCCAGCCCGCTGAACCACTCCGACCACCGGGCATCGATAATGCCTTCGACCTCAACGGCGTACTGGATGGGCTTCGTGCTGGAGGAGTAGTCGCTCATCTCGGTTCTCCTGACAAGACCAATTCGCAGCGAGGAGCAGTCACGACATCGTCATCCACGAAGACCCATGGGCGGCCCGTACCTCCCAGGGCGAGCTGGGGCATGGGGACGCCGGAGTGTTGGAGCCAGACAACACACAGAATATCGGGAGCGAGCCGCAACCGCCGATCGGCGTCGGCGGGGGGACGAGCAGGGCACGAGAGACCGTGCGCCCAAGCAGCCAGGGACGGACGAGGGCGGGGGAAGCGGTTCGACAGACACGGCCGGGGTCCTCATGCCACCACTGTAGGTGGGAGGCGTGGGTGCGGTCATCCCCAAGGTTGGGGATTCCCTGAGGGGTTTTCGGGCCGGGGGGAAGAGCGGCGGGCGCGGCTAGATCAGCCCGAGTGTGCGAGCCTGGTCAACCGCTTCCAGGCGGGTGTGGACGCCGAGCTTGCCGTAGATGGCCTTGGTGTGCGACCGGACGGTGCTGGTGGCGACACACATCTCATCGGCGATTTCGGAGCTCGAGAGCGTGGTAGCGAGCAGGCGGAGCACATCCAGCTCGCGCTGGCTGAGAGGCTCTTCGAACGCCGGAAGGCCCGGCGCACGGGCCGCCGGTTGTGCGGAGGTCCGAGGGGCGTCAGATGGGGCGAGGGGCTGGCGCAGAGCCTGAGCGTAGGCATAGGAGGGATCGGAGGCAGGCACCCGGGCCAGCAGGCCGTTCATGGCGGGACCCTGATCTACGAAGAGGCGGACATACCCGCGGGACTCGGACCGGTGCAGACAGTCGACCAGCCGGTTGAGCGCCTCATCGGGTTGGCCGAGGGCAGCCTCGAACAGGGCGCACAGAACGGACGCCTGGAGGAGCAGGCCCAGTGCGCCGGTTGGTTCAAGGAGTTGTAGGACCTTCTTGGTAAGACTCAAGCCCGTCTGCGCGCGGCTTCGGTCCGCTCGCGCCTCGTGCAGCAGGAGCTGAGCATGCGTCAAGTACTGGGCGTGGTCCCTGAACTCGAGCTGGCCGTCTGGGGGAAGAGGGTGTTCGCGTGCCCAGGCGCGGGCGCGGTCAAGGCAGGCCGGATCGGGCGCGCAGGCCAGGCACAGCCGCGCTTCCTCAGCCCGCGTCAGCGCAAGCAGCCATGGGGAACGCTCGCGAACCAGATGCTCGAGCCGGCGGAGTAGGCCCAGGGCCAAGGCGGCATCGCCGCTGGCGTGGAGTGCCCGGGCCAGCTGCGTGTAGCTCTCATACAGCGCGTCGGTCTGCTGCCACTGCTCGGCAAGCGAGCGGCCTTCCTGGGCGAAGCGTAGTGCCTCGGCCACCTGGTTTCGCTGCCGCAGGATCTCGCTCAGACGCGCGTACCCGAATGCGGCGATCGGCAGCCTTCGGCCGCAGCGGCGAACGTGCTCGTCGTGCAGGGCCAGGATCCGCCGACAGGTAGCCTCGGCTTCATCCAGCTGTCCCATCCAGATCTGGGTCCCGGCCAGCGTCGCCAGTCCACGGGCGGGCGCCGGGGCTCGATCGAGGTCCCTGGCCGGAGCATCGGCCTGCGCCAGGGCGTCGACGGCGGCCTGCAGTTCGCCCAAATGGCGCAGCGCCATCCCCATACAGACAAAGCTGTACCGGCGGGTCGTCACGTCGCTCAGGGGCAGGCCGGCCAGCGCCTGGCGCGCCAGTCGGACGGCCTCCGCGTGCCGGCCGTCCATGACCGCCAGGTTAGCCTCGACGGCTGTCAGGTGCGCCAGGGCATGGCGGAGTTCGATGACCTTGGGTGAGTCGGGGTTGTCTTCAAGCGCGCGCAGGCCTTCCTGAACCAGTTCGCGCGATTCGATCAGCTCCTCGCCCATGGTGGACGCCTCGGCCGAGAAGGAGTGCGCCCACAGTTGGGCGACACGCAGCCAGGGGCCCGCGTGCAGCCAAGTCTCTGTGTAGGCATGCAGCCAGCTTAGAATCGTCGACAACTCGCCCTGGAACACCAGCGACAGGCCGTTGCACCGGATCAACTGGCCGATGCGTTCGTGGTCCCCCGCCACCAGCCCGTGCTGGATGGCGTCGATGATGTCGCCATTGGCCTCGTACCACTCGCTGGCGCGCCGGTGCACGTTGGCGGCGCCGTCCGGATCGCGCTCCTTCTCGACGGAGCGCAGGAAACTGCGCATGAGGGAGTGGTAGGCGAACCACAACCGCTCCCTGTCCAGGGGCACGACAAACAGGTTGGCCGCCTCCAGCCGGCGCAGCATGGCCTGGCTGTCGTTCCGCCCGGTGACGTGGTCACACAGCGCGGCATTGAATCGGTCGAGCAGGCTGATTTGCAGCAGGAAGGTGCACACATCGGGTGGCTGCTGGGCGAGCACCTCCTCCATCAGGTAGTCCAGCACGAAGCGGTCGCTGCCGGCGAAAGCCTCGACGAATGCGTGCCGGTCGCCGGCATGCTTGAGCGAGAGCGCGGCCAGGTGCAACCCGGAAACCCAACCTTCCGTGCGGGCCTCCAGCGTGGACAGGTCCTGATCCGGGAGGCCCAACCCGAGGGTATCGTTTAGCAGCGTCCCGGTTTCGGCGAGGGTGAATCGCAGGTCACCTGCCCGGACCTCGGTCAGCGCGCCAGTGGCCCGCAACCGTCCCAGCGGCCAGGGCGGATCGGATCGACCGGCGAGAACCAGGTGCATGCCGGGCGGCTGATTGTCGATCACGTAGGTCAGCAGGTCATGCACCCGGGGATCGAGGAGGACATGGAAGTCATCCACGACGAACACGAAGGGCCGCTGAATGGCGGCGAGTTCCTGCGGCAGGGCGGCGAGGAAGCTATCCAGGGGTGGGAGCTGGGGTGACTCCAGCGCCCCAAGCATGCCGGCACCGACCGCGGGATCGAGTCCCTGCAAGCTTGTCAGGAAGTAGGCCAGGAAGCGAGACCAGGCGTTGTCCTGCTCGTCGAGCGACAACCACGCGACCGGAAGGTCCAGCGTCTCCAGCCATTCGCAGAGCAGCGTGGTCTTGCCGAATCCGGCAGGTGCCGAGACCAGCGTCAGGCGGCGGGCAAGTCCGGTATTTAGGAGGGCATGTAGCCGCGGGCGAGGTACGTGCTCACCCCGCACGGGCGGGATGCGCAGCTTGGTCTGCAGGAGGTTCATGGATACGATCCGCCCCCCGGCGGAAGACCCTCGAATTATAGGTTGAGCGGAGAGGTTCGGCCCAGAGCCAGGACGCCGCTGGGCCCGCCGTCCACCTCGCCGTGGAGCGAGACCGTGAAGGGCCCGGTGCCCCCGGAGGGCGGGGGACGTGGCTGGAAGGAACGTTGGCGGATCACTGAACACAGGAAGCAGGATGCAGCGAGGGTGGCAGCGGATTGCGCCTACGGCCGCGCCGGACCATGGGCGAGGTCATATGCCAGGATGACTGAGCGGGGCTTGAGGGCTGGGGCATCCCTGATCCGGTCCACAAGTCGTGCGACGAGCCGGATCAGGCTTGTGGTTCGTCCGGCTCGATCTCGGCCTGTCGCCGGCTACGCTGGTCGAGCGCCAGCGCATAGGATCGCTCGAGCAAGCCAATGCCGTGATCGACATCTTCCGGGCGACGCAGGTAACAGCTGACCCAGCCGGTCCGGGGCAGGAGGTGATGCTCTTCGGCCAGACCTTGTGCGATCACCTCGTCGCGCACGCGGCGGGGGAAGGGCACATCGACCATCTCACTCCCGTGCATGTGGCCCAACTCGCGCCGGCCGAGGCGGTACTCGGTCCCGCCGAAGCGGTGGGGAAGGGCCTGCACCCCTTCGAGGCGGTCCATGGCATCACGGATCTTTGCGGCGGCGTTGGTGATGCTCAAGGCCTGAGCCTCCCGGAGGGGAGCTTGTGAATATATCGCGTCAGATGGAGGGCATGCAGACGCGTCTGCGCCGAGGGGTAGCTGGCGGGCGCTGCACGCGTCGGCCAGATCAACGGG
>Ga0315293_10000672_pt1 | contig 32118 bp, 19 predicted proteins | sample YL17G13_20_MG_FD_203071 | JGI IMG/M metagenome (GOLD analysis project Ga0315293, IMG submission 203071) | Sediment microbial communities from Yellowstone Lake, YNP, Wyoming, USA - YL17G13_20 | ecosystem: Environmental > Aquatic > Freshwater > Lake > Sediment | place: USA: Wyoming | collected... | reverse complement strand
TCGTTGGAGGTTCGCGCACCGTATTTGGATCGAGAACTGGTCGAATACGTCAACCGCTTGCCGGCCAATTTGAAGTACCGCTCCGGGACGACGAAGCATCTGTTGAAACGCGCGGTGTTGCGAAGCGGTCTACTCCCGAAATCGGTCGTCCATCGGCAGAAGAAGGGCTTCGGGATTCCCGTGGCACGGTGGCTGCGCGTGGAACTGCATGACTACTTCCGGCAGGCACTCATCGAGGAGTGGCCTCCAGAGCTGGCGATGTTCAATCGCCACGAAGTCCTTCGATTGTGGAATGTGCACCAGCGGCGATCGGCCAACCACTACAAGGAACTGTGGGCGTTGTTCATGCTCGCTCGGTGGACGACACGGAGACTCGATGATCCGGCCCCGCCGGTCCGCCGAACGGCTGGCGAAGCTGCGGTCGCACGGCAGATGTGACTCGCGTTTCGACAGTGGAGATCCTGCCCCATGAACAGGCCGCCGCTCAAAAACACCGCCTCGCCGTGATCGCGACACAGCAAGCGGACAGGCGAGCGCGGGCAGATTTTGGTCGAGTGACCACTCGCACCGGCGTCTCCTGCCAGAATGATTGACACAATCGACAACAAACGACACTCTGTGAAACCATCCCATAGTGGATGCCGCTTTCGTCGGCGGCGATGGATCGACCGGATGCTCTTGAGATGATTGGACATGGAATGGGCTGGGAAGCCTGGTTAGTGTTGATTGTTGTTCTGTTCATGGTCTATGCCTTGGCCCGCGAATGGGTTGGCGCAGAGATATTGACTGTGGGTTGCCTGCTGGTGTTCGTCATCGCACAGGGGCTATTTGACACTCCAAGATTGCCAACCGTGAAGCAGGCGTTTGAAGGGTTTGGCAAGGAGTCGCTGATCAGTGTTGGTATTCTCTTTATTATCGTCACTGGCCTGATGCAGACCGGTGCCATGAATCTCTTGACGGAACCATTTTTGGGGCGGCCGCGAACAGTGCTGTCTGCCCAACTCCGGCTGCTCATTCCTGTGACGACTTTAAGTACATTTCTGAACAACACGCCTATCGTGGCGATGTTCATGCCGGTCGTCGATGACATCTGTAAGAAGACGAAGATCAGCCCCTCGAAGCTGTTTCTACCGATGGCCTATGCCGCCACGTTTGGCGGCAGCTGTTCGATGATTGGCACGAGTACCAACTTGGTGGTCAAGGGAGCCATGTCACAGGCGGGACTCCCTTCATTCAGCATGTTCGACATCGCTTGGGTCGGGGTTCCTTGCGCCATCGGGGGAATCATCTATCTGCTGATCTTCAGTCGTTGGTTGCTCCCCGATCGTCGTCCCGCCATCAGCTTGAGTGACGATCCACGGCAATACACCGTCGAAATGGTGGTTCAACCCGGAGGACCCCTCGTGGGCCGAACCGTTGAACAGGCGGGATTGAGGCATCTGCCAGGCCTGTTCCTCGCCGAGATCGAGCGCGACGGTGAGGCCATCGCCGCCGTCAGTCCTCGTGAACGGCTGCAGGCCAATGACCGCTTGGTCTTCGTGGGAATTGTCGAGTCGGTGGTCGATCTGCGAAAAATGCGGGGCTTGGTCCCGGCGACCGATCAAGTTTTTAAACTCACAGCAACCGATACGGATCGTTGTTTGATGGAGGCCGTGGTTTCGAACCGCTGTCCACTCGTCGGCATGAATATCCGCGATGGCCGCTTTCGAACACGCTACAACGCCGCTGTGATCGCTGCCGCACGAAACGGCCAAAAAATTACCGGAAAAATCGGCGATATCGTGCTCCAGTCGGGAGACACATTACTCCTAGAAGCCCATACCGAGTTTGTCGGACAGCAGCGGAATTCCAATGACTTTTACTTGGTGAGTCACGTTGAAAACTCGACTCCCCCACGACACGATCGGGCGTGGATCGCGTTAAGTATTCTCGTTGGTATGATCCTGTTCTCAACGCTCCTGAGTCGCGACAAGGTTCCCGGTGGTCTGCCCGAGCGAGACTTTCTGTTGCCGGCTGCCTTACTGGCGGGCTTGTGCATGATCGGCACTCGTTGTTGTACATCCGGCGAAGCGATGCAAAGTATCGACTGGTCGGTGCTGATTGTGATCGGTGCCGCATTGGGAATAGGCGAGGCGATGAAGATGAGCGGCCTCTCAACCACGTTGGCGACAGGCATGATCGGCATGGCTGGAACGGATGCCTGGGTGACCCTCGGAATGGTTTATTTCCTGACGATGATTCTGACAGAATTGATCACGAACAATGCCGCGGCCTCGTTGATGTTCCCGCTGGCCTTGGCTGCTGCGGAGTCGCTCGGAGTCCGGCCTGAACCCTTTATGATCGTGATCATGATTGCGGCTTCGATGGGTTTCGCAACGCCTTTTGGCTATCAAACGAATCTCATGGTTTACGGCCCAGGCGGCTACAAATTCAGCGACTACCTTCGGATCGGTGTCCCCTTGGATCTACTGATGATGGTGATCACAGTGGCACTGACGCCTTTCGTATTTAAGTTCTGAAGCAACAAGCATCGTCCGTGCGTTCGCCGCATCGACAGGCATCGCATCCATTCCGTCAACTGACGCGTTCGAATCGGCAACTTTCCGATGCAAATCGGTCGATGGCGACCCTCGATGGCGGATCCTTCGCAACAGTCACAAACGCGATACGTCTCGTGAGAAACTGACGGCCCAGATCCTGAACGGATTCGGATCGTCACGAGACAACGCGTCCTTCCGCAAACGAACGAAGCCCACGCCTTGGATGAAAAGACGGGGCTTCGTCAAGCAGTCACCGATCGGCGGGGCGGACGGTGACTCATCGCGGAAGTGATGACAGCTAGGCATCGTCCATCGATTCGCTGCCTGCGGGTTCAGAATCGCAGCGTCAGACGAATTCATTTCGCATGAAATACGTCAATATTGTGGCGCCGGTTTTGTGGGAAAACATTTTGCAACCGGCGCTGCGGTTGGGCACTGCTCAATGGTTCCATCTTCGGTAGTCGTATAGCCCCTTCTAGGATTGTTATCGCATGGTGGTGGTGGTGGTGGTGGTGGTGGTGGTGTGTCGACTCCGCCTTGAATCGCTTGCATTTCGTTCTTCGTCAATTTCCGAGCGGTTTTGATTTGAGTCATCATCGTTCTCCAAAAGTGAAAGGGACTGGTAAACCGCAGTGTTGCGGGGATTTGTTGTTTCAGATGACTCGTCAGTCACCCGTTCTATGAGTATCTACTGCAACAGCCTCACAAACCTTTCAGCGAATTTGCAAATGATTTTTAGCCAGCCATCCAATGAGGCCGACTGTGCTGCGAGGGGATATTTTGGAGGGCGACATCCGTTCGCCCGTTTGTCCCGTTGCTCGGTCTCAAGCCCTGTGAAAATCTCCCGCGAGCGGTCTCATTCTCGTGGCGGCATCGATTGTCCGTGAGTCTTCGTTCGACGGTCGAGACTAGTGGGAAGCGGGTACACGCTGCTCATTCAGCCACGCCCGATATTCTGGTGAGCGTAAGAAGTTCTCGTATGCCAAGCCGGGACCAACTTCGTGGAGAATGGCACCGGGAGACACGCCGTTGACCGTGTCCAACGAGTCGTCCTCTGGCCGGAAGTCGGACGGTTGCAGCCGATGGAGGTCGTCATGATGGAACGGTGGGCCGATCCGAGTGTTGTCGAAACGGGCGTTGATCATGAGGGAATCCGTTTCGTTGTCGTCCCACAGGTGCTGCCAATCCTTGAGCGTCTGCGGTCCCCACGCCGGACTCACCCACACGCCATTGATGGGAAGTTTCAACTTCACGAAGTTGTGCGACCCGGAATAGGCGTTGCGATGTCCCGTCCAGTGAATGGCGTGGAACAACCATTGAGATCTCAATCTGAAATTGCCATCTCTCGGCCTCGGCGGCGGTGGGTTGATGATACCCAGCACCGATTGGACCGAGTGGAACAGATTGTCGTCTGCGAGAATCCGCCAAGGTATCGGTAATGGATCCTGAGGCATCTGGTGACTGAGCCTTCCCGCCGCAGGGAGGTGCGGTAGCAGCAGGCACGAGGCGACTACGGTGTTCGATCGAAGTTCCAATGTTGGCCGGAGCAGCCCGCCCTCAGGCGGAAGCAATGCCACTGCCATCGGAGCGTGCAGAATGCAGTTCCGAATGAGCAACTGCTGGTCTTCGTGCGGGACGCAAGAGACGGCGAAGCCCTCCGTGTCGAATTCACAGTTGCGGAGCGTCACGAGTGCCGTTCCGTTGGTCACCAAGCCGTGGCCGTTGGAGCCGATGGAGAATCGGCAGTTCGCGGCTCGCAATTGAGTCCCCCGCGTTCGGACGAGGGAGCGAGAGAGGGGCGGTTGCAGTGACGCATCGGCGACCTGACGGGCCGGAGAGAGACACGCGAGTTCGAGGCCCTCCAGTACCAAGTCGGAGTCTGTCTCGATCAGTGTGGAGTCCTCCGATGCGGACTGTTCCAACTGCAGGATCGGCCGCTGGCCAGCGGCCGAATAAATCCGCAGTGACTTGCCCTGAATCACCAGTGGCGGGATCACCAGCGGACCGCCTCCGCTGATCTCGATCGTGTCTCCCGCCACTGCTGCAGCGGCAATGGCTTCGGACAGCGTGGCGAACGGTTGCGCGTGATTGGAAAGCAGAAACGATGCCTGATGGAATTCGGCGCGATCTGGTTCGGACGGCGTTGCCGGTGTTGACCGGGGAGTCATCATCGGCTCCGTCTTGTCGCTGGAGTGGCCGGCGACTGATTCCGGTGGCGGATTGGATTCCACCATCTCCTGCTTCTGCGGGGGAGCACGAGTTTTGGTCCGTGTTGAAAAAACGCCGATTACTAGGCCGATGCTGACGACCGCCGCACAGGCCATCCGCAGCCGTTGCTCGACAATCGTTTTGCCGAAGAAGAGGTCTTTCCCATGGAGGGCCGTTCGCTGATTCGTACCGTCATGAGTTTCTGGGACGAAGGTTGGTGGCGATTCCGCGACACGTGTACCTTCTGGCGGCATCGGTACGGAGGCCGGCGATCTCTTGCTGGCCTGTCGGACGATTTTAGTGGACGTTAGGAGTTCTGTCAGACGCTGCTTAAGGATTCGAGCGATCTCACCCGCGGATTCCGGGCGATCTTCGGGTTGTCGAGCGTGCAACCAGCGGATCAGATCGGCCAACCAATCGGGGACTGCGGGGTTGAGTTGCTGCGGAGGCACTGTCTGGGCGTTGCAAACGCTTTCAAGCGTGGACATTGTCTGGTTGTCATCAAACGGCACCCGGCCGGTACACATGGCATAGATGACACTGCCGAGGCTAAATAGGTCGGAACGCGGATCGACGGTTTTCCCCAGTGCCTGTTCGGGCGACATGAATGGCGGAGTGCCAATCACGATGCCTGACTGTGTGAAACGGAAATCGCCCACAATGCGAGCCAGTCCGAAATCAGTGAGCTTCACACCTCCCGTGGCTGAATCCAGAAGGATATTATCCGGTTTGACGTCGCGGTGAACCACACCTTTGGCATGTGAGGCTTCTAGGGCTTTGGCGATGTGCATGCCAATCCGGAGCACTTCACGCATTTTGAGCGGCTTATTGTGGGCCAGATGCATGCGTAACGACGTGCCTTCAATGAATTCCATCACCAGATAAGGCTCAGCCGAATCATCGACCGCATGGATCGTGACAACATTGTGATGATTGATCGCGGCAGCGGATCTCGCCTCACGGATGAACCGCAGCCGCGACGTTTCATCCGCCGCTAGGTTGGCTGCCAGTACCTTGATGGCCACGATCCGATTCAATTTGGGATCGTGGGCTTTGAGTACGAGACCCATCCCCCCGCTGCCAATCGTCCCAAGAATTTTGTAGTGACCCAGACGCTGACCGTCGGCAGGGGAATTCTCGGCGGGAGGGGCGAGAGCACTTGCCGGCGGCTTGGCGGCTTGGCGGGACGAGGCCGACCGTGCCAACATCTTGCCGTCGGCGGTCGGTCGTGACGATTCATCCCTTACGAACATCAGCGGATCGGAGGCGCATTTTTCGATGACACGTTTCAGCGACTCGCTGAGATCGCGCGCACCACGCAGATTGCGCGCCACATCACCAAGCGTGTGGGCCCCCCCCGCGGTTTGTTCCAGTTGCGTTTGGCAAGTGGGACACTGTTCGAGATGTGCCGAGACCCGATGTTCGGTGTCAGGCGGCAAGTGGCCGTCCAGCAAACTACGCAGGAGCTTGCGATCGGGGCAGGAGATACTAGCGATCATCGATCTCCTGAATCTGCTCCTTGAGCCGCGACAGCACGCGACTCTTGGCAATGTACACAGCACCGACAGAGAGACCGAGCTTCTCGGCCACGTCCTTCACGTCGAGGCCATCGACAGCCGTTTGCCAGAAGGCTTGCCAAGTCGTCTCCTGAAAGCTCGTGCGGATACGTTCGGCGGCCCATTCAAACAGGCGGCGTTCGTATTCCTCGTCCCAAGACGCTTCCTCTTCCGAACTGGCCGGTGCGTTTTGCAGAGTTTCGCACAGTGCCGAATCGCCGCTCCCTTGTGGTTGACGTTTGCGCTGCGTCAGCTGGTTACACAGCTTGCTGTGAGCCACCGTCAGCAGCCAGCCTCGAAATTTCCCCAGTTGCCGGTCATAATTGAGTCGTCCGATAGCCCCTGCCACCGAGCAGAGCACGTCCTGAACCAAGTCCGCCGCGTCGGCATCCTGTAAACCGTTTTTGCAGGCGAAGCGGTGAATCAGCGGCCCGTAAATCTCTGTGAACTCACGCCACGCTTCCGCATTGTGGTTATCGCGGATCCGCAGGATCAGGCTGGGCCGCGTGAGTTGTGAGTCAGTCACGATAGGTTGCTCCGAGGTGGGACAGACGCAGAGGGATTGAAGCGTTTGACGGGGCCCGCCATCGAGCGTGGAGGCTGTTGCTACTCACTCCCCACTGAGTTCATTCCGATCGATCAACACGTTCGATACTCATGGAATATTATCCCCAAAAGTTAACAGAAAATCGATCCAGTCGCCAGAACTAGGCCGCTCGCAGGAGATTTCCACAGGGCTTGAGCCTAGGGGACAGCACAGATGGGCGAACGGATGTCGCCGTCCAAAACGCCCCCCCACACACCACCCCAAGCCGCGTACCCCAGTCATTCTCTTCTGACGGATCGCCGTAAAAAATCTGCCAATTCTCTGAAAGGTTTTTGGGACGGTTGCGGTAGATACTCACAGATCCCGTTTGTGAATTTTACGAAGGATTTGCCGCCCATGATCGCGAGCATTGATCTGCCCGAGAGGGTTACCGATGTGGGTGAGTCTGTTGACGGAATGGCTGATGTCGCTGTCGATATCCTGCAACCAACTCTCCGAGGTCCGCGTCAGAGACGGTGGCTGAAACGCTATCCGCATGTGCAACAGCACGACCAAACAGACTGTGCGGCTGCCTGTCTTTCGATGATCACCTCGTTCTATGGGCATCCCGTCGGTGTGGCACGGCTGCGTGATCTGGCCAACGTCGATGCCAACGGGGCGACGCTCTGGTCGGTGGCTCGTGCCGCTGAATCACTCGGCTTTCATGCGCGTGGTCTGCGTCTGGAGTTTGACGATCTGAAGCATTTGCAATTGCCGGCCGTGGTGCACTGGGAGGGGATGCACTACATCGTGCTCTACGAAGTCCGCCGGAACGCGGTGATCGTGGCCGATCCAGGTTTGGGTCAACGAACCCTTTCCAGAGCAGAGTTTCTGAAAGGCTGGACGGGACTGGTCTTGGAACTGGTCCCAGAAAAAGAACTCACGCAGCAGAAGCCCGATACGTCATCGCTGCGACGTTTCATGCCCATCATTACGCCGTATTGGACCATGCTGCTGGAGGTGCTGATGGCCTCACTGATTCTCAGCGTGCTGGGGTTAGGCGTGCCGTTGTTCACGCAGATGATCGTCGACCGAGTTTTGGTTCATCGTTCGATCGGCTTGCTGAACATGTTACTGATCGGAATGTTGATTCTGAGCGTCTTTCAGGCACTCATGCAGACGGTTCGACAGGGGTTGCTGGTGCATCTGTCGACTCGGTGCGATGCCCGGATGATGAGTGACTTTTTCCGACATGTGTTTCAGCTTCCGCAACGCTTCTTTGATCTGCGTCGCGTTGGAGATATTACGTCGCGTGTGGCCGAGAACGCCAAGATTCGGGCGGCGATGGCCGGTACGATTCCGGGTGTTGTCCTCGATACCGTGCTGGCGACTACGTACCTCGCACTGCTGGCGTACTACAACATTCCGTTGACGCTGGCAGTGCTGGCGATTCTGCCGATCTTTATTGTGATGATGCTGATCTTCGCGCCCCTGTACCGCCGCAATCAAAAGGAACATTTCCAAAAGCAGTGCGAAGCCTCGACGTTCGTCATCGAAAGCATCACCGGCATCAGTACGGTCAAGTCTTTGGCCGCCGAGCCGCAGGTCCGTTGGAAGCTCGAATCGCTGTTCATCGATGCGATGCTCGTCGGCCGACGCAACGCGCACTTGGCGATGATTCATTCCGGACTGGCGACCATCGTTCATACGGGCAGTACAGTGTTCCTGCTGTGGTATGGATCGCAGCAGGTTCTTGCCAATGCCATGACAACGGGGCAGCTTCTGGGGTTCTTTACAATCGCAGGGAACGTGATCGGACCAATTTTGGGACTGGTCGCCGCCTGGCAAAGTTTGCAGGAAGTCCACAACGCCATTGAGCGTCTGAATGATGTCTTCGAATCGGAAGCCGAACAATCCGCCGACCAGCACCTACTGCGGCCGCGGCGGTTGGCCGGGCATGTTCGACTCGAAGAGGTGAGTTACAGCTACACGGGTGACGACGATCAGCTCGCCTTAGAAGAGGTTTCGCTCGAGATTCTGCCAGGCGAAACGGTGGCCATCGTGGGACCATCCGGTTCGGGCAAGTCGACGTTGATGAAGCTGATTCAGGGTCTGTATCTGCCGAATCACGGGCGGATTACGGTGGACGGTCATGACCTACGGACGATCCAGCACGCGGCTTTGCGTCGTCGGATTGGCGCCCTGCCCCAAGAAGTGTTTTTGTTTTCAGGGACGATTCACGACAACATCGCCCTGACGGACCCCGATGTCCCGATGTCCCGCGTGATTGATGTTGCCAAGCTCGCTGGTGCGCACGAGTTCATCTGTAACACAGGACTGGGATACGAAACGAAAGTCGGTGAGCGTGGTCAGTCACTCTCCGGCGGTCAGCGACAACGTATCGCTCTTGCCCGCGCTCTGTTACATGACCCGGACATTCTTTTGCTGGATGAGCCAACGTCGGCACTGGACGGAAGGGCCGAACGCACGATTCAACGCAACCTCTCGACCGCGTATGAAACCAAGACGGTCCTGATTATTGCTCATCGCCTCTCGACCGTTCGCGATGCCGACCGAATCCTCGTGATGGACAAGGGGCGGATCATCGATCAAGGAACGCACAACGAACTCCTGAAACGCGGGGGACTGTATGCCGAACTGGTCGGCCAGCAGTTGTCCGAATGAAGACAGACCCCCAACGATGACCTCTGGCAACAGGCAGTCAGACGACACGGATATTATCTTAACCCTGACCCAAAGGTTTCATCATGCTGACTCTTCCGCACTCGTCTCCGTTGCAGACACGCCCACTGAATCAACTCCTGCCGGGGCCGGGGATCCTGTTATCGCGCGGGTTAGTCTATCTGGTGCTGGCCTTGCTGACCTCGACCGTGGGCTGGGCCGCTTGGACACGCGTGGATGTGGTGGTTGAGGCGCGTGGCCGGATCATTGTCCAGGACGAACTCGTTCCGATCACGGCACACGAGGCAGCACTGGTCGTGGACGTGGCGGTGGAGATTGGCCAACACGTGTCGGCCGGCGATCTGTTGCTGGAACTGGACTCGTTCGTGCATCGTAATGAAGCAGAAAAGGTCATCGCTGAAATCAACGTTTTGAAGGCCCAAGCCCAACGCTCACGCGACAGTGCAGCGGAGATTACCAACCTCCAGCAGTCGCTCGTGACGGAGATTGACGCGATGACTCAGGTTGTCGAGTTGTCGAAGAATCAGCGTGAGCGAACCCGAAAGTTGCTGGCCAAAGCGGTGGTCACACAGAGCCAAATGGATGAGCAAGAGCAGCAGCATTTGGAATTACAGGGCCGTCAAGCCCGGATGGCAGGCGAATTGAATCGTTCCCGTCACGATGCGGCGGAACGTTGGCGGCAGGCGACGGACGCCGATGAGCGTGTCAAGATTTCGGAAGTCCTTTTGGCACAGTTGATTGAGCTCACGCAACGTGCATCGTTGCGTGCACCTGTGGCCGGAACCGTGACCCAACTTGCCGTGCTGCACCCTGGAAGCGTCCTCAATCCGGCGACCACGGCCGTGACGTTGCAGCCGGACGGTCAGCCCCTCCGCGCCTGTATCGAGATCCCCAATGCGTCCATGAGACGACTGCGTCCGCAGCTCACCGCACGACTCGAACTCGATGCCTTTCCCCATGCGGATTTCGGATATCTGCGGGGGACTCTGTTGGAAATCGATCCGGACGCGACCGCCGATGGAAACTTTCGAGCGTGGTTGTCGATAGATGCGGATGAGTTGATGAAATCGCAACTGACGTCTCAGGTCAAATCCGGAATGCAATTGCAGGCACAAATCGTGGTTGAAGAACGGGATCTGCTCAGTTTTCTGCTGAAGCCGCTCGATCGCCTCGGCGAACCGATGGCGGTGGCCGAGTAGCGTCAGGCGGGCAAAGAGACTGAAAACGTGTCGCCGGGTTTTCAGGTTTCAGTGCCGCTGACGATCGGCCGCGGCAGACTCCGGGACGAGTGATCTGCGTCTGGTTGTCTCGCCACGTGACGCGCTAGGTGGCGAACCCGTTTTCTGACGTCCAAGCAGAGTCCGATGTCCCCCGTCTCGACCCGTTATTTCGGAGTCACGAGCTGACCGCTCAAGGGCGAAACGAATTGCTCCCCGTTGTCGGTCTTGAGACGCTCTCGTGCCGAGGTTCGCAGGACGGCTGCCCCAGTCTGTGGCTTGATCCCGAGAAGATGTCGTCGCCGATCTGACATAGTAGAACGTTCCGCTGTGTGTTCTTGTTCCCGCCGGTTTGGCAGCGAAAAACGCCCTGCGGATTGTTGAACCCGGCCGAAAGTGTCGTTAGCCGGGACAGCAGTCATTGGCCATGGAAGTCATCGCGTCGCAGATGCGATCGTGGGGAATTCTGCTGATGTCTTGGCTTTGCTATGGGGGTGTTTTCTCCCGGAGTAGCCAGCGGAGATGCGTCACAGACTCGGAATCGCTGTTTTCTTGGTGATGTTGGAAGCGACCTTTTTCGGCGTCGTCTTAACTTCCGTGTTTTCCGTCGTCGTGGAATAGCACGCCGCGGAACAGACGACTGTGGAGACGGGGCCGTCACTGTCCGGGACTGCCTGACGTGGCTCGAGGTCACCGGCCGGGATTGCCAGCGATTCAGGACCTGCCGGCCCTCGCCCAGCCAGTTCCTTTTCAGCAGGGGCCTGCGGTTCGGCTGTCGGAAAACAACCATGCGTGATTTCTATCTCTTCGCTATCATTCGAGGCCATGACCCGTCTCCAACTCCGTGGCTTCGCGATTGCAGGAGGACACCGTGAACGAACTGTCTCGAAATACCCGCTGGCTTGGGATCTGTATTGTCTTGTTCGCCATCGGTTGTGGGGCCAACCCCCTGCCGTCGTCGAATGGAAAGACGACGGTCGTGGAACCGGTTTCAGACAATCCCAATCCAACGCGCGCGGCCGAATCCGTCTCGATACCGGATTCGGAAATGGAAGTCACGTCGGCGGATGCGATCAACAACGATTCGGCACTCGCGTCTGTGACAAGAACGTTGAAGGCAATCGAAGCGGGTGATCTTGCTGCCGCTTACGAATTCCTCCCGTTCTCCTATCAGCAGGATGTTGATGGCTTGATTCATGAATTTGCGACGACGATGGATCCGACCGTTTGGACCACGATGTTTGACATCCTTGCCAAGTCCGCCCAAGTCCTAGGGACCAAGAAAGAGTTCCTTTGGAGTCTCGATCTCTTTCAGGACAAGTCCGAGTGGGATCCTCTGAAAGACCACTGGGATGATTGTGTTGCGGTGCTTCGCCAGTTTGCGACAGGACCCTGCAGTGACATCACGTTGTTGACGCAATCAACCGCAAAATCACTCTTATCGGCCTCGGGATCGTCGATCGTGCCAATGCTGGATGCCATGGGCTTGGGGATCAGCGCGGATCTTTCGCGACAATTTTCCGGAATTTCAGTGAAACAAATCCGAGTCTCTGAATCCGAACAGGTTCTGGGATTCGACAGAGCCAATGACGAGCATCCACTGGAGATCAGTTACACGAAACACCACGGTCACTGGCTTCCCACGAGCTTGATCGAACACTGGCAGACAGGAATCACAGCCGATCGGGCGTGGCTGGCGACGCTGCCGGAGTTGATTACCCATTCGAAAACTCGAATTCTCGATATTTTGGGGAATGCAGAGGCAATTCTGGATCAACTCTTAGCGGCCCCCAATCGGGAAGAGTTTCAACAGGCCGCCGGTCCAGCCATTCTGAGTCTGGCTCTGGCATGGACGCAGGTTGAAGCCCTATCAGAACGCCCTCTGCTCGCCGCCTCAACCGGCCGGAGAGGGACCGTGACAATCAACCGAGAATTGTCGGAAAGCGAACTATTAAAACTTGTAGAGCAGATACTCCGGCCGCTCCAGGCATCTGGAAACGACTACACCCTGCTGGCAAACGATGGCCGTACGGTTTGCCGCCTGACGTCCATTTCGAACATCGAGTTTCTGAAGATGCGTTTTGCGGAATTTTTCCAAATTCCGGTTGAGGGGATTCAAGTGGACGAAGCGACAGGTGCCATAAAGATCGAGTTGCCGCGGTAGATTGCCAGCCTTCGAGACGCGTTGTTTCGTCGGTGTTGTCCGCCTGTGGTCAACGAGTCAGAGAAAATCATTGTTGGCGACTCCTTGGCCTTTTAGAGAGGTGTTTCTGGGAGCGGAAGGCGGGTGTGGTGCACAATGCTCATCGTTTTCCAGCGTCCGCTCTGGAAGCGACGTTGAAAGACGAACCCCAACACGATGACGTAGATCGAGCACCAGACCCAACTCCAAAACAGGTTCGGTCCATAAATTTTCCAAGTCAAATAGGTGGGCAAGACCAGCAGCCCCCAAGCACAGGAAAATGTCGCCAGCATGGAAAATGTCGTATCCCCCGCAGCTCGTACGGCAGAACCAAATACGATGACCATGGCATCGAAGAACGAGTAGAGCGCCACGAAGCGTAATAACACGACCACGACACGGCGAATCTCGCTGAAGTGTTCACCATCGGCGCGGAGGGCATACGGTGCCAACAGTAATTGGGGTGCGAGAACATAGACTCCACCGCACAGAAGCATGCCTCCCCCGGCCAGTACAAACGCTTTCCGAACCGACATTTCTGCGATATCCGGGCGTCCTTCTCCAATCCTCTGCCCCACCAATGTGGACACGGCAACTCCGAGTCCGAGGACGGGTGTAAACGCTAAGTTGTTCAAATTGAAGGCAATGTTCGTCGCGGCCAACTCATGTTTGCCAATCCAACCGACGATCATGATGAACGCTGTAAACCCGGCTACGTCGACAAACATTTGTAAACCGCTGGGCCCTCCAAACCGTAACAGTTCGCCCATCAGACGGCGGTCGAATCTCCAGTGATTCCAAAAGCCGTAGGTCACCCGTGCCTCGGAACGCATGAGCAGCGCGAGATAACAGACCGTGGCGAAGCCATTGGCCACGTTGGTGGCAATCGCCGCCCCGCACATTCCAAGCTCCGGAAACGGTCCCCACCCAAAAATGAAAATCGGATCCAAAACGGCATTGACGACGACGCTCGTCGCATTCACCGCGAGGACAATCCCGGCGCGTCCACGCCCACTGAAAAAGCAGCAGAGTGCCGCGGGTAACAACGCAAACACCGCTCCCCAAGAGAGCGATACAAAATACTCGGTTTCCAGTGTTCGAATGCTTGCCTCGTGTCCCACGAGATCGAATAGCGGTCCGGCAAGGAGTGCAAATGGGATCAGAGCGAAGCCGAAAGCCAAGGCCACGTAGATCGCGTGCCAGATCGCCGCTGCCACTCTGCCCGGTTGTTTCGCTCCGTCGTACTGCGCCACAAACGCGTTGGTATAGGAGACAATTCCCAATGGCAAACTGAGAAACGACCAGAACAAAATTCCGGCCGGTAATGCCGCCGCCACGGCTTCCTTCGAGTGCCATGTCATGAAGATGCGATCGACAACGTGCATCAGAGATTGGGTGCTCGAACTGAGAACCAGGGGTACGGCGATGGCCAAGAGTTCGCGATACCCACCGACAGTCCTCGGCGGTGAAGCTCTGTGTGTCGAATCATCGGACTGCATCCGCAATGCCTGACGTTAAAATTCCATTTCCAATGAAGCAAGGCACCGCAGCAATCGGTCACCGCAGAGCGATACCGTTCGAGGGGTTTTTCCAGACGCAGTCGACATAGTATCGACGTTCGCCTTCGACGGTTTCCTCGACCAGACCATGAATGTCGGTGTCGAATCCCGGGAAAAGCTTGTTGAATTGTCGAGCGAACTGCAGGTATTGAACGATTGTCTTGTTGAAACGCTCTCCGGGGATGAGCAGCGGGATGCCTGGTGGATAGGGAGTCAGCAGTACACTCGTGGCGCGTCCTTCCAAGTCGTCGATGGCGACCCGTTCAATCTCGCGATGGGCCATCATGGCAAATGCGTCTGATGGTTTCATGGCCGGTTGCATGACGGAGAGATACATTTCCGTCGTCACGCGGGCGACGTCATTGCGTTTGTAGGTGTCGTGGATTTGTTGCGAAAGATCCTTCAGTCCGATGGCTTCATATTGTGGGTGTTGCTGACAAAATTCCGGCAGAATGCGCCACATGGGCTGGTTTTTGTCGTAGTCATCCTTGAACTGTTGCAAGGCACTCACCAAGGTGTTCCAGCGGCCTTTGGTGATGCCGATCGTAAACATGATGAAGAACGAATACAGACCCGTTTTTTCGACGATCACGCCGTGCTCCACCAGATAGCGAGTCACAATCGACGCCGGAATTCCGGTGTTGGCGAACTTGCCCGACACATTCAGGCCGGGCGTGATGATTGTGGCCTTGATCGGATCGAGCATGTTGAAGCCGGGGGCGAGATTGCCGAAGCCATGCCATTCTTCGTTCGCTTTTAACATCCAGTCATCACGCTGACCAATGCTTTCCGGTGCCAGCGTTTCCGGGCCCCAGACTTGGAACCACCAGTCTTTGCCCCATTCTTCTTCCACTTTTCGCATCGCCCGTCGAAAATTCAACGCCTCGACAATCGATTCTTCGACCAACGCGGTACCACCAGGCGGCTCCATCATCGCGGCCGCCACATCGCACGAAGCGATGATGGCGTATTGCGGTGAAGTGGACGTGTGCATCAGGTACGCTTCGTTAAAAATATTTCGGTCCAGCTTTTGAGTTTCCGATTCTCGAACCAGGATCTGTGATGCTTGCGAGATGCCTGCCAAGAGTTTGTGCGTGGAGTGTGTCGCAAAGATCATCGATTCCTTGGTCCGCGGTCGATCTTTGCCAATGGCGTGCATGTCTCGATAGAATTCGTGGAATGCCGCATGCGGTAGCCACGCTTCGTCGAAATGGAGTGTTCCAATCTTGCCGTCGAGCAGGTCTTTGAGTCGTTCGACGTTATAGATGATCCCGTCATAGGTGCTTTGCGTGATCGTCAGAATCCGCGGCTTACGATCAGGAAACTTAGCCTGTGCTTCGCGGGCAAAAGGGTTGGCCTCAATTTTTTTCTGAATGCTCTCCGGCGTGAACTCTTCCAACGGAATGGGACCAATCAATCCCAGATGATTTCGGGTCGGTGTTAAAAATACCGGCACGGCACCGGTCATGATGATCGAATGGAGGATCGATTTGTGGCAGTTGCGGTCAACCACCACGATGTCTCCCGATGCGACGGTTGAGTGCCAGACCATCTTATTCGAGGTCGAGGTCCCGTTGGTCACAAAAAAACAGTGATCGGCACTGAAGATCCGTGCCGCATTCCGTTCGGAAGCGGCAATCGGTCCCGTATGATCCAGCAACTGTCCCAGTTCTTCAACGGCGTTGCAAACGTCGGCACGGAGCATGTTTTCCCCAAAGAACTGGTGAAACATTTGTCCCACGGGGCTTTTCAAAAATGCGACGCCGCCGGAATGTCCAGGGCAATGCCACGAATACGAGCCATCCTGAGCGTAATGAACGAGCGCCCGAAAGAACGGGGGTGCCAGCCCGTCGGTATAAGCCGTGGCCTCGCGGATGATGTGCCGGGCGACAAACTCCGGCGTGTCTTCAAACATATGAATGAAGCCGTGTAATTCACGCAGAATGTCATTGGGGATATGACTGGATGTGCGTGTTTCGCCGTAAAGGTAAATCGGAATGTCCGCATTTTTACGGCGGATCTCTTCGATAAAGACACGCAAATTCACAATCACAGAATCCGGCTCCGGACCGGCGGTGAACTCTTCATCGTCAATCGAGAGAATGAACGCCGACGCACGACTCTGTTGCTGGGCAAACTGCGACAGGTCGCCGTAACTGGTGACTCCGAGGACTTCCATCCCCTCGCCTTGGATCGCATCGGCCAAGGCTCGTATGCCAAGGCCCGATGTGTTCTCGGAGCGATAATCTTCATCAATGATGACAATCGGGAATCGAAATTTCATGGGCATGCGTTCGTGACCTGTACTCGGGGACATTCAACAAGTGTCGCGATAAGGCTAGAAACATCGCGACTTCGCGGAAAGATCTCAATCAAAAACAGAGTGCATTTCAAATTTGCGGTGAACGCCACCGATCGCTGCTCTCCAAGTCTACCGTCGACAGACGGCGTGCGACGAACGATTTGGATAGCCTGCGAAAGGTACGTCGCCGCATGTTTCCATCATTCATCGCCCGAAAGGTAGAGGGTCTTAGCCATGCCGGCAACATCGAACCGCGGAATGCTGACAGTTTGCCCAACGGGGTTCGACTCAACGCCCGTCGGCCATCGTGCATCGATTGATCAACGACACGTTTTCAGAGGCCATCAGTTTTGTGCAGTGACGGAACGTTGCTGTGGCAAAGCACCGGCAGGTCAATTCGAGGAGGGGTGATTTGTACCGTTCTGCTAGGGGACGCAGACAAACACTCCTGTCCAGAGGCGTTTGCGGGTGACCATCGTTCGCTTTTGCTCGCCACGGTTTTTGTCTGGACCCGGTATTTTGAATGGGAGTGATCAGCTTGATTGCGCGAGACCCCTGTGCCACGCGAGGCGTTGAGCGACTCTGCGAGTTGAGGTCGTCATTTGCGGAAAGATCGCTGTTGAGCAGGGGGTGTTTGTTGCTGGTGGCGACAAGTCGTTGTGTCCCGCAGAGGATGTTTGGTGAGGCAGGTTTGCCGAGTTGATTCTGAATCCGGATCAACCAGCGGTCTTGCTCGGAACAGGATGATTCGGCGGAAGATGCGCGTGGCAATGGACCACCGGTTGAGGCGGATATTTCGGGAACTGCGGATCTTCCGCCGCATGCAAACAGAGCCAGAACAGAGAGCCTTTGGGAGTCGTGACAATACGCACGTGACCGCAGTTTTGGCAAAGAGTATTTCGTAACATCCCCGACCGCCTCCTCCTGCGACTCGCGGGGATTGTCCACTCGCGATATTCTACCCGTGGGTTCGATTGTGTGTCGCGCGTTCTTCGATTCTCGTCGTCGAAAAATACCAACTCTCCCGTGACTCGAAGGATGGCAGAAATGTCCACTGTTTGGCAACGCTACCGACAATATCTCGTCACCGATCGTCATTTGGGATTCTCTCTCGACGTCAGTCGCGTGCGTTTTTCTGAGTCCGACATGGTGCCCTTGCTGCCGCGCATGGAGCAGGCCTTGGCGGCCATGCGGGGATTGGAAGCCGGAGCGATTTCCAATGTTGATGAACATCGGATGGTCGGGCACTATTGGCTGAGAGCTGCAGAAATGGCGCCGTCGCCTGCGATCACAGAGGAAATTAAACAGACTCAGTTGGCCGTTGCCAAATTTGCGGGGGATGTGCACGAAGGTCGCATTGAAGGTGCAACCAGTCGGTTTCAGTTTCTGTTACTGATCGGCATCGGCGGTTCGGCGTTGGGCCCCCAGTTCGTGGCGCAGTCACTCGGTTCACCCTACGACGCCATGCTCCCCTTTTTCGTAGACAACACCGATCCCGACGGCATTGATCAGGTCTTGGGGGAACTCCAAGATCAACTTGGCAGTACCTTAGTTGTCGTTGTTTCAAAATCGGGTGCCACACCGGAAACTCGCAATGGCATGCTTGAAATTCAAAACGCCTATGAACGTGCCGGTTTAAATTTCGCGCAGCATGCCGTTGCGGTGACTCAAGTCGGCAGTCGTTTACATGCGATCGCCACCGCTGCCGGCTGGTTGAAAATATTTCCCATGTGGGATTGGGTTGGTGGCCGGACATCGGTTCTCTCGGCGGTCGGTTTGCTGCCGGCGGCGCTGCAGGGACTCGAGACACGCGGCCTGATTGACGGTGCCGCGGCGATGGATTGTCTGACGAGGGGTTCTGACCCCATGCAGAACCCGGCCTCGCTGCTGGCACTGATGTGGTTTCACATCGGCGGAGGGTCCGGCACCAAAGACATGGTCATTCTGCCCTACAAGGATCGATTATCCCTGTTCAGCCGGTATCTGCAGCAATTGGTCATGGAGTCGCTCGGTAAGAAACTGGATCGCCAAGGAAATACCGTTCATCAGGGCATCGCTGTCTATGGCAACAAAGGCTCCACGGATCAGCACGCCTATCTGCAGCAACTGCGCGACGGCGTTCCTAATTTCTTTGCAACGTTTATTCAGGTCTTAAAGGATCGCGAAGAGGATCTCCATCCGGAGACGGGCGCTCTGTGCCCGGAATTGAGAGTCGATCCGGGAATGACCTGTGGAGACTATCTCCACGGTTTTCTGCTTGGGACTCGTGAGGCATTGTCGGAAAGTGGACGGGATACGATCACAATCACAATCCATTCGGTGACGGCGGAAACGGTCGGGGCGTTGATCGCTCTCTATGAGCGCGCGGTGGGTCTCTACGCCGAACTGATCAACGTCAACGCCTATCATCAGCCGGGTGTGGAAGCTGGAAAAAAAGCGGCAACGGAAATTCTGGATTTGCAGTTGCGAATTGTGGCTCACCTCAAAAGTAGTCCTTCCCCGCAGACCGCCGAACAGATCGCTGCTGCCCTAGAAATTTCTGAACGAACCGAATGGATTTATAAGCTTCTCGAACATCTTGCCGCGAATCCCGGGCGTGGAGTGCGATTGGTCTCCGGGACAACACCAACCACGTCTCAGTTCCAAGTCGGCTAAATTGGCAGTCGATGTTTTGACCAAGATTCTTTTGAGAGGCCCGTCAACGATGAGTCCGTTCCGCCCCGAGATCGATCACATGTCCGGCTATCGGCCGGGGGAACAACCCCAAGAGGGTGGCTGGATCAAGCTCAATACCAATGAAAATCCGTATCCCGCATCACCGCGCGTGGTGGAGGCATTAACGGCAGCCGCGCAGGGAAAATTGAATCTCTATCCCGACCCGCTCGGCACAGAATTTTGCCTGGCGGCGGCGGCCACTTTGGGTCTCGACCCGGATTGGATCCTGCCTGGAAATGGCAGCGATGAAGTTCTCACGGTGCTGACACGTTCGTTTGCAGGAGCGACCGATCAGATTGCCTACCCCTACCCGAGCTATATTCTGTACGAGACACTGGCCAACCTGCAGGGAGTGCGACACGCGCGGTTGCCGTTGGAGCCTGACTGGTCGTGGAATTTTGACACGGTCGGGAAAACCATCGAACAGAGTAAATTGATCTTTGTTCCCAATCCAAACTCTCCTTCCGGCAATCGATGGGCGTTCGATGATCTGCTCGCATTGGTTCCTCCTCACGGGATGCTTGTGCTCGATGAAGCGTATGGGGATTTTGCCGATCATCCTCATCGCTGCGAGTTGCTCAACAGCACGGCTGGAAAGCAGATCGTTGTGACTCGCACATTGAGCAAAAGCTATAGCTTGGCGGGGATTCGCTTCGGCTTCGCGATCGCACATCCCGACACGATCGTCGGTCTTCGAAAGGTCAAAGACAGCTACAACTGCGATGTTTTAGCTTTGGCCGCGGCAACGGCGGCGATTGTCGATCAAGACTGGATGCACCAAAATACCGCTCGCATTCGCCAGACTCGACACCGATTGGCGGTCCAATTGAAACAACGCGGGTTTACCGTTGTCGACAGTCAAACTAACTTTGTATGGGTCACGCATCCCTCCGGTCAGCACAGGACGATTTATGAGGATTTGAAGGCGAAGAAGATCCTCGTGCGGCACATGGTTTTTGAAGAGGTATCTTGGGCGAAAGATCACTGTCTGGACGGTCTCCGGATCACTGTCGGCACCGACGCAGAGATTGATTGTTTGTTGGACGCCTTGAATTGATAACAGCGAGAATTTCACGAGGCAACGCCGAGGAAAGCGAACGTTTTCGGTCTCTTGCTGTCACTGACGTGAGACACGCCTGTTCTGCCTCATGCCAGTCTCCGAGGCACGAGCGAATAGACTGGCCCTGTAATCGAGTTCGCCGCCGGACGATGTCATCTGTGTCACCCGTTCGGCCACAGGTTTTGATTTTTCGCTAAAAATTCTTCGGCCCAATAGTAATGATCAAGCAGTCCGGTTGTCTCGCGGCCGAGCAGGCGATAGGCCGCATAAAGGGCTTCGATCGTAGCCAGACCGTCCTGCGGGTCAGCCATGACTTTGGACGTTCTCGGATAGGCCGTGCGGAGCGGAGGAAGGCTGCGAACGGGAATATCGGCAAACATGCGTTCCATGGGCTGAACATGCCGCCATGTCCCGTCGAGAATCAGAAGCCCGCTGGAGGCATCGGCTTCGTTGAGCAGGGGACCACCGAAACCAAGCCGGAGGTATCCCTCCAAAACGTAAGGCATGCGGGGGAAATTGCAAAAGACGAAACGTTCGCGCTGCCGTAACTCCCGAATCGTACATTTTCGACGACGTTCGCGAGGATGGACAACGATTACCGTCGGCGGTGCAAGACGATTCGAATTTGTGACTGAGGAAAGAGTATACTCGAACACCGAGGTGTTTTGTGGTTCATCGTTGCTGCCCATTGTTGTCAATCTGACGCTCCACGGCTCCAGAAGTTCCCTGCTGCATTTGCCACAGGACAGACTATCGGGAACAGGTGCTCTTCGGCAAGGAATGGTAACCCATGTCGTCATTGATGGTTGTCTGTCCCCACTGCGTGACATGGGTCAAGACACCGGTCGAACGCTGCTCTGAGTGCGGTGTCGCGATCAATAGTGCTGCTCCCGACCAAGATCTTGTGACATTCGCATTTCGATTGGGACAGCCTCTGCTGGAATTGGGCCCTGTCCGATTGAATCGAAACGGCTGGCCCAATATTGGCCAACTGATCGCGACAACAGAGGGGCTTGTGTTCCTGCCGGATTTTATCTCCCGAACAAATGGGGCGATGGTCACGCGATTCGAATACAAGCCGAAGTGGAGGGAGTGGCTTCACTATTTTTTGGGAGGGACGCAACAGACTCCGGCCGTGCAGATGTCTCCGCCTGAGATTATCGTCCGCCGAAACCAGCCTCTGGCCCAGCGGCTGTTCGATTCACCGGGGGCTGTTTTTGTGAATCGGATCGGCATTTCGCGAATGATCTTGCGATTGAATCAGCTTCAGATTCAACGACATTCCGCCTGTCGGATCACGTTCTTCTCCGTCAGACACGGCAATTCCCTGCAGCACGTTCAGGAACGTTTGCGGGAATTAGAAGAATGGCGTTGCTTCTAGGATCTATTTTTGGGTCTGCGCTGTTCGTGACAGCATCTTTTTCACGGATCCTTAGAAGTTAGAAGCGATATTGGATCGATTCTAAGCGGTCCCTTGATCATGCGCGGCACAGGCGTGCCGCCGTTTCAAGTTAGGCGGAGGCCCCCGTAAAGAGGGGTTCGATGACGTGGCCTTGATTGAGACGGATGGGGCGATTGAGCCGGTCGCGAATTTCGACATCGTCCGGGATGCCCAGCAAGTGGTAAACAGTCGCTCCAAGATCACTCGGAGAATAGGGGTCGGTCACCGGATAGCCCCCCTCCTTATCCGATCGTCCGATGACTTGACCTGGTTGAACTCCGGCTCCTGCGAACAGCCCGAAAAAACAGGAACCCCAATGGTCACGACCATGATTGCTGTTGATTGTCGGTGTCCGACCGAATTCCCCCAGCATGATCACCAACGTCTCGTCGAGCATTCCTCGTGAGGCCAGATCGTCCAGCAAGGTCGAGACTCCCCGATCGACAGGGGGCAGCAGCGTGTCCTTCAACCGAGGAAAAATATTGCTATGCGTATCCCAGTTTTGAACACGCCCGACATTGACTTGGACGATGGAAACCCCGGATTCCACCAGTCGACGCGCGAGGAGCAGAGACTGTCCGGTCTCCGTCCGACCGTATTTTTCACGGAGGACAGGGGATTCATGATCCAATTCAAAGGCTTGGGTCAGCCGTTTTGTTGTCAACATCGAAACGGCCAGCTGCTGGTCCTTGTGCAACCGCTGATATTGGAGAACATCACCCAGACGCGTCTGCTGCCGATTAATTTCTTCCAACAGCGCTTGCCTCCTGCCGAGATGTGGCACATCGATTCCAGGCGAAAGGGTGAGCGCCTCCACCCGAAAGTCCGCTGTGTTTGGGTTACTGGTGATCTGCCAGGGATCATTGTTCGAACTGAGAAATCCGGCGTGTTGTCCGGGCCACGTCAGGGGTCCATCACGCAAAAACGTCGGGAGATTGACACCGCAAGGAGTGCCATCATGTCGGGGCCTCAAGAATCGGAGCGCCGCGGAGTAACTCGGCCAATCATCACGAGACGCCACCTTGTCGTTGAAGCCGCCCGGTTGTTTTTCACCTGTCAGAACGTAGTGAGTGGAAAACAAATGATTGGTATCATCGTGAGAAAACGACCGGACGACGGCAAATTTGGAAGCCATTGCGGCTAAGTGAGGCAGGTGTTCGCAGATCGAATAGCCAGGAATTGCCGTCGAAATAGGTTGAAACGCTCCTCGAATCTCGGCCGGAGCCTCCGGCTTCATGTCGAACGTGTCATGATGACTCGCTCCCCCTGTTAGAAAGACGATGATTATCGATTTTGCACCTCGTTTTCTAGCAGGGGCGATCGCCTCTGCCGCGCGTAACCGCTGCCCCAACAGTGCCGGTAGGCCGATTCCCAACAAACTGGTGTAGCCCGCTTGAACGACCGCACGTCGAGACAAACCGACCGAGTGATGATGGCTTGGAGTCATAACCGTTTTTCGTCGATGGGTGGTTTCATTGTCCGGAGCCGCAGCGAAGTGGGTGGGGCCACAAAAGGGGATTGGAAGGAACTTGCAGACGAGACATTGAGCCTCACACGCAGCGATTCTGGACGGAGGAGATCAATCCCCCCCCCGACTCGGAAGGGATGCTCTCTCGCGGAAGGCAGAATGGCCAATCAAGTTGTGTGTCTCCACGCCGATTTCTCTGGTTGTTAGGACGATCGAGAAGCCTATCATCCAACGACTTCGGGACTTTTTTCGCGTCTGGATCCTGTTCAAAAACCGCAGTCACAGATTTCCAGTGGGATCGTCATCCTGACAACTCGGGGTGAGAATGCACACCGGAGAACTCACCGGCGATGACCGATCCTGAGGGGTTCGATTCAGGCTGTGCTTGTCCTGATCGAAACCACGGCAAACATAGCATAAAATCGGTCGAAAAATATATAGAAAACGAGAGTGGCGAGTGGGTCACGACCAACAGGAAGCGTTTCCAGTCATTGCCTCAACGCAGTCGAACTCACGTTTTGCGTTGCGATGTCAGCGTCACGAACGCCTTGGAATGCGGCCGACAGCGTTCGCCATGATACGACATTGCTCGGCCACGAAGGACTTCCCCTGACGGGTGCTCCAGGAATCCCTCTGTTGCCGATAATTGTGATATTTATAAGGATTCGCTGAAAAATGTCCGTTGCACACATTACTTTTGAATTTGAACGTGGATACAAATAACGTGAGATTTATCGGAAAATAATCGCTAACGACGGCCCTGAAACCTGGTGGCTGACGATGCTTACCAAAGAAAAACTTCGGAGAGTGATCTGCCTCCTCTTGTGGGGGCCGTTCGGGGCATGGCTCTGCGATGGATTATCCGGCGCCACGGCTGGAGACATCCCACGGAAAGGTTTGAATGCCGAGGTTCATACCTTGGCGGGGCTTCGCATCGCGCACGATCGCCGCGTGGAACAATGGCTCGATGCGGCGATCGTGCATCTGGATCGAGACGAATTTGGTTTGGCATCATCCGTGCTTGCGCGAGTTCTCACTGGGGAACAGGACTACTTCATTCGGCGAGAGACGACCGTTGTCGTGGCGCGTGACGCTGCATGGAAACTTGCCAAAAAACTTCCCCAAGATTTGCAGCGGCGCCTTGAGGCAGACCTTGATCGAAGTGCTTTTTCCGCATGGGCCGTCGCTCGCCAAACGAACTCAACCGCCGAGATCGCGTCTCTGGCGGTGCGATACCGATTTTCGCTGTCGGGGGTCGAGGCACTCCGAACCTTGGCCGCCTTGTTTCGAGACACAAGCCAGCACCAGTTGTCCGCTGTCGCGTGGGAGCACATCGCCGAACATCCGCGCGCATCGCTGTCGTACCGCACGGCAGCGCGCGTGGCTCAGGTGGAATCGCTGATCTCTGCCAAGCGGTTTGATGAGGCATCAGCGGTGATTGGCTTCGCGTCTGATGAAAATCTGGCGGCGACGGTGACTGTCGCCGGCCGGACGTTTGCTCCACGGGATTGGCTTGAGGTGCGTGGGAGCGAGCTGAAATCGCTGCTGCCCCCCCTGCCGCCGCCGGAATCGGCTGATGCCGTGCCAAACTCGATCGTCCATCCAACGTCGCGGGCAATGGACTTGATTCCGGCGTTTTTTCCGATCTGGTCCCAACCGACGGCGCCGCACGTGGACTTGGCCAAAGACCTGCTTGCCAGACAAACGTATTTTCAGGATCAATGTCTTGTGTCTTCAATGGTTTTTCGACCACTGGTGGTCGGGCCCGTGATTCTTGCCAGAACAATCGACCATCTTCTGGCCTTGGAGTTGGGGTCTGGTAAACGATTGTGGTCCAGACCCAACGCAGGCCAAGAGTCAGGTGCAAATCGGACCTCGGACTCGGAGAATGTCAGTAACCCAAGATCCGTTGTCGAATCGTGGCAGCGTCGATTGGAAGCCGATTCAATCTTCGGGTCTCTGGCGAGTGATGGTCAGATTCTGGTCGCCGTGATTGATCCCCCGGCCGATCCGTCGTTGCGCAGTCCCGCTCCTCAGATTTCAACGGATGAATTTACGTCGGCATCGGTTCCCTGGAATCGGTTGTCCGCCGTTGGAGTTTCTACAGGCTTGGTGCGTTGGGAAATTGGTGGTCCGAAGTTGGAACCAGCCGGGGGCCTGCGATTTCTGGGTCCGCCACTTCCTGTTGATGAACTGTGGTTCGTCATCGCCCAGCGTGATGACGAGTTGCTGTTGTTGGCGATTGACAATGGCACAGGACGGATTGACTGGTCCTTTTCCCTAGGGATCATCCCGCCCTCTCTGGCCGCATCTGTTGCCCGTCAACGGATTGCCTGTCCGGTCTCGTTCGTTGCGGGCGTGCTCTTGTGTCCGACAGCCAGCGGAGCCTTGATTGCCGTCGACCCTGTGACGCGAGGGGCTCGATGGGTCTTTCGATACCCCACGGAGATACGGGAGACACCGATTCGGCCAAGGAACAGAATGGGTCTCGGAGCGGTGGTGGATTCGTGGTGGAATGAATGGCGAGCGGTCTCGTGTATGACCTCGACACCGCTGCGCGACGGCGAGGCAGGTGCCGCTCCCGCTCTTGACCTCAGCCCATCATCTATCGCTCGTAATCGCCGCTCCGAAGGAAAATCAGGTTCTGGGCGTCGGGTGATCCTGGCCTCGCCGGAATCGGAAAAACTTCAAGCGGTTGATCTCGACGATGGCCACCTCGTATGGAGTGTCTCCCGCAATGCGGGTCTGCACGTTGCGGGACTGTTTCAGGAGTTCGTCGTCGTCATCGAGCCGACAGCTGTTCGCGGTCACGATTTGCAAACGGGGGCCGTTCGTTGGCGATGCGAGACGGGCGAGATCTCCGGCTGTGGAACACTCTTCGCTTCGAAACTCCTGCAACCCCGCCGATCGGGTGGAGTGGCTGTTGTCGATTTGAACAGTGGATTGCTGCAGGATTCGTTCATCGACTCCCGCTTCGTTTTGGGAACGCTCATCCGCTGTCCCGAAGGTTGGATTTCCCAAACCGATCAATCGCTGATCCTGCTGCCGACTCTGACGCAAGCGAGACAGAAGTCGCTTACCAATCGCGAAACCAATCCCACCGATCCGATTGCCGCTCTGCAAATGGCGGTACTCGACCTTCAGGCGGGCGAGGCCGCCGCTGCTCGCAATCGCCTCAGAGGAATCGACACGGCGGAGGCCAGAGCACTCCAACAGGACGCACTCTTGTCGCTGATTCGCGTTTCTCAAAACGCAACACCTGACGAGTCGGTGGTTTTAGGACCATCTGTCGAACGGAATGTCTTGGAACAGGAACTTCTGGCACTCAGTCGATCCAACGACGATCGACTGAGTGTCTTGCGAGCTCTCGGCGAATTATTTGCGGTTGGCGGTGACTATAGAGCGGCGGTCAACGCTTTTCTCGATGGCTTGGAATTACTCGACTCCACGGCGCGAAGAACGGTTATAGAATGGCCCGCCGATGCGGTCTCGGGTGGCTCTGTTCGTCGAGATCGTGTGTTTGTCGGAGACCTGGCAGACAGTCTCCGGTCGTGCGCGGAGCGTGCGGTACAGACCCGGACGAACCGGATGATAGAAGTCGATGAAGGAGAAGGGAAATCCACCGCCATGGCACAGGATCACCGGCAGATGTCGTCCGTGCACAGACGCGAAACTATCGAACGACTTCTGCAGGAGCGATTGGAGTCTTCACGGGGGAGTTCTGATCCGTTTGCTGTGCAGCGATTGATCGACCGACTGCTCCCCCTCGATTGGGGCCGCAAGACTTTGATGGAAGAACTCACAGCGGCCCAATTCGCTCGTTCGCTGAAAAAATCTGAAGCACCATTGTTGGCCCTGACCATGTCCCGTAATGCTCCACGTGCCGCCGCCGCCGCGAGAATCCTCGCCCAGCGACTTGCTCAATCGGGTTGGCGGACCGATGCGGATGCCGTCGAACGTCGTCTGTTGCTGGAACATCCCGGAATGGTCAGGGACGGTGATCAATTCGAGCCTCGCTTTGATGGAAAATCCAAGCCGCGAGAACCGCTTGCTTCGCTCCCGGTTGATCCGTGGCCACCGCTTGTCCCCTCGCTCCAGAGTGTGTCGAAGACACACAGCGACGATGTCCACTGTATTCCGGTTTTCGTCGATGCGATGCCGGGAAGTCTGTTGGATCGGTTGGACGTATCGATCCAGAGGCATGGCAAGTTCATTCGCTTTGCGGGAGAGGGCCACCCAGGAAAATGGATTCTCAGACTACCGGACTCTCAGTCAGTCTTGCGAACAAGTTTCGCGAGCAACGATCAATATGAAGCTTGGGGTCTCGGGCGGCTCCTCGTTCTGCGTATCGGCGGTGAACTGTTTGGAATTTTTCCACTCGATGAACGAGGTGAGCCGCAAGCGAGCCTCGCGTGGGCTTGGCCTCGGGATACCGATGCCATCCCTCGAGATCTAGCGAAGGAGTCCTTCGGAAGGGAGGAATCCATCCCCGCACGAGTGGGGCTACGGCACGAGCGGATTCGAATGCTTGATGAGTTTGGTCATGTTGTCGCCAGCGTGGGGCCCGTGCGTCCCGACTATTTGTGCTATCAGTCCCAAGGAAAATTGGTCGCCTTGGAGACGCAGACGGGCAAACGCTTGTGGGAACGACGACATGTTCCAGTCGGTTGTGTCTCGTTTGGAGATGAAGACCGCGTCTATTTGTGGAACACCAGCGAACGAACGTTGGTTGTCCTGAGTGCTGTCGATGGTCGGACCTGTGAAAACCGGCCGTGGGAATTCGCGGCTGACGATCTGTTGATGCAGCAAGGGAGTCTGTGTTGGTTTGCCACCGAAAACTCCTCGAGACCCGATCGGTCGCTTGACCTTCAATTGCGAGACGCTTGCGATGGCTCGGTTCAATGGTCGAATCAATTTGCCGCGACCGCCATTCCCTTCGTGATGGATCGAGACACGATTGGAGTTGTCGAATTGACGGGTGTTCTGCATCTGCTCGCTGCCAAAACGGGCGTGGCTTGGGGAGCCCCGATTTCGGTGGAATTACCAAACAAGATTGAGCGGATCGTGTGTCACCAAGACGTCTGGCGATGGTATGTTGCATTCTCAGGACCAATCCTCAAACAGGCAGGTTTGTTCGTCGGCGGACGACGTACACCACTTCTCAACGGCCCTTGGTATGCGATCAACCGGGCAACGAAGGAGATCCTTTGGCAGCGGACGTTGGCCAACGCACCATTATCCCTTGATGAATCGCGCATGGCTCCGGTCTTTGTCCAAATGTGGTGTCAGCGAGAGTTCCACAACAACTCCTCCAATACCAGTGACGGCCGGATCCGAGTCATCGATCGAAGAACGGGTGGGGAAGTTGCCATTTCTGATGCGGCACAAAAAATAGTGAGACAACTGCAGCCGTACTTCACTCTCCACCCTTCCTCCGGCAATGACATGTTGGACATTCGGACGGAAAACACCGCATTTCGATTGAAATTTGCAGACGTGGAGCAGTAATTGGCGGCCCTTGTTGCTCGGAATGCCATCCGCACGCAATCGATTCGAGGGATCTCGCCCAGTCACAAAAGTTCCAAGGTACCGCCTGGAAGGCGAAACTCAACGGCCGAACGTTTCAGTCGATTCTTTCCCATTGAGACATTCTGAGGGACGCATGACAACGACGGCTGATCAACAACTCACAATTCCGGAACACCGCATTCCCGAAGAGGCGCACCGCGTTCTCACATTTTTGGAAGAACGGGGTGCGTTTCATTTTCCAACCTTGAACACCGGATTGTTTTCAGCGGCAGCGGGAACGGGCGTCGATTTTGAACGGACCGGATACCGCTCCGTCTGGGTCCGCGACAACGTCCACATCGCACACGCTCATTGGGTTTGGGGCGAGCGAGACAAGGCGGCGTTGGCGATGTCCTCTCTGATGCGATTTTTCGTCAAGCATCGGCATCGACTGGACGACGCGATTCGCGGAAGGACTTCCCCCAACGAACTGATGCGGAGGCCGCATATTCGATTTGATGGAGAACGGCTGGAAGAATTGCCCGAGAAATGGTCGCACGCGCAAAACGACGCGCTCGGCGCATTCCTGTGGCTGTATTCAAAAATGGCGCGTGATGGAGCCGTCTCGCACGCCCCTAAAGAACGCCAAATCTTGGCAGAATTTGTCGAGTTCTTTCGTAGGATCCGATTCTGGGAGGACGAAGACAGCGGGCATTGGGAGGAGATCCGCAAAATTTCTGCGTCGAGCATCGGTGTCGCAACGGTAGGTTTGAAGGCGTATCGATCATGGCTTTTATCACCGCTGGCAGAGACGTCGAAACCTGACGGCCGAGGGGCCGACGAATTGATTCAACAGGGCACAAAGCAACTTCAATCGATCCTCCCCTGGGAGTGTCGGCAAAACGATCTGACGCAGATGCGACGTTACGATGCGGCGTTGTTATTCCTGATTTATCCCTACCAAATTGTTGTGGGTTCGGAAGCGGAAACGATCGCCAACGATGTGACCTCTCAGTTGATGGGTGAGTATGGCATTCGTCGTTATCTGGGTGACTCCTACTGGTGTGCGGACTACAAGCAAAAAATGGCTGCTGACCAGCGGACCGCCGACTTCAGTGACAATCTCGCCGAACGAAACCGTCTGCTTCAGCCGGGGCTTGAAGCTCAGTGGTGTCTGTTTGATCCCATTCTTTCCATTCACTACGGCATTCGGTTTGGAACACATGCGGAGTCACATGACCGACAACGACAGCTTTTGCATCTCCGTCGAGCTCTCTGTCAGTTGACTGGTGCGAACTCGCGATTCGGGGCCTATCGTTGTCCCGAATCGTATTACAGCGAGTGTGGAGTGTACGTTCCAAATGATATCTGCCCTTTATTATGGACGCAGGCAAATTTGAAGTTGGCACTGTTGATGGCATCCGGTCAATGTGTGACCATAAATTAGATTCGTCGACAGAAACAGAGGATGCAGAGTGGCATGACACCATGGCAGAGACAAGGGATCACCGGTGGCCCTTGGACAACGTTGGAATGCGGAAGATCGCATCGTCGATCGCTGGCCTCACCATTCGGCAGTGGCCGTCGTCGACGGGATCCTGACCAAGCCCTTGAGTCACGTTGAGATTTTTTTATGTCGCAGCAGGAACAATTTCTGAACGTGATTGATCGAGACGAAGCCGAAACGCGGTTTCGATCCGCGCTGTCATTGAAACCACTGGCGCTGGAGTGGGTCGAACTGGTTGACGCTTGGGGGCGTGTGCTAGCCACGGATGTTCTGGCACGGATCGACGTGCCGTCATTTGACCGTTCAAATTTCGACGGATTCGCACTGAGGGCCTGCGAGACATTCGGGGCAACCGAATCCGCCCCGACGAGTGTTCGCCTGCTGGTCGGTGCACTGGATGCGGGCCTCCGTCCGGATCTGGAAATTCAGCCCGGTGAAGGCATCGGCATCTCCACCGGTGGAATGATTCCCCGCGGTGCGGATGCCATTCTTATGGTTGAGCATTCGGAGGTTGGGGACGGTCGGATTCTGATCCGCCGGGCGGTCTCACCGGGTACCGGGGTCTCTTTTGCCGGGACGGATATCGCCACTGGGGAAATCGTGTTACGTGCCTCAACCGTGTTGACCAGTCGCGAGACAGGTGTGCTGGCGGCATTGGGTGAAAGCCGTATTCCCGTTTGGCGGAGACCACGTGTGGCGATCATCTCCACGGGCAATGAAATCATCGCTCCTGGTGAGCCGATGCGTCCGGCATGCGTCTACGATTCCAACTCACAGATTCTCAGGGACGCTGTTCGCGAACTCGGTGGTTTGCCTCGTTGCTGGGGCATCGTCCGCGACAACGTGGAGGAATTACGAGAGACGTTGACCAACGCACTCGCGGATTCAGACGTCGTTCTTCTCTCCGGCGGAACGAGTAAGGGGCAGGGAGATTTGTGCTATCGCGTTGTTGCGGAATTAGTCAATCCGGGAATTGTTGTTCACGGTGTCGCTCTCAAGCCCGGCAAGCCACTTTGCTTGGCAGCCACGAACGGCAAGCCGGTCGTGATTCTGCCTGGGTTTCCGACGTCGGCGATTTTCACATTCCACGAATTCGTGGCTCCGATCCTCCGAATTTTTGAGGGACGGCCGCCTCAGTCAAACGAAACCGTCTGTGCCACGATGGCCGTGAAAACCAATTCCGAAGTCGGACGGACGGAATACCTCTTGGTAGGACTCGTCAAAAATGAGCAGGGACTGAACGCCTTTCCCATGGGAAAGGGATCGGGTTCCGTGACAACCTTCAGTCGAGCAGATGGATTTGTCACGATTCCACGATACACAGAGATCGTCGAATCGGGACAACCGGTCAACGTTCATTTGATCGGTTGTGGACTGGAGCCGGCGGATCTGATCATCATGGGAAGCCATTGCGTAGGACTCGACGACATCCTGTCGCAACTGCAACGACAAGGAGTGACATCCAAGTTTCTTGCCGTCGGCAGCTCGGCGGGCCTCGAATCGGTCAAACGTGGTGAATGTGATCTGGCAGGAATCCACCTGCTGGACCCGCTGACAGGAAAATACAACCTTCCGTTCCTCTCGTCGTCCCTCGTGCTCATTGACGGATATCGCAGATCACAAGGG
>Ga0315293_10000671_pt1 | contig 32160 bp, 44 predicted proteins | sample YL17G13_20_MG_FD_203071 | JGI IMG/M metagenome (GOLD analysis project Ga0315293, IMG submission 203071) | Sediment microbial communities from Yellowstone Lake, YNP, Wyoming, USA - YL17G13_20 | ecosystem: Environmental > Aquatic > Freshwater > Lake > Sediment | place: USA: Wyoming | collected... | reverse complement strand
CGCTCGGCGTCAGACCGAACTCGGCACAGAACGCGCGCACGAGTTGCCATGACTTCTGAGCGATGGCGACTTCGGGCCGCTGCTGCACGTAGCCGTTCGGGGTCGTAAAGGTCAGGCCCATCGCCGCCAGGAACTTCTCTGCACCGACGGCGCGCCCCCAGGCTTGGCAGTAGGCGGCCAGCGCCCCACGATCCACGAGGGTCAAGAGCCCCAGCCGTTCTAACTCCGGCGTGATGCGGCCCCACTCGCGCTTCGCCTCTGGCTCCAGCCAGTCGGGACGGGTCGGCGCAACGGGCGTGGGATGGGGTTCGGCATGGTTCAGTTTCTGATGGCCGGGGTTGCCCTGGATGATCTTGAGCTGTGTGGGCTTACGAGCAGGACCGGGTTTCACGATTCCCCCCTTGCTTCAACCCTAGGGCGTTTGACTGAAGCTGCGCGCCGACTCCGCCACAAACGACATTAGAGATTTTTCGACCCCCTATTCCCCTTGTGGTGCCTTCTAGGGGCATTCTCGCTGTGTTTATGTCTAGCAACATGCCAATCGCCTACAATGCGATTCTGTTCAGCCCGTCAGATACACCCTTATCGTAGCGTCACAAGGCGGAAGCGCCGTTCCCCTTCACGCCCAACACGCGACACCCGGCGCTTCACACTCATGCAAGATCCCAGGCTCGGCCACTGGCGCGGGCCCCTCCTCCGGGAGCGCTTCCGACAGAAGGCTCTCGAGGTAGCTCGCGCAGTTCGCACCATAGCTCGGCTCGACGCCGTCAGCTCTCTCCTGCAGCGTCCGCTTTATCGACGCCCATTGCTCCTTGAACAGATCGGGCTCTTCTATGAAACGCCGCTGCCACTCGTTGAACGCAGCGGCCAACGCCTGCATACTCGCGACCATTTCTTCACCTCTTTCACGACAACCAGCCGGGCTTTCCCGGCCAGCGGTAGTCAACACCCATCGCGTCAAACTGAGCGGCGCGGGTCCGCCACAAGCCGGCTCCATCCAGCACCATCTTCACGTTCTTGAGCTGCGACAGCCGGACCGCCTCATAGCACGGGTCTGCGCGGCCGACGACGAGGCACTCGACGTCGCCCACGGACCGGAGCTGCAGCGGCGACACCGGCAACACCTCGGAGCAACGGGCACCGAGCACGGCGTCGTGCAGCCACACCCTGACGCCCGTCGACACGAGCGCGGGGATCAGCCTGGCGGCGGCGGACAGCTCGATCGACGGCAGCTTGATCTCTCCACTGAGTTTCGCCGCTTCCCTCGCCCTGGCGTTCGCCTTGTTGGAGCAGGAATAGCCGGGGCAGTAGACGCGGGCGCTCCTGTTCGTCTCAAAGGGCTGGCCACACTCAGGACAAGTCTTCCACATGACTCAGGCCACACCTCGCATCTTGCCAGCCCGCGCCTCCCGCTGCGCCTTCTTGCTATTGCACGGCTCGCAGCTCGCCACGAGGTTGCTTGGATCATCGGTGCCCCCGAAGAGAACCCCGACGACATGGTCCACCACCGTGGCGGGGGCGCCGCAGTATCGGCAGGTGTAGTTGTCGCGCAGTAGGATGGTCGCCCTGACACGCTGCCAGGCCCAACCGCTGCCAGCGGGCATACGGCGTGGGCGGCTGCGGGCCCAAGGCTTGCTCTCATACTCTCCCTGGTGTCGCACGCACAACCCGCCCCGGACTAGCTCCGGGCACCCCGGCGCTCGGCAGGCGGTGAGCATCCGGCGGTTCACCGTGATCAACATCCGGTTCCTTCTCCGTCCAATAGGAAAGGCCCCATCTCTGGGGCCTCCCTGGCAACAACTCGCCTAGCTTAATACTATCACACCCTGTCAATACGCAAAGTACGGAAAGTCCAGAAAGTCCGCGAAGTCCAGACTCAGAGGGTCATTCCCACACCACCACGACGACATCCAGCGCATCCGTCACGGCAAGGCTTGGGCGCATGTTCAAGGCTGACAATTCGGCCACGGTCCCCAACCTCCTGACCGCTGGTACACTTCCCAGGCAGCGCAGAAGTGGATCGTCTGGTCGAAGATAACCTGCTCCCACGTCCAGCCCCTCTCTAGGAAGTACACCTCCCAGGTCGCCCGGTCTAACTGCATCCTGCCCGACTGAGAGCGGTTCAAGTCCCACGTTAGCGGGTCTTCTCCACCGTGACTCTCGCATTGTTCGACGGCGGCGACGGCGGGCCACAGTTCGGCGGGCCAGCAGGCATAACCGATGCTGTCGCCCCAGGCGGCGCCGCCTCCGTAATGGGTCGCGCTGAGCGTCGCGCCTTCTGCATCCCGTCCAGGCGCAGCGCCTGGTTGAACGTCAGGACTCACTCCTGGATCGCCCGGTCTAGGCGCTGGTGCGGCGTCAGATTTTCGAGCGCCCGGAGTTTCACTCGCCGGAGGGCCCTCATCTCCTGTCGGCTCAACAGTCGCCGCCACCGTGGGCGCCCATTGCGCAGCCGGCTCAACAGCCAGGCGACCGCGCACGATAGAATCAACACGCACAGTCCGTACAGGATCGCCGTCACCGACACCTCCTCTCGCGAGTACAATCCCGAGGGCTGTCGCCGACAGCAGCAACAGTGCAGCACCTCGGGCCCACCATCTCAGAGCCCTTTCGTCCTACTGCAAGGGCATCCCATCCCTGGCCTCCTTTCGCGAGCATCACGCGCGCCTCAGTCCAACACGCGCCAGCTCGACATCTACGTCCTGGTCGCCCACTCGATTCCCGTCTCAGGCATCGCACACCTCAACAAGCTCGAACCGCACGACCCACATCATCCGCGGCTGTAGGTGCCAGGAGCGCCACAGAGCCTCCGGCGTGAGCCCGTCGACCTTGAGCCCTTTCTCTTCCAGGAAGGCGAAGCCCTCCGCCTCGTAATCCGAGGCTGGCGCCGCCGCTGTCGATTCCTTCTTCGGGGTGACGGTCAAGCGGATCACAGCCACCTGCTTGCCGCCGTACCTGGGCGAGCGGTCGTAGGCGGCCAGCAGGTCCCCAGGCCGGAAGCGGGCAGCGTAGGCGTCGTTCCAGTCGCGTCTGGTCACAGTCTTGCGGCCAGAGAGCAAAGCAGCGCATGTCCAGCCAAAGGACACGATCCTCACGGCACCTCCACCTCACCCGCCGCCGCTGAGATCGCAAGCGCATCGTCATGCGTTCCTCCTGGGCCAAACTCCGGCGCACTGAGGACAGGGTGTCCGGGCTCGCCGTCTGGCGGTTCGAACGGGAGGCTTGCCTCGGGGTCACCGTCGGCGGGCTCCAACAACTCGTTGCGCTTCGCCAGCGGGTGGTAGTTCGCTAGCGCCTCCTCTATGAGGCGGCGCAGGGCCTCGGTCCGGTTCATCTCCCAATCGACGGCCAGGTAGTCGATCATCTTGACGGACCCGGAGGGGAGCCACACGTGAACGGCTTTGTCGCCCTTACGCGGCATTGACCACCTCCCTCTGCAGCAGGCAATCGAACGCCGACAGGCGCTCTGTGAGCTGCTCGACCTCGTCCCTCTCACCAGCCAGGTCAAGCTCGAGCTTGTCCGCCCGCTCCCTGGCATAGGCCAGGCTGGACTCTAGCCGCTCGCGTTCAGCCTTCAGGTACCGCAGCTTGTGCCCCAGGCCGTCGTTGGCGCAGAGGAAACACGTGGGGGACTCCGGTTCACGAACCGTCTCGCCAGCCAGCGTGTGGACCAGGCCAGCGGCTATCCACGCGTCGCCGAGCTGGAAATGCGGACCTCTCCCACTAGCGAGGTGGTGCAACTGGCAGCACTTGTCCATCGCAGCTCGGCGGGCCCGGCCGTTCGGGTGCTTCTCCTGGAAGGGAACGTACCTTCCGTCGCCCACAGCAGGGTCGCGCACCTGGGTATGCCAGGCGTCCACACGGGCACACTCGTCGACGACTCCGACCGCGGCGCGCGTCGCCGCGAGGTCGCGCCAGCTCCACTCGATCCCCTCGTAGGAGGGCAGGACCATGCCCAGGGCGATGGGCTGAACCGCGTTGACGAAGGCAAGATCGAACTCACCATCATCAGGCAGCCACAAGCCGCCGGCATAGCGCAGCCAGGGGCCAGACCCCTCCAGCGGGCGCAAGACGTAGGTCTCCTCGTAGCGGCCTCTCATGACGCCCTCTCCTTCAGTTGCCTGACCTTTTCGGCCAGGTGGCCGAGGTGAAGGGCTACGGGCCATAGTTGCCGGTGGACCGGATGCGCCAGCCGCACGTCCTGCACTAATCCTTCCCTGGAACCGTGACTTCTATCGTCGGGCTCAGCGCACCCTCAACGACACGCGGATGATACTTTTCAGCGAAGGCCCGTACCGGGTCCCTAGGGTCGGTCCTGAGGACCGTCGCTGCCCAGCTACTCCATTCCGGTATCTCTGTCGGCCCGCCCGCTAGGGCCTTCCCTGCGAGGACAAAGGGGCCGACCCGGAGAAGGCCGCCGTCCAGCAACCGATCCAACAAGTTCGGACGTTCACCGACGTAACCCTTCAGTGCCTTCTTAGCCCGGCGAAACCACTTGCCGGGTTCGCTTGCCGCCTCGCGGGCGTCAAAGTAGTCGCCCAGAAGAGCCTCCAAGGCAGAGTCTTGTAGCTCTTCTTCATCGAAGGCCCGCTGGGGCTCTTTCTTGGCGATAGCCATCAGGTGCCGACTCCTTTCCTTAGCCGCACGTCCTTGCCCGTGCAGGCCACCACTCCCCGCCCGAACCGGCTGATTATCCTGGGGTCCAGCCGGCCAGGGTCCACGTTGCTCGTCACGATAGTGGGCAGAGACGCGCCGTAGCGGGCATCGATGACCTCATAGAGGCGCTCGCCAGCCCACTCCGTTGGCTTCTCCGTTCCCAGGTCGTCGAGGACCAGGAGGAACTTGCCCATGAGGTAGGGCCGCATGAGGTCCTCGATGTTGAAGGCGTCGACGTTATAGGCCCGGCGCCAGAAGTCCAAGAGCAGCGGCACGCTCCAGAAGACCGAGGGCCGCTCGTGGATGCTTGTCTTCATAGCGGCGATGGCGAGGTGGGTCTTACCCGTGCCGTACTCGCCGATAAGCAGCGTCCCCCAGGACCGACCCTCCGCTACCTCCTGGACCGCACCCAGGGCCACTTTCATCCCCAGGTTTAAGGCTAGCTTGAAGTTCTCGAACGCGCAGACCTCGAAACGCGGCGGAATCCCCACGGTCGCCGGCGGCGGGTTACAGCGGCAACGGAGGGCCCTGCCGAAATCCGGGTGCCCGAAAGGGACCCGGACCGTCACAAAGCCAGCGCCGGCACACAGCGGGCAGGCCGTCTCGCCGTCAGGCCCACATTCGCTCTCGCTGCTCGACGAGCCGTCGGGCGGACTCTCCCGGACTCCCACCAGGACCTCGGCCAGCTTGCGCATCCCGCCGATTCTCGCCATGTAGATCCTCCTTCTGCCCCGGCTTCTTGCCTTCGGCCTTGCAGCGTCGAGCTATCGCCTCAAGGTAGCGGACACTCGCCTTCGTCTGCCCCGACTCCAGCGCCGCCTTCCAGCACTCCCAGATGAAGTCAATGCCGTACTCGTCCTCTAGGTCGGTGTAGCCCTGATAGAAGACGGCGCCGGCCCCGGGCCAGATGGCGACTACCGCCTCCATCAACCGACCTAGGGTCTTTTCCTCGGACGACGGCGGCCCGTTTGGGGGGGTAGGGGGGGCTGCTGTCTTTGTCTTTGTCTTTGTCTTTGTCTTTGTCTTTGTCTTTGTCTTTGCGCTTTTTTCCGCCACAGCGCGGAAATTTCCGCGCTTTTCATTCGTACAGATAAGGTTGAAGCGGGGCGCGACGGTGCGCTTGCGGACCTGCTCGCCCTGGTAGGCATCCCACCCGCACCAATGGAGCCAAGCGTCATCGTTGTACCGCGGCTGGCACAGCAGGCCGAGGGCAATGAGCTCGTCGATGGCGCGTTCAAGGCTGGCCGGGCTCACCCGGCGTCGTCCAAGCACTTTCAGCCGCACGTCATCGCGCCGCATGAGGCCGTAGGCATCCCCGTGGGCGATGCCCCAGGTATAGGCGAGGGCGGCCAGCGTGGAGCAGCCCCCCAGCCGTCGCGAGAGACTTATCGAGGCCCAGAGACAGCGCCACTTAGCCATAGTCCTACCGCCTCAATGCTTCTTCTATCAACGGCCAGTGCGCCGGCTTCCAGCAAAACGCTTCTATCGTTTCAACGTGTTGCAGCGCCCCCAGCCATTCCTCCTGGGCGGGCGAGAGCTTGCCCTTCTCGGACTTGAGTTCGATCACCAGAAGCTTCGGCGGCCTTAGAAGCCAGAGATCCGGCACCCCCGGGCTGGTAGCGGTTGCCCTCCAGGGCGGGAAACGGAAGCCACGCCAGCCGCAGTAACGGGCTAGGTCATAGACCTGCTGAGAGAAAGTCTTTTCGCTGATTCCCAGCGTTGGAGGCATCGACTACATCTCCCTATCCTTGTGGGGCATGGATGACTCCTTGGCCTGCCTCGTCCAGCGGCATCTCGCTCTGTGCGCTCTGGATCTCCACGATGGCCACCCCGTGCTTCTTGACGGCGCCGAGGAAGGCCAAGTCCGTGACTTCCTTCAGCGGGATCCTCAGAAGAACGATGATCTCCGGCTCCTGGTCCTCACCACCGACGCGGAAACCCTTGATGTTCCCCAGGAATTGTCTGCTTGCCATCTAGCCCTCCTTCTGCCGCTCCAACGCGGCTACTGTCCGACCCTCGGCCAGCCGGTACGTCTCCTTGAGGTGTTCCCGCCAACAGCCCGGCGCGATCTCAATGGTCTGGTGCAGGCGGGCAACCGCCACGCTCCGCCAGCCGCAGATGGTGAGCACGCGCACCGTCACAAACTCAGGGACCAGCATCACACCGGTACGGCTTCGGCGGCTTGGGCTTCGGAGCCGGTGTCCTGTCAACCTGGATGTGCCTGTGCTTGCTCACGCTCGCGCCTTCGCCACCAGCTTGCCCCACGCGGCCGGCAGGTCGGCGATGTCCGTCTCCGCGCAGCCCAGGTCCTTGAGCACGGCTGCCTTGTTGGGGTATCCCAGGAGCTCGTGCGCCTGCTTGTAGAGGTCGCCCAGGTTGCGGAGCTTGGGCATCGGCTCCTCGCCGGCGGGCTCAGGCTCGGCGTCGGCTTCGGGCTCTCCTTCCGCCTCGGCCTCGTCTCCCTCGTTCACCAGCTCCGCCGCCGGCACCGCCTCGACATCGATCACGGGACCGCCCTCATCCGGCAGGTCGTCCATCATCTCGCTGGCCTCGCCGACATCGACGCCGGAGATCGCGTTGATGAGATCCGGCGCTCCAAGGCGGCACACGCGCTTGATCGCCGCCCACGCCATCATGTCCTTCCGGTACTGCGCCCACGGGCCGCCCTTCTTTAGCAGGCCCGCCCGCTCCGCGTCCGCGGCTGTATAGGCGAGGCGCACGACAGGCCGCCCGCCCCTGAAAAGCTCCATGTCGCAGAGGTCGTCGGTGCGGGCGTGAAAAACGAACCGCGCCGACGGGTCGCGGGCCTTGACGATGCCCATCATGAGTTGGGCGTCGGGCTCCGTCCGCCCGTTCACCACGAACATGTGACGCAGGGCCGTCATGGGCTTGGCGCCGACCTCCCAGCCCGCGAGCATGATCGCAAACGCTTTGGCCGGCGAGTCGACGGTGGCAGGGACGGCATGGCCGCGAGCGAGCACTACGCTCTTCGCCAGCGTCCCCATGATGCTTATCTCCGGCTGCGTTGGTAGCACGGCCACGGGTGGGCTGACCTCGATGGGCACCAGCGCCCGCGTCTGCTCCTGTTCTTGCTGCTCGTTCATCCTTAGTGCCTCTCTTTCATGCCGACACTGGCCGTAGCGCGTCCAGCCGGGGCAATGGCAGACAGCGCGCCCTTGGAGAACCTGGACGCGGTACTCGCCGCCGTCGGGTTGGCTCGAACGGATCAAGTAGTTGTGGGGCCGGGTCAGAGTCTCCATCTCTACACCCCCATTCCGTCCAGCACCGGCCCGAGGTCGGCGGCTATCACGACGGCACCGCCCCCTTCAGTACCCGCCTCGGCCCTGCGCCGACTGAGTGCTTGACGTGCGAGCCGCCCTCGGCTGGAAGGTCCCTGGCTGGCGGCACTTTGGGGTAGATCGCCCCCGGTATGTGCATACGGATACCGTCCACCAGCGCCTTCAGGGAGGCGAGGGTTGCGGTGTTCGCCGCGTTCGCCTGCTGTTCCTGGCGCAAGTCGTTGCGGAGTTGGCGGATATCCCAGGACTGCTCCCGCACGAGCCCGCAGAGCAGGACCACCCTATCCTCTACGGGCAATCCACCGTCCTTCACGGCGTCGAGTATCTTAGCGATGGCCTCCTGCCGCGTGAACTTCGTCTCGACATCGATCTCTGTCATGGCTTACCTTCTTCCTGATCGTCTATCTGGCTGTGAGCCGTTGGGAGCCCCGACCTTGTGCCGGGGCTCCCGGATGGAGAATCGCACCCGCAGGAGATCATGCAGCGGATACAGTTGGCGCTGACGTGTGGCCGCCCCTGGCCTGCCGGCCGGGTCAGCGACACCGGCAGGCCGGGCAGCGCTTCACCGCCTACCGCGCTGGTGGCGGGGGAAGCGGCAGGAGGGGAAGGCCTCATAGCAACCTCTCTTGCCCTGTGCAGCCAGACCAGCGGCGGGCACACTCGTCCAGACCGACAAGGCCGCCGTGAAGGGTGTAGAGGGTTTTCTGGCGACCACACTGGCGACAGTGAACCGTGAGTTTGTAGCCCTGGTCTGTGCCAACGTCGTTTAGGATTTCGAGGTCGTGCGGGAGCGTCATTATTTGCTCTGTCATCTTCCTTGGCAGGGCTTTGCCGTCCAGCAAGCCGCACATCCTCTCCCAGCCCAGCCATACGATCTCAGTGCGCGGCTGCGGAATCCCCAGTTCCTCTACCTTGGGAAACCAGTACATGAGGCTGTTGAAGCAGGTAGGTTGCTTCATCCTGCCCTTGCCCCCAACCGCGCCAGACGTCCGGCGCACGAGCCAAGAGGCCGGGACAAGCAGCCCGCTATCTCCACCAGAGACTTGCCCTCTGTCCTCAGCGAGAGGAGCTGCACGTCCTCCTGCGGAGAGAAGCGCCTGGGCCTCTTTCCCTTCCTGCTCCGCTCGCAGGGGGGCACAAAGCCGCGCAGGTCGCAATCCCTCACGAGCCAGTTGCCGCGCCGAACGGCGGGCAATAGGCCCCGATGAATCCAAGCGTTGACTGCGGAATGGCCGACGTGCAGCTGGGTGGCGACCTGGCCCGTCGTGAGGAAGGCTATCCCGTTGCGGATCTCCCGCACCCAGGGCTTGAGGTCCGCCCCGATCTTGGTCGGATCCCACAGGTGCCAGTAGCGTGCGTCTTCCAGGAAGCGCAGGAGCGCCTCCTCCGTCACGTACCACATCCTGTGCGGTCCCGCTCCCTGCCCCCGCCTGCCCTTCAGGTATCCGGCCTTGATCCACCAGGTCACGGTCTTGCTGCACCGCACGCCGAGCTTTCTGGCTACGGCGCGAGCCGAGAGGAGCAACCGCTGACGCGGCGGTATGCGCTTGCGCTTCCTGATGACCTGGACAGCCACGGCGGTACAGCCCAGGGCCTCGCCGATCTTGTGGTCGCTCCAGCCGCGGACGAGCAACTCCTCCAGCTGCAGCAGGTCTTCTGCGCTCCACTTCCAGCGACTCCTCATGAGGCGCACTCCCTCGCCTCGCCGTCCCACCGCGCGGAGGGTTTTCTGGCGACCACACTGGCGACAGTGAACCGTGAGTTTGTAGCCCTGGTCTGTGCCAACGTCGTTTAGGATTTCGAGGTCGTGCGGGAGCGTCATTGGGTCGCTCCATTCACCGCCCAGCGGAGCCGGTGATTGTTACCGTCGAGGTGGTTGACTTCCCGGCCCGGAGGCCGGGCTCCGTGGAACGCCGTCGCTACTATGCTATGGACGGTTAGGCCGAACCTTTGGCACTCTCGCCGGAGTTGGACTACATAGTACAGGCCAATACGGGGGCGGATGATCCGACCAGGATAGCCCCCATAACCTCGGCCTTTGGCGATGCGTCGAACCCGCCCTTGATCTGAAATCTCATAAAGCCCCTCAAAACCAGCGACAGATCGCCAATTTTCATTGAGGATTTTATTCCCTTTCTCTGAACGGGAGGGGGCAGGAAATATGAGCGGGCTGGCGGGGTCCGTCATGTTCAACCTTTCGGGAGCCCCGGCCCTACCTTTCGGCCCGCTTCCCTGCGAGGGGCCGGAACTCACAGGGGCATTGTAGAGAATCCTACAAAGCATGTCAAGCGATTAGGGGCCAGTTTGTAGATTTTTCTTGATCTTTGCCATGAAACGTGCTAGGCTAGCTGACAGGATGAACAAACTCGCCGAGATCATCGATGAGGCCATAGGGAGCCGCCCCCTTGCGGAAGCGGCTGATGAATGGGGTGTTCCCTACTGGGTGCTCAGGGATGCACGCTACAAGGGAACCTGCCCTCGTGCCCTTCACCTCATTCGGATCGCCAAGGCCATCGGGCGCGATGTTGAGGAACTAGCGCTCGCTGCCAACGGTAGCAACGGCAACACCCGCCAGACCCCGCCGGAAAGTGCAAGCGCATGCCCGCCCGCACGTGGGCGGAAAGCAGGGACGCGTACCGCCTTGCCCTCGTAGCCAGGGGCTACAGCCCGAACACCTGCCGCCGTTACCCCATCACGCTCGACCTCTTTGAACGCTGGTGCCTGGGTCAACACACCACGGCGCCGAAGGCCAACCGCGTGCAAGTCCACCGCTGGATTGCCAGCCGCTTCCAAGACCGGGCTCCCGCCACGGCCCAGCAGTCGATCTGCACCCTCCGCTCCTTCTACCGCTGGCTCATAGCCAGCCGTCGCCGGCACGATGATCCCACGACCGGGCTGAAACTGCGGCCCGTTCGCCATCAACCCCACCGGCCCTACAGCCCCCAAGAGTTGCGGGCTCTCCTGGCCGCAACCGAGAATGACCCGCCGCGTGCCCTGCGGGATCGGGCCATGCTCCTCCTCTTCATCGGTGGTGGCTTGCGCCTGAGTGAGCTGGCCGGGATGAAAACGGTAGACATCGATTGGGAGGGCGGTTGCATCCTTCTCCACGGCAAGGGGGCAAAGGAAAGATGGATCGCGCCGGGTGAAGCGGTCATGGTATCGCTACGCGAGTACGTGAATGGGCAGGTGGGCGCAGTGTGGGAGATCGGGATAGCGGCGATAGAGGCGATGGTCAACCGGCGGGCTCGGGAGGCTCACCTTGGGCGGATTCACCCTCATGGGTTCAGGGTCACATTTGCGATCCGCTTCCTAGAGGAGAGCCGAGACCTGGACGCTCTGCGGATCATCCTGGGCCACGAGACCTTGAAGCAGGCGGCGGAGTATGCGGCCTACAGTGCCGCTACCCGCGCCCTTGACCAGCAGCGGCGGTTCAATTTGGCCGACCGCCTCTAGAGCCCGCCCTCTTTCCCGAAGTTTCTTGCTTTTCTACTGTTGCATTTGGCGTTATAATGCGCCCGTGATAGGCAGGCTCGGCTACAAGGACGTGAGCGAGTGCCCGGTGGAAGGCCCCCGAGAGGGGGCTTTTCTGTTGGCGATAAGGAGGGGGAGCGTATGGCCGGTAAGCCAAAGTACACGCAGGTCGTCAAGGAACCCACCAGGAAGGTAAGGGCCGCGCGACCCTCGCTGAATGGGCGCCGAACGCATGAGGGTCGAAGGCTGCGGGCCACCAGTGTTCACAGGCAGCTCCAGAGCTACAAACACCAGGAGCACAGGCGTTGGCGGAAGGCCAGCATGGGGTGGTGAGGCGGCTCATGCGTTCTAGGCCACGCCCCGGCCCGCTGGTGCCCCAGGCGGGGCATTCTATGAGGGGATCGAGGATCACATGGTGCTGGTGATGACGACAACGCAGCCCTGGAAGACGGCAGACTGGCGCCAGGCCGGCCACCGGACCCGGCGGGCCTGGAAGGTCCTCCTCCGCATGGGCCAGGACTTCTACCCGCTCAGGGTGGACTTCCCGCCCCGGATCTCCCCCGACAAGTTCTTTCGGACGAGTCAACCCGAGCGCCAGACCATTCGGCTGGAGGAGAGGGAAGAGGCCCTCCAGGAGAAGCTCGGCCTGAAGATCACGCGGGCCGCCGTCGAGCGCGGCCGTGAGGCGCTCGCCTGGGAAGACTATGAGTCTTCCCAGGCCCTCGTCCTGGCCGACGTCAAGAACCTGCCCGCGGATGAATGCGCCGGCCGGCTTCACACCTCCAGGACGCGCTTCTATGAGCTCCTGAACGATGGCTGGGCCTATCTCGCTTGGAGGCTGGCTGGTCATGAGGCGTAACGGCTGCACCCACTGGCTCATCCTGGCGCCCGACAGGTTCCTGAGGATGGTCGCCCGCCACGGCGCCAATGGCCCAAGGAAGGGCTTCGTCTACCTCTGTCGTGGACGCTGCAAGTTGTGTGAGAAGGAGAAGAGCTGGGAGCGGATTAGCTGGATGGCGGGGTATGCGCCCAAGGAGCTAGCGCTCCACCGACCGCCTGAAGTATCCCGACCTCCAGGTTCCCCCGAAGATGGCCCTGAGCGCAGCCAGCACGGGCCGCGTCCGAAATGGCCGACAGGAAAAGACATCGGCATAGGCCCGGCTCCCGTAGATAGCAATAGAGATATGGCTCTCGGCGATGAGGACCAGGCCCTGGCTGTGGATCTCAGAGATACAGGGCGGGGCGATCTTGTGGAGACCGGTGAGGAGCCGGGCCCGCAGTAGGAAGCGGGCGATATCGCCGGGGCTGCGCGAGATCCCCATGCCGTTCGCGATGAGATGGTAGCCGCTTATCGGGGGGTTCCCCAGAGTCAGCGTCTTCCTAGCTCCACCCAAAGAAGAAGTGGCCTACCGTCCACACGCTCAGGCCCAGGAGCGACCACCAGAGCCACTTGTGGGACACGAGCCAGCGCACGTTCTCCGTAAGGGTGTCGCCGCGCCTCTTCGTGAGCAGGCCCCACAGTTCGAGCGCCGTGCCCGCTGCGGCCCAGATGGCCCAGGGGAGCCAGGTGTTCACTCCGGCCTTACGCCGATGTGGGCGAGGGCGTTGGCGATCTCCTGCCAGCGATCCTGATTCGCCAGCATCACGAGGTTGGCCCGCATCTTCACCACGACCAGGAAGATCTCATCCTTTCGCGCCTGCTGCACGTCAAGCACAAAGAGGTCCCAGACAAAGCCCGCCCCCGGGTCTGACCGCTGATTCGAAACCTCGTAGTGGCCGATGATGTGTTGGTGGTCCAAGGGGATCGCGTAGTGAACGCAGCGATCCTGGACCAGGGCGACAAGCGCCTTCCACTGCGGGCAACCGGGCGGCATGGTCTGGCCGATGCTCCCCGCGTAGCCCTCGATCTCTACTGAGAGGGTCTGCAGGTTGAGGTTCTTGTTCGAGTCGGCCCAGCAAGGTGGCGGCTTGCCCTGTAGGGCATTGGCCCAGGCGCCGAGGCGTTCTGGCACCATCTGATAGCAGCCGCCGGCGTGGGAGATGAAGTAGTGGGTACTGCCGCCGCGCCCTGGGTCGTCGAAGTAGAGCGGCGTGCTGCTGTGAGGATCGGCGGGCTCCTCAGCGGTGTGAAGCACGAATGCTCGCGGTTGGTTCACGAGTTGTTGCGCCGGGTCCTCAGCGTAGGAGCGCGGATAGCCGAAGTTCGTCTCAGAGGCAGGCCATGCGACGCCCATCTTGTAGTCGGGTTTGAAGTCCATAGTCTTGTCCTCTCGGTCCCTTTCCCCTAACGCCCGCGCCAGTAGGTTCACTTGCCCAGGTTTACTCCATTCTCGTGAACCTGCCCGAAGATGTAGCCAACTGCCGTTGCGAGTGTGGCGACCAGCCAGACAGGGCATTCATGGCCCATCGCCTCTAAGCCTAGGGCACCACCCAGGGCGACGATGGCGAACAGGCCAGCGAACAGAAGCCTAAGCGTTATCGTTCTCATTCAGTTTCCTCCTTGCACCAGCGCGACTAGCCGGTATTCGATTGTTCCCCCTCGTTCTCCTGGGCGGGTACACAAGAAGGGTTCGAGGAGGGCGACGTGGCCCCCTTGTGATAGGTGCCCAGCGATAACACACAGTCGGGGGTCGAGTAGATCAACTCTACCTCGTCTGGCGGGTGCCACGGGAGGTCTTGCATGTCCATCCAGAGATCGAAGTATATCCGTGGCCTCTTCTTGGACTCGTTCCCCAGGCTCCTCGTTTACCATCCCGGCACCTCCTACGTCAGCGCCTTCTTGACCGTCACGACACCCCGCGTAACCGTTGATACGTTCGTTGCCGCATCCGTCACCTCGGCCTCATGGTAGTAGCTCGCCCCGCCCAGGCTCAGTGTGTCGGCGGGCAACAGCGTGATCGTGAACTCGCCCTTGTTCGTGGTCTGGTTCGAGAGGGTGATGCCACCCGTGATCGGCACAGTCGTCTTGGTGATGAGGCCCGCCGCGTCATCCTCGGCCCGCTTGACGATCCACTCGATGGTCGAGCCGGTCAGGTCGATAAGGGCGCCGGCGGCATCCTTGACCGTGACGGTGAGCACCTTGCTCTCGCCGGCGTAGAGTTCGAAGTTCTGGTCTTCGCTTGTCATAGGGCCTCCCTATAGTTCATGAGACCTCTCCCTCCAATACCTGATCTGTCTTGGTGCCAGCCAGCGTGAGCGCAGGCAGAGATTGGCCGACCAGCACGATATTGGGAGCCGCCTCACCCTGAAGGGAGATGGCGGCGATGATTTGCCCGCTGGTGCCGATGATGAGCATCGTGCCGGAGGCGGACAGATTGACCGCCCCGATCTCGAGGGCGGTGCCGATGGGCATAAGAAGCCCCTCAGCGGTTAGCACCGCAGAGCCGCCGAAGAGGGCGGCGGCGGCAATGGCTAGATTGCCGTTCGCTGCCAGGGATATAGAGCCGAGCGCCAGCCGTCGCCCCGCTACTGCTAGAACACCGTTGCCTGATAGGGCGATGCTGCTCATTCGAAGGCGAATCCCGCCCACGTCAAGGGAGCCGTTGCCCGAAAGGGCCACGCCGCCCGTAGTGATGCGGAGGCCCGTAGGCTCTAGGTGCCCATTACCTGAGAGGGAAACGCTAGCAGCCCGGATCAGTGTTCCCGTGACGACTAGGAGGCCCTCGGCGGTTAAGGCAACCGTTCCCTCTAGTACGCCGCCCATGTAGGCTGCGACATCGAGATCGCCCAGGCCGCTCAGGCTGATGGTTCCGCTTACCAGTCGCCGCCCAAGAACCGCTAGGCTACTTTGACCCGACAGGCCGAGCGAACCCGCCCTCATCCTCATGCCCGTGGCGGCAAGGATGCCCTCCCCAGAGAGCGCGGTTGCCCCTAGCCGGATACGCCGCCCGTCTGGTGCCAGGGTGCCGTTGCCCGCCAGGGCGATGGAGTCCGCTAGGAGAGCCCGCCCTGCCACGGCCAGGGAACCCGAACCGCTGAGAGAAAGTATGGCCTCGATAATCGAGCCGATGCTACCGATGGTTACAAGGGAGCCAGCCCCAGAAAGGACTATTGCCCCACCTGCTAGGTAATGCGGGACGACGGCGAGAGTGCCAGCGCCTGATAAGGTGGCTGCAGCGAGGCGTTGACGGACAGCACTGGGCGAGAGGGTCCCTGTCCCCGATAGCGCAGCAGCCCCTAATCGGAGGCGCTGACCGGCTGGTGACAGAGTACCGTCCCCGGTGAGGGCGACGGCAGCAGATCGTAGCGCCCGGCCAAGCGTAACGAGAGAACCCGAAGCGCCCAGAGAGAGGATGGCTTCGATGATAGCGCCGACGGAGGCGGTGATTACAATGGAACCAGAACTAGAGAGGGCTACCGCCCCGCGCCCTAAGTATCGGGGCATCACGGCAAGGGTTCCCTGGCCCGAGAGGGCCACAATGCCATAGGCTACTCTGACACCCTGAAGGGATAGCGCCCCATCTCCAGAGAGCCCCAGGCTGGCTATTCTCATGCGAACGCCTGTCGGGCTGAGGCTACCATCACCCGAAAGGCCAAAGATACCCGGGCGAAGAGCGCGACCGACGACTGCTAGGCCGCCTGAAGCGTTCATCGAAAGGATGGCTTCGATGATAGCGGATACCGAACTAGCAATGACAATCGTGCCGGTGGAGGAGAGGGTCAGAAGCCCGCCCGCTAGATAATGCGGCGTGCAAACGAGGGTACTGTTACCTGCGAAAGCGGCGATGCCGCAACGGGTGCGGAGACCGGTGGGCGCTAAAGTCCCCTCCGCCGCAAGCGCAACGGCACCCATCCGGGTACGCTGGCCTACGGCCTCCAGCGTGCCGCTGCCGGCCAGGTCAACAGTGTTCGCCCTGACCACCCTTGGCACTATCGCGGTCACGCCCGAACCGCTCAGGTCGGCGGCGACTGAACGGATGGCGGCGGGGGTAATGGCAAGGGCGCTCTGCGCCGTCATCAACGTGCTGGTTCCTAGGACGGGTTTAGGCTGTATTGCTAACGTGCCCGCCCCGGCGAGGGCTACGGATGTTGAACGTTTGGCCCCGCCCGTAGGAGCCAGCGTGCCGGAACCGGCGAACTGTGCGATGGCGGTACGTATTCGGGTTGACGCGGGACTCAGTGTGCCTGAGCCGGAAAGGGAGAGCGCCCCCGTGACGAACCCCAGCACGATGTCGCCGTAGAGACTGACCGAGCGGGCAGGCTTCATCGAGGATAGTGTGCCGTATAGGCTCAGGCTTTCGTCCGGCGTCGCACCCTCGGCGGCGGTATCAGCGACGACCATCTGGAGGACCAGGAAGTTGTCGATGACGCGCTTGCGGCGGAAGGTAATGTAGGCGGTTATGCCGTAACCCGCTGAACTGGAAACGCCCTCCTTCTGAGTCGGCCCGCTCTCAGTCTCCAGTTGCGCGTCAGCCACGAGGAGGCTCGGCGCGTGACTCTCTACGGCAGCCCGCTCAGTGAGCCCGGCGATTGTACCCCACGTTGCGCTGACGTCCACCGCGTAGCAGTAGAAGACAAGCTCGCGCTTGCTTGCGGTCGCTACGTCCGTGGGCGAGAGGTGGGAGGTGCCCGTAGCGGTGATCCCTATGCTGGCGACGGAATAGATAGGGTCCGCATCCTTGCAGGCCCACAGCGCACCGCTCCAATAATGGGCGGCAACGGTTGTGAAGTCGAAGGTGGCAGCCGCTACATCGTCTGCGTCGGCTTCCTTCGTGAAGATGGCCCCGTACATCTTGGCATCGTTAGAGGCAAGTTGGGCGGCTTCCGTCCAGCCAGCGGGCGGCGTGATGGCTCCGGCGCCAGCCGCGCTGCGGGCAGCGACGAAGGCCGCGAGCGCGTCCCCCACGGCTAGGCCGGCGGGCTTATCCAGAGTCAGCGTGGTGGCAGCGTCGGCGGTTGAAGTGTCTGAGGCCCGATAACTGGCCTGTTTGGCGAGGGTACCGGAGATCGCCTTCGGGCTCCCGCTCGTCCAGTCGAAGGCGTCAGCGACAGCGCCGGCCAGGGACGGATAGTTCGTAGGGTTGAGCACATCACCCGACTCGCCTGGGGTTCCCGTGGGCTCGGTGTAGCCCGTGGCCACGTTGCCGACGAGGCTAACACCCGTGCCCAGGCCATTCACGCCGTCTGTGAAGGCGGCGAAGGTGCCCATGTCCTCATCGGGCGGCTCCTCAACGTAGACCTTCAGGGGCCACCAGTAGGAGTAGGCGTCGCCGCTACCTGCCTCGATGGTCTCCTGGGCAAAGAGGTCTGTCAGTTTGATGACCGGAAGGGGCGTCGTAAGCCAGCAGGTTATGAGGGCGAGGTCCTCCGAGCCGCAGAAGATGACCTCATTCGTGTTGATCTCATCGTTGGCGCGGTCGAACCAGACACGCTGAATGCTACTGTCCGAAACCTTGATCCGGGCCATCCCCAACTCGGTGAAGTTCCAGACCGTCCAGACATAGTCGCCGTCGGGTGTCTCAAACACACCGTAGCTTTGGGGGTTTTCAAGGGACTCGTGTACTAGGATGCGGTCGACGATGCTTAGGTCAGACTTCGCCATCTTGCAGATGTAACCATTCCAGGTCGGACTACCCTCATACCCCAGGTAGAGATAGTCGGCGGTGACGGCGAAGTCATCCGTCAGCGTTTGACCTGAATCCTGGTAGGCGTTCTCAGTGAGGGCGTCCGTGCTCACGTTGTAGGTCAGCTTGAAGACTGTCCCCTCGGCTTTCGTACAGTAGAAGATGCGGTCGTTGCCGCTGGCGTGGCTGTAGCGGATGCAGTGGACGATCCCCTGAATACCGGTAAGAGACTTCACGGCCCGGAGGGTCATGTCGCTGATGCGGACAACGGCTACATGCGAGTCACGGGTGCCGATGTAGAGATAAGTCCCGTCTGTGCTTATGCTGTTCCCCCGCTGAGGCCCCAGGCCGAACAGCGCGTCCTCACTATCCGAGACCGTCCAGTTTGCTCCGCCATAGACGCCGTGCTTTCCTAGCGCATAGCCGGTTGATGTGTCCACTCCCCAAACCTGATATGTGGTGCCGGTAGCATCCAGTTGCCGCCGTAAGACGAGGTGGTAGGTCGTATCGGCGGACAGCGAGACGGGGATAGTGAACCAGAAACCGACCCAGGTATAGCTAGCCCCAGTCATGCCCTGCCTGGCTACGCTTGTTCCTAGGATGGTGGCGGAGGGCTTGCCCGATCCGTCGTCCGTCCGAATCTCCGCAATCCAGTCAGACGGAACGGTGCCCGAACCGCCCTTCTTGAGATAGAGTTGGGCCGACCTGACCTCCTGGGCGACCGCAACCTGGAACGACTGAGAGCGTCGGGTGTTGCCTGCCGCATCGGCCACGCTGCGGTCGGCGTCCTGTCCGGTTGTGTAGGCAGCGATATTGTAGGTGTACTGCGTTCGGGTGGCGCCTAGCGTAGCCTCATCGGCGTCGAACCTATCCAGGAGGATGTTGGGGTTTTCGATGGCCTCCCCATGCACCACATAGACGTAGTCGCCCGCCACGCAGCACGCCTCGCCGTAGTTGTCGCCAGCCGGTGCCGTGTAGGTGTCATAGGTGCCATCCGTGGGGTCAAGCCGTATCAGGCGGTAGGAAGTTATAGGAGAGGTCAGGCTCATGCGGAGGACAAGGAACGCCTTGCCCGTTACAGGGTCGTAGGCCCCCCCGTGGCAGTTGTTGAGCCCGTCCCCGAGGGAATACGTTGTCTTCCCCGGCGTGCCCGCCCGCATGAGTTCGGTGAGGTCGTTGACCTGTATCTTGGCTGGGGCGGCTGCGGGGCCGAAGTAGCGCATGAGGAACTGGCGCGGGGTCTTGATGGCGGTGGGCGTGAGAGTGCCGTTGCCCGCGAGGGCGAGTGAGCCCTCTTCGACCAGACATAGGACGAGTTCAGGTGGATTGGTGCCATCGTCGGAGTCAACCGAGGTGTCCTGGGCTGTCTCCGTTTCGGCGTTGCTGCGGATGCCCAAGTTCAGCGTTATACTGTTATCGAGGGCATACTGGACGAGAGCTTGAAAGTTCGCCCCGCTAATTGTCAGCCAGCCCGTCGCGGTGGGCGTGGTGAATGTGTGCGGGCTGGGGCTACCCTGCTCCGCCTCTTGGGTATCCCATGTGACGGTGGCCTCGGTACACCCTTGGTAAAGACGGTACACCCTTGCTGTATAAGCCGCCCCAGTGTAGGCGTTCACATAGAGGCGGAGTCTTGTTCCTATCAGGACGGTTCGGCCATAGTAGGCCGAGACATCAACACTAAGGAGGAGGCGCTTCTTTTTCGGCGCCTTGGTGGGCGAGCGTCCAAATATGCCCACCGCGGTAGAGCCGAACTTGCTGGTGGGGTAGGCTTCATCAACATAGGTGAAGTTGGTGATCGCAACCGTCTGAGACATCTACAGCCCCGCTATCAACTCCCTGATCTCGCCGCTCACATCGCCCTCCCACCGTGCCCCCCACGCCGGCGGCCCGCTACTCGCTAGGTTGGCGACCTTGCACGATGGGATCATCTCCAGGACCTCGTGGAAAAGGCTGAGTCCTGGCTCAGACGGCACGGTACAACGACAGACTGACACGCCTCGCCTGACCATCTCCTCGTTGACCCACAGCAGCTCGGACAGGCAGGCGGCCAGCCGCACGTTCTTGGGCTGCTTCTCATCCACCACGTTGGCTCCCGTGGTGCAGGACAGCGGATCGCCGGTCTGGAATATCCAGATAGAGATAGCGACCAGCGTGCCCCCGTAGTAGGCGCCGAGCAGCACGCTGTCGCTTTTCAGGCCCTTTTGGACGGCGCTCTGGGCAGAGTCGGGCCAGCAACGTATGCCAGCGGTAGATGCCAGGGAGAGCGGAGCGGCCTTATCGGTTAGGACTCGAACCTCGAAGGGCTCCATCTGGTCCTCCTAGTCGAGACTAACGTCTAGGTCACCCGCCTTGATCTTGAACTGGTCGCCCGAGGCGATGGACTTGTTGGCTGCGAGCGAGCCGTGCCACAGCATGTTGGCACTGCCGGAGCCGTCCGAGCTGGTGAACAGAGCCGCGTGGGTGAGGTTGCCCCAGCTAGCCGTTGCCTCGTCAAAGAGCACATCGGCGCTGTTCGTGGTGCTACCACCGGCGGCGGCGCTGAAGGTCGCGCTCTTGCGGGCATAGGATGTGGTGGTTCCGGTTGCCACCTCACTGGCGCTGCCGCTGTAGTCGTCGGCGGGGCTGCCGGTGAATAGGCCCACGTAGCAGGCCGCCGGCTTATCAAAGTCCGTCTTTGCCAGGGTGTGATCCAGGACCTTGTTCTCTAGGTAGTCGCTGATGTTTCCAGCCATTGTTTCTCCTTCGCCACGGGCTTGAGCGGCCTCAGAACGACGGTGATCCCGCTCTCATCCCGCAACTTTCTTATCGTTTCCCACTTGTGAGTCGTGTAAGGGTATGTCTTGCCCCACCCCCTTTCGGTCCAGTAGTCGAATGAATCAAGCGTGAAGCCCCGAACATGCGTCGGGTCTGCCGTGTGCTGCCAGGAGCCGACTTCGGGGCCATGAACCATGAGATAGCCGCCCGGGGCCGTGATGCGCCAGAGTTCATCCATGACGAGCGTGAAGTCGCAGGCGAGGTGCTCGAGGACATCCACCGCCTCGACGTAATCCCAGGAGGAATCGGCCCACGGCCAGGGGAACACGGTGAGGTCGTGGGCCACGTCGATGTCCGGGTAGAGGCCGTCCCTGTCGTGGTGGGTATAGCCTGCCTTCCTCACCCTTCCGGCGCCAAGGAGGAGCTTCCGCTCGCCGGCCTTGTAGTCGAGAGGCGGAGCCACCGCTGCCAGGACGGGGCGCCAGCAATCCTCATAGACACGGCGGGCGCCGTAGGGTAGCGTGAATTCCCTCACGGCCTCGCGGTTCAAGTCGCCCCGGGCGGCGTAGGCCCGTTCGAGCTGCTCCAGAAGGTTACTCACGTCGGGCAGCGCCCACTTTGTTATCGTAGTGCTCCAAATCCATTGCGATGGCTGCGCCTGGTAGCCGTTGGCGCTCAACTCCGTAACCGCCGTCGCCGCATTGACGACAACGGGCGTACCGCACGCCTGAGCCTCTAGGATGGGCACGCCGAATCCCTCGCCCAGCGAGCAATGAAGCAGCACGTCAAAGGCGTTATACATCTCGGCCATCCACGGGCCGGCCCAGGCGTAGGAGCCGGTCTGTCTGGGAAAGTCGATGCGGCCAAGTAGGCCCAACTCCATCCGCAGATAGGTGAGGTTCGGCGCATACTGGTCGCCTACGGGTTCCGTGTGAAGGTATGCCTTCACGTCGGCGTGTCGCCCCATGAACTCCTTCAGGATATCGAAGGCCCAGGCGTATCCTTTGCGATCTGGGCTACCACGATTCTGGCCCACCATGCCGATGAGCCAGTCGTCGTCTTGAACGCCGTTTCGCTTACGCCATCGCTGGCGGGCACCGGGGTCTATCCGTAGCGCCGCGAGGTCTATGCAGCACGGCACGTACTCACTATCAAAGCCATGTTCCGCCAGTATTCCCTGCCCCCACCGCGAGGGCACGAGGATCTTCGTCGCACGCTGGAGCACGTCCCGCTCCATGATGGGGATTGGCTGGCTGTCTATCGGCGCCCACATGTAGCAGGGCACATGGTCGCGCCCGTAGCCGATAAGCCCCTGGGCGTCGAGCCAGGTGATGACTAGATCGGGCTGCACTCGCTCCATGTGCCAAGGCAGGCTCATGTTGCCCCATCGGTCATCGCCGTAGGCCGAGGAGAGCACGGTGAGGTTTTCCGCAAGGGGCACCTCACCCTCATGAAGGGCGCCGGGTGCATAGACATAGACCTCATGCCCGTCAGCGACCATCGCCCGCGTCACCATGTCTGTCTGTTGCCCGTAGCCACTGGCCTGCCAGGGGGCGTCAGAGACGAAAAGGATACGCATTAGACTACATCCCCCAGCACGACGCCCGAATGCCCCACCATCGCCACTAGCACCCTGTCATTGACCGTCGGCGTATAGCTGTCTAGGTAGGGATAGGTGCGCGTGCTAATCGTGCCCTCGCCGTCGAACAGGATCGTCGGTCGGCCGCTCACGTAATCCGAGGGGATGGTGCCCAGCTTGAAGACGATCTGCGCCGCCTTCGGCTGCACCAGCCCCAAGAACTCCTCTGCCTTCAGCCTCATACCGTCACCACTCGCCGCGCCGTGTGCTTCATGGCCCCGCCGGCCACCAGGGGCAGTGACCAACTCACCTCGGAAAACTTCGCCGATACTGCGAGCCCGCTGTGAACCAAAATGTAGACATCTCTGTCGCCGTGGAACGGCATGATCCCCGTCGCAAACTCGACCTGCTGGTAGACCTGTGATGCCTCGTATGCCAGCCGCGCCACCAGGCCATTGAGGGCATCCTGGTCCGCCGCCTCTACGCGCTCGCGGAAGTCGACGATGGTACGCCCCCGGTTCACCGTCGAGGTGGGCGAGTCGACGCTGGTGTTGGTGTAGGTGGCAATGAGGGCGTCGGCGTCGGGTTCGCTCTTGACCAGCACCCACTTATTGGCGATGGCGAAGAGGTCAAGCGATTCCTGCGCTTCAGGGATGAGGACGGAGTCGCCGTCGTCCTGGTAGGTGTACTCTGAGGGCCGGTCAGACGGGCTGACGTAGGGCTGTGCGACGGCCACGCCGTTCTCGTCGAAATAAAGGCTCCTGTAGTTGACCGCGCCCAGGAGGTCGTTGACGATGGCGAGCTTCGCCGCCCCGGGTGGCCAGACCCGCACTTCGGGCAGCGTCTTGCTGGTGGCCGTGAGGTTCTGGCCGGTGATGCCGGCGCCGTCCAGCAGGGTCTTGACCGCCGTGATGTAATTGATGGCGGCGGCCACGGTGTAGCGATCCTCCACCTTGTCATCCTGCAACACCTGGAGTTGGTCATAGGCGTCGATCTCGCGAGTCACGACACCAGCCGCATCTACCGCCCGCGGCGGCGTGCTCAGGAGGAAGACGCCAAGCGGCCACTCGGCCCAGCCGTCGTCAGGCATCTTGAGCTGGGCGTAGGGCTTGATGCGCTCCGAGAGGAAGTCGATGTTCCCATCATCCCTCACCGTGAAGCGGGCAGTGCGCTTGATGTCCGCCAGGCTATTGTTCTCTATCTGGCTGGAGAGCACGCTCGTCAAAGCGGCCTCGTAGACGTTCGCGCTGGTCAGGAGATCATAGCGAAAGCGCCACTCGCGGCTGGCAGCGTGAAGCGCCGCCTGAACCGCGTCCGCTGTGTAGCCGCTGACCGCGAGGGATTGCATCAAACGGCCTCGCTGAAGTCGATGCCCTCGACCGTGAAGTCGGCGTCGGTGCCCTGGGGCTGATCATCAAGGGACAACTCGGCCACCACACCAAAAAGTTTGCGGCCCGCCCCATCCCGGTAGCAAACTGTCGGCTTGGTCTGGACGAAAGCCTCCAGGATGGCCCGGTCCGGGCCAGTCCTGAGCAGCTCCAGGCCTATGCTCACCTTCGTCGTGGCGGATTCGCCGAGTTCAACGACGGGGGCGACTCTACCGGCAAACTGAAGGTATGTAGCGGGGATAGACCAATCACTAGCGCGGCCGCGACCATCGTAGACATATTGGTGGGCCGTGGCAGCGGGGCTGGCCACGTCGTGCATCCAGACGCCAGTGAAGGTGATGCTCAGGCTGTGCGTCGCGCTGTCGGCGAAGGTGCCCGTGACGCCGATGGCCCGCACCTTGTACTCGTAGGTGACGCCGGAAGCGACGGCGTAGTCGTAGTAGGTGGCAGACGTCCCGACGTCCGTGGCGATCCGCACCCAGGCCGACTCGCCTGAGACGCGCCGGTAGATGTCGTTGTGATCCAGGGCTGGTTCGCCCCCGCCTGGCGCGGGGTTGGTGATCACCAGCTTGATCCGCCCGCTGGTGGCCTCGCCCGTATCGACAACGGTGGGTGTAGGCGGGTTTGTGAAGACGGCATCGAAGTGGCGCTCCTTGGTCACGCTTTCGACGCCCTTGCCGTCATACAGGACTAGATAAGCTATGTAGCTGTGACCATTCTCTAGCTCATAGTCAATCACCGCCTCAGTCACATCACCAGAGACCTTGCCGCTCTCATAGAGAAACGGAAACATCTCATCATGTGCTGTGAGAATGAGCGCATAGGCGGTTTGTGCCTCAGCTTCTGGATCGCTATATGTCCAGGTAAGGGTCAGTGAGGGGCCGGTGACATCATCGTGATTGATGGCAGGGTAGGTGATGGTGGCCGTCGGCGTGGCCGAACACCAGAAGCTAGCGAGCACACTGTAGTCGCCACCGGCGGCATCCCGATCCCAGGTCTTCACCTTCCACTGGTACTGCACGTTGTTCACGAGGGTGCCCGCAGTGAGGCTATGGAAACTAGTGCTGCTGCCAACCACGCCTGAGTCATAGACCTCTACGGAGTCTGAGGCTCGTACGATTTTTAGTTGATAGGAGGACTGGGTGTCCCCGGAGTCGGGGTCGCTGAATGTCCAGGCAAAGTCGGCCTCCGCGGCCTTGTCGAAGTTGGCCCGCACAAGGCCCGTGGGCGGGTTCGGGGCGCGGTTGAGCTGGCGGATGGCAATAGCCCCAAGGAGCCAGGGGCCCACCGCGTTGGGCCACGTCCACAACATCTGAGTCGCAACGCTGCCGACCTTCGTGCTGACGGATTGAGATGAGATGGCATATTGCAAGGTTTGTCCAGCCCCACAAGTGGGCGGGTCGGAACTCTGCCGCACAAGGCAATCGATGACGAGCTGATCCTCGCCGCTGGCAACCTGTATCGAGGCCGGCGCGCCGGTTCCTGAGGCGGAACCGTAGGTTTCAATCGGGTCTGTCTGGTGGGCGTTGCTGAAGCTGACCGCCACGGCCTCAACATTAAGGTCGGTCCCCGTAAAGGCGACACTAACGTTGTGGGCACCAGTCGCTGGGGCAATGAGCCTCCACATTTCATAGCGACGCTTGAGATCGCCGGAGCCCTCCGTTGCTCCCCCCACGAGGGTCATGGCGACTCCGTTGTAGGTGACGCCGGTCACGGTTGCGGCGTCGTGATCTGACAGGCCAAGGCAGACGATGAGTAACCGATCACTGCCCGCGCAGGTGTGCGCCCAGGCGACGGGGCTCGCGGCGGGGTGGAAGTCCTGCGCGTAGCTCTTGGCGTCAAACGTTACTGCCATCGCTACCCGCCCCCTCTCGCCACACGCTGTAGGCGGTCGAAGAAGTCCTGCACGGTACGCATCTCCGCAAGGTCGCGCGCGGGGATGGTGATCCCGCCATTGATGATGATGGTGTTGCCACCCAGACCCCGGCTCTCCTGCGCTGAGTAGACGTTGGAGCCACGGGGCAGGGAGACGAGTTCCGGGCCGCGCTCGCCGACCCATGCTAGGCCGCCGCCGAAGTTGTGGACGCCGGATTGAAACCCCGGCGGTACATGCAGGCTATTCAATACATTCGCCGCATTCTGGCCAGCCGTGTTCAGGTTCCAGGTCATGGTCGTCTGGGCACCCACGGCGTCGCCCAGGCCCCGGAAGGCGAAGCCGATATAATCAGTGGCACCCCGGACGGTTGTCTCCATGTTGTCCGCCGCGTTAGCAGCTCCCGCCGTCGCTAGTCTCTGAATGTCGGTCACCCAGCTAAGGTCCTGAACCTTCTGGGATTGCGCCTTGATGGCCTCGGTGAGTTGGCCAGCCATATCCTTGAGCTCACGCTCGGTAGGCAGCGACGCGTCATTGAGCGTCGCCCGATCCTGCATGATCCTGTGGTCGGCGGTGTAGACGGCTAGTTGATTCTGAAGAGCCGTGATCTGCTCATCGATGGCCTTCGTCTGCTCGGTCGTGGCCCCCGCCGCCAGTATGACCGCCTTCTGATATTCCAGCGTGTCGATCTGAAGCTGCAGTTGTGCCGTCTCTACGGTCGGCCCGCCGAGCAACTTCCCGAGGGCGCCCTGCAGTTGGCTCACGAGTTCAGTGCCGACCTGGTAGGCGAACTCGGAGGCAGCGGCCTTGGCGCTCCCGAAGCTGGACTGAACGGCCTGCATCGCCAGTTCAAAGTCGAGCGCCTGCCGCCCGAGCCCCGTGTTCCCCAGGCGGATTCCCAGGTTATAGAGTTCGCGCACGGAATCGGCTATCGGGCCGGGCAGTTCCTTCAGTTGCAGGTTGAAGGTGGCCATCTCGATCTGAACCTTGAAGATGGCATCCTGAAGTTCCTGGTGCTTCTTCACCACGTCGGCGAGGGACTGGATTGTGGTGGCCTGCGCTGGTGTGAGGCCCAGGTTCAGGGCATCCTTGAGGGTGAGCGTGCCCTCATTGGCGATCTTGGCCGCCGCCCAGAAGGCGACGGTGGCCTTCGTGGCTCCGTTCTCCCCCATCGCATCGGAAAGGTTGACGAGAGCCTTCTGGGCTGTCCACGCATCCTCGGCAACCTTGTCAGCAAGTGTCTTCGCCAGCGCCGCAGCCTCGAATCGGGCGGCAGCCCAGGCGGGGATGCCGTTGGCCGTGGCCTCAGCGAGGGAGATGATGCCATCGTCAAGGATGTCAACGACCTCCGCGAGTTTCTCAACAGCGGCGGCGGCACCACCAGCGGCGGCGCCTGCCCCGCCAAGGCTGGTCGTCCAGTCTAACAGCGGCGGACGGGCCTCCTCTGCGCTCTTCTTGAAGTTCTTCGCCGCTAACGTCAGACCCGCTACGCCTTCCACAGCGGGCTTGACCGCGACCTCAAGTTGGAGTGAGACGCCAGCGCGCATGTCCGCTATCGCACCGCTCAGGTCAGGTATCTCTAGGCCGATGTTGCCCAGCAGCTTGTTGGCGAAGCTGGCGATATTGTTGATGCCAGATAACAAGTCAGCGAGGCGATCCAGAATCCAGTTGACGGTTACTTCTATGATGCTGGCCACGGCGTTCATCGCAGCCCGTACAGGCGCTGGCATAGCGTTGAAGATGCGGCCCCAGTTCATAGCGATGATCGCCAGTGGGCCGCCAAGGATGGCCAGGAGGGCTCGCTGCCAGTTGTCCTTGAACCAGTTGAGCAGCGCGGCTGGCGCCCTCTGAAGGGCGGGCCATACCGTGTCCCAGTTGCGGATAAGGAGAGCGAGGCCCGCGCCCAGCAGGGCAGCGGCGGCAACAATGGCCAGGATGGGCCACGTCGCAGCGATGGTGGCTGCGGCCCAGGCGATGAAGGCCGGCACCACGTTGTAGAGCACCACAACTCCGATGGCGGCGAGGGCACCGACTATCGCCTCCCTGTGCTCGTCAAGGAAGTTGAGGGCTTCTCGCAGGGGTCCTTTGAGGGTATCGATCAAGGGCTCGATAGCGGCCTTGGCCGTATCGAATGCGGCTGTTAACTTCGGCCCCCAGGCGTCGATGAACTTGACAACGGCAGGGATGATCTGGTTAGTGACGACATCGACCAGCGTGGTCAGGATGGGGAGAACTAGATAGCCAATCGTCTCCTTCAGTTCACCCATCTGAATCTTGGCGGCTTCCATCTGTCCTGCGGTTGACTTGGCATAGGCGTCAGCCTGCCCCCCGAACTTCTGCTGCAAAGCCGCGAACGCCTCAGCCGCCGTTGCGCCTTCCGCTAAGTTGATGCCCATTCGCTTGAAGACGTTGGCGTTCTCCTCAGTGACCTTGCCCAAGAGACGGGAAGCCGTCTCTAGGTCGATTCCGGCACCACGGGCAACGTCCTGGGCCAACCCAAACCGACCGATGGCTTCGGTCGCGTTATCAGTCTGGGCCACCAAGAGGGATAGGGCAGCACGCTGAGCGTCATCGTCAAAGCCCTTCTTCATCCCGGCCTCAACGACGGCATCAAGCTGCTTGCCGTAGATATCCCAGGACCCGCCACTATTTTCGACGGCCTTCTGAAGACGCATAAGTGATGCTGTCTCATTAGCGGCGGCCTGCGCCGCGTCCATAAGGAAGCCGGGGGCCGCCATGATGCCCTGGGCCATCACGAAGCCGCCGGCGATCTTGGCCATGTCTCCGAAGGCTTTGCCGAGGCCGCCCGCCTTCTTCTGGACATCGCCCAGAACCTTTGAGGCATCATCCTTACAGCGCAGATAGATGCCCAGCTCGGCTGTATTGGCCATCAGGCGCTCCTCTTGACAACGTGCTGCGGTAAGAGCATTGAGGGAGGCAGTCGCTGCGGGCTAGCGCCCCTTCCCACGCACCTTCTCTTGCACCTCCCGCTCGGCCATGCTCAGCCGCTCGGCCTCACCGCGCGCCTCGGCTATGAGCAGCGAATCGCTACGGTAGAACTCCGGCTGGCGCAGCCAGACGCCGTAATCCTTGATGCCCATCGCCTCCATTTCGGCGATGTACCCTAACTCTCTAGGCCAGGTTCCACCGGAATCGCCTCTGCCGGCTGCTCGAAAAGAGACAAGGAGCTGCCCGTAGAGTCTTTTTTTTCAGCATCGCTCCGGCTAGGATTCAGACGGTCGATCTCAGCCCTGATCTTGTCGGCTGTCTCCTCAGACAATCGCCCTATGTTGACCGGGTTGACCTGCGCCGGGTCGCTCCAAGCCGTGATCATGCGCTCCAGGAGGGCCAGGCCCCAGAGGCCGGGGTCGATGGTCATGCGGGCCGTCTTCGTCCCCTGACCGTCCAGCCCCATCTCAGCGGCGATGGTCATCGCCCGGCTGTTGATGGCGGCCCGGTCTCCCGTGGTGATGTGGCGGCGGACCTCCACCCACTCGCCGTCGCCCAGGTCGAGCCGGTGAGTCTCCGGCTGTAGAAGTAGGCTCATGGTTTCCTCCTACGTCAGCGTTCCTATCGCATTCTTGCAGACCATCTCCAGGAAGTTGGTCGCGTCAGTCGAGCCCTCCAGCTTCAGGCTGACGGTCTGCAAGCCATCCTTCTCGCCATCCGGGAAGAGACTGCCGGCGCTGTACTTCATCAGCGCCCGGAACTGTAGCGAGCGAGTGCCGCTGATAGCGGACAGGATCGTGATCTGGCGCAAGGTCCCCGCCTCAGCCGCCGTCTTCTCTGTCGCCCAGATGCCGCCTGCCTTAGCCAGCAGGAGGATCTCGGCTGATACCTTGACGTTGCCGACGTCTATCTCGTCCGCCATGTAGTCCAAGTCCGCGCGGGCGTCCGCCGTAGCTAGGGGCACCAGGCCGGTCTCGACGGTGTACTTCCAGCTCAGGACAGCCGCGGCTACGGCCGCTGTCGGCGTCCCCCATGCAGCATCGATGTAGACGATGCTCTGAGACATAGACGGCATGTCCATCGTGGGCAAGCTCAACGCCCCAGTGAAGGCGCCGTCCGTCTGAAGGCGACGGGCGAAGCCGTTGAGCGCGAAGGTTATCGGGGCGTTCTCGGCCCCGGTCACTTCCAGCTTCTGGGCCATCGCGTAGAGCAGCTTCCAGTCGCTCGGCGTGGTCCCGTCCGTCATGCGATAGGAGAAGCTGCGGGACTTGAGCGCCGGGTCGACCGTCGCGTTGCGGGTGGCAGTCCACGCGTAGGGGCCGGTGCCCGTCATGACGGGGACACCCTGCACGGCCATGCCCAGGTAGTAGTGGAACTGGTCGAGCATGACGGGGCCGCCGACCTCCCACTCGACGCCGCGCTTCACGGCGAACTCGCCGCCCTGGTTGGCGACCAGTACCCCGACGACCAGCTTGGGCCGGTAGAGCTCGTCGATGGGGGTGATCTTCAGCGTCTCAAAGACATGACGGATCGTCTTCGCGCCGGGGTCCGTCCCCTTGGTGGCCTCCAGGACGGATTGGAGAACCGCTGATTGGGCTCTGAACGTTGGCAATTTCTAGCCCTCCTTCCTGGCGTCCTCTGGGGACGCATCCTTGATGTGCTTGTAGAGAGGAGACCGCTTCAGGCATCCCGTCTGGTTTGCCGGAACTTGGTTATTCCTCTCGTACTCCTCCTCGAGGCGCTCAAACTCAGCGTCCGGCATGTCAACCGCCGGGACGCCGGGAATGAACTCACCCTGGCCCGTGTACTTCCACATGCTCTACCTCCTATGTCCCGAAGGTCGGCGCGCTCATCACCATGACGGTCAGGGTGAACTCGGCGCCCACGTATTGAGTGCCGGCGTACTGAAGGCCGGCCAACTTCCCGCCCAGCGGTGAGGTCATGATGTCCACCGCCCCACTGAGCGCCAGATGCGAATGAAAGGCCGCGATGAGAGCGGCCCGGTATGCCTTGACGATGGCGCCAGCCTGCGCCTCGTCCGCGTCCCGCAAGAGAAGCTGAAGGGTAACAAGGTAGACCAGGCGGCAACCCCACGGGCCATCAGCGTGCTCCTGAATCTCCGGGAGCACTAGGATAGCGGGCAGGTCTTGAAGCGTGGCCGGCGGGTCGACGTAGACGCGGGCGATGGTCTGTGTGATGGGTGACGTAATGCTCAGGCCCTCAAGCATCGTCTTGATGGCCGCTTCCGCGCCTGCCCAGTCCACCTAACTCCCCCACTTCCTCTCGATGGTTCGCACGGCGTTGCCGATGAGTTCCTTCACCTTCGCCTCGGTGTCCTTCGCCGCGTGCTCGAACATGTGAACGCCCCTCGTGCCCTCGCGGGCGATCTTCTGGGCCAATATCCAGGGAGTTATCGTCCGGCTAAGATAGCCGTGCCTCTTGCCCCACCGTCCGATGGCCTTCGTCGGCGGGGCCTTACCCGGCCCCTGTCCTACCTCAACCTTCCAGGCGAGCCCCGCAACCGCACGGTTCGGGGCAATCGTGGCCTCAAGGGGCACGACGCCGGCGCCAAGTTTCAGGGTGATCTTCTGCCCCAATGCCCCCGTATCAGCGGCGTGGGGCTTGGCATAGGTGGCCGTCTTCTCGCGAGCAAAGATGCCCGCCTCTCTGACGATGCCACCGATGGGCTCCGTCACCCCGCGCAGCTTCCGCGTCAGTTGGTCCAGGCCCTCGACGGTGACGACGATCCCTGAGCCAGTCATGCGAACGGCACCCCGCGCCGGTACTGGCGCCTCATGTCCTGGAAGATGAAGGACTGCCTGCCCGCCATCTGCATCGCCATGTCGATGTTCTGAAGCGCCTCCGAGGCGCCCGCCTGCTGGATGTCGCGCAGCTTCCGCACGAGGTCGACCGTCGCCTCCTTGATGGCCGCCGGGACGGCAGGCCAACCGAAGACGGCCGTCACCTGAACGCTCCGCGGCACGGCTGGCCAGACGTCCAGACGTCCATTCCACGGCACGATGTCCAGGAAGGTGTAGGGGCGCGCCTCTGGCCCCAGCGCCGCGTTCGCCGGCCCGGCCCAGAAGTGCGTGCCGATGGTCAGCGTCTCCCCCGTGTCGATGAAGTCGAAGTCGGCGTCTAGGTCTACCTTCACGATGAGGCCCGTCAGGCTGGCGATGTCATCGACATAGAGGCGTGTCAGACCATTGCCGTCGAACAGGCGGACCACTGCCGCCGCGTCCTTGCTGAAGAAGCGGTCGCCGCACTCGTGAAAGATGAAGTTGGAGGCGGCCTCAAGTTGGGCCTTCATCTCTTCGTCGTCGGCTGTGCCGGTCATGTTGACGCGCGCCTTGTACTCAGGCAGCGTCACATAGGGATCGGTCACGTCGCCCATCTGCTACCTCTTCTTGTTGCGTCCCCGCTTGGCTGCCTTGTTCTTGGGCGGCGGCATGGCCTTGTCCTCGGGCGGCCCTTCGACCGCCTTCACTTCCGCCTTCGGCTTCAGGAGGCCGTAGCGTTCCGCCTCTGCCATTGGCATTTCGCCGCCCTTTCCCACCAGGAGGAAACGGGCCTCAACGTCCCCGTCCTCCACCACGCGCTCTCTGTCCGCCGTCAAGAAGAGACGACG
>Ga0315293_10000665_pt1 | contig 32224 bp, 49 predicted proteins | sample YL17G13_20_MG_FD_203071 | JGI IMG/M metagenome (GOLD analysis project Ga0315293, IMG submission 203071) | Sediment microbial communities from Yellowstone Lake, YNP, Wyoming, USA - YL17G13_20 | ecosystem: Environmental > Aquatic > Freshwater > Lake > Sediment | place: USA: Wyoming | collected... | reverse complement strand
AATCCCGGGCAAGGAGCTTCTTAACTGCCACCGGAAATCACTCCCTATGGATAGTCTTCAACCAGACCTCGATATGGAGATTGATAGTGTACTCGTACCTCCCATTCTCGTCCACCCCTATTGACCCAGGAGGACCCAAAGCAGTGCAACTAACAACCCACGTACCACCCCCTACAAAGGTGGAACTACCAAACCCATGCAGGTAGTTATAGGCTGACTCTGCGATTACCAACCCTGTACGGGGATCTTGAGTCCCACGTACCCTAACCTGGACGGAAATTGTGTCATAACTATGTTTAATATCGTTTAATACCCCACCAGTTTGGGTCAGAACTATGGCCTCATCTGGGTCTTGGGGAAGTTTCCCGATGAATATATTGCCCCCAACCCCAGCAGGGTCAAAGATTCCAACACCCTGATTGTGGATGTACTGGGCTATCTGGTCAACAATTGACACCTGTTACTTCCCTCCAAAGGCCCCAGATAACCCCTTCTTAAGGTAGTCAGCTATAGCAGACATGTTTTCCTCCAGGGTTAACTGCAGCCACTTTGCCCGTCTCCCTGATGCATGGCGTGCATGGAGATCCTCATGTTGCCGCGGTGCATAGGGGGTATCATAGGACACTGTACCAACAGGTTTCCTCTTATCCATACTAACCTGGCCCGACCGCTGCATCGTACCTTCCCGGTGGGGGATGGTTCGGTTTGCCTCTTCTAGGACAAACTCCAGGGCGGATTCCAGGCCACTACGTCCTGCCCTCTCAACCTCTGCTGCTGCGTGGTCTCCACTCCAATCTAGCTTTACGGTGAGGTCTTTTGTGCTCATTTCAGCAAGACCTCAACGTATACCTCAGATGCCAACCCGTACTGAGATAGGACCTCTACTACCTGGTACGTCCTTTCCCCATGCATTAGCTGGTCGTCGGCATTGACTATAGTGCCTGAAGGCAGGAACCCCCTGGAACTACACACTATCTCTACCACAGACGAGTCAATGCTGCGTTGGACCTTGGTGATCTTAGACTCAATCCTGGCCGGGGTTAATCTCCACCCACCCCATACAGTGCCATAGGCACTGTCACCTTCCCGAGACCTGATATACACTTTGTGGGGGAGCAGAGAACGGGGCACCCTCATGGGTCAGTTAACCTCCCTAGGTCCCATTGGTACACCACGGAAGGTCAGCCCAACCAAGAACAGGTAGTTCCATGCCCGTAGCGCAAGCTGCTGGGGAAGGCTGTCTATACGGAGTGACCCGATTGAGACCCCACCGGACTCCCCAGTTACAGCATGGTCCTCCCCAACAGACAGCCAGAACTCAACCTGGGCACAGGTAGCATCTCGCAGAGCCGTCTTCTGCTCTACGTCTGCTACATTCCCCCGGTTAAGGGTGGCGAGCTTGACTAGGTCACCCGCCCTTTCAAGCAGACGGGAGGCATCTGCAGGTAGGGTACCCCCACCCACTCCTAGGTAGGTAGCGAGTTCAGTAACCGTTGCATACCCCACTGGTTAGCCTCCTATTTTAATGGGGTTGCTGAGGCCTTTCTGAGACCGGGATAGATAGGTCCCAGCAACCGGGGATCTCATCAGCAGGACCGGTCTTTATGGGAGGTAGACCCCTAGTATCTACCCACTGACCTTGAACGCACCAACGGTGATGGTGGTGACAACCGAGTAGGTAACCTGGACTTGACCGGTGGTGTCATTGAACCTACGGGGTGGGAACGGCCCGATGAGCCGCTCCTCAGCAAGGGGCACGGTAACTACAGCATTATGCTCTACCCCGTAGTTACAGTTACCTTGGCCGTGGACAGTGACCGTGGTAGGGGCGGCACTTGCATTGTTGACGTGGAGGTAGGTGAAGCCATTGTTAGCGAAGCTGTCTCCACCCACCGCAGCAGAAACCAGGACCGGCTTCAGACCAGTCAATGCGATTAACCCAACAGTGAGGACTGCCATGCCAGGTTCCCTCCTAGGAGGGGCCGTATCTTAGGCCCCTCCTGTTTAGTTTAAGGATAGTCACAGGGACCTAAACCATGTAGTAGATGTCTACTACAGTGCCGTCCAACGCGGTATCTAGAACTACGGTGTTCTCCTCAAGGACCGTGGCACTGACAGTTACAGCAGCAGCCGTGGCTTCAAGGACGTTGTTGAGGTAGGAAGCTAGGACCGTGTTGTGAGTGAGGTAGTGGTTAAGGCCAAGGGCATCTCCGACACCGACTGAGATGGTGTCACCCCCAGCACCCTGGGCCGGGACGGTTATTGAAGCCACGGTCTTAAAGGCCAGGAGGCCTGCGACCGTCGCCGCACCGGTGGAGACAATCGTCTCGGTGATTGCTACACCAGCAGCGTTGGTACCTACGATAACTACGTTACCAACGGCAGTCGCCGCGTTACCGGTGATTGACAGGATCCTGGAGACGTCTGGGTTGGTGATGTTCGCAGTGATGGTCTGGGTTGCACCGATTGCTAGGGTAATTGCGGCATGGACATAGTCGTCAGCAGCAGCAATAGGGACTGCCTGATAGTGGGCCAGGAAGCCCTTGTCTACTCGCAGTCCTGACCCCGGTGCCCCTTGGATCTCCTGCCCAAGGTTAGGATTCTCCGGATACCAACCATTCGTCACTTTTACTCCCTCCCGTATCTAAGGTGGTTGACTCTTGGGCCCTGCTTATGGGGTAAGAACGGCGAACGGGTACCGGTTGGCTTCCGTGGGCTGCATACGGTTAATGGGGTTCGGGACCTGCCACGCAAGCCGCATAACGGTCCTCAGGGCCACCATGTCTTGCTGCGGGAGGTTGTAGACGATGGCACCGGCGTTGTCGGTGATTACGGCCTCCGTCAAGATCTTATAGGTCAGATCCTGCCGGATCGAGTAGACGGCCTCACGGAACGACCCGCAGATAACGAGTGCCTGAAGGAGGTTCCAAGCGCCATTGTCCGGGTACTCAATGGGCTGGCCGTACAGGCTGCTTGGGGTCCCGACGGTCAGGGACGGCTGGAAGATCAGGTCACCGTCTGCCGTCCGGAGGCCGCGGAGCCGGGCCTTGATAGAACGGTGGGCAATGAACCCGGAAACGTCGAACCCGTCATTCTCGACCGTGGCCATAACGCCCCCGACGCCTCCAAGGTCGTCTGCGATATCCGGCCCACCGCCGCCAAGGGCAACGGCATTGCCAGCAGCAGTAGCAGCGGCGACGATATTGGTGGGCCATGCCACAGGGGCATTGGTCCCAAACAGGATTGCCGCGTCAATCATCATCCCGATGGCCTCGACGATTCGGGGCTTTACCTCACCCCAAATATCATAGGCAGAGTCGTCCAGGACTGACTCAGGAATCGGGACGATGCAGGCAATCTCTTCGGCATTCAAGTACTTGTTACCCCACGCCGCTTCGGTGGTTTTCTTCAGTCCGGTGTCACCGGAGACGAAATAGGCAATAGGCAAGGCGTTCAGAACCGGCATCCGCTGCAGGGCCCGAGGCATGTTCGGAAGGCGGCGGAGGAGCTTCAGGCAGACAGAAGATGTAACTGCCCCCTGAATAATCTCTTTGGCTACGTCCTCCGGGATTAGTGGACCCGCGTCGGTTCGGGTAATCTGGCCATCATACAGACCCACCTAAAATAACCTCCTGCTGTCTATCCCCTACCGGACAGGCGCCGGATTATGGCGTTCATGTCCACCCCTGCAGGGGGCTTCTCCTTCCCGCCGAAATCCGACCCTCCACGGGTAGGGGTAGTAATCGAACCTGAACCCTTCAGGTACGGCTTCTCCTTAAGGAGTGTAGCCAGCGCTTCCTTGACCCCAATGACCTCCAGCTTGTCATTGACGGCCACCCCGTCCTTGGACATTAGGGCATAGGCGGCGTCTGGATCTATAATCCCCAGAGCAGAAGCCTGTACCGTCACTGCGGCTTTGACCAAGGCCTCCTTGGTCCGAGCTTCCGCGGCCTCTTTTTGCTGGAGGAACTTGTTTGCCTTCTCTTCTGCCTTCTGGGCCAGGGTCTTGTCCTTTTCCGAGGACTCTTTATGGCCTTTGGCAGCAACAAGAAGTTCCTCTACTGTAGTAAACCCTGCCGCCTTCGCCGACTCTTCCAGCCTGCTACGGGCCTCCCGGTCCATCCGGGCCGAAAAGGTCGCAGAATCTGGGAAGATGGCAAAGGGTTTGGATTCCCCTTCTGGACCTTTACCGGGATCTTGGGTACCTTCTGCCACGTTAATACCTCCCCCGGCTATTTATACCGCGGTGCCGTACCGCAACCAGGTTATTTACCGCCACCTGTGGGCGTAATTGGGTAGTTTCTAAGGGACTCACTGCCTCTTCTGACCACCCCCTAGTAGGACTTCCTGGATGTGGCCTTCCCGCTGGTATCCCGGATATTGAGTATTCGGTCAATCCGGCCGCTTTGGGTACTGGTACCTATATTGGACGTGTTCCTAAGCTGGATCGACCTCTTGACTGCATCTATAAAGCCGTCCGAGAATTCACCCCGCTCTTCCTCTTTCCTTGCTCTGCGGCCAACCTCACGGTTGTCCCCACTCTCCATCCTATCAATCAAGGACTGCGCGTTCTTCGGAACTAGGTTCTCCGGGTAGTCAAGTTTCAATGTTAGCTGCTTTACCTTCGCCGCCTCCACTATCAGTCTGGCCTTCTCCGCCTCTGCCACCTGCCTGACCTTCCCTGTCTCCTTGACAAACTCCCTCTTCTTCTTCTGCCACTCCTTAACTGCACCCCGGCAATATGCCTTATCCTTATCAGTTACTGCAAGCGCCTCCCGGCGTTTCCAGTAGCGAGTCATTCTCTCATTGTACCTATCCCTCTGCCTATCCTCATACCCCATCGGATTCTCGGTATCCTCCATCGGTTTAGTCAGGCCTTCTATGTACGCCCCAAGCCGGTGGGTGCAGTTTGGGTGGAAGAGCCCCCCGGCTATTGCTTCATCTACTGTAGGATAGGGTCCTGGGATGTCTGAGTTTAGCTTAAGGACTTTACCCTCCCAAGGCCGGCACATTGGGCATTCCTCTGGGCTGTTGGACACAATCACCAGGTTATGGCCATTGGCCACTAGTGTCTCAATGTGCCCCTCAACAGATGCCTGAGCCGTGGAGGTTCTAACTGCCATCTCAGCATAGGACCCCATATTCCACTGCCGGCCAGCCTTATCCTTAAACCCTGTTATCCCGGACTTGGCAAACCGTTCTAGCGCCTTAGCAGACGCCTCTAGCCGAGTTGTAACACCGGTAGTGACCAGGGTTGATACACCATATACCACTGATCTATAACCATCGGTTATTGACCGGATAATTGGGAGGTACGTACCCCTTAAGGACCTGACCGTCGCCCTAGTCATGGCATTAACCGTCGGCTTGTTCGTTACCCCAAAGACTGCCCCGGCTACCAATGGCCTGTACTGCCTTAGTTCAAACACTGCCCGGGCAACCCCCTGGTCAAACCCCTCCCGAATGCCTGTCTTAGCAATGCTCTCGGCCTTTGCAAGGCCAGATACTACCTGAGCCGCTTCCTTCTTTAAACCCCCCACTTCTGCAAGCTTCTGCCGTAGCCAGTTTGGCATGTCCCCACCCTTAAGGGTCCTCCTTGCTATTAGGCGGAGGAGCTCGTCCTCAGACTCTGTATAGAGTTGATAGACAGCCTGGGCTACATCCTCCGGGCCGGCCATTTACTCTACCAGCCCTTCCTCTTCCCCTTGCACTTCTGTGCCTGTGCCTGGCAGGGGACGTTCTGGGTTTTCAAGGGTGATACTCCCCTCATCCTGGATTTTCTGAACCTCTGCTATCACCTGGTCCTCACCCCAGTCAGGGTGGACCATCCTGACCTTTGTCTCAGTGCTAATAGCTTGTGCCCTCTGTAGGATCTCAACAGTCTCGGCGATTCCCCGGGGATCGTTCATGAAGGAATCCTTGAACTCTACAACAGGCCTGAAGCCCTGTGGAGTGCTGTTATGTAAGAAAAGCTGGTCAACTATCAACATCGTTTTAAGGACCTGCTCCACTATTGACTTGAAGTAGTTCTGTTTCTTGCTCTTAGTTATCATGGACTTCCGCTCTCGAATGCCTAAGGCAGTTCCACTTTCAGCTCTACCCTCTATCTCAAGACCGAAGGTCTGTGGGCTATAACCAGCATTGGCAATAATCCTAGCCACTAACTCCAGGGCAGTCTTACAGTGTTGGTCTGCCCGGATATCAAACTGGACTAGGGTAATCGGTTTCTCCTTCGCCGCAAGGGGGTCAATATCCAGAGGGGCAAAGACCTCCTTGTCAACGTCAAAGCTAAACTGTGGCTCAAATATCCCTATAGGTGACGGGGTCGGTGGCATCTTGCGCTCTAACCATGATGCTGGGACGATTAGCCTCCCCTGGGCCAACCTAACATCTCGCATCCAGGAGGTATAAACCTCATCCAGAGCATCCATAAGACCTTCAGATCCACTGTAGTCACTTCGCCCCAACGCCGACCCCCTATAAATCCGGTTCGGGAGGATGTTCGGGACGTACCAGACCGGGAATAGGTCACCGGAAAGTTCTACAATCTCCTGTAGTCCTTCCATAGCAGGGTAAGACCCCCATGGCTGCCGCACCCCCAGCTTATCTGAGGTACCTATGTAGAAGGCATGGAAGATCTTACCCCTCTCATACCGCTCTAGGTGCCGAACCACCTTATGGTCCTCTGGCAGTGATAGCTGCTGCCAAAACGTCACTGCAAACAACCGACCCCACTTGAACTCTGGAAGGGCCTGGTCTACCTGGAGGATGCTAAGTATGGGGTATTCAGAGACTGAAGAATCCCAAGTCACCCGGAAGAAGACCCCTCCCAAAGCAGAGGCAGATTCTGCGGCCTCAATGAGCCGGGAGAAGACACCGGCTTCTGCCAGAATCTCATCTAACCGTTCTTGTGCAGCCTTGGCTTCTGTAGATGCCCTTTCCTCATGGGCCTCAGGTATCCGGACTGCCGGGGCTTCGGAAAACAACAGGTCCGCAGAAGCTGTAGAAATATCCCCGGCTATTGGAACATGGAGCATTACTCGCCGCTCCTCCCCTATACTCCGGGCCCAGAACCGGCCTTTAGGAGTGGGGGAGAATGCCAGGGCGGAAAGGACAGTCGCCAATATCAGGGGGTCACCGCTGTACCAAGCAGCGTGCTCCCCATACCGTCTATAGATCTCAGCCCATCCCTTTGGGGGCCAATCCATGTTACCTTCAGGCAATGGCACGTTCTAACCCTCCTGTCCTTGACGGCAACCTGATACCGAGCGACATCCAGGTAGTACGAGTGCTATTAACGATGTACCGGACTGCATCCATGCAATGGTCATTGGCCTTTAGGGGCTTGTCTTCTCCCCTCTTTTGTGCCACCGGGTCCCAAACATAGGAGGTTAGCTCCTTTAGGGTGTACCTGCACCTACGGTGGACTCGGAAGTGGTCTTGCCCCATGAGGCTTGAAATGAGCATCAGGCCCATGTTAACTGCATTTTCTGCGGAGGCAATGTTCGGAACCCTGTCTTCCCATAGGGTCAGCAAGAAGCCCTCAGCAGACGGGTCTAAGTATACCCGAGTCGGGATAACCCCCCGAGACCTAATCCAGGCCGTGTAGTCAGCGGACAATGCCTTCGGTGACTTTTGCCGACCTACTACCCTACTATCATAGTAGAACTCATCAACCACGTAGAAACGGTTATCCTCCCCTAAACCTGCTAGGATAAATGCTGCAGGGTTAGATGTACCATAATCCATACCGACCCAATACCGCACCATCCGGGGGAGGATGTCTACTACCATGGTCGTCGAGTCAAACATATCATAGATGACACCCTCGGCCATAACCCACAGGCCTTCCACCATCCGCTTGTACCACAGTCCTGTATAGGACTTGCGTAGGTTGTCCTTAAACTCCTGCTCTAGCGACAGGTTGTCGTCTAGGTTGAAGTGGAAGGCCTTAAACCCCTTCTCTGCTGCAAGATCAATAAACTCCGTCTTTATATAATGGTAAGGGGAGTCAGGATTCATCGTCCAGAATGCCTTCGCTCCCTTAAGCGACAAGCGGTTGAGGCCCTGCTTGACGAAGGTCTCGGGGTAGAGCGTAATCTCATCCCCGTACCAACCACCGATAGTCATCCCGCGGATGTGACCCTCTGCCCGTTCATCATTAGCACCCAAGCAGTAGCAGGTCTTCTCCCCAGGCCCTACCCGGATTGTAAAGGTGGCGCCGCCTTGAGTAGACTTCTTGTACTTGGCATTCCGCTGGCCCAGGATAGCTATCAGGCCTACCTCACCACCAATGACGTTTCGGTACAGAGTATCCGCGGTTTTGCCGGTCATAAGAAACTCCTGGTGTGGAGAGGAGCCTAGATGTTCAATCCACCTAAGGGACGCCGCCAGGGTTTTACCTGACCGGACGGCGCCTTCATAAATGTTGATAAACCCGTTGCTATGGGCCATTGCTGTCAGGGCCTTCTGACTCAGTGGTGACCACTGCAACCTTCTCAAACCCCTCTTTAAGAGTCCGGATCAATTCAGAGGCAGTATCACTCTCAGGAGGCCTGGCCTCTGTTATCTTGTGCCTTAACTCAAGGAGTTCCCTCTTACGGGCCTGCACCCTGGTCAGAGCCTCCTCAATTGCCTGGACCTGCCCAAGGGTTCCAGTGGCTTTGGTGCTGACCTCTTTGGATGTTGACGTTTCCTCTACTATAGTCATATCTCCTGCTGCCAGGAGTTTCTCGATTCGTCCCATCATCCTCTTCTCGCGGATGGTGATTAGTTTGATTTCTTCATCTATCTGTGGAAGGGAGTCGGTCCTGATCTTGTGATACTCAACCTTCTCAGGCTCTGTCAGGTGGTCAAACCAGATGGCTTCGTATTCCCCGCCCTTTAGGGCATTCATCCGAGACTTGTCAGTATTTTTTGGTCCAGTGCTACACCCAGCATGTAATCTGCATCGACCCTCCCCTAGATGATCTGTTCCCCATCCAGCCGGCCGTTTACATACCCCTTCGTGAGACCGGGCCTTGGCCCCACAAACTGATTTGGCAAGTGTCACAGTTATTCCATTGAGTTCAATCCTTCTTACAAAAGGCATGCTCTCACTCCCAGTGTGGAAGGAACAGTTTTCCTGGGCCTAGATAACCATTCCACCACCTACCGGTTTAACCGCCTAACTAACTCCTTAACTAGCCGCCCAAATACATCAAGGGGCCCAAAATGGTCAACCACTCCAGGCATTGACCCCGGGTCCCTATCAGTAACATCTTATCCTGTTTTCCCAATCCAATTACCCTTCAATCTCATTATAGCAGATTCACGCCAAAAAATCAAGGGGGCAACCGAAAACAAGTGATTCTACGTGGGTTCTAGCAGTTCTACCCTTGCAGCCAAAGTTGCAAGCCACCACCACCGATGCATCTGAAACATCAGAACGAAAGATTTCAGAACGAAAGCTCCCCGAGATACCGTAAATCGACTACAGAAGGCAGTTTGTGGTTTCAGAACGATTATCAGTTTGAGTTTGAGTTTGACAGCCCCCCCTATGGGGCTGTCAAACTCAAACTCAAACTGATCTGAAACCAGCTAGCCCAAAAAAGCCAAAAGCCCCAAACAAGAAACCATTGATATTTAGATCTAAAGAACTATATAATATAATTGTAAGGGACGGAGGTGCACCAAGGTGGGCGCTCTACTACAGTTTGATAGGTACCGTTCTCCAAAGAAGCCACCGAGAGAAACCCAGAGGAGATTTGACCTTCAAGGTACCATCCTTGGAGCTGACCCAGAAACTGGTGAGGTAGTTGTAGAGGTGCTTACTGACCGTCCAATCTATATCAAGGGCCGCACCTTGCTTTACCTTAGGGTCAAGAAGGGGTAGATCAGGTCTAAAAGTACAACCTAATTGGGAGTGAGAGTCCCAGTAGGGTTTAAAGACATGTTGGAGGTGGCGTTCTATGAACAGAATAGTCACGGGCCTGCTCCTGGTCCTAGTAATGGGTGCAGCAGTGGGATGTAACTCAGTCCCTGCACCTGCACCTAAAAGTGAACCCAAGGTCACCACGGTTGAGAGCATCTACAACGCCTTCAAAGGCGCCGGTATCCCTGTCACACAGGTTGAGATCTACACCGCCGAAACGGACCCGAATGAGCTCCTGGGGCGGCCTGGCCAGTATGTAGCCAAGGCTAACTGGGCAGATTCTCGCCTAGAGCAAGTCGAAGGAGACCTCAGGGGCGGCACAGTAGAGCTGTTCCTGTCTCAGGATGACCTCCAGGGGCGCAAGGGGTATATAGAGGCCGTAACCCAAGGCATCCCCGCCTTGATAGAGTACACCTACGCTAGAGGCAACTTCCTCCTGCGGCTTGACCACGGGCTCACACCTGTCCAGGCCGCTGAGTATCAGGAGGTACTGGAGGACCTTAACCTCTAGGAGATAGTACCTTAACTAGATCTGAATTGGGGGTGAGTCAATGACTACTGGGCCTGAGCCTGAAAAAGACGAGGACGAAGACGAAGGCGACGTTGAGGAAATCCCTGGCGACAAGGCAGACGATTAACCAGTACCCAGACAGCATTGGCTAGGCAGGAGTCATCTAAGCCACTGTCAAACCGACTAGTGGAAAATTCACTCCTGCCAGCCACCGGGGGTGCGGCATAACGTAAGTGGCGTAGGTCAACGCATAACGCTATGACCTACAAGTAGGCCACCGTTAGGACCTATGGACAGTTATGCCGATGCTGGGAGCAGCGTGATAAGCGCCACGCCGCCGCTCCTAGTTGGTGAAGCCCAACCACCCCCACTAAGGTTTACCGCGGGGCGGCGTGGAGAGACACGCAGGGGAGTAACACCTCCTCTCGGCCGTACCAATGTAGATACGGCTTGCATGGCCTAAAGGCCTTGGGACGTGCAGTGGGTTTGAATCCCGCCCCCGCGCCCTATTAGCTCCGGAGGAGGTTAAGGACGTGGAACTCAGTAAGTGTAAGGCAGAATGCCTCTGCAGGACGTGCAGTGCTGTCAGGCCACTATGTAGAGACGAGTGTGCTAGGTGGTGCACAGGCTCGGCCCCTATCCCCCGTAACTGGTGCTCGTTCTGGCATGGTCAGCCAATGCAGGTATCCTAAGTTCCTACCCGTTGCCTAGAGGAGGTTAGGACGTGGGATCCAGCAAGTGCAAGGCAGAGTGCATCTGCAAAACATGCAGATTTATTGAGTCGCCGGCTTGCAAGATCCAGAGGTGCACTAGTTGGTGCACAAGCACAGTCTCTTGGCCCCGTAGTTTCCTCTACTGTTGGTCTGGACGGCCAATGAGGCAGGCCTAATCCTTAAGTGTGTGCCTGTCGTTTAAATTGGGCAGTAGCCTGTTGTCTCCTAGGTGACAACTAGCTACCTAGGATACCTGCCTGCCCGGCAGGAGATGTGGGTCAAGTCCCACCACGCACACACTGAGTAATTAAGGCCCCTAGATGATTAGTTCCACTCCCTGCCCTGGGTTATATCCTGGTCACCATGTTCCCCGTCAAATACCGATGGATTTGGGGGAGTATAGGGTGCACAAACTCACAGTGCCGGCTGTAATACAGGATGAGAGTTCTAACCTGTTGATACCAGCAGTGCGCAAACTCACAGGGGTTGCTACAATACAGGGTAAGAGTTTCAGCCTATCGGTGCCAGTGAAGTCGTGCCTTGCCTATGACTTTGGTAGGAACACAGGAGTGGCCTGCCCCTGTTGCTATGAGGCCCATCTAAAGGACGGGATTTCCGTCTGCAGTTTTCCAGTAAGGCACCAGACCTCCCAGAGTTCAAGAGACCTCCTACTTGATACTGCCATGGGTGAGCTAGAGATGGACCTAAAATGTTAACCTCTGCCATAATGCTTAGTGTTGTCTGCTTCCTCCTTGGTTGTATCATCGGGCCTACAATTCCAGTTTTTAGGGATTGGTGGAAGGAGGTACCACTAGCATGAAGATAGGGCGCGATCCAGATACGGACCTGAAGGTGATAGGGGCTGCCTCCTCTCAATCATGGCATATGCAGGGTACGGTTTTCAAGGCCTGTGGGCAGGAGTTCCTAGAGGTCATTAGGACTCGGGACGGCAAGATTGTTGCCGCCGTGGATGACGTAACTAACGGCCATGCTATCATAGTCGCCATTGATGCCTTGCCTATCTACATCAATGCCTACCTGGATGCTGTTAGAGCGTTGCAACACATCCGCAGGTACTGGAACAAGGACAAAAGTCCGGAGTCAATGAGCGATGCCTTGGCAGAGATCTTGGTTACAGTCGAGGAGGTCTTAGGTGAATGAAGATCTTCTACGTCTGTGAGAACTGTGGTGAGATAATACCTACCTGGGACAAGACAGACCCAGCAGGATGGCTTACCCTCGGGGGTGCATCCAAGTTAAGGAAATACCCCCTTGACTTCTGCAGTAAAGAGTGTCTTAGGAAGTGGCTCTCATAGGAGGGAAACCGGATGCCCGCTGCATGTTTAGAGTGCCTGTGTGAGAAGTGTAGGGTCCGCAGGGGATGCCGAGTACGAGATATCCAGTGTATAGTAGTTAGGGCAGGGTTCAGGGGCTGTAAACTGACCTGCAAACCTGTACGGCGCTGCCCAATGCCTATAGGTCGCCGGGTACTCCTCCTGTGCCTGAAACTCCACTGGTTGAGGACAGCATGAGTGCCTGTGGCGACCCTAGAAGGCCTCCTAGCCTTCCTAGCCCTGAGGAGGAACAGAGGAAACAGGCAGGAAAACTCTACATCTGTCCTGCCTGTGACGAATACCACACCTGCAGGTGGCGTGAATTCCTCCTCAAGTGGACTGCCGAGCACTCCAGTGAATTCAAGGAGGAGGAGGCAAGGGAGCAGGTTTACACCAACATGGGAACTCGATATAACCGTCGATCCTGGAGTGGGGGTTTCCTCTTTATCCACCGCCTATACTGCACGAACTATTGGTGGCTCGAATCTGAGGCACACTACAGGAAATCCCCCTGTGAGTGCTGCTCAATACGGAAATGGTGCAAGTGGCGCAAGCCACGTGAGACTGCAGGTAAGGTGTGGATAGATAAACCTAGTCACACCATCCTTAGCAACTATGACTACAATCGGATGATAGATATCTACGCCCAACATTGTACTGTCTGTAGGGACAGGCAAAGGAGGTAGTGGCCATGAAGGACTGGCCGGGGGTTGTAAGGGAGCAGTCAGAGAAGTTCTCAGATCCACCCAGGCCATTGAAGTGCTATAGGGTGAACGTTGACCTCTCACCCTATTCATCTACGGGTCACAACTACCCTGATTTCTTCATCGTCTTTGCCAGGTCTCCTGAAGAGGCACAGGAACTGGCAGCACAGGACCCAGAGGCACAGCATAGAGAACCAGAAGGGTCACCATACCGCTGGACCTGGGGTGGGGTTGAGGAGATCCCTATAAAACAGGGGGTTGTCGGGGTAGCGCTAAACTGCTGCTAGGAGGATGAAGTAGGATGAAGGCTCCGTGCTTCAGGATACTCGGTGGGTTTGTACCTGACAAGTACACAATCTACCATGGGGATGGATGTGCTAGGGTAAATCACATCCCCGGAGAACCAGTGGATCCTAACAAGACCCGGTTCGTCCTGAACCTAACCTCAGACCCCCATGCACGGGCAGCAGTTATTGCCTATGCTAAGTCAGTTTCCGCAGAAAATCCCCAACTAGCATGGTCACTCCTTGACCTAGTTGTGGACGAAATGAAGAAGCTACTCCAGGGGTAGGGAGTTAGCATTGCCAGGGTGGCGGAATTGGCAGACGCAGCAGGCTTAAACCCTGCTAGTGGTTAACACTGTGTGGGTTCAAGTCCCACCCCTGGTACCATTGTTGGAGGTGGACCTTATGGATTCAGTAATCTACCGAATTACTGACAAAGACCTGGACCGAATGGCAGATGTTGCAGTAGAGAAGGCAATTAAGGCAGGATGTAATCCTAACCTTTACAAGTCCTTCCACCCCCAGCCTGTATCCCTACAAAGGTTGGGACGAATGGCTGTGGTTAGTATACTTGACGGGTTGCTCCAGGACCTTAGGAGTGGTGGGGTTGCCTCCCAAGATGTAGCAAATCTACTAGTTAAGCTCTCTAATGAGCACCTACCCCCACATTAGGAGTGACAAAGATTGGGGAAAAGTAAGTTAGCAGTAATCCAGGTAGCTCGAGAAACCCACGATAGACTGAAGGTAATTGCAGCAAAGAAGGGGGTTCCCCTATACCAACTAGTTACTAGTATTTGCAGTAAGTGGCTGGAAAACAGGGGAATACCTGACTCTCAGTAGACCCATGGCACTAGGAGGTCAGGTATTTGATAGACTATCAACCACCATCTAACCGGTGGCACCCCTTCTACGAGCAATTCGGGATAAGTTTAGGAGACCGCAAGCCAAACACCCAAGGCTGGGTGAATTTTTCTTGTATTTTACCCACCCATAGAGACACGGACCGTGGGACCCACGGGTCAGTTAACCTATGGAGTGGGAACTACCGCTGCTGGGATGAGGACTGCAGGTCTGCCTATGTTAAGCAGCTCTCAAAACCTACTACCTCCCTTATCCTCACCCCCCGTGAATTCCTAATTCTAACCCAGGGTTTCTCTCCTGAAACTGCCCGTGCAACTACTGAGAGTTACCGGCAGTCCTCCATCTTTGGTGAGAGTGCTCAGTTTGCCCACCAGGATGAAACGTTTACCCGAGTCTATGCTCCATTACCGGATGAGATAACCTCTCTAGTGCAACAGGCCCAGGAAAGGCTACATCCAGACCTTGATATTATTCGGGAGTACATGGCCTCCCGAATGCTTGAGTTTGAAACCTTAAAAGGTGCAGGGGCGGGGTACATACCTGAGGCAGAAGGGCAAGAAGAGTGTATAGTCCTCCCTTATTACCTGGGTGGGAAGATTGTCGGGGTACGGGGGAGGACAATCGACGGCAGGAAGGGCGGAATCAAGAACTCTTATTACTGCCTTTACAACCTAGACTCAATAGATACGGCGGGAGTAAGGACTGTCATTATCGTCGAGGGGGAAACAGACACCCTCTATCTGCAACAGGAGTTAAGGAGGCAGGGGATAGGGATACCTGTTGTAGGCACCCCAGGGGTCCACTTCAAGAGGGAGTGGAAACGGCACCTGCAGCAGTTTACCCGAATCATTGCCGTTCCACAGGCAGATGAGGCAGCACAGACATTCATAACCGACCTGAGAACCACCTTCACTACTAAATTAGAAATAGGTTCAATCCCCTGGAAACCGAAGCAACATGGTAAAGATATCGTTGATTTCTGCAGTACAGGTGACATTGGAGACATTATCAAGATCATGGGGTTGGGCACCGATGACTATACACCCCTTCCACGCCTTATTGAGCCGGCCCACCTCCTTGAGATTGCAAAGGAGGAGGTCCCTTGGGTTGTCCCAAACCTCATTGAGAGGGGGACAAAATCCCTCATCGTCGGTGAACCAAAGACCTTCAAAACGTGGATAGCACTACAACTTATGCTGTCTGTGACTAACTGCACTCCGTTCCTTGGGTATGAGGACTGGTCACCTATAGTACAGGGGAAGGTGCTACTCGTCGAAGAAGAAGGGTCACTCCACCGCCTTGGGCAACGTGTAAGCTCAATCTTCTCTGGGTTTGACCCTTCCAGGTTCTGGGTCGTCCACAGGCAGGGGGTCAGGCTGGATGATGATGATAGCTTCGCCCAGCTTAAGATGGACTGTCTAATGGTCAGGCCTGACTTAATTATCCTAGATCCCTATGCCTCCCTCCACTTGCAGGATGAAAACACCGTGCAGGGGACAATGCGGGTTCTTGGCCCAGTCAATGAGCTCCTACGTGCCTTACCATCCTGTGCTGTAGTCATTGTCCACCACACTCCAAAGGGGGGTAAAGGGGCCCGGGGATCTGGTGCACTTTTAGGTTCTGTCGATATGCAGATTGAGGTAGAGCGGTTAGAGAATGGTAATGTCAAACTCAATATTGTAGGTCGGGACTTTGTAGATGACAGTGGGGGGAAGCTTGAGTTTGCCTTTGATGGTGCAACAGGACACCACCGCCCAGCAGATCCTGGGGTCGTTATCACGGATGAAGGACGGAAGCGCCTGATATCCCTTGAGGACAAGATGCGGGAGGTCCTCTCTCAGTTCCAGAGGGCTCCTGATAGGGGGTACACAATCTCAGAGCTCAGAGATGCCTTGAATGTCAGTGAGTATACGGTCCGGACGGCAATTAGGGGGCTAATCGATAGTGGCAAACTACGTCAGGGGGGTGGGGGTGGACGTAAGGGCGGAGTCCTCTACTACCAAAAACAAGGTCAAGAGGAGGGGAACTAAGTGCGGGCTAGAATCTGCAAGGAGTTCGTGTTTGAGGCAGCCCACCAATTACACTCTCACTCTGGGAAGTGTCGGAACCTTCATGGTCATACTTACCGAGTTCAGGTCTTCCTTCAGGGGGAGGTTGGGGTCCCTGGAGGAATGGTTAGGGACTTCTCAGAGATCCAGTGGGCCTTTGACTCTGCTATTAAGCCGTACTGTGACCACCAGTTCCTAAACTCAACTCTTCCAGTATCCTGTACTACAGCAGAGTTGATAGCAGGCTGGATCTTAAAGACCCTAAGGAGTCCCCTACCACAGATAGTTAAGGTTCGGGTCTATGAGACCTTAACGTCTTATGCAGAGGTTTCAGTAGATGATTTAGGGAGAGGGGAGGACACTAATGAGTAAGGCCTTTCCAGTTACGGAGATTTTTGGACCGACGATCCAGGGTGAGGGAGAGCTGATTGGAGTCCCAACCATGTTCATTCGATTTGCCGGTTGTGACTCCCAATGTACCTGGTGTGATACTCCTTATGCACTAAAAAGAGGAGTGCAGATAGGGGTTATGACTTCTATTAGTATTATCAAACAGATTGGGAGGCCTCAGGAGCCTGTATCTTGGGTTACCCTAACTGGTGGTAACCCCCTATTGTATGAGTTAGGAGATTTAGTCTCTGGACTCCATGTTGATGGATGGAAGGTAGCCGTTGAAACCCAAGGTACTATCTATAGGGACTGGGTTAAGGATGTTGATATACTTGTAGTGTCTCCTAAGCCCCCATCCTCTGGGGAGGTAACTGACTTCCTAGGTCTAGGTAAGTTCTTGACTCATAATCATGTAGTGCTTAAGGTTGTCATCTTTGATGAACTAGATTATGAGTTTGCAGTTCAGGCTCGTTCCCTAACCCATGAGTCAATCCCCCTAGTACTGCAGGTTGGTAACCGTGTAGGACGGGATAACTTGCATCTGTTAGTCAAGAGGTTAAGGTGGTTAACTGAAACGGCACTTGCAGACCGAAGGCTTTACAATATCCGTATTCTACCCCAGCTCCACATTTGGCTCTGGGGTAATAGGCAGGGGGTGTAGGTATGGATAGGGAACGGATTGAGAATGCAGTATGGGAGGTTCTACTTGCGATTGGGGAAGATCCTATGAGGGATGGGTTAAGGGATACACCTAGTAGGGTAGCTTGGGCCTTAACTGAGTTACTCAGTGGATATCAACAGGACCCAGATGGGATATTTACTGACTTTGAGTCTGGGGGTTACAAATCCCTTATCCTAGTTAAGGATATCCCATTCTACTCTATGTGTGAGCATCATATGCTCCCATTCTTCGGGACTGCCCACGTCGCTTATATCCCAAGTGGGAGGATTATTGGGTTAAGTAAAATAGCACGTCTAGTCGAGATTTATGCCCATAGGCTCCAGATTCAGGAGCGATTGACCCAGGAGATAGCAAATACACTGCATAATGGGGTAAACGCCCTTGGAACAATGGTAGTGATTGAGGCAGAGCACCTTTGTATGTCAGCACGGGGGGTTAAGAAACCGGGAACAAGGACAGTTACATCAACGGTTCTTGGGGCATTCTTAGAAGAAGGAGAAGCTCGGGCTGAGGCCTTCTCACTAATCTATGGGAGGGGTTGAGATCTGTGGGTCAGGCATTGGTCCTACTTTCGGGTGGGCTTGATAGTTCGACGGTTGCTGCAATGGCGGTCAAGGAGTTTGGGCCTGAGAATGTTATCGCACTTACCCTGTATTATGGGCAGAAGCACCAGATAGAGATTCAAGCTGCAAAGGCGGTCGCAAACTACCTTAGAATTAAGGAGCATCTTATTCGGCCCCTACCTAAGGATATCTTCCAGGGGTTTGGATCTGCGTTAGTGGACCAAAGTATAAAAGTGCCTAGGGCTACCTATCAGGAGCTTATACCTGGGAGTGGCCCACTAGTAACATATGTCCCCTTCCGGAATGGTATTTTTCTGTCGATTGCTACTGCAATAGCGTTAACCAAGAGCTGTAAGTATGTCTACTATGGTGCCCATGCTGAAGATGCACAGGATTTTGCCTATCCTGACTGTACAAGTGAGTTTAATGGCGCTATGGCGAATGCAATCTATATTGGTACCTACTGTACAGTTCGACTCGTAGTTCCACTACAGTGGGTTATGAAGGTAGATATAGTACGTTTAGCAATTAAACTTAAGGTACCAATTCACCTGACCTATAGCTGCTATAGCGGTACCCAGCCATCCTGTGGTAGGTGCCCAACCTGCCTTAGTAGACGTAGTGCCTTTGGAGAGGCAGGAGTGTATGACCTAATTCCATATGCAGATGACTAAAATCAGAGCACGTGCAGGTGATAGTCAACTCCATATCAGGCAGGGGTTCGGTGGCACAGTATACGCCTATTCGAGTGACCGGCAGCTAGTAGTGGATACTGCACGGTCTATAGGCAAGTCACCTGGGCAGGTGTACCGTAACCTGGGAGTATGGGCAATACGTTGCAAGAGGGACATCCATAAGACCAAGCTGTTAGAACTCGGAAGGCAGGGTTTAGGGGTAGAAGAACTACCCAAAAATTCTTTTGGAATTCTCCTATAAACCGGTTGACCTTTCTCCTGAGATGATCTATAATAATAATTGAGGAAAGGAAATCAAAGGAGGAGAACACAGTGGAGAAGAGGCCCACGGTCAAGATCGAGAGGGAAGGCAGCCGGATAGCGGTTACGGTGGAGGGCTCGGTGTCGGAAGCTCAGGCAACGGTCCTGAGTGAGGCAGGATGGACGTACTTCTGGGATCAGAAAAGCTACTTCAAGGTCCACCGGGTAGAGCATCAGGACCTCATCGCTCAGACGGTCAAGGAGGCCTTGGGGGTTCTCAGCTAGAGCCGATAACCCCCGCAAATAGATTCCTTAAGACAGGAAGGTGGTTAGGGTGGCCAAGATTAGTGCCCGTGGAGCCACTGAGGTTGCCCGGGTCAAGACCCAGAGAGGTACCTCCTTCCTGCTCCGGAGTGACAACACCATCCTTATCTACGTTGGGGTCCTTGGGAGTGGGTGGAAGTTCTGGACACGGGTCAAGGACCAGAAGGCAGGAATTACTTATCTTCAGGGGAAGGGGCTCCAGGGGAACGGGAAGGTAGTGTTCAAGTAGATTTGGGGCCTTAAAAATATTCTTAAAATAACCCTAGAAACCGGTTGACCTTTTCCCCGAAATGATCTATAATAATAATTGAAGAAGGAACGAAGGAGGAGAAACAAAGTGGAGAAGAAGATCACGGTCCAGATCGAGAAGGAAGGCAACCTGATAACGATCTCGGTAGGTAGCCCGGTTCCGGTGGAGCAGGCAACGGTTCTCGCAGAGGCTGGGTGGACGTACAACTTCCTGAAGCAGAGCTACACTAAGACCCATCGGGTGGAGCATCAGGACCTCATCGCTCAAGCGCTCAAGGAGGCCTGGACAGTCATCTTGGGTTAGTGCCGAAACCCCCGCCGCAAGGCGGGGAGTTCGCCGGAGATGGCCACCCGGCGCCGATGAGGCAGGCCAGTACAGGGGGGTGGACAGGATGGCCAGTAAAACGGTGATTATCATCTGGCCCCACTGCCTGTTCCTTATCTTGATCTTCCCAATTATCCTTGGGACGGTGGGGTTCTTGGTGTACCTTATCTGGAGACTAGAGAGGAAGGACCAGCATGAGCATGGCAGGATTTACGATGGCCATCCTAAGGATGGTCAACGGCATTGACCTCCTGTACACGGGTCAAGGAAAGTGGTTTGAGAGGATTGAGAGTGACCGTGTTGTGACTGGATACTCCTATGATGCCAGGATTATCTATACCCGGACAGTCAAGTTCATTGAGAGGGAGATCCTGGCTGACCAAGACCTTGACTCTCACGAGCGGGCCCTGTGGGAGTGCCGTTGCAACATCTTCAAGGGTGAGGTCCAGAGGCTAAAGAAGGAGGGCCAGTAACATGAGAGTGCCTACAGACTGCTGGCGACTGCTCCAGAAGATCAAGGGGCTCCACCCAACACGGGGGAACTCAAGGAGTGGTTACGTCTACGAGGTTCCAGGGGACCTCCTTTCCCAGTGCAGGAATGCCAAAACCAAGTGCATCCGGAAGTGCCCCCTGGGGGTTGTCGCAAACAGCAGGGACATCCACCTCCGCAGCCTCCTGCGCCACGGTGAGGTTATCGGTGAGGTTGGTGAACACGTCATTTACCAGGTCCGGGAGTGGAAGGAATGCTAGAAAGGGAGATAGGAATCATGGGGGACCAGTTTTGGGCAGTGTTCTTCGGCCTTGGGGCATTGTTCTGCCTGCTCGTGCTCCTCCGTAGGTATCCATGGAGGACTCCCCAGTTTACCCTCCTAACTGCAGTCGGTCTGGTCCTGTGCATTGTCCTTGCAGGTCTGCCCCTTTCTCGGTGTCTTGCGTGGTAGAGAGTGGGTACCACTAATTACAGGGGAGGTGCCTAGAGAATGCGTCAGCGCCCTAGCAAGAGGCAGCAGATCAACAGACGGGCAAGGGGGGTAGGGACCCACGTTATTTCCACTCTACATACCATCAGACAGACTGCAGCAGACCTTGGGCTAACACGGTCTACAGTCTACAGAGACCTGACTGTGATTCTACCTTCTGTGGACTCAAGACTGGCCCGTCAGGTAGCTAAGGTCCTAGCGATGAACAAGTACGAGGCCTCGCTTCGGGGTGGCCTGATGAACCGTCTTGCCTGGCAGGAACGTCGGGCAAAAAAGTTAGGCCTAACCGGTTGACACTTCCCTAGGTGGGACTTATAATAATAGGTGAAGGGAGGGATAGAGGTGACACAGGGGGGTACCCACCCCAATGACCAGCAGGTCCTGGATGTACAGGACATACGAGTCCTACGTGGCCTGAGCCCCTACCCAGAAGAGAGCGGCCATGGTTATCTACCGGTGTGACTCCTGTGGCAGGGAGGAGCAGGTTGCCACCACTGTAAAGAAGCCTGCATACCCTCCCAGGAAGTGGTTCTCTTTAGAACTCTACGGTATCGAGTTCCATGCCTGTAGCGGAAAGTGCTCCCAAGAGGTCGAGAAGAAGTTTCAACTAGATCCCATAGGAGGTACCACAGATGTCTTACGAGGGAATCTTTGATCCGTCAGAGTACGTAGTGGCCCGTAGCGATGAGCAGCCGATTGAGGAGGATGCCAAGTTCCTGGTCATCCGAGTCGACGGGCAGCATGAGGGGAGTATCGCAGGGCGTGCCTGGGCACGGTCGATCCGCAAGACCGAGCCAGACTACGCCAAGAGCGTCCTGGAGTACATCAAGTCCGTGGAGAAGATGGTGACGCAGAAGCGGCGCCATCGCCGGGTGACTCCGAAGGACTCCATCATCCTCCAGGCCTTCAGCGCCGCCTTCAGGGACAGCCCAATGACGGCCGACGAGGTCCGGATCATCACGTCCCGACTGCCACTCTATGCCGGCATGCGGCCGGATGTGGCCCCAAGCCTCAAGAGGCTGGTCGAGCTCGGGTACGTCGTTGCCGTGGAGTGTGAGGACGGCATCCGCTTCAGCCCCAGTGTTGCAGCCACTGCCTAGACGCCTCTACCTCCTAGCAGTGGGAAGGATGGCCCAGGTCCCTTCCCACTGCTAGTGCCTAAGGAGGGTGCAACCTATGGGCCCAATAATCCAGGCACTTAACCACTTGAAGAACACCTACCTTGGGCCTGTTAAGGAGGAGGGGCCAGACGATGAGTTCTGGTATTGGGTCAGGAGCTACCATGAGGCTTGGATTGCCTTCTCCAATGCGACCCTTCCAGAGGGGATAGATGCTGCAATAGCCTCTATAAATTTTGCCTTGAGAAAAATACGAGATGAACTATATAGTTTGGATCCGGGTAGAAGGGCCCTAACTCCCCTTCTACCTTGGCTCCACCCTGTCGGAGAGGAGGAGTAATACTATGTCGGCACGGAAAGCAACCTTGACTATCCAGGTCCTCCGCAGGGAGGTAGACCTGACCCAGATTGAGGTAGCCCAGCAGGTTGGGGTGACCCAGCCTGAGATATCTATGTACGAGAGGGGGTATGTGCGCCCTCCAGATGACATTCTAAGTAGAATTGGAGAGGTCTTGAGGTATCAGGGAGATCCGAATGACCTGCTGCTCCCCTACGGGGAGTATATCCGGAAGCGACTTCCAAAGTCAAAGGAGGGATTCTAGGTGGAGATAGGATCTAGAGTACCTGTTCTTGGTAGGAAGGTATCTGAGGCCCAGAAGGAGTTAGATACCTTCCAAAATCCGGGGGTAAGGCAAGTCACTCTAGCAACAGATGAACTAACCTGTAACTGCCCAGTTACAGGCCAGCCCGACTTCTACTCCCTCCAAGTAGAATATGGTCCTAAGGACTACTGCATAGAGTCTAAGTCCTTCAAGCTCTATGTCTGGAGCTTCAGGAGTGAGGGGCACTTCTGTGAGGTCCTTACCTCTACCATCCTGGCTGACATTGTAGAGGCAGTCCAGCCTGAGTGGTGTAGAGTGGAGTTGTGTCAAACAGTTCGGGGTGGAATCTCAATTACTGCCTGTGCAACCTATGGGCAAAGGGAGTAATTGGGGTCCCTCCCCTTAGGAGGTAACCCCAGTGAACCTTTGGGTGTATGACCCTGGTGGGACTACGGGGTTTGCTCATTTCAAGGATAGCAGGCTCCTAGAATACGGTGCGTTCTCTAGGTGGGAGGGAATTGAGTCCCAGATCTGTAATGGTGATATGGTGGCATACGAGAAGGCCTCAGCAAGGCACCCTGCTTTTGACCCTGTGGTGTTTGAGGTAATCGGGGTCATCAAGTACCTGTCTCAAAAATCTAACTGCATAGTAGTTGAACGCCACCCTTCCCAGATAGTTGGAATCCAAAAATGGCCAGTCTATAACTTGAGAACCATTAGTAACCCCCATGCAAGAGACGCCGTCTGCCATGGCATTATCCTTCTAGGAGGCCCCTATCACGTCGTAGTTCCCAAGGCCCTTCTCAAAACAAGTAGTTCTTGATTTCTTTACAGGTTTCTGCTATAATTAAAATGTAGTTGGTAGGGAGGTAGAGAATATTGGTCGAAGTGCACGTCACCGAACGGCACACCTTTAAACAGTGCCGCCGCAAGTACCAGTTCAACTACCGGGAGTTCCTGCAGCGGAAAGAAGAGCCCACTAATAAGATGTGGTTTGGGCGGGGCATCCACGAGGGCCTCGCCTATTACTATAGTGGCAGGGGCCATCCCATTGACGGTTTCACCAAGTGGTTGGCCGACCAGTACCCGGATGCCAAACTGCAGAGCATGGTCCATGAGGAACGGATGCGGGTCTACGAAGCGGAATCACTAGGGAAGGGAATGCTTGACGGGTACTACAGGGTTGCCCTGCAAAACGACGATTTCCAGGTAGAGAAGGTTGAAGTACCCCTAGGAATCCGGATCAGGGGGACCTACGGGGTCTTGGTTGGAACAATTGACGTGATAGCACGTCGGGATGGCCGGATCTGGGTCATTGACCACAAAACCTCAGACTCCTTCATAGACCCCCAGATTCTCGAGTTAGACGACCAGATGACTGCATACCTATGGCTAGTCTGGAAAACCTACGGCGAGATGCCTGCAGGGGCGATCTACAACCAACTCCGCCGGACCCTCCCCGTGGAGCCAATGCTGTTGAAAGACGGGAAGCGGCTCTCCAAAGACAAGAGCATTGACACCACCCCCGATATCTACCTTAAGACAGTGAAGGAGCATGGGTTCAACCCGGATGATTACCAAGACATCCTCCAGAAGCTCGGGGTTGAGAACCGCTTCTTCCGTCGAGAGTTAATTGCACGGAACTCCCACGAACTAAGGACCTTTGAGTCCTTCCTCCTCCCTGAATACCGAGAGATGACTAGTCGAAACACCCCGATGTATCCCCATCCAACCCGGGACTGCATCTGGGGTTGTGAGTTTATGTCCCTTTGCCGTTCCATGAATGAAGGTGGTGACTGGAAGGCCTTAGCGAGCGAGCTCTATGATAGAGATCCACTACGGAGGAGGTAGGGCCCTATGAAGCCGTTCAATCTGATTGTGTACTCCCCTTCTGGGCATGGTAAAACATACCTTGCTGGGAGTGGGGTGGGGGATCCCCGTATCTCCCCAATGCTCCTTCTCGATTTTGAGGCCGGGGTGGACTCAATTGAGAGTCGGGTCTGTCCCATCTCCTTGGCCGACCTTCCTAAGGTGGACAAACCACCCCTGGATAAGGTCACTGTGGTCCGAATCAACACCTGGAGTGACTTCCAACACGTCCACAGTTTCCTCTCTGGGCCCAACAACCCCTACCGGATGGTAGTTCTAGACTCCCTGTCTGAGATGAACTACCTCAACATGTCCGAGGCCCTTCGGACGGCAATCCTCCTTGACAAGGGACACGATCCTGACATTGCAGAGCAGAGGGACTACCTCCGTAGCTATTCCCAGATGCGCAGGTTGGTTAGGGTCTACCGGGACCTTAACATCCATGTAATGTTTACCTGCGCAGCACAGACGGTGCAGGACACCGTCACCAAAGAATACGTGACCAAACCTACGATGGCAGGCAAACTGACAGATGAGATCCCACACCTGGTTAAGGTTGTGGGATATCTCGCCGTAGTTGACCCTCTGGATGGCACTCCTCCATACCGGACCCTCCTGACCCAACCCACAGGGCGATTCACGGCCAAAGATCGGACCGAGGGTGGTAAACTCAGCCCTAGGATTGACAACCCAACCCTCCCGAAGATCTTTGACCTACTCACTGGTGTAGTGGCCGGGTAGATTATAGTTGGGCACAGCCCAACAGAGAGGGTGGTTTCATGCCAGTCCATGTTGACTTCTCGGGGGCCGATGAGTACCAATTCCCAGACATCCCCACAGGTACCTACCACGGCGTGATTGATTCCTGGGAGCAGAGGGACTCACAGAGCTCTGAGTATCCTTACATCGCCGTTAAGGTCCAGATTGATGTAGGAGAGTTCTCAGGCCAGTCACTGATTCTGAGGCTATCTACGTCTCCCAAGGCCTCTTGGAAGATCAAGGGGACCTTTAAGGCCTTGGGATTCGACGTATCAGGCCTGGGTGAGACCCTGGATATTGAGGAGTACCTCAATTCCCTCCCAGGTACCCCTGTCCGGATCATCATCAAGACCCAGCAATATCAGGGCAACCTCCGCCCCTATGTTGACCAGCTCCTCCTTGACCAAGGGTCAGGTCCTGCCCCGACTAGTCCTGCACCGACTGGCCCTGCCACCCCAGGAGCCCCCCTGGCCCCGAAGCGCCCTGGCCTACCTAAGATCAGGTAGTATGTTAGTGGCAGGGGAGGCCCCACCAACCTCCCCTGCTACCTAAACCATTTAGGGGGTGGGTACAGTGGACTTCAACCAGAAGATCGCCCTCATAAAGGAGAAGGCAGATCAGATCCTCAAGGACCGGGGGATGTATAACCGGGAGCAACCTATTGAGGATTACTTCATCCATGGCATCCAAGATCTGGTCTATGAACTAAACAAGAAGATCCGGAGGCTCAGTAGTTTGGCCTCACCAGGATTCCCCCTGGAATACGACGCAGTAATTGACAGTGCGGTTGACATTATCAACTATGCTGCCATGCTCGGTGCTCTGATCTGGGAGGAGGAGAAGAAGGAGTGAAGGTTGCAGTCATTGCCCCTACCCCCCTCTTGAAGCGCTATGTACCCCTTGGAGACCGATACCACTTGGCCCTAAACAACCTGGTCCTATCCTCTGAGATCTACTCCCACTATTACAGGAGGCGTCGGGACCAAGGTGACTTCGTTATCCTAGACAATAACGCCCATGAGTTAGGGGTTGGGGATAATGTCCAGAGGTTGATTGAAGGGATCAACCTCATAAACCCCCAGGAGGTAGTTCTTCCTGATAGGCTATTCTTCGGTGGGGACACCATTGAAATGTCTAAGGTTGCCTTCTATGAGATTAAGGCAGCCTTCCCTAACATCCGAACCATGGGAGTCCCTCAAGGGAGGACATACGAGGAGTACCTAGGTTGCCTTGGTGTACTAGTTATGCTAGGTATTGACACCATAGGAGTCTCTAAGGACTATGAGGTATGGACCGGAGGCCTACAGGAGGTAGTAAGGAGGGTATACCAAGAATCCTACCAAGACATACACCTACTGGGATGGGGTAGGCATCTGGCTGGGCTTAGGAAAGTGAGTGAGAACCAGGCAGGTAGGGTACGGGGTGTGGATTCATCAAAGCCCCTGGCCTACGCCTTGAACAACATCAGGCTTCCAGGCACTATGGTAATCAAGGAGCATGATGTTCGGATACATTACCCCCGTAGGGGGTCTAGCTTCTTTGAGGCAACTAAGGTAAACGATAGTCTTGCCCGGTGGAATATTGAGGTCTTCAAAGGCCTGGCACAGTCTCCTTCCTATAAGAGGGGCGACCTGAAGTGAGTCCCCAATGTGATAACTGCCCACTTAATGGCAGGCCAAGGGTACCCCCAACCGGTACCCCAGGTAAACTAGCCATAGTGGGAGAGGCTCCTGGGCGGAATGAGGTAGCCCAGGGCAAGCCATTCGTCGGTATAAGTGGAAAACTACTGCGTCAAGTCATGACCAATTTTGGCCTGAATGAAGGCAACACCTGGATTACCAATGCCTGCCTCTGCCACCCACTGGGAAACGAAACCCCTCCCCCAGAAGCCATTGAGGCCTGTAGGCCAAGGCTCATTGCAGAGCTCAAGGGGACTGAGAAGGTCCTTCTTTGTGGTGCCACTCCCTTAGCGGCATTCTCCCCCTACTGGATCTCTATACATGGCAACCTGACAATTACCTCTATGAGGGGCATTGCAGTGTATGTTGCAGAGACAGGGTCAGTAGTTGTACCGACGTTTCACCCAGCATGGATACTACGCAACCCTGGAGACTTCACTGACCTAGCGAAAGACCTCACCAAGCTTCTCAAGATGGGCATAGGCCCATCTGCTGTGAGGCAACCCAAACTACCTAGGATACATAAGTGCACTACATCTACAGACGCCTTTTGGGTCCTAAACCAATTAACAAAATCTGAAGAACTCATTATTGATATTGAAACCACTGGGTTTGACCCCCTAACTGACCGGATAACATGGATCGGGTTCCAGAATTGCCTAGGGAGGACCTATCAAGTCCCTAACCACCTTTTCAGGGACGATAAACTGGTGCGTCTACTCCTGAAGGTCCTTCTAACCTCAAAGAAGATCCTAACAGCGGGCCATGGTGCGGCATCATTCGACTCTAAATTCATTTTCTATCACTACGGGATTGACTGGCACCCCACTGTTGACACCATGCTCGCCCATTATTGTGTGGACGAGCGGAGGGGCACCCACGGTCTTAAGGTGCTGGCCCGAGAACGGTTTAACATCCCTGACTATGAGCTCCCCATCAAGCACTTTGTATCCTCACTCCAAAAAGAGCGGAACAAGGAGTACAAAGACCTTAGCAAGAAGGACCCAAAGAAACTCCTGCAGATACTGCAAGGGGACCCAAGGCACTTTAGGATTGACTATGGTCACGTCCCAGACGAGATGATCCACCCCTACCTGGCCATGGACACCACCATTACCTACCTTCTCCTTCATGAATTACTGGGTGAGATGGAAGAGGAGGGAACCCGGGGGGTGCATGATGAGATTCTCCTCCCTGCTGCACTTGCACTACGGACCTCAGAGTTAATAGGTACCAGGATAGACATCCCCCACCTGGATGCCCTGAATGTGAAACTACAAAGGGAATCAGATATCCTAGAAGCAGAGATCTGCCGGGTTGCCAAAGAGCATGGACTGGAGAACTTCAACTCCAACTCCAGTCCACAGGTAGCAAATCTCCTGTTCTACAAACTCCGCCTTCCACGCCTTGAGGGGAACTCAACCAAGAAGGAGGTAGTGGAAGAGCTAGCGAAGAGGCATCCGGTAGCCAAAACCCTCCTTGAGTATCGCCAGAAGGAAAAGGTCAGACAGACCTACTGCACAGGCCTAGTCAGTAGGGTATCTCCTGTTGATAACCGGGTCCACCCAGATTTCCTCTTGCATGGGACAGTCACAGGCCGGATCTCCTGTGAGGATCCAAACCTGCAGAATATCCCGATTCTAATCGGGCCAATGATCCGAGATGGATTTATAGCAGAGGATGGCTGGCTTCTCCTAGAAGGTGACTATAACCAGCTAGAACTCAAAGTGGCTGCCTACCTATCCGGGGATAAAAAGCTTTGTGAGTATTTCCAGACAGGACAAGACATCCACACCATGGTGGCCACCCAGGTCTTCGGGGTTCCACCAGAGGAGATAGACGTGGTCAAGCGGACGGCTGCAAAACTGTTAAACTTTGGCATCCTCTATGGCCGGGGTGCAGCCTCTGTGGCTCACCAGCTTGGTTGCACTACAAAGTCCGCCCAAACTTTCATAGACTCATTTATGCGGCAGTTCTCAGAGCTTCGGGAGTGGATTGAAGCTACCCAACAGAGTGCCTTAACTAGGGGGTATGTTGAAACCCCCTATGGTCGGAAGAGGCGGTTTGCACTAATAACCTCTAAAAACCGAGCAGAGGTACTTAGACAGGCAGTCAACGCCCCTATTCAATCTACGGCCTCTGACACCAACCTCTCGGCACTGATCCGCATTAGTAACCGCATTAGCCCTGACTGGGCCCGGGTTCTATTCACCGTTCATGACTCACTCGTCCTTGAGGTAAGGGAAGGCAGGGAGCATGAACTAGCCAAAATTATCCAGGAGGAATTCGTCGATAACTGCCCCTTGGAGGCACCCTTCCCCTTCACGATGTCTATTAAGACGGGCAAGCGCTGGGGATCACTAAAGTCGTATGAATCTGTTCCAGGCCGGGGTTGATTTTCTAACTAGTCTATGCTATAATAATAATATGGAGGTGGGGAAGATGGACCCCCAAAAGGACGGGATCCTAGAGAAGATCCGGCTCCTCATGGAGCACGCAGAGGGTGCCAAGGACGTGGGGAACGTGCTAGAGGCAGAGGCCTATGCGGCAAAGGTACACCAGCTCCTCCTGAAGTACAAGCTCACATTGCAGGAGGTAGACCTCCGGGTTGAGATTCAACAGGACCCAGTCGCTAAGGAGAGCGTCCACCTGGGACGCAATGGTATTAAGGACCGGACCCGCCGTGTTCGGTGGTTGGAGGAGCTCGCCGGTATCACAGCCCGAGCCAATTTCTGCCGAATACTTGTCCGTGTTGGAAGTTCCGCTATAATCTTTGTAGGCCGGAAGCAGAATCGGGAGGTTGCAGTTTACCTCTACACCTACCTGGCTCGGCAGGTAGAGAGGATCTCCCAGAAGGAATACGACCGGGAGTACATGAGGCACTGGCCCTCAAAGACGCGGGAAATGTTCGGGTGGAAGAAGAGCTTTATCGACGGGGCACTGGCCGCCTTTGCAGAGCGGTTCCGTTCCGACCAGAGCGAGATCCTTTCCACTGAGACGTCAAGGGCCCTGGTAACCATTGAGGACACTGCAGTGACTGACTACCTCAAGGCTCTAAGGCTTGGACAGGCTGCCAAGTTCCAGTCCAGCCCGGACTTCAACATCTCTGGATACCAGTCAGGGGTCAAGTTTGGTCGGGGAGTCCAGGTCTCACAGGGTCAACTCCCCAGTGGATCAGGCACGAAGTACATAGGTCAGGGAGGTAATTAACGGTGGACTTCGCCCACTATGTTGGGAGGGCGTATTACCTCCAAGAGGGGTTCGTCTGGGAGGCAAACAGGCTTGGGGTGTCCCGAAAGGTGCCTCTAAAGAGCATCAACGGCATTATGGAGTGGGGAGACACCGTCTACCTTCTCCAGGGGGATATGAGAACGAAGCGCCGGGTCACCCCCGTTATTGGCAGTATCCTCTTTGGGAGTTTCCAGGTAATTAGGCTCTCTGGCCTGAGTCAGGATGGCTGGGAAGTCCTTAAGGATCTAGGCCTTGTGCAGAACGAGTTCCACATTGGGAGGTTTGTCCGCCGTGGTTGTGGCTCCTACACCATCAACATGGCAGCCCAGACCTACTCATCCCTCAAGGAGATAACAAAGGCCCTAAGCAGTGCAAGATCCGATGGTGTTGATGTAGGCTGCACCCTGATTCAGGGGGACCTCACCCTGCTAGAACCGAATGCTCTCCTTCCCGAGATGACGTTCCGGTGGGGGATCTACCCCTTCAACGGTGAGGCCTTCAGAGCAGTTTACAACCACGCCGCACCCCTTAACCCTAATACAGGGTTGAAGGTGGTCAAGGGTACGTACAAGATCCCTCCTATACCTTCTACAGAGAAGTTTCAGGGGACTGCTGAGGTCCAATCCCTGGAACGGTATATCCAGGCAGAATACTACATGACCCTGGCAGAGCAGTGTGCGGCGATTGAGCTCCTCCACTCCAAGAAGGGGAGTGGTTGACATTCCCCTCCACCTATATTATAATTAGGGTGTGGAGGTGGAACATATGGTCCAGGTGACTATCCCAGGGTGGTTGGCAAGGAAGAACAGCCTCCCAACCCTCATTGAAGGAGAGGTACAGGGGGAGACAGACAAGGCCTATCGGATCATCGGTCACGCAATGACCAGGCCTTCCGTCTTCTGCCTTCGGTGTGGAAGAGTGCTTGAGAATCCAGCCTCCCGGGTTACCGGGTTCGGGCCTGAGTGCTGTGCTAAGCTCGGTATCGAGCGACCGGACCTCCTCACTGCTGAACAACTAGACCAGCAGATCAGAAAATCCACCCACTTTGACACCTGGCTGCCAAAGAGTCAAGTCACGTTGGATGGCCAGATCCCACCTAAGGTTCAACCCCAGAAAAAGTCACCAACCTTGTCCATTGCCGGTAACCGAATCATCCTCCGCTGTGAGTTTGAGGACAAGGACGTGGCGAAGTCAGTAGATGGTTACCGGTGGGACCCAAATAGCAAGTCCTGGAGCTACCCGGCATCGGTCCTTGTACTTGGCCTCCTCAAGAAACGGTTTGGGGACCGGCTCCAGGTTGGAAACGTCGAAAACGTCCTGACCAGTAATGTTGAGACTGGGACCTACCCGAAGATGGACCTCCTCTACCCCTTCCAAAAGGAGGGGGTGGATTTCATGGTCAAGCAGGGCAGGGTGCTTAACGCGGATGATATGGGCCTTGGCAAGACGGTTGAGGCCCTAATGTCCTGTGTCGCCTCTGGTGCCCACCGGATCTTGGTTGTCTGTCCAAACTCCCTCAAGTGGAACTGGAAGCGGGAATCGGAACGGTGGACAAACTACACGGTCCAGATAGTCCACGGAGATCCGGATACCCGTGAATCCCAGATCTTCTCCCAGGCCAACATCACCATCATCAACCTGGAGGCAATTAGGCTCCACGTGGAGGATCTTGCAGAGCTCCACTGGGACGTGGTTATCATAGATGAGGCCCACAGAGTCAAGAACAGGCACGCCAAGGTCACCCTTGCTGCAAGGCGGATTACAGCAAGGGCACGAAACGTCTACCTCCTGACCGGCACCCCGATACTCAACCACCCCTACGACCTTTGGTCGCTCCTCAACCTGATTGACCCTCACACATTCTCGAGCTTCTGGAAGTTCGTCACCAAATACTGCCACCTCTACGACAATGGGTGGGGGGACGAGATTGGTGGGGTGAAGGAAGAGGAGCTTGAACACCTGAAGGAGGTTGTAAAGGCGGTTAGCATCCGAAGGACAAAGGGTCAGGTCCTGACAGACCTGCCTGCAAAGACGGTGCAGAAGGCCTACATCCAACTTGAAGGGAAACACGCCAAAATCTACCAGGAGATGCGGGACGAGATGTACACCCAGCTCTCGAGCATGCAGGTCGTTTCGGCCTCGGTTGTAAT
>Ga0315293_10000664_pt1 | contig 32231 bp, 35 predicted proteins | sample YL17G13_20_MG_FD_203071 | JGI IMG/M metagenome (GOLD analysis project Ga0315293, IMG submission 203071) | Sediment microbial communities from Yellowstone Lake, YNP, Wyoming, USA - YL17G13_20 | ecosystem: Environmental > Aquatic > Freshwater > Lake > Sediment | place: USA: Wyoming | collected... | reverse complement strand
CTGCCTATAGGTGATTGATCGAGCTGGCCAGGAGGGCCGCCCCGAAGCCGTTGTCGATATTGACCACGGCGACGCCGCCCGGACAGGAATTGAGCATGGCCAGGAGGGCCGCCAGGCCCTTAAAGCTGGCTCCGTAGCCGACGCTGGTGGGAACGGCGATGACCGGGACGCTGACCAGACCGGCCACGACGCTCGGAAGCGCCCCTTCCATTCCGGCGACGGTGATGATGACCCGCGCCTGTTTGATCCTGTCGTACTCTCCGAACAGCCGGTGAAGGCCGGCGACGCCGACGTCATAGACCCGTTCGGTTTCGTTCCCCAGGATGTCGCAGGTGACGAAGGCTTCCTCGGCCACGGGAATGTCCGATGTCCCCGCGGTCATGACCACGATCTTCCCCTTGCCCCGCGCGGCCTCCGTTTGCTTCATCGTGATCGTCCTGGCCGCGGGATTATAGACGGCCCCGGGGATCTTCCCCTTAAGCATTCGATAGATCTCCGGTTCGACCCGGGTGACGAGCAAGTTCCCGCCCTTCCTGATGATCTCCCGGCCGATCTTCAGGATCTGGGGGCCGGTTTTGCCCAAACCGTAGATGATCTCCGGGACACCCTTCCTGAGTTCCCGGTGGTGGTCGACCTTGGCAAATTCGAGGTCCTGGTAGGGGTAATCCTTAATCTGTTCGACGGCCTCCTCGGGGGAAAGCCTGTGATCGTAGACCTTCTTCAGGATGTCCTCAAAATAGTTTTTCACCCCTTCATTCTATCACAGGGCTATGAAACCGTCTATTCCATAACCCTTTCAGGAAGCATCTCATCTCTTCTTGTGTGATTAGGTGTTGTCTGGAAGCCGGACGGGGCATTCGTCGGCACGCTTCTTTGCTCCGACGAGGGGAAGTATGGGCGGCACTGGATGCCGCCCGAAGCCCCCGTAGTGGAGGGGGGCCCCGTCGGCTTATCCGATGGGGGGAACCGACGGGACTGGTTCCCCGGGGGCCGGGGGCCAAGGGCGGCTCCAGGCCGCCCAGTAAGAATTTGGCCGTTATTGACTCAATCTCACGAAAAGAGATGCTCCCATCCTTCCATAACCCCTCGCGATGTACTAGAATAGGCCCCCAGGCTTGGAACCGGAAAAAATGGAAAAAAGGACGATCGGGAAGGAACTGAACTTCAGGGGGATCGGGATCCATTCGGGCAAGGTCGTGGACCTGGCCCTGAAGCCGTCGGATTCGGGGGAGATCGTCTTCCGGAGGACCGATAGGGACGGCCTCGAGATCCTTCTTGACCCCCGGGCCGCGGGCGGCCGGAACTGTTCCTACCTGGCCGCGGGGGACTGCCGGATCCAGACCGTCGAACATCTCCTGGCCGCCCTGTCCGGCTTTGGGGTGGACAGCCTCCTCATCGAGGTCGGCGGCGGGGAGGTCCCGATCCTCGACGGGAGCGCCCTGCCCTTCGCGGAAGCCCTGGCCGGGACGGGGACCCGCCCGGTCGGCCCCGGTAAGAAAATCCTCAAAGTGCTCAAGCGTTTTGTGGTCGAAGCCGGCGAAGCCTCTCTCGAGGTCCTGCCGGACCCCGGGTTCCAAGTCTCCTATTTCATCGATTTCGACCATCCCGCCGTCGGCAAGCAGGAGATCGACATCAAGGTGACGGAAGGGACCTTCCGCGCCGGGATCGCCCCGGCCCGGACGTTCGGCTTCCTTAAGGACGTGCCCGAACTTCAGAGGCAGGGCCTGGCCCTGGGCGGGTCCTTCGCCAACGCCCTCATCCTGGACGCCGAAAAGGTCGTCAACGGTCCCCTCCGCTTCCCGGACGAGTTCGTCCGCCACAAGGTCCTGGACCTCGTCGGCGACCTCTACCTCCTCGGATGCCCGGTCTCCGGACGGTTCGTGGCCCGGAAAGCCGGGCACGGGCTCCACCTCCAGGTCGTCAAGTTCCTCCTCGACCACCCGGAATACGGGGAATATCAGGAATAGCAAACGATTCGGCCTGCCGACCGGTCGCGACTTCGCTTGTCAAGTCCGTCGAGATGGTGTAAGATGAATCCCAAAAAACATAGATTTATTACGGAGTTGTCAGTGAGCGAACAAAAGCAAAAAAAGGACGAATACCAGAAGGCCCTGGCCGTGTTCGGCCAAGCCATGAAGGATTTCCACAAAGGGGAGATGGAAAAGGCCGCCGCCGGGCTCAAGTCTTTCATCGAGAAATACGCCGAGGAACGTGAACTGGTCGACCGGGCCCGGATCTATATCGCCATCGCCACGAAGCGGTCCAAGAAAGAGACCATCCACCTCAAAACGTTCGAAGACCATTTCCATTATGCCGTATACAAGATCAATTCCGGGGACCTTGACGGGGCCCTCAAGCTCCTCGAAAAGGCCCTGGAGTTCAAGACCGACGAAGCCAAGGTTTATTACCTCATCTCCGACGTCCGCTGCCGGCTGGGACAGGCTGACGATTGCCTCGATTCCCTGAAGAAAGCCATCCAGAAAGACAAGCACTTTGCCGTCCTGGCCCAGAACGAGGCCGATTTCGCGCCCCTCTGGGAGGACAAGAGGTTCAAGGTCATTACCCGCCTGGCATGAACACGAAGCCTGTCGTCCTCATCCTGGCCGGGGGGAAAAGCTCCCGCTTCAGATCGAGAACACCCAAGGCCCTCCATCCCGTTCTCGGCAAACCCATGGCGGCGCTGGTTCTCGACGCCGTCCGGGCCTTGAAGCCGTTCCGGACCTTCATGGTCGTGGGAGACTGGGGGGAGGAGTTCACGCGCTCCTTAGCGGGCGCGGGCGTAGAACTCATCCGGCAGAAGGAAGACATGGGGACGGGAGGGGCCGTCTTTTCCGCGAGGCGCGCCCTGGCGGTCGAGGCCGAAAGAGATGTCCTCGTCATCCAGTCCAACCTGCCCTTGCTCACCGGTCCCACGCTGAAAGCCCTCCTCGGGACGCACAGGAAACGGGAATATTCCGAGACCGTGCTCTGCCCCCCGGGGACCCCGTCCGATATCCCCCTCGGGAGTCTGTCCGGCGCCGTCTGCGCATTCAAGGTTCGCGATCTCCTGGGTGCATTGAGCAAAATCCGTCGTCAAGGCGGGGGCTCTTTCCCGTTAAGCGATGCTGTCGGCATTCTCGCCCGGAGAGGGCGGTCCGGGGTATGTTCGGCCCGGAAAGCCGAGGAGCTTTTCGAGGTCGGGACGCGCTACGACCTGGCCCTCGCCGCGGCCTTCCTCCACCTCCGGAAGATCCGCGCCCTCGCCCTCAAGGGTGTTTCCTTCCTGGACCCTGCCTCAACCTGGATCGACCTCGATGTTCGCGTGGGCGAAGAGACGGTGATTCATCCCTCCGTCATCATCGAGGGGAATTCCCGGATCGGGAAGGGCTGCCGCGTCCGTTCCTTCGTCCACATCCGGAATTCCCGGATCGGGAACCGGGTCAGGATCTTCGGCTCGACCGACATCGAAGACTGCGTTCTCGAGGACGATTCCCAGGCGGGGCCCTTCTCCCGGCTCAGGCCTAAGACCGTGGTCCGGGCCGGGGCCCGCGTCGGGAATTTCGTCGAGATGAAGAACACGGTTTTCGGCCCGCGCTCCAAGGCGCTCCACCTGAGCTACCTCGGCGACAGCGAAGTCGGAGAGGATGTGAACGTCGGCGCCGGGACGATCACCTGCAACTACGACGGGGTCCGGAAGAACCGGACGACCATCGGGGACGGGGTCTTCATCGGATCGGGGACCGAGCTTGTCGCCCCGGTCAAGGTCGGGAAGAAGGCTTACGTGGCCGCCGGGTCCACGATTACGAAGGACGTCGCTCCCGAAGCCCTGGCCGTCGCCCGGGCCCGGCAGATCGAAATTCCGGGCTGGGTCCGGCGGAAAAAAAGATAAGGGCTACCGGCCTCCGGTCTTCCGCTTCTCGTATCTCCTGACGTAGGCAAGTCTCTGGACGGCCGTGATGTTGGAGGCGAGGGCGATAAAGGCCAGGACGGCGGTCATGGCGGGGTCAAAGATCTTGAAGACGAGGCCGATGAACGTTCCCCCGAAGAGAAGGATCAGCCGCTCGGCCCTCTGCATGATTCCCACCCGGCAGTCGACACCGAGCCCTTCGGCGCGGGCCCGCGTGTAGCTGACCATGGTCGAGCCCAGGAAGGCGGCGAAGGTCAGCCAGAGGGTCCAATGGGCGCGAAAATGATAGGCGAGGCCCACGTACATGAAGAATTCCGTGTAGCGATCGAAGCTCGAATCCAGGATCGCTCCGAACATGCTTTTCCGGTTGGCGTTCACGGCGACCTTGCCGTCCAGGATGTCGAAGACCCCGCAGAGAAAGATGAGGACCATGGCCCAGAAGGGCCGCTCCAGGAAATAAAAAAGCCCGACGCCGAATCCTGCCGCGAAGCCGAGGTAGGTCAGGGTGTTGGGATGGATGCGGAGGTTGACGAAAAGGATCGACACCTTGTCGAATAAGCTCAGCGTCGGGGTGATCAATACTTTCGGCAGGAACCGGAACGTTTTTTCGCTTGGACGATTCGTCGCCATGCTCGGACCTCTGATGAATAAGCCCAAATCATAGAACCAACGGCCTCAAAAATCAAGCAAAAATCCCCGGCCTGAAGATCATGTGATAAGCAGTGCGCCGGCGAACATGAGCGCGATAGAGGCCAGCTTGAGGAGCACCGTGGATCGTCCGGTCTCCTCTTTCAGGACGCCGGGCCAGAACCGGCTGAGGAGCAGGGCGAAAACGAGGACGAAGAACGGCTGGAGGGAGGACAGGGCGGTGACCAGCGTGACGGGCCCGAGGGATACGGCCGCCACACTGCAGAGGGTCGCGGCCAGGGCGAAGATCTCGTTGGCCGACATGATCCCGATGACCTTGGGGCCGTGATCGCGGACGGCGGCCTTGAGGTCGGACCGGCGGCGGATGAGCCACGGGATGAGGAGGATGAATGTCCACAGCCGGACCAGGGCGAACGCCGTCCAGAAGTCCGATCCCTTCAAGGCCTGTTTTACGGCGGTCATGTAGAGCGCGAGCACGAAGGCCGCCAGGATCATCAGCCGGAACGCTTTCCCGGGTCTGAACAGGACGCCGGGCCTTGAGTTGATCAGAATGGCCCCGGTCATGAGGAAAAGGATCCCGGCGTACTCTCCCGCCCCGAGCCGTTCGCCCAGGAAGGCCCAAGCCAGGACGGAGACGAAGAGCGGCGATAGATAGAAGAGCGGGACGACCCTGGAGATCTCTTCGGACTTGGCGGCCAGAAGATAGAGGGCCGACATCAGGACGTAGAAGAAACCGGCCGCCCCGGTTGTGAGGACGATCTTCCAGGAAAGCGGTGAGAAGCCGCGGGCGACGAGGATGACGGGCGCGGGCACGAGGCCCGTGAGCCCGAGGATGAGAAGAAGCACGATCGGCTTCAGCCCCCAGCGGGACAGCACGAATTTGTCCATCATGTTGACCATGGCCATGCAGAACGCGTAGAGGACGGATAAAACGGCCCACATTTTAATCTGCGCGATTATAGCAGAAAAGTAAGGGTCAAACCTACTCTTTTGACAAAATGAGGCCAATCTGGATGGTTTTGTCAAAAGAGTAGGTTTGACCCCAGCCTCCTCAGTCGCAAAAGCCGAAATTGCCGATAGGACGTGAGTCGGAATTCCGGGTATCACCAGAAGCCGGCGTCATCGCTTGAGAAGAAAGAATCCTGTCGGAAATTTTGGGACAAAAGCCACCCGCCTTGATGAGCTTATCAAGATTATGGGTTTGACCATATTTGCGACATCGGGTAAAATGATGTCGATCGTGACAGGAATGGGAAGATGGGAAACAAACTGAATCTCAAAAATATTCTGAAGAACGGAAAGGTTTATGTCTGGGAAGGGCACTATGCCATGGTCAAGGCCGAACGGCCGTGCCGCGGGGCGGCCGCCGTCATCCGCGACAGGAACGAGATCACCTGCCTCGTCGAGGAATCCAGTCTCCGGCCCGCGGGCCTTCTGGCCGTCGACGCCGGCTGGAAGGTCATCACCTTCGATATGATCCTTCCGTTCGGGCTCATCGGCTTCCTGGCCCGTGTCTCCGGCGCGCTGGCCAAAGCGGGCATCAGCATCTGCGCCCTCTCCGCCTATTCGACCGACCACATCCTGGTCAAGACGAAGGATCTTGAAAAGGCCCTCGCCTGCATGGAACAGCTTGGATTCATGGTCGAGGAGAAGAAACGATGACGGTCCTGGTTTCGCTCGCCGAGATCAAGGAGGCGCTCCGGGGAATCGATCCCATCCCTCTGATCGAGGAAGGATTCTGTGCTTATTCGAGGGGCGAAGTCGTCGTGCCGCCTATCGGCGAGATGATCTTCGAAGACCCCCCGGGCGACGTCCATATCAAATACGGCTACATCAAGGGCGACGACTATTACGTCATCAAGATCGCCTCGGGGTTTATCAGGAGCGAGCGGCCCGGGAGCTACCTGTCCAACGGGATGATGCTCCTTTTTAAGCAGGGGACGGGGGAGCCGATGGCCATCCTTCTCGACGAAGGCCACCTTACCAACGTCCGGACAGCGGCTGCCGGGGCCGTCGTCGCTAAATACCTCGCGCCGGAGAACGTGGTCCAGGCCGGGATCCTCGGCGCGGGCGTCCAGGGCCGGATGCAGCTCGAGTACCTCAGGCGTGTCCGGGAATTTTCGGAAGTCATGGTCTGGGGCTTGAACCAGGCCGAGCTGGATGCTTACCGAACCGACATGGAGCCTCTTGGATTCCGGATCGCGACGACGCTCGATCCCGGCGAAGTGGCCGCTTCCTGCAACGTCATCGTCACCTGCACCCCGGCGACGAAGCCGCTCCTCCGGGCCGGGCAGGTCCGCCGGGGGACCCACATCACGGCCATGGGCTCGGACACGGCCGAAAAGCAGGAGCTCGACCCCGACATCCTTGCTCGAGCCGACAGGATCGTCGTGGACAGCCTCAGCCAGTCGCTCCAGCGCGGGGAAAGCTACAGGGCCATGCGGACGGGGGCGATCACGAAAGAGCGCCTCGTCGAGCTTGGGAACGTCATCATGGACCCCCGCCTCCGGCGTGCGTCCGGGAATGAGATCACGGTGGCCGACCTGACGGGTGTCGCCGTCCAGGACATTCAGATCAGCAAGGCCGTCTTCGAAGCGGTAAAGAAGTATCAGTCGTAATATTCCAATCCCAGGTGGGTGATGAGTTCCTCGCCCTTGAGGTGGCGGAGCGTGTTCTTCAGTTTCATGAGCTGGATGAAGAGGTCGTGCTCCGGGTAGAGCTCAGGCGCGCACATGGGGCTCTTGAAATAGAAGGACAACCACTCCTGGATCCCCTTCATCCCGGCCCGCCGGGCCAGGTCCATGAACAGGACAAGGTCGAGGACGATGGGCGCGGCCAGGATGCTGTCCCGGCAGAGGAAGTCGACCTTGATCTGCATCGGGTAGCCCATCCAGCCGAAGATGTCGATGTTGTCCCAGCCCTCCTTGTTGTCCCCCCGGGGCGGGTAATAATTGATCCGGACCTTGTGGGTGTATTTACTGTAAAGGTCAGGGTAGACCTCCGGCTGGAGGATGTACTCGAGGACGCTCAGCTTGCTCTCTTCCTTCGTCTTGAAGGACTCGGGATCGTCGAGGACCTCGCCGTCGCGGTTGCCGAGGATGTTGGTCGAGAACCAGCCGTTGAGGCCGAGGAGCCGCGCTTTGAATCCGGGGGCAAGGATGGTCTTCATCAGGGTCTGCCCGGTCTTGAAGTCCTTGCCGGAGATGGGCACCGCCTTTTCGCGGGCGAGCTGCCACATGGCCGGGATGTCCACGGTCAGGTTCGGCGCGCCGTTAGCGAATGGGACGCCTGATTGAAGGGCGGCGTAGGCGTAGATCATGCTTGGAGCGATGGACGGGTGGTTCTCCTTCATCGCCTTTTCGAAGGCTTTGATCGTCTCGTGAACAGGCTCTCTCTTGAGAAAGATCTCGGTCGAGGCGCACCAGATCATGACCATACGGTCGAGCTTGTAGGCTTTCTTGAAGTCCCGGATGTCATCCATGAGGAGGCGGGCGTAGTCGTACTTCGTCGCGGCCTTTTTGACGTTATCGCCGTGCAGGTTCTTTACGTACCGCTGGTCGAAGACGGCAGGCCAGGGCTTGAGGGCCTCCAGCTTGGTTCGGACCGGGTTGAGGTGCTCGCGGCGCAGAACCCCCGCCTTGACAGCCGCTTCGTAAGCGTTGTCGGGGAAGATGTCCCAGCCGCCGAAGACGAGATCGTCGAGACCGGCCAGCTCGATGAAGTCCTTGATCAGGGGATTCTTCTTTTCCGTCCGTTTCCCCAGGCGGATCGTTCCCATCTGGGTCAGCGAGCCGATGGGCTTGGAGAGGCCCTTTCTGATGGACATGATGCCGGCGATGAAGGTCGTCGCCACGGCGCCCAGGCCGACGGTCATGACCCCGAGCTTTCCGGCCGGTTTTTGGATATCGATTTTCGCGCTCATGATGGCTTCCTCCCGTGACTTATGGATTACTGAACACTAACACAAGCCGCCGGTGGCTTCAAGGGGACGATCATTCCAGGTTCTGGCAAAATTCCGGGCATTGGTCTATCATCTTGCCGGATGCTTTGAATGAGCCCGATCCCCGATAGAAGAGAGGCCCCTATGAACAAGATGAAGACCGTCGGCAGGCTGCGCGCGGCCGCGGCAGCCGCGATGATCCTCTGCGCGATCGCCCTGGCGGCAGGCACGGTCTCGGTCGCGGCGCGTCCGGACGCCCAAACCGACCCGAATCTTCCCTCCGCCCAGCTCGTGGGTCAGCCTCTTGGCCTTTTCAAAAGCCACGGCGACATCGGTCCTGTCCAATTGCCCGGCAGGGCGGTCTATGACCCACAAAAGCAGGAATATCTTGTCGAGGGCGCCGGCGCGAACATGTGGTTCGGCACGGACGAGTTCCACTTCGTCTGGAAGCGGTTGAAAGGCGATTTCATCCTCAGCGCGAGGGTCGAATTCATCGGCAGGGGCGTCATGGCCCACCGGAAGACCGGCTGGATGGTCCGCTCAACCCTCGACCCCAGCTCACCTCACGCCGCTGCCGTCATCCACGGCGATGGGCTGACGTCCCTCCAGTTCCGCAAGGCTTCGGGCAAAGATACGGAAGAAATTCGGATGTCCGTCCGGGCGGCGGACATCATCCAGCTCGAGCGCAAGGGCAACACCTACATCATGTCGGCGGCGCGTTACGGCGAAACCTTCGCCAGCGAACGGGTCCGGGACATCGGGCTGGGCGACGAGGTCTATATCGGCCTTTTCGTCTGCTCGCACGATGCCCAAGTCTCCGAAGAGGCCAGGTTCTCCAACGTGCGTGTCGTCATCCCGGCGAATGGGGACTTCGTACCCTACCAGGATTATATCGGGAGCAATCTGGAGGTCCTTGACGTCGAAAGCGGGGACAGGACCGTCGTCTTCCAGTCCCCCCGTTCGCTCCAGGCCCCGAATTGGACGGCGGACGGCAAGGCGCTGATCTATAACAGCGAAGGGCTGCTCTACAGGTTCGATTTGGGCGCGAAGACTCCGGCCGCTCTGGATACGGGATTCGCAAAGGCCAACAATAATGACCACGTTCTTTCGTTCGACGGCCGGCGGCTCGGCATCAGCAACCACAGTCCGGACGACGGCGGGGAGTCGATCATCTACGTTCTTTCCGCCGGGGGCGGCGACCCCGTAAGAGTGACCGCCAAGGGACCTTCCTACCTGCACGGCTGGTCGCCGGACGGCAAGTCCCTGGTGTATACGGGCGGCCGGAACGGCGAATATGATATCTACGGGATATCCGTCAAGGGCGGCCGGGAGGTCCGGCTGACGGATGCCAAGGGCCTGGACGACGGCCCGGAATACACGCCGGACGGGCGATTCGTCTACTTCAATTCCAACCGGACCGGCCCGATGCAAATCTGGCGGATGCGGCCCGACGGCAGCAGGCAGGAGCGGGTCACGACCGGCGACCTCAACGACTGGTTCCCCCACGTCTCGCCCGACGGCCGAAGGATCGTCTTCCTGTCGTTTCCCAAGGACGTCGATCCGGGCGATCATCCGTTCTACAAGCAGGTGTATCTCCGGATGATGCCGGCCGGGGGGGGCGGCGAACCCCGGGTGATCGCTTATGTCTATGGCGGCCAGGGGACGATCAACGTCCCCTCGTGGTCGCCCGACGGCCGGAGAATAGCCTTCGTAAGCAATACGGGGTTCTAAAGCATCCCGGGACCGGTCATCCCGTCTTCTCTCCGGGATTCTCTAAACATCCCTTCTCAAGGCGTCCAAAAATCTCTGGATCGTGAGCGGTGCGCTCCCCTCGTAGTGGTTGTTGATGTTGACGTAGGTCAGGACCTTTTTCCGGGCGTTCGCCCGGACGATTTTCGCGGCGGACTCGAGGCCCGCGAGTTTCGGCGACACGATCCTGTTCCAGACCTCGTCCGTTTCCCCTTCGATCTTGAGCCTGTCGCCGCCGTGCAGGCGGATGAGCTGGAAGTTGGCGCTCTCCGGCGCGTGCTCCTCAAAGACCTTAGCTATCGGCGGCATGTGATATCCGTCCAAATAAACAAAACCAAGGCCGTGTTCCTTGAGGAACTTGAAAAAGACCGGCGAGTAATAATTCGGGTTGCGGATTTCGACGGCGTATTGAAATCCCTTGGGAGCTCTGCGGATAAACGCGCCGAAACGGTCGAAAAAGACTTCTTTGGACGGCATTTTTTGCCTATTCAGGTATTCGAATTGAAACATGATGGGCCCGAGCTTCCGGCCGAGAGGGGAGAGGACGTCGAGGAACCGGCGGAGAAGGCCTTCGTCGAGAAAATAGGGGTTCGGCCCGCCGGCGAGAGATGCGGCGCCTGGCGGTTGTTTGGCGTAAAAATGGGTCAAAGTCAGAGAGTTCGGGGCTTTGACCGTAAAGACGAAACTTTCAGGAACGCTCTTTTCGTAAAGGCTGACGGCTCTCGCCTCGGGGAGCCGGGCCTGGCCGGGGAAAAGGCTCCAAAACCACTGATCGATTTCGACGGTATCCAGAACCTTGGCATAGTCGCGGAGGTAGTCGTCCGGCCGGTAATGTTTGCCCGCCTCATAGATGAGGCCCTTCCAGGAATCGTATTTCCAGGAGCAAGTTCCGAGGCGCAACAGCCCCTGGAACTCGGCTGGGATCTTGACGGCGAACGGCATTCTTCCCCTCGGCTCACATGCTTATACCACCCGGTTCATGGTCTGTCAAACCTGCTAGGCGTAGAGGTTCCAGGACTTCCCCCAATAAATAGGGTGGATTTCGGCTAACTTCTTATTTTGCTATCAGATGTGTGCGATTCCATCTGGAATCGCAAAATTGGGGGAACTTTCATAACTTTACAGGTGGTAAAATAAGCAAGGGTTGCTAAAATTGACTTAAAAAATATATAGTGTAGTTAAAGGGACCGTTTGAAGGCAGTTTATACGCAATGAGGGGGTTGATAATAAGAACCAAATTTAATTTTTTCCAGGAGCCTCAGGGTGGAATTTTCAGAAGAAACTCTCAAGGAGGCATTCCTAAGAGGGAAAATATCGTTCTCTCTGGATGGACGCCATTTTTAAGAAGTTTCGCCTTGAGAATGGTGTCGTACTAGTAATCCCGAGGGTCGGGGATGGAGTCAACTGTGAAGGAGGGGGCAATCTATTACTCATGGAACCGATACTTGAGGAATTAGAGGGAAACTGGCCTGATTTTTCGCTTATGTTTCAAATAAAAGGGGGGGGATATGCCTAATAACGTTTTTTTTGAAAAACAAGAGATTCTTAGCGATTTTGAGCTTGATAGTGAAAGCGAATCTTTAAAGCAATCGCTAAAGAGAAATTTTGGATTAAGCCAAATCCTGGGCAAGAGCAAAGTCATCCAGGAAATCCGCAACAAGGCAGATGTTGTTTCGTTATGCGATATCAATGTCCTCATTTTAGGCGAGAGTGGAACAGGAAAAGAGCTTGCGGCCAGGGCGATTCATTATTTGAGCCGCCGAGCGGGAAAATCTTTTATCCCTGTCAACTGCGGCGCCATTCCTGAAAACCTTTTTGAAAATGAACTGTTCGGGCATGCCAAAGGTGCCTTTACCGACGCGGGCCTTAAGCAGATTGGCCTCGTGAAGGAGGCGGAAGGCGGGACCATCTTTCTTGATGAAATAGGCGTTATCAGTCCCTTCATTCAAACAAAATTACTCCGTTTATTGCAGGATAAGGAGTATAAACCTCTTGGAGATTCTCATTCTCGGAAGGCAGACATACGGATAATAGTCGCCACAAATAGAGATCTTCAAAAACTTCTCAGAGAGGGGACATTCAGAGACGATCTCTTCTATAGATTGAATATTATATCCCTCTATTTACCACCCTTGAGGGAGAGGAAGGAAGACATCCCGATCCTTGTTGAACATTTCATGAAAAGATATTCTAAAGAATTCAATAAGCCTTTAACGGAGGTGCCTGAAAACCTTATGAAGACATTCATAGCCTATTCATGGCCGGGAAATGTGAGAGAACTTGAGAACAAAATTCAGCAGCTGATTTTGATGCCAGCCGAACTTAAAATAAACATAAAGAGCATCCAGCCTCCTGTCATAGAGACTGACTTTAAAGAATCAAGGCTTGAATACTTCAAAGAAGCCAAGAGGAAAGCCATAAATTGCTTTGAAAGAACTTATCTCAATCAACTCTTGGCGAGAAGTAAAGGAAATGTTGTGAGCGCAGCCAGGGAGGCGGGGAAAAGCCGCACATCTCTCTGGAACCTGCTCAAGAAATATGATTTCTCTCCAAAACAGTTTCGTTAGTTAGGACTTATGATAGGGGCGGTTGAGGACGCAAAAAGGCGATGCTTTCATGGAAGGGCGTCATAAAAGAGAGACGATTGAGCCATGAAAAAATTACTCTCTAAATAATTTCTTTTCTGCGTTTTATTCTAAAGAGTCACGAGACGGTGACTGATCTAATGATAATTATTTCCAAACACATTTACTAATTTATTTAATATCAATAAGTTATGAAATTTGAAAAATTGGCATAGATCTTGCTTAATGGAATAAAGATGTGCGCTTGCTGTTGATGGCAACAAAATGGGAAACCATTCAGAGATGATCCTGAACTACCTCAGGAAAAATCCTGATGCAGGGGATACCTTAGAGGGCATAACGCGATGGTGGCTAGAGCAGGAAAAGATAGAGATTTCAGTTGATAGAGCTGTAGAGGCCTTAGAGAGCTTGGTACAGAAGGGAGAAATCAGGGTGCAGAAGGTCAAGGGCGGTAGCACATTTTATAAGGTCAATAAGGAGGATTAATTTAGACTTTACTCTCTTTTCAATGCTTATGAAGGACAGAGCAGATTTATTTAGTTATTTAACAAGGAGAATTAGAATTGTCCCGATTGCCAACTTGTATTTTGCATACTCGAAAAAACCTCAACAATAAAATGGAATTTGGCCCGCAATAGTAAATAAATACGGGAACATAAATGAGATGCTTGTGAGAATAAAAAATAAGGTTGGTGGATTATTGTATTGAATAAGGGGAAGTCAATACACTTGATCCTGGGAGAACCCCCCAGTGAGATTGATGAGACTGAGATAGCTAATAATCTTAAAATTATGAAACTAAAGGGATTAAATGCTGTCTCGATTGAGATGATTAGCAAAAAGACAGCAAAATACGAATCGTCAAAAAAGGACAGGGGAAAAGAGTTTTTTAAGTAAGGAGGATATTAAAATGGTACAAATATCATATCCAGGCGTTTATATCGAGGAGATTCCGAGTGGGGTTCGGACAATTATCGGTGTCAGCACATCGGTGACCGCCTTTGTCGGATCAGCAAAGCGAGGCCCAGTCAATAGGGCGACGCGTGTCCTTAGCTTTGGCGAATATGAGCGGCGCTTTGGAGGACTAGACTACAATTCGGAAATGAGCTATGCCGTTCGCCAGTTTTTTATGAACGGGGGCCGGGAGTCTTGGATTGTCCGAGTGGCTAAGGATCCGTTGGCCGCAACAGGGGAACTTAGCAGCAGTACAGATGATAAAGTATTGAAGTTAATTGCGCTCGATGAAGGGACGACTGGCAACAAAATAGAGGCCCGAGTCGACTATCAGACTGAACATCCGGCCAGCACATTTAATCTATTTTTAAATTTCGCACCCACAGAAAACCCCACCGACCATAAATCAGAAGAATACAAAAACCTCTCTATGAACAAAATGGATTCCAGGTATGTTCTGGATATGGTCAATGGTGTTTCCGAGCTAGTAAAGATTGAACGGATTGTCCAACAAGGGACGCTGGACGCTCTGCGCAGCGGAACAAGCATCGGAGGAGAACTGGTTGAGAATGGAACGGATCTAGATGTAGCAAATCTGGTGAATAATACTCATAATCAATTCAGAGTATCGGTCAACGGCTTGCCCCCAGTGACGGTTCTTCTCTCAAAAGCAGAAGATACAGTAGGCCTCACACTGGCAGCTCGGCTAGATTGCCTCTGCAAATCCATCCAAACGAAGGTCACTGCTGCAGCTGAAGGAGAGATCGTTTTAAAAAATCTTACCTGCACTGTCGATGGAAACAGGATCAAGATGATTTCGGGAAAGAGTGGAGAGGATTCCACGGTGCGAATTCTCCCCGGAGAACGAAACGATGTATCGGTGCGTTTGAAGCTCGGCACGCTCAACGGAGGCATTGAAGCGGACGCCGCAGCGGTCATACGGCCAGCCGAGATACCGAAACCGGGAATTTTAACTAGTGCAGATTTCGCGGATACCGATCTTGATACTCTACCTGGTGGAGATCAGCGATATCTCCAGATTCAGGTTGACGGCTATGGTCCGGATACGATCGACTTAGGAGAGGTAACTGCTGCAGGCGCCGACCTGACTGCAAAGCTCAAGGATATCGCCAGTCGTATACAGACAAGGGTGAATAAGCTCAAGCCTATGATCCCAGCTTATAATAAGTTCACCTGCCGAGTAGAAGCTAAAAAGCTCATCCTGGAATCCGGAAGCAAAGGGACAGGCTCGTCTGTGGCCATTAGCGAAGCTGGCGAGAAAGGGATTGCAACGGGATTGCATTTATTAACCGGAATCCAATCAACTCATCCTTCCAATGTCATGCTCGAGGGCGGATCGGAGCCGGATTACAAGGAGGAAGATGTTTATGTAGTTTTTACAGGCAGCCGGGCTCTCCGCACAGGAATCTATGCGTTGGAGGCGGTCGACCTCTTCAACCTTTTGTGCCTCCCTCGCGTAACGGATAGTGGTGTTCTAGGAGAAGCCGCTGCCTATTGCAAGGAGCGTCGGGCGTTTTTAATAATCGATGCTCCTCAGGATAAGAAAAAACCGGATGACATGGTCAGTACCATTATGGGGCCGGCCTTACCCAAGACCGAATACGCAGCCGTGTATTATCCTTGGATCAAGATCCCAGATCCTCTTAAAAACGGTCGATTGCGTTTATCTGCGCCGTGCGGAACGATCGCCGGATTGTATGCACGCACGGATAGCAACCGAGGAGTATGGAAGGCACCAGCGGGTACTGAGGCGAGCCTCAGCGGTGTGCAGGACGTTGAATATCTGCTGACAGACGATGAAAATGGCTGCTTAAATCCGCTGGGCGTGAATTGTGTCCGGGTGTTTCCCGTCTTCGGTCCGGTGGCGTGGGGAAGCCGGACGCTAAGGGGCGCCGACCAAATGACATCTGAGTACAAATATATCCCTGTTCGCCGGCTGGCCCTGTTTATCGAGGAAACCTTATATCGCAATTTGAAGTGGGTTGTCTTCGAGCCGAATGACGAGCCACTTTGGGCACAGATCCGGCTCAACGTGGGCGCGTTTATGCATGACCTGTTTACCCAGGGAGCTTTCCAGGGAACGACTCCGCGGGATGCTTACTTCGTAAAATGCGATAAGGAGACGACGACACAGAATGATATCAACAAAGGCATTGTCAATATCGTCGTTGGATTCGCACCTCTCAAGCCCGCCGAATTTGTAATCATTAAGATCCAGCAGATAGCTGGTCAGATCAAGACGTAAGGAGGCAACAATGGCTAAGTTTTCAGTTAATGCGAACCGTTTTGACCCCTATAAGAACTTCAAGTTCCGCGTGAAATGGGATGGGCGATATGTCGCAGGTGTGAGCAAGGTCAGTGCTCTTAAGCGGACTACCGAAGTGGTGGAACACCGAGAGGGAGGCGACCCGAGCAGCAGCCGCAAATCTCCCGGCCGCACTAAATATGAGCCCATCACGCTTGAACGTGGAGTGACCCACGATACCGAGTTTGAAAAATGGGCCAACAAGGTCTGGAATTTCGGTTCGGGGCTTGGATCTGAAGTATCCCTCAAGGATTTTCGCAAAGATATCATCATCGAGATGTATAACGAGGCCGGCCAACTCGTAATCTCCTTCAAGGTTTATCGATGCTGGGTTTCAGAATTCCAGGCCCAGCCAGACCTGGACGCTAATGCGAACGCCGTCGCCATCCAGCATATCAAGCTCGAAAACGAGGGCTGGGAACGAGATTATGAGGTAATGGAGCCCACGGAACCTAACTTTACGGAACCGCCGGTGTGAGTTGATGTTTGCTTTGTCCACGGCTGACATCCTCGCGATCTGGGAGAGAGGCCAAGGGCAGCGTCCTTTAGAAAGGAGCTTATCCATTCTCGCTGGTTGCTGCCCGTGCCTGAGGAAGGTGGATTTGGCTTTACTGCCCATCGCGCAGCGGGATGCAATTCTCCTATATCTTCGAGAAAAAACCTTTGGCAATGAGGCTAAGGCGTTTGCCGTCTGCCCGCAATGCCGCGAACACCTAGAATTAAACTTGAACATTCGGGGCCTGATGGATCGATTCAGTGATATTTCTAGGGAGATCCCTCCTGTGCCTTTGGAAATGACGGTCGGCAAGTTCAGGTTCCAAATTCGTTTCCCAGACAGCAAAGATATTGCCGAGGCGATTAGAACCGGCACACAAAATGCCGCACGAGCATCGCTTATCGAGCGATGTATCGAAGAAGCCGCTCGGGAAGACTTACCAATCGCGGTATCGGAAATTCCCGAGGAGGTGATCTCCGAGTTGGCAGAACACATGGCCGAAGCCTATTCACAAAGAGAGATCCTTCTGAACATCCAATGCTCATCATGCAACCACTCTTGGCATTCGGCATTTGACATCGGGTCTTTCTTTTATGCTGAGATTGCCGCCGCTGCCAAACACCTCCTTGAGGACGCCCACAAATTGGCTTCCTCATACGGGTGGAGTGAAAAGGAAATCCTGGCGATGTCACCGGCGCGGCGTCGGTTCTATTTGGAGAAGGTCGGATGAAGGCGGATTTCTTTTCCAGACTGATCGAGTGCAGCCTTGGTCAGGCCGATACCGCTCAACCGGTTCTCCCATCTCGTTTCGAACCTCTGGTTGCTGGCGTAAGGGGGGACCGGCTTTCTCAGCCGTTCGGCTCCGATAGCAGGTCAGAATCGAATATGGGAGTTGCAGAGAAAATAGAACTTCGGCTGATGAACTCCATTCCCCCTAGTACCTTCTTTCCCGAGGCCCAGGAAGGAACGGATGCACTTTCTTCCTCAGCATCAAAGCCGAAGAAAATTATTACCGATAAAGATCGAGATCAAAAACTCATCGAATCGGGTTTTGACGACCATCCTAATTCCCGAATAAAAAAAGCGCCGGGAACAGAGTTGCCCACAAAAGCTGGCACAGAGAACGAGATCCCTGTTCTTAATCCCGTATCTGTATTTGACTTGCGGCCTCCCATTTCCTCAGCTTTAGAAGCAAATCAAAGAGATATTGACGCCGCCGCAGTAAAGAAAGCGTCGGAGCCGGTGGCAATGACAGAATCTGACACTGAAAAGGAGAATACTGTTCTTCATTCCAAATCCGCACTCGATATTCCCGCCCCAAATTCCTCCGCTTCAAAGCCGTATCAAATTGAAATTGCAGCAAACACCCCGTCTAAGCGCGATACCGCCCAAAGCCCTAGTAATTTGAGGTCCTCCAAATTGTCACAGGCCGAACACGGCCATGAGATAGCGCGCTCCAACATTATTGCCGTTGAGGCACGGGTGATGCGTCCAAATTTGGCGGAAAGGCAAGCCGAAGAAAAAGCCAACGGAACATTGCAGCAATCAACCAAGACGAAACCGGGGAATGAGTCTCCCACCGTCAAGGTCCACATTGGCCGCATCGAGGTGCGAGCCGTTATGAGTTCCACACAGCCGGTATCACCTCGCAAGGCGACGCGGCCTGTGCCTACTCTTTCTCTCGACGAATACCTAAAACAACATAGCGGAGCCCAGCGATGAGCAACTTTCTCGCTATTGCTACCGTGACCGCTGCCTTGAGGCAGATGCTCGATGCTGCGTTGAATGGCGATATCAATGGAACGGAAGTTACTACACTTCCACCCGATGATCCATCTCTTAAAAATGATGCTCCGAGATTAAATCTTTATCTTTATCAAGTAACACCAAGCGCAGCTTGGCGCAATGCCGACCTTCCGACGAGGCGGGCGGATGGCTCCCAGGCGCTAAAATCACAGCTTGGGCTCAACCTCCATTATTTATTGACGGCGTACGGAAAGGCCGCGAAGGATGATCCTGAGGTCCATCGTGTCCTCGGGAGCGCCGTCCGTGCCCTTCATGAAAAGCCTATTTTAACACGGGATGCCATACACGGAGTCCTGGCTCAAAACTCTTTATCTGCCTCAGATCTGGCCGAGCAGATCGAGATGGTCAGGTTAACACCGCAATCCCTCACTATGGAAGAGCTTTCCAAGCTCTGGTCGGTCTTTTTCCAGACCCCTTACCGGATATCAATGGCTTATGAAGCATCGGTGGTCTTGATCGATGGAAAAGAAACGCCGAGACCCTCCCTGCCGGTACGGGATCGGAATATCTACGTCTTGCCGTTCCGTCGACCCGTGATTCGCGAGGTCGATCCGCAGATAATCGAATGCACTCCAGGGGCCAAGATTGCCCTAAAGGGTCAGAACATGTCTGCTGATCACGTCTCAATCCGATTCGGGACAATCGAAACGCTGCCTGATCCTCCCCTTAATGATGATCACCTGGTTGTGACCCTGCCGACCAGTCTCCGTGCCGGCGTCAACACAGTTCAAGTCATTCACAGGCTTGATATGGGAACACCCCCGACTTTGCACCGGGGTTTTGAATCAAACTTGTCGGCATTCATCCTAGCACCACGCATTGTTACGCCGCCGCCGTACAGTGTGGAATGCGGGACAACCCTGACGCTTAAGTGCGATCCACCGATAGGACGGACACAGCGTGTCGCCCTGTTGGCAGGTGAATATGAGATTGAAATCCCGGCGCGGTCAGCAGCCGGGCCGGCGACAACAGTGAGCCTTGACTTTCCCATCCCCGCATATTTCCCGATCGGAACCCATCTCATGCGTTTGCGTGTTGATGGAGCTGAAAGTGCACTGCAGGTTGACCCCGACCCACTGAATCCTTTCTATATCGGACCTCTATTGGAGGTTACGCCATGATGGGCCTCTCGTGGCTAGAGGCCAATCAGGCCTACTTAATGGCGGCGTTGGCCGAAGTACGGAAACTTTTGAAGCAGCGGTGTGAGCGTATACAAAAAGAGGCGCCGGGAAAAGAGACCGTCGACCAAGAATCGCCCGGCGAAATCGCTGAGAAGATGACGGCTCCTCCATCTTTGGAAAACCTTTGTCATACTTTCGGCCTATCGCCCTTCGAACGCTTGGTTCTTCTTTTGTGCGCGGGGATAGAGCTGGATGGTACCTTCGCCGCCTTATGCGCCGCAGTTCAGGGAGATGCTCGGCGCGCTTTTCCGACGTTCGGGCTGGCCTTAGCGGTTTTTCCGGAAGCTCATTGGAGCGCACTGAATCCTGCGGCCTCGCTTCGATACTGGCGGCTGGTCGATGTCGAGAAAGGCGAATCCTTGAGTTCCAGCCCACTGCGGATCGACGAACGTGTTCTTCATTACTTGACGGGGGTCTTTCATCTGGATGAGAGGCTTTGGGGCTTGATAAAGACCTGGATTTCCTCCGACGAGCTCGTCCCCTCGCATCAAAAAATCGCGGATCGCATTGTCAAAGCCTGGTCAAGGAGCCAAGACAGGAGAGCGTGGCCGGTTATCCAATTGCATGGAAACGAGAAAATCAGCAAAAGAGACATCGCGGCCGCGGCTTGCCGTGAGTTGGACCTGAGTCTTTTTTATATGTGTGCTCAATCGCTGCCCACGAATCCCGCCGACTTGGAAACGACTCTGAGGCTGTGGAGCCGGGAAGCAGCGCTAAGTTCGAGCGCACTCCTTTTAGAATACGATGAGGCCGATATATCTGATCCTGTCCGATCGTCCCTTTTAGACAGCATTATAGATCAAGCGCGGGGAGCGATGTTCGTCTCCGGCCGGGATCGCCGGAAGTGGGCAGGCACCTTCGGATTGGATTTCGAGGTTAAAAAGCCTGCGGTTGAAGAGCAGCACGAAATCTGGGCCGCTATGATGAAAAAGGCAGGCTATAGTACCAATGGTCGGCTCGATCCGGTCATCGCCCAGTTCAATTTTGATCCCCGAACGATCCGGGCGGCTGGGGCTGAGGCTTTGAGGAACAACAACGGAGAGGATTGCTCGTGGGATCCGTCGGCATTGGCGGATACTCTGATCTGGGATGCCTGTAGGAAACAGTCTCGGCCGAAGTTGGATGATATGGCCATGCGGATTGAGTCCTCCACCACATGGGAGGATTTTGTCTTGTCGGGGACGCAAATTCAGATCCTAAAAAATATCGCCGCCCATCTGCACCAGAGAGTCCGCGTCTATGAACAATGGGGATTCGCCGCGAAGTCGACACGAGGCCTTGGAGTTAGCGCCCTGTTTGCCGGAGAAAGCGGTACCGGCAAGACCATGGCTGCCGAGGTCCTGGCAAATGAACTTCGGCTCGATCTCTACCGCATCGACCTAAGCCAGGTGGTGAGCAAGTACATCGGTGAGACTGAGAAAAATCTTAGACGAGTGTTCGACGCGGCGGAGGACGGCGGCGCTATTCTGCTCTTCGACGAGGCCGACGCATTATTCGGGAAACGCAGCGAGGTCAAAGACAGCCACGATCGTTACGCCAACATCGAAATCAGCTACCTTCTGCAGCGGATGGAGGCTTACCGCGGGCTGGCCATACTGACGACCAATATGAAAAATGCCCTCGACGCGGCTTTTCTTCGTCGCCTCCGCTTTATCGTCAATTTTCCCTTTCCGGACGCTGCGCAACGCGCCGAGATCTGGCAGAGAATTTTTCCGCGGAAAACTCCGATCGAAGGATTGGATTTCGGTAAGCTCGCCCGGCTCAACATCGCCGGCGGTAACATCCGAAATATTGCGCTCAACGCAGCTTTTCTGGCGGCAGACGCGGGAGAACCGGTGCGCATGGGGCACATCTTAAGTGCCGCTCGAAGCGAGTACAGCAAGATAGAAAAACCCTTAAGTTCTTCGGAAATAAGCGGATGGCAATGAAGCCCAACATCGAACTAGATATCGAGGAATTGATCCTTCATGGATTTCCGCCCGGTGACCGCCATCGCATCGGCGCCGCTGTCGAACGCGAGCTGGGACATCTCCTGTCTGAACGGGGGCTGCCGGCCGCGCTGGGGCATGGAGGCGAGCGACCAAGCATGGATGGCGGGTCGTTCGAGATGAGGCCGCATGCACGACCGGAAGCCGTCGGCGCCCAGGTGGCGCGGGCAATTATTGGAAGATTCTCGAAATGAACGCAATGGCATTGCTGGAAGCGAAAAAGAATATGGCGCATACCATCGCTTCGGCACGCAGCCTGCCGGGACATCGCAATTTCGAGCTTCCACGCCATTCTGACGCTGGATCTGCCTCCGCGTCCTCTAGCCACGACTTCGGCCAGGTGGCCATCAATCCTCCACCCATCGCAACCGGGGCTTGTCCCCTCTCATTGGCCAGCCCGCGCGCCTGCCCGTTCGGCGGCGCTTGCCACACCTGCCCCACGCGGATTCAGACCAAGCTCACAATCAATGAACCCGGAGACGAATACGAGCAAGAAGCTGACCAGGTGGCCGAGCAGGTTATGCGGATGAGAGAGCCGCCTAAACAGGAAGTTGCGCCGACTACGAAGAAGCCATCGGATCAGAAAATTCGACGGGAATGCGCCCAGTGCGATGATAGGGAAGCACTTCTCCAGACGAAGGAATCACCCGGCCAGGCTGGGGAGTCTGCTCATTCTCTTGAGGTGCCGCCGAGCGTCCACGAAGTCTTGCACTCGCCCGGCCAACCGCTCTACCCCGCCACCCGCGCCTTCATGGAGCCACGCTTCGGATGCGATTTCAGCCGCGTGCGGGTGCATACAGACGCGAAGTCGGCTGAGTCGGCGCAAGACATGAATGCTCATGCCCACACGTTTGGGCGCAACATCGTGTTTGGTGCGAGCCGGTTCGAAGCGGGGACGCACGAAGGGCGGCGGCTACTTGCCCATGAGCTTGCGCATGTAGTGAAGCAGTCAGGATCGGATGGAATTCGTTTTAATCAAGGCGGTGAAAAGCGTGGTCTGTCCCCTATCCCATTCCGCGAAAAGCGAGAGAGCGTATCCCAGCGGGCCCCGAGGGCTGCCGGCTCGGTTGTCCCAGCAGCGGGAGGCCCTTTGGATATATTGCGTTCCCCAGGGCTCCCCCTAGATCCCTCTGTGCGGGCGTTGATGGAATCTCGCTTCGGGCGCGGCTTCGGCCATGTTCGCGTGCATACAGATGCGCAGGCGGCCGATTCTGCAAGGCATCTGAACGCTCGGGCGTACACGGTTGGATCGAAGATAGTTTTCGGGGCCGGACAGTACATACCACAAAGCACAGCAGGAGCCAACTTGCTTGCTCATGAGCTGACTCACGTTGTACAACAAGAGAACGTCCCGACAAATCCATTCTCTACGGGTATTGAGTCTCTGGATTCTGGCGGGCATCGGATCCGCGTCACACCTCCTGTGAGCAACCGCGGCGATAATTACGAGCGTCAGGCCGACGCTGCCGCAGAGATCAGCTCCCCAAGAAGCTTTTCTACAAATACAGGATTTCTTCACCTTCACTCCGCCGCCGTCCAGCCAGTACAACTATCGAAACCGCTACCGATCTGCGGCGGGATAGTTACTGATGTCGACGTGCTTCCAGCCCGGCCTCGCCCACTCACAGAATGTGGCCTGCCACCCACGCTCCTGGTGACGCGGGTAAACGTTATCGGGCGGGCGCGCACGCCGGCAAGTACGGGGAAAGGCCGCATTGTGTTCAACCTGCACATTGGTTATTACCGAGACCCGACTACAAGCCGCCTATGCGGTGTGATATCGGATTCAGAGCTGTGTCTGACACCGGGAGGTTGTATCCGACTCCCGTGCTTCCCAACCCTAAAAGAGTTATTAAAAGCGCTTTGGGATGCTATCAAAACACTGTTGAAGGCGATCGGCATTGTCATTCTGATCATCATTTGGATATTGATTCTTCGCGGCCTGAGGATGGGACCGGGAGGACCTGTACCTGTACCGGGGCCGGTGCTCGCGGAACGATCCGAAGAAGGGCAGTCGGAATCCGAGACAGCATAGATGAGACGGTATTGCGTGAACAGAAAATCAATGGAACCTGAACCAGCATTAAAGCTCTATCGAGGGCTGCTGCGATGGGCCGCCGAACGAGGGGACCATTTCGAATTCGGCTATGAGCCAAGCATGTACGACATTACAGACGACGTGGCACGGTTCCAAGCTTTGGGTCAGGTGGCGGGCGTGTCCCCCCAGTCTTGCACAAACACTGTCGTGGTCCGAGGAAGACTCAGCGAGCCATTCGTTGTAGAAATGACGCGGCAGGGAGCCCCCGATCGAGCGGCAGCGGGCGACGAGAGCCCGGTCGATTTCATCGTGATCTACAGCGGAGAGCGCGCACTATATGTTTCTTACGACTACGGGACTGTGCAAACTATGGACCTTACCGATAGTGAGGTCGAAAGCCTCCGTCAGGACTTGGCTCACCTAGGCGTTGAATCGTGGAGAGTGGTTCCGTTATGAAGCGCAAGCAAATTCCTCCCCGCATATGGGCGGCCTACCACTTTGGAGGGGCTTAACATGACCCGTTTGCGGAAATCATCCGCGCCCAGTTCCTCTCTGCATCCTTTGGTTCGACAGAACATATCTGTTCTGCCGCAAAGAACATGCGCGTGCGGCGGCCTCACACCATCGGGCGGAGAGTTCGAGTAATGCAAGAAAGAATAGAAAAAGTGGCTGGAGTGAATTGATGATGGGTAGCTGCGATGTATTAGTGAAAGGGTGCAACTCATTACCACTTTGTCCAATTCCCCTGAGAGACGAGGATCTGTATATTGATGGCCACATATCGACTATATCGACTAAAAGAGAATTGCCATTTATTGCCGTGGTGCTGGACGAAAGGAAGGGACAATTGCCCGCCGAAGACACTCATGGCCTGTGTGCGAGTTTCCGCGAAGCCAACAACCGGAGTTGTGACATGAAGAGAACGGTCATTAGACGACACGAGGCGCTAACCATGTTTGATCAAGTTATAGGGATGGCATGAACGCCACACTGAAAGACGCAGCGATTGTCGATTCATCATCCACTCCTGTGCGAAGCCGATTGTTAAAGCGTAAATGCGCTTGCTGTATCCACACTTTGGCTGGTCGTGAATGTGCTGAGTTCAGCAAGAAGACTCAGACTCTGCAGCGCGCTTCTCTCTCCCCACGCGGCAGCGGGATTAAGGGTGGGAGCGAAGTTTCGCTCATTGTCCATGAAGTCTTGTGCTCGCCCAGTCAGCCTTTCGATCCAGAAACACGTTCCTTCTTTGAACTGCGCTTCGGTCACGACTTCAGCCGATTGCGCGTGAATACCTTCCCGGAGGCTTCACATGCGGCGGAGACCGTGCCCGGAGGATCAATTCGATGAACACCAGAACCACTATTGACTCGAGAAGGAAAGTGGGAGCTTCGGTCACTCCTACGCGCAGTTTGACACAAATGCCCCCGTCTTCCCTCCCTAAACTAATCGATGGCGTACCGACCTCAGCGAACGAGACAAGTCACCACACGTGGAACGGGCAGCCTATGGGCCATGACTTCAGCCAGATTCCCGTGAATTCAGACACGACGGATCCGCAGTCTTGTCCTTTGGCCTTAGCCAGTCTCCCCGCCTGTCCCTTTAGCGGGGCCTTCCACACCTGCCCGGCTCGAATACAGACCAAACTGACCATCAGCAAGCTTGACGATGAATATATACCAGAAGCCGACCGGATCACTGATTTGGTCATGCGATCGCCGGAACAACGCCTTTGGCAACGTGCCGAGCCAAAGGAGGAACAAGAGACCCCCAAGATAGGATCACTTTTCAGTCAAATCAAGCCTATGCTGCAGAGGAAGAAGGAATCTGAAGAGCCAGAAAAGAATGAGGAGGAAATCCAGGTTACTACAGCCCAGGAACGCCCTGAGGTTGTGACACAATCGGAAGCTGAGCCTGATTGGATATCAGGTGGGATAAGTAAAGGAGGTCTAAAGGGCTACGAATGCAACTTCCCATTTACTCTAGTTGTGAAAGAGATAGCATGCAATTGCAATGATTTGAACTTTGCCCAGTACAAGAGCGGCCTTTATACCATGATTGGAGAGGGAGATCGCAAAGTACAGGTTCAAGCTTGCTCTAAAGGTGGTTGGTGTGAAGACGTTCCGAAAATAACGTCGAAATTTTACGGGGCAACCGGGCCAAAATCTGTGAAACTCTTTTCAAAGCTGTTGCCTCTATCTTGCTCCATGGGGACCAAGGGTGGTGTCACTTATAAATTCAAAGATGCGCCCGGCTATGAAAAGAATCTTGGCAGTAAATACACATTCGGCGAAAAAAAGCGGAAAATTACAGGTATCAATTGGAATGTGAAGATGAAGCACAAGTTATGGTGCGAAGACAAGGAGGTATATTCTGTAACTTTTAAATTGACTGGTCTCAAAACGAAAGAAAAGGACGCACGGTCAATTTCTATAGAAAAATAATGCGCTTAGGTAAGCCTTTGCATATAAAAACAAGCAGCTGGCAGCGCAGGCCAGCACAGCACATGTTGACATACCCGCTTGCAGCCGTTCCCATTTTCCGATCTGTCGTAGCAAGCTTACCTTCCCAAGGCCATTTGCTTGACGCAACGGTCCGCTCTTATATGGAGCCGCAGGTAAGACATGATTTCGGCCAAGTGTGCGTCCAGGGCAGGCCGGCCGTTGATCGGCATCTTGGCGCAGTCTGGGAGCAAGCTTTACCGCGGCGCCCTATAGGCGCGGGGTTGCTTCTGCCTAAGAACGATCCCCTGCACCGGCCCTTGATCGAACAGTCCCGTAGGGAGCGAGGATTGCCTTCGGATGGCATCGATGAAAAAGGCCACCCTATCGGCCCCTCGGACGCAGAGATCAAATACCGTGGGCTATTGCGTGCTCCCAGATCCTCATCTTCGGTGTTTTATGGCTCTTTCCAGAACGTGGCCCCTCCTCCCGCACCTGACCAGTCACAAGCCCGCCCGGGGCCTGGCGGAGCAATAGCCAATCGCGCAGGTTATACACAGATCAGACTACAGAAATATGTGAGCATTGCCTGGGATAATGGGCCCATCGCTCCGGACGGACATATCCCGCTGTACGCTCGATCGGTTAATATTTTCTTCTGGCTCGATCCTATCAAAGTGCTTGTGTCGTCTGATTACGCCGAGGGAAGCTGCCCTTATCGGGTGACACTGGCCCACGAGAGATCCCACGTTGAAGCTTTCCTGAGAATTTTCCATGCTGGCCGCTCCTCCCTCCTGGAGCGCCTGAACAGGGTTGCCTTACCGACTCAGGCCAACCCTGTTCTCGTGGATACTCCCGGCAGCCAAATAATGCAGGACACCATCGGTGAGAGGCTACGTCAAGCGATTCTTGCCCATTCGGCCTACATGGTAGCTCAGATGGAGGCTGATCGATTTGCCAAAGATACTCCAGCCGCGTATAGGGCTGTGTACGGGCAATGCTCTATAGCTGAGTGGGAGGGCGAAAGAGGAAATTCGACCGAGCGGGAGGAAGAAAGAAATAAAAAGGAGGCCGTTGAGTAAGGTGCAGGCTGTTACGCTTCTCAAAGAACTGGCCGACCTGTTCAAAGGCAAGGGCTAATTTGTTCGGAATCATAGGAATAAGTTGCCAACAGTGTGTTATAGCATCGAGTAAAATCGCAACAGAGAAATCACGCATGGTTGCCATGGCCACCTTCCCCGGTTCACCAAAACTAGTGAAAGGTGGCATCGTCCGCGCAAAACCGGAATCCATTGCATAGGAGAAAATCGTATGTCCAGGGAACCATTAATCGCTAAAGTCAAAGACCAAGGAACTTATGTTTGGCGCGGAGGCCAAAAGATCGAGTTGGAGAAGGAAACCGATCGTTTCACAATCATTCCTTCTTCGGCGGAGCATCTGGACCGGTTGCGGAGCGCACCCGGCGTGCACAGTATCAAGGCCGTTACAAACCAAGTCTTTAAAGCAGAAACCACCCCGACTGAACGCGATGGTGCTATGGCCGCGTTGCGGTCCGAAGCGTTTAACGCTGTCGTTCACCACGCCTATCGCCCCAAGGGGTCCGAAAGCACGATTTATTACCTTACCGACAAGATTATCGTGCGATTCGATCCCAAGGCAAGCAGCGTCCAAGTCGATAAAATGCTGGGAAAGTATGCCTTGAAAGTGCTCAAAGAGTATGAAGGGGAGAAAAACGCATTCCTGGTTCAAGTAACTGCCTCCAGCGGAGCTAATCCCATCAAGGTGGCCAATCTCCTGGCCGAGGAGAAACTGGTCCTGTCCGCGGAGCCCAACATGGTGAATCGCTTCCGCGCCGCGTTCATTCCCCCCGATCCTTATTTCAAACGGCAATGGCATTTGAGCGCCAAGAATAGGCCGCAGCTTGTGGCCGAGGCTTCGGTGGACGCCCCCGCGGCCTGGGACGTCACGCGCGGCGACCGAAGCATCGTGGTCGCCGTAATCGACGACGGATTTGATCTCAATCATCCGGATTTTAAGGGGACAGGCAAAGTCGTGTTTCCGAAAGACTATGTGGACGGCGACGCGAAACCATTCCCGGAAACCGCGGAGGGCGACTATCACGGGACACCCTGTGCCGGCGTCGCTATTGCTGAGAGCAACGGACGCGGCGTGGTGGGAATTGCCAATGGCTGCGCTTTCATGCCGGTCCGCTTTCCGCTTTCGGCCGATGACGATTTATTGATTGAAATCTTCGAAGAGGCGGGCGCGAAAGCAAACGTGATTTCATGTAGCTGGGGGCCGCCTCCGGTGTACGCGCCTCTTCCTATTGCTTTCGCGAACACGCTGACCCGCTTAGCCACTTCAGGCGGGCCTCATGGCAAGGGCTGCGTGATTTGCTTTGCTGCAGCCAACTTCAACGCGCCAGTTAAAGATCCGAAGAATACGGATGGATTTACCTGGCGGGATTATGAGGGGACACTGCGAAGAACGACCGGCCCGATTTTAAATGGATGCGCTTCACATCCCAATGTGATCGCTGTGGCGGCCTCCACGAGCCTAAACAAGCATTCCGCTTACAGCAACTGGGGGGCAGAAATCAGCGTCTGTGCTCCCAGTAATAACTTTCACCCGCTCAATCCTCAGCAGTTCGTTTCAGGGCGCGGTATCTGGACAACGGACAATGAAGCTTATGGGGAAGGATTCACGGCGCACAGCCGTTACACAGGACAGTTTGGGGGGACATCGAGCGCCACGCCGCTCGTGGCAGGAGTTGCTGCTCTGGTGTTAGCGGCTAATCCCAATTTGACGGCGGCAGAAGTAAAAGACATTTTGCAGTCCACGGCTGACAAAATCGTGGATACAGATCTAGACATCGTTCTTGGAGTCAACCGAGGTCAATACAAGAATGGACGGTGTGATTGGTTCGGGTACGGGAAAGTCAATGCAGCCAAGGCCGTGGCTGAAGCGAAGAGGAGGTTGAGTCCTTAGGATGGATAAACTGCTCGGATTCGGGCATGTACCGTGAGGAATGAGGGATGAGTAGCGAGTTTCAGCTGCAGGAAAAGTCTCAATCCGTGCCGGTGTTAGCATACTTAAGGCTAATGCGGCACTGTGCTGCAAACGAGCACACGCCGGAAACGGTACCGCCTATCGTGGACGAAGTTCTGCGCTCGCCTAGCCAACCGCTTGATTTACGAGTGTTCAACAAGGGGAAAACATGACCACATTTCCTGGTTCGCCCCGCCTCCAAAAAGGTGCAATAGTCGGGCTCGATCCGGCTAACCCGCTGGCGAGCATTATCATTTTTCAGTATAACCCGGACACGCTCACCCGCACGCTGACCGCGCAGACGGTGGGTGGCGAAGGGGACAAAGGTGAGGCGATGCGTCTCAAAGGGCCACCGCAGGAGACGATCAAGCTCGATGTGGAGATCGATGCTGCCGATCAGCTCGAGCTGGCCAAGCCTCCAGCAACGACCATGGGTATATACCCGGTGCTGGCTTCACTGGAAATGTTGCTCTACCCCAAGTCTAGCCTCGTCATAGCGAACGAGGTATTGCAGCAGATGGGCATCATCGAGATGGTCTCGCCCGAGGCGCCTCTCACACTCTTTGTCTGGGGCGCCAAACGGGTGCTGCCCGTGCGACTGACGAGTTTCAGCATCACTGAAGAGGCTTTTGACACAAACCTGAACCCTATCAGGGCAAAGGTCAGCCTCGAGTTGCGCGTGCTCAATTATCAAGACCTCGGTCTCGCCAGTGTGGGAGGCACAATGTTCATGGCACACCAGATCGCCAAGGAGACAATGGCGACGATCAGCGGAGGCGGCGCTATCGCAGGCTCGCTCAGCTCGATTTTGAGATCTGGAGGCTAAATTATGTTTGATCCGTCGAGCAGATACGCCAAATGCGGGATTGCGACACTGAGCGTCACCGATCCCGATGGAACGGCCCGTGAAATCCGCTACGTGAAACGACGCTTCATCCCTCTGACAGAAGGAATGACGGTGATCGTGGAGCATTTGGTTAGCCAGGGGGAACGGCTCGACAATATCACGGCGCAGTATCTCGGCGACCCGACGCAGTTCTGGAGGATATGCGACGCCAACGAGGTCATGAATCCTGATGAGCTTGAGGAGATCGGCATATCGATCAAGATCGCCATGCCAACAATATAAGGGCCACAATGCTTACTAACCAACTCGGCATACGCCTGATGCTTCTCCTCGGCAGTAGCGTTCCCCGGCCTGCTTCATACGAGATAATGTCGGCACTAACCCAAGTACAGGTTAATACTAGCGATGAAACGGGAGACGGCTTCCAGGTTTCATTGACGCTCGGGAAGGATAAACTCCTGGATTATGCTCTCCTGAGGAGCGGGGAGCTTGGTCTCTTTAATCGTGTCATCATCGCCGTGGTAATGGGGGTTGTGCCTGAAGTCCTCATCGATGGCGTGATTTCGAATCATCAGGTAAGCCCGAGCAATGATCCCGGCATGTCCACGTTCACCGTAACCGGTAAGGACATCAGTCAAATGATGGATTTTGAAGAGATCAATAGTCTATTTCCCAATCAGCCGGATTCCGTGATCGTTGGGCAAATCCTTGCCAAGTACGCGAAGTATGGCGTTATGCCTGCCCTAACGCAAACGACGGAAGTACGCATGGTTACGGATGGCACCGCCCGGCAATACGAGACCGACCTCGGGTGTATTCAACGTCTGGCTGGGAAGAATGGGTTTGTCTTTTATACGGAACCGTTGAGTGTCGGGTTGAGCCTGGCGTACTGGGGCCCGAAAACGCGCACCGGTGTCCTGCAGCCGGCACTATCGATCGGCATGGGGACGGCCACCAATGTCAAGAACCTCAGCTTTTCCGAGGAAGGTCTATCGGCGGCATCGGTCAAGGCCAGTTTTATCGAGCCTTTTTCGAAGACGGTTTTTCAGCTTCCTCCCATCCCTCCTCTCCGTATACCGCCGTTGGTAGGCGTGCCGACACCTTCGAAGAAGGTAACCCTTCTACGAGACACGGCCAATAAGGGGGTCGCGGCGACTCTGTTGGAGATGATGTCCGCCATGACCAACCAGCCTGATACAGTCAGTGGTGATGGGGATGTGGATACCGCGCGCTACGGGCACGTGCTGCGTGCTCGTCGCCTGGTAGGTGTGCGTGGCGCCGGCGTGTCTTATGACGGTATTTACTATGTCAGGAGCGTTTCACACCGGATTTCCCGCGGGGAATACACACAGAGCTTTTCCCTCAGCAGAGAAGGAACAGGATCTCTGACGCCGATGGTGATTTCATGAGTAAAGAATTTTACGGAAAATATCGAGGCATTGTCTCCGATATTCAAGATCCCCTTATGCAAGGACGCATTAAAGCGAAGGTGCCAGAGGTTCTGGGGGACGACGAGAGCGGTTGGGCGCTCCCCTGTCTTGCCTTTGGTGGCAGCCAAATGGGTTTTTTCGTTCTGCCCGATGTGGGATCGGCGGTTTGGATGGAATTCGAGCACGGTGACCCGGAGTACCCCGTTTGGGTTGGTTCCTGGTTTGGTTCTAAAGCGGACATGCCATCACAGCTTATGTCTCCGCCGTACAAAAAGACCATGATAATGACAAAGGCGGGACACAGCATCATCCTCGACGATACGCCGGGTGCAGGCGGCATCACGCTACAAACGGCAGGTGGGCAGAAGATTATCCTTACGTCCCAGGGAATCGAAATCGATAACGGGAGCGGCGCAGTCATCAAGCTCAGCGGCATCCAAGTTTCGGTCAACAATGGCGCATTGGAGATAATGTAATGCCGGGTTATCTGCTTCACCAAGGGGCCACCGTTCTCTGTATGCATGGGGGCCTGGCACAACCGATAACCACTAACTTCAGGGTTAAAGTAGGCGGTCAGATGGCGATAACCCAATCTGACATGTATTCAATCTCAGGGTGCCCGTTCACCATTGGCCCGGCCCCATCTCCCTGCGTTACAGGTCAATGGGTTACTGCCGCCACAAGGGTTAAGGCTGGCGGTATGCCAGTTATCCTTCAGGACAGCCAGGCCACCTGTGTACCTAATGGCACCGGATTAAATATTGTAATAACGCAAATGCGAGTAAAGGGCCAATAATGAATATCGATTACCCGTACCACTTTGACAACAGGGGCCGTACCGCCGACACGACTGGAGATGACCATATCCGGG
>Ga0315293_10000660_pt1 | contig 32308 bp, 22 predicted proteins | sample YL17G13_20_MG_FD_203071 | JGI IMG/M metagenome (GOLD analysis project Ga0315293, IMG submission 203071) | Sediment microbial communities from Yellowstone Lake, YNP, Wyoming, USA - YL17G13_20 | ecosystem: Environmental > Aquatic > Freshwater > Lake > Sediment | place: USA: Wyoming | collected... | reverse complement strand
GCTGCTTGGTCGGTCAGAACAACGTGCCGTTTTTTTACTATGCCGACACCTGCTGGCAGATACTGTGGAAACTCAACAAGCCCCAGACTGAACAATACCTCCGGAACAGAAAAGAAAAGGGCTTCACGGCGCTCCAGGTGCAGCTTTTGCCGCATCGTGTTGACCAAACCAATCGCGATGGACACAATCCTTTTTTGTCACCCGGGGATTTGTCCAGACCAAATCCGACTTACTTCGAACATGTTGACTGGTTTCTACAGAAGAGCGCGGAAATGGGCTTTTGTGTAATGCTGGCGCCGAACTGGCTGAGCGAGTGGGAACAGGATTGGCGCTGCTATCTAAACAAGGACAATGCCGAAAACTGGGGACGCTACCTCGCCAACCGTTACAAAACATTTAACCACGTCTTCTGGATGCACGGCGGCGATGTTGACCCAAAAGATTTAACCGATGAAACAAAACAAGTTGCAGCCGCCATTAAGGCCGCCGCTTCTCATCAGCTTCAGACCTACCACGCTGGTGTCAAATCAAGCTCAGGTTTTTTCCACGATGACCCCTGGCTGGACTTGAATACTGCCTACGATTACGGCAACATTTACCCGCAGATATATGCCGACTATAACAGAAGCCCCGCCAAGCCGGTGTATCTTGGTGAAAGCCATTACGAGGACAACAATAATAATAAGACGGCTTATGATGTTCGTAAACAGGCCTATTGGGCAATGCTATCCGGGTGCGCCGGCCACGCCTACGGCCACGGCAGTATCTGGCAATTTACCGACAACTGGGTAAAAGCTATGGACGCACCAGGCGCACTGCACCTGGCATATCTCAAGAATCTGTTGACAAGTTACGCCTGGTTTAAGCTCGTGCCGGACCAGCAGCACAAACTGGTTACCGATGGCTACGGCTCCGACAAGACCTATGCTGCTGCTGCCTGCGCAGACGATAGCAGTTTTGCCCTGGTCTATATGCCGACACCCCGCACGATTACCGTCGATACGAGCAGGATTAAAGCCCCTCTTTCAGCCAAATGGTTTGACCCTGCCAGCGGCAATTACACAACCATTGGAACGTTTGACAATTCCGGCACGCAAAAGTTCACGCCGACAAATAAAAATTCTGCCGGCGAAAGCGACTGGGTGCTGCTGCTTGAAAGCACAGGCGAGAATTCTCCGGCATCCGCAACTCGGTCTATGGGTCCGCTCGCCGTCCACCCGGATAATCCACGCTACTTCCAGAATAAAGCGACCGGCGAAGTGGTCTATCTTACCGGCTCGCATACCTGGGCGAACCTGGTCGATATCGGTCCGACAGACCCTCCGCCGCAATTCGATTATATTGCTTATGTAGATTGGATGAGGCGGCTGAACCACAATTTTATGCGAATGTGGACCTGGGAGCTTGTAACTTGGAACACCGAGGCAAACAGAGAAAACAAAATCCACACTGCTGCTCCGCAGCCCTGGGCAAGGACCGGTCCTGGCACAGCATTGGATAATAAGCCGAAGTTCGATTTAACAAAGTTCAATTCTGATTACTTTGATAGACTGCGTTCGCGCATCTCTGCTGCACGCGACCGCGGCATTTATGTCTCGATAATGCTCTTTGAGGGCTGGGGAATGCAGTTTTCGCAAGACGCCTGGGAAGGGCATCCTTTCAATCCCCAGAACAATATAAATGGCATTGATGCAGATTTGAACAAAGATGGCAAGGGGCTTGAAATCTACACGCTCGCCAACAAAGATGTTACCGCCTTACAGGAGACCTACGTCCGCAAGGTTATCGACACCGTTAACGACCTCGACAACGTCCTCTACGAGATTTCCAACGAGAACCATCCGCCGTCCACCGAATGGCAATACCATATAATCCGCTACATCAAAGAGTGCGAGAAAACCAGGTCCAAACAGCACCCCGTTGGAATGACCTTCCAGTATCAAGGCGGAAAAAACCAGACGTTATTCGAAAGCCCGGCAGACTGGATTTCACCGAACCTTGAGGGCGGCTATAGAGATGACCCACCGCCCGCCGATGGCCGAAAGGTCATCCTTAACGACACAGACCACCTCTGGGGAATCGGAGGAAACCAGCAGTGGGTGTGGAAAAGCTTCCTGCGGGGACACAACCCAATCTTTATGGACCCTTATGATGGCGAGGTCCTCGGAAAACGCCTCGACCCAAGATGGGACCCTGTCCGCCATAGTTTAGGGTACACTTTAATGTATGCCGGAAAAATGAATCTCGCTGCAATGCTGCCGCAAGGTAACCTGTCCTCAACGAAATACTGTCTGGCAAATCCGGGAAAAGAGTATCTTGTCTATAATCTTGCAGACCAAAATTCAATCACGGTTAATCTTCAGGCGGGCACTTACAATTACGAATGGTTCAATCCCAACAATGGGAAAATTGAATCTACGAATACGATAGAGGCAAAAAATGGGGACCAGACCTTCCACGCACCCTTCAAAAGCGATGCCGTGCTTTACATCGTTCTTTCTAACGCTCAGAAGTCACGCTGATACTGATTCGCAAGACTGGAGCGGAGGCAGAGGCAAGCAAGAAAGCGGGGTGGGACACAAAATCGTATTGCTCGTTCCAGTCGCTGCCATACGAGGGGAAAGTGGAGACAATTGAGTAAGATGGGTATCGATTTATCTGCTGGATGTTGTTGCATTTTTCAAACTTAAATTGAGTCGTAGACCCAAGGAGAAGTTATGAAAAAAATAGAAGTCCTGGGATTGCAGACTATCCCGGAAATTAAGCCCGGCGACAGCTTATCTGAAATAATCCACGCATCAGCACAGCGCGAAATTGGCGGCCTGCAGGATAAAGACATTCTCGTCCTGACCAGTAAAATTGTCTCCAAAGCTGCCGGGCGAACAAGAAAAATGGCTGATGTTGTGCCGGGCAAGAAAGCCCTGGCTATATCACGAAAGACAGGCAAAGATGCAAAGTGGCTGCAAATGATTTTCGATGAAGGTCACGAAATCCTGGCAATTATTCCGCTGGCAGGCCTCATCGAGCAATATATTGTAGATTCCTCAAAATATCCGCTTTCAGCTCAATGCAGCAGGGAGCTTGTCGAGCACGAGCAGGCACTGTGCATAACAAGGGGCAAGGATGGCCGAATCAACACCTGTGACGCAGGCATCGATGGCTCGAACCACCCAGCCGGCATAGTAAGTCTATTGCCTGAAAGTCCCGACCAGGCCGCTAAAGATATTAGAGACCAAATTCGCCGGCTTTGTAGCAAAGAGGTTGCCGTAATCTTGGCGGACACCGAGATGATACCATTTGGCACGATGGATTTTGCAATCGGCTCATCAGGGATTGAGCCGGTCTCAAAAATGTTCGGCCAGAAGGATTTATTCGGCAGACCGAAGTTCGGCGGAATGGATCTTGTGGCCAATGAGCTGACCAGCGCCGCAGCACTTCTTTTTGGCCAGACCGGGGCCGGCATCCCCGCAGCAGTAATAAGAGCTTACGAATACAAACCAAACGAAACCGAGAATATCTCGAATACAATCTTACCCTTACTAACTGACACCGCCGCTCGCAAAGCCATCAAGGCAACACTCCGCGCAACCGCCTGCGCAAGACCTCTCAAACAGCGCCTGCTTTTGACAATAGCTTCCTGGTTTGTGTAGCAAAAGCACGAGAACGGCAGAAATATCACTGCGGTTTTTCATCATAGATAACTTGAGGAATTGTCATTCCAAACTTCCTTTTCCCGACTCTGTTTGTCGGGAATGAGGAATCCAAGTTCATTACAGATGTAAATTTCTGCTCCTGTAACAATGATATCCGTCACTATACCTGTGCAACAATACTATGTTTATCAACCTATTGAGAAGCGGTAGAATTGTCTGGTGATATTGCCAACGTCCTAAAAAGATGACCCTGATGGTCAACAATTATAAAAATAGCGGCAAAGCATCTTATTTTTTGCTTAACTTGGGCAAATGCAGTTCCGATATAACATCTGAAACGCACAAAAGTTAGATAATTTGAAGTGCAAATTGGACTTTGATGCAGAATGTAGAATTTGGAGTTGAGCTATCGCTAATTCTCAATTTATGCGGCTGTATTTCGGATTGTAATACGAAAGGGACATAAAATGAAAAGGTTGCTAAATACCTCGGCTCTTTTTTTAGCGGTCGTTTTGTGCCTGCTCCTGGCAAGTTCGGGCTGCAGGGGCTGGTGTTCTTCACGGTATGGTCAGCAGACAGGACCCCAACCACCCGAAGGTGCCAACCCAAGGCTTGCAACTCCTGCATCCATCCCCAAAGCAGGACCGCCTCCTGTCGTTAGGCCGCTTGCTTCCGGCGGAGCAGCTAATAGTGGAGCCGGACCATACGTGGTCTCGAGGATATACCCCTGTGCGGAATGTGGCGTTATTCGGCTGGACAAAACAATGCCGGAGGAAATTGAGCCAAATCAGCCATTCGATTATTACATCAAATTCACAAACCTGACGGATATGGCGCTGACCGGCGTCCTTATCGCAGAGGACCTTTCTGAATATTACAAATTCACAAATTCCTCTCCAGTGGCAAGAACCCAGGGAAATCAGCTTATCTGGGAAGTGGATTTGCTTGAGCCAAGGGCCACCAAGCAGATTACGGTTTCAGGTATAGCCACCGACGGCGGCTATCTTAAACACTGCACAACTGTTCTGACACAGGTTATTCCAGCCTGTGCCAGCATGAAAGTCATCCAGCCAAAATTGGAGCTGGCGCGAATTTCACCGTCCGAGGTTTTGTTGTGTGACCAGATTCCAGTCAAATTCACGGTATCTAACACAGGAACAAAAATTGTGCAGGCTGTTAAGCTTGTCGATACCCTTCCTGCTGGATTGCAGACTCCTGACGGCAAGAACGAAATTACATTTAATGTCGGCACCCTGACGCCGGGCCAGTCAGAGCAATACTCAGTCGAGCTGCGTGCCGTCAAGACCGGCAAATACGCCTGGAAAACGGTAGCCAGTTCGCCTGCCGGCCCGAGGTTCGAGCTGGCAAATTCTCTGGTTGTAGGCCAGCCTGTATTGGAAATCACGCAGAAGGGGCCGGAAAAACACTTTTTGGGCCGACCGCTTGTATATGACATAACCGTTACCAATAAAGGTGATGGGCCGGCAAGAAACACTCTCGTAGAAAATCGCTTCCCGCCGATGGTAACCACAATAAAGGCAACCTCTGGTGCAAAATTGACGGACTCAAAAGTAACCTGGAAAATCGGCACTATTCCGGCTGGCGCAACCAGAAATCTGCGTGTATCCTATATGCCAACCAGAGCAGGTGAGCTAAGTAGCACCACTACCGCAGCCGCCTATTGTGCCAACGATGCAACCGCCACAGTCAAGACATCTCTCAGCGGTGTCCCGGGCGTGTTGCTTGAAGTTGGTGACGTTTATGACCCTGTCCGGATAGGTGACGAAACAACATACATAATTATGGTAACAAACCAGGGTTCAGCACTCAGCACCAACATCCGTATCACCTGCACCCTGGAAGAAAACTTTAAATACATCTCCTCAAGCGGTGCAACTACCGGCACATTAGAGGGTAACACGCTGACCTTTGCCCCGCTGGGCAGTCTTGCCCCCAAGTCTAAGGCAGCCTGGCAGGTAGTAGTATCAGGCATTAAGGCCGGCGACGTCCGTTTCAAAGTTACTATGAACACCGACCAGCTCACAAGGCCGGTTGAGGAAACCGAAGCCACTCGAATATACGAATAACTATAAAGAAGGACGCCGCACCATAAACGCGGCCCTAAAATTGAAGTTAAAACTTTATCCACCGGACTTATGGCGGATAAAAGTGAAAAACTGCGGAACAACAAATTCCGCAGTTTTTTCTTTTAGCCACCTTGAGAATTGTAAATCGCAAATCGAAAATCCTTATCCCTAATGTTCCTCAAGCCAATGAAAAGCCATAACCGAAAAGTCTTTGAAATCTACTTTGCAGTCGCCGTTGATGTCGCCTGCCACAATTGTTTCGCAGGGTGGCTTGCCGAAGTATGATTTACTTGCTTCTGCTGTGCCGCCATAAGCGCCCATATTTATAATGCCGCCGTTTGGAAATGGCTCAAGCCCAATGGGACTGCCTGGGTCGCCGGCATCAATACACAGACTCGTCACATCGTCCTTCGTCCATTCTCCCTCATTTACATCCCATCTGCCCGCCTGTGACTTCAAATGATAATCTCCATCAACCCAGAAATCGTCATGGTCGGTATCCGGCGTTCCATTGTCGTCCCAATGCCCCGGCTGGGCAAAGCAGGGGTCAAGGTTAATATTGCCTTGGCCTTCCCAGCCGCCTTGTATGTCGCTGAAGGTAATTTGGACTTCGGACAAGAGTGCGGATACCTCATCTCCGCCATCCCAGAAGATAGAGTTGGTGGCATTAAGATAGTTCGTCTTCTCCCAGTGTTCGCAATCGATAGTGGCGCTGTATGGTGCTCTATTTCCCGTAAAAGTGCAGTTTGCCAGACCCAGGCGAGCAGATGAGGACAGTATAGCCCCGCCGCCGTGGTATGCGTAATTGCCTGCAAACAGGCATCCTCTCAGCGTTGCGCTGCTGTTCTGCGTGCTGTATAATGCACCGCCCGAATGCGACCAGTTATCGATAAACGAACAATCGGTAAGAACGGTGCTGCTGTTGTAGTCAAAGATTGCGCCTCCGTAGTATTCATTGTCGTAACCGTCCACTACGTTACGAGCAAATGTGCACCTAATCAACGTAAGTTGGCTGTTGACGTCATATATCCCGCCGCCGCAACTGAACTCATCAGCACCGTAAGCAAGGTTTTCCTCAAAGCGGCAGTTGCGAAACGTTGGGCTGCTCTGCAAATTGAAGACCCCACCTCCGCCGGCACCTATGTATGGGAAACAGCAATCACGTCCACGAGTTGAGTTTCTTCGGAAAGAACAATTTACCACTGTCGGATTTCCACAGTGGTTATACATCCCGCCGCCGTTTCCTTCGGGACCATACTGACCGTTAGAATTGCCGCCGGTTATTGTAAAACCATCGAGAACAGTTGTGCTATTAGTGCCGCTGCCGGTTACGACAGTGTAAGAGTTTTCGCTCCGGCTGGGGCTGTGAATAAAACCACTCGACATGATGTCTTCAAGTTCGATGTCGTTACTATCTAAGTCACCGCTCAGGATGGTTTCGGACAACCGGATGTCCCGGACATTTGGGTCTGGCTGGCCAAATCCTGCATATCCACCCTTGAGAGTTATGCCATTGATAAGTTGAAATGTAGCCGTTCGGTCGCCAGTGCCATCCGGATGTAAGGTATCTTCATCCGGCCTGTAAATGCCTTGAGCAACTCTTATTTCTACCGGCTTAGGCGAAGAATTAGCATCGGCTAAGGCATCCTGAATGTATTTGTAAGCATCCACCCAGCCTGAGCCGTCATTTAGGCCGTTGGCATCGTCATCGACATAGATTATCCTTGCCTGGCAGGGGATAGCCAGTAGGAGACAGATAAGGACAACAATCGCCTTATTCATTTTTGTACCTTCCAAAAAAAGTTTTATTTCATAAACATTATACCACAAAGGCAAAGCGAAGGCAAATCAAAAATTAAATCGCAAAGTGATGGGAAGGGAACATCGCACTCGCTAATCCTGCGTATCAGACAACATCTTTTTCCTTCGCAGGATATGGTGGTAATGCTGGGCGAAACGGTGGGCCTCATCTCGCACGTATTGCAACAACTTCAAAACAGGAGATGTTTTCGGCAGCTTGAGGGGGATAAGGGTTTGCTGCAGAAAGATTTCTTCCTCTCTTTTGGCGATTGAGGCGACTTTTACCGGCGGTGCTTTGAGTTCTTTAAGTGCAGCTTCGGCGGCGTTCAGGTGGCCCAGGCCGCCATCAATTAAAACCAAATCCGGCCAGAGTTCCTCGCCCCGCAGGGCATATTTGTATCTGCGTTTGACGACCTCTGCTATCATTGCATAGTCATCGATACCTTTTACGGTTTTTATCCTGAAGCGTCTGTAGCCGCTTTTGAAGGGCCTACCATCTATAAATTTTACTAATGAGCCGACCGCCTCGGCTCCGCTGATACTGGCGACATCTATCCCTTCGATAATGCGGACCGGTTCAGATGCTCGCAAAAATTCTCGCAACTGCGTAAGGGCCTCGGCCGGGTCAGTAGCAAAAACCTCCGGCTGGACGTCTTCATCCGGCGTGCCCCTGCGGTCGAGCCGTTCAATCAGCCGGATGCGGTCGCGGAACATTGCAGCTTTTTCGTAATCGAGGGCCGCAGCCGCTTTTTCCATCTGCTTTTTTAACTGCCGCAGGATGGTGGAGCGCTTTGAACGCAGGAATTTTATCAGGTCGCCTATAACGGCCTTTTTGTAATCCTCTTTACTAATCTTATCTGCGCAGGGAGCGGTGCACTGCTTTATGCTATATAAAATGCAGGGGCGAAAAAATCTTCGTTTCGGGTCATCCTTGCTGATATCCAGCTTGCAGGTTCGAAATCTGAAGATTTTTTGCAGGACAGACAACGCTCTTCGCAGGTCCTTTGCGCCTGCGAATGGGCCGAATAATCTGCTGTCAGGCCGTGGTTTTCGCGTCATATAGACCCCAGGAAAATCTTCGCCGGCCGTAATTTCCAGATATGGAAACGTTTTGTCATCGACCAGGTCGGTATTATATGGCGGGCGGATGTCCTTTATCAGGCGGGCCTCCGCCAACAGCGCCTCAACCTCGCCCGCAGTTTCCAAGAAGTCAACGCTTTCGACCTTGCTTATCATTTCAGCAATTTTTGGCCCGCGCGAGCCAATTACGTCGCTGCCCTGCTGGAAATAGCTGGCCACTCGTGAGCGAAGGTTCTTGGCCTTGCCGATGTAGAGGACCTTGTCGCCGGCGCCTTTCATAAAATAAAGGCCGGGTCCGGTCGGAAAACCCTTTATTTGCCGGCGAATTGACCCGAATTTATCCTGTTCTTTTGTCATATCACAGGTTCAATTCTATATTTACGCCCAATAGTGTAAAAGATTTTTTAAAGTTTATTCTGTTAGAAAGCCCCGTTAGAAAAACGGCTTTCCTTCCCTGCAGTAGGGACTACGAAGGAAGAATCTTTTCTAACGGGATCAACTTTCTAACGAAGTTGGGTGCACGCTTACTTGTCTTATTGTGTTACCAATTTCCCAGGGTGAATTTTGCGTGTTCGGCAGGGAAAGCAACCCCTGCTCTTGTCTTCCGACAGGAAGACGCAGGGGGAACGGCTGACGAACCCTCATATAGCTGCCAGTTTGTCTGTTGGTGATGGTGAAAACCAAAGTCACTGGCACCATTCAATCCGTTCTTTAGTAGGCCCACAACATCCGGTCCGAAAAAGCAATACCATAGCCGATATGGGCCGGTATTGCCCCAACGAGTCAACTGCAGGTGCAAAACAGTGAGAAGGCAGTAATGACCAATGCAACGGAGCACCTATTCACAGATTTATATCTCAACAGGCTATTTCACTAACCTTCCCTCTTATCCATACTGGGCCAGCAACAGAGCATAAGGTTTTTTGATAGAGCCATCGAGCAATCGTTTTGCTTCATTGCCGTTTCAAATGCACTGCCCAGTCTTCGGCGCTGGGTGCATTAAACGTGCTTGACTGGCTGCCATTGATACTTAATGGTTCCGCAAATGTACCCTCGCGCGGGTTGAACCAGCGAGTGGTGAGTTGTCCTTTGAACGGAGTCAAATCCAGTGTCACGGCGCCCCCTTCCGGCAGGTAGGCCACAAATTTGTCGGCCGACGCCATAGCGAAGGCGTAGCCGGTTCTGACCAGTGCATCGTCGGGCTGCATTTCCCATAGTCTCAGTTCCTTCACAAACGCGGCCAAATGGCTGATCTGCTGATGCAGCGCCACACGCTTGTCGGCCACAGGATTAGCCCGGAACTCCAAGCTATCGTCCATGTAATTGAAATGCCCACCGCTCAGGACCGCTGTCCACATCGCCTTGCGCACCCCGCCGTCATTGTCGTTGATGATCCAATCGGTGTCGAAGATAAGTGGCTGGCGGAGGCGGCGTTTTTCCATCAGAGCAGCGTGGACAATCTTGGGATCCCACTTTTGCACTACGCTGCTGTGGTTAAGAAGATCCAGTGGCATGAGCATGTGCTGGTGCGGCTTGGAGCGTTCATACTCGCGGATGAACTCGCACAGGTGCCGCTCCCACTCGGCACTATAATAATTCTCGTTGGCGATCTCTATGAGGATATTGTCAAACTCGTTGACGGTGTCCACCAGCTTGCGGAGGTAAGCCTTCTGGAAGTCCAGCACCTTGGGGTTGCCCAGAGAACAGAATCCTTGCTGGCCATCGGTGCCTTTGCCAGTGTTTTGTCGGTCGCCGTCCACGCCATTGACGTTGTTGTCGCGGTGAAAGGCGTGGAGCTTCCACAGGTGAGGATGTTTGAGCATCCAGGCGTCCATCGTAATCATGTGGAGAAACAGACCACGCTGACGTGCCGCAAGGCACAGGTGACGCAGCCGTTCGAAGAACGCTGGATTGAACTGGCTCAAGTCGTATTTGGGCCGACCATCGTTGGCCTTGCCCGGTCCGGGCCGTAGAAACGGCTCGATGTGCAACTTATCGTCTGGTGGCGGAAATTGCTCCGCACCCCACCAGAGCCAAACACGCGCGAAATTCAGGCCGTTATCCTGGAGCGCTACGAACTGCGCTTTGTAGTTGAAGTCCACGTCTGAAAACGTGCCCCAGGTGTAGTCACCAACGAGCAGAAGGGGCTTGCCATCTGGGGCCTGGAAATAGTGTGAATATTGCGGGTGGATGTGCAGCACGAAAGCCATTTCTAATGGAGACATCGCGTCCGTGCGCACGCAAGAAATCGCATACAACGCGACTCCCGCCCAGAGGGAGCAGATTAGTACCTTTAGGTCTGTGAACCGAGATTTCTCATGTAGGTGGCTTAGTAACATTCCAAAACCTTCCTGTACACTATATTGCCAAATTCATACCGAAACTTCTGCTGTTTTGCTCCTTTTTATGCACGGATTTCAGCAGGCGAAAGCAACGCAAGGAACGGCTGGCGAACTCATAGGGAAAACCAGGCCTGTTAGTTACTTGGTGTATAACCTAACTTCCCCCAAACAGCTTTCTGCACTCTGTGCAAATCCTGATTGCCCGGTGATGAAGATAAACTGCCCTGACGGCCCGTGTTTTGCCAATAGTCGTAGTCCATCTTGGCAATCTGTAACGTCCTGGGGTCTTTCCACTTCCAGTATTCACTTCGCCCGTCTGCAAAGGCGAAGTTTGTCCCGTCTCCGTGTCGCGCGGTAATTTGGTCCCACCATCTTTCCTGGTCATACCAGACGGTCCAGCTCGCCGGACTTAGCCGACCTTCGTCAAGAAAAACAGCCCTCTCGCCTGGCCTGCGAATCTGCGCTCTATCTCTAATGACCTGCCCCTCGGCTCCGGGTATCGCATCATAACCATTCATAGCGTCAACTATAGCATAAGTTACGACCTCTCCACGCACACCGGTCGGGCACTTATAAAGTTTTATGTTCGGGCAGTATTTAAATAGCAGTCCAGACGTGATTCCCTGTATTTGTTGTTGTTCTGATGCACCACTGCCCGGCCAATAAACCCAACAAGTGCCGTCTTTGTTAAAGTTGCCGCCGGTGCTCGTATTACCATTAACTATCTTGTTGTCGTTATCATCCGCATACAGATTCCATGCAAGCGCCAATTGCTTCAGATTGTTAAGACAAACTGCACGTTTGCCTTGTTCTCTGGCGCGATTTAGTGACGGCAGCAATATCGCCATCAATAATGCAATAATTGCAATCACAACTAAAAGCTCTATTAAGGTAAATCCTGTTCGTCTGTTCATAGTAACGCCGCAATTTTTAAAAAGTCAACCTGCAGACCTATGAACAAGTATACACCTATTTGGGCTACAAATCAAGGGAAAAATCCCTGCGTCTTGAATCTGTGCAAACTTTTTTTGCTGTCGAGGTTTGCTTATTGAAAGTCGAACAATGATTGGGTCTTAATCATTGTTACCTGGTCGGGATAGGCTGAGAATGTGTGGATATGCAATTCGGTTCGTCTTGCCTCAAAGTCAACAAAGCAGAACGGCTGCAATCTGCCGACCTCCAGTTCCGGGAATTTTATAAACAGGCCGCGATTTCGCGCAAACCGCTCGAGGTCATTATGGCTCTGCAGATACAGATTAGAACTCATCTTCTCTATCTGAAAATCGGTCATATAGCTTATCCCGCGGCTCAGGGTGCATTTGTGATTGCGAGGGCCACGGAACTGGAAACGCTCAATCAAGCCTCGATTCGGAAGCAATTGGCCCGGTGTGCTGACAACTTCGCTCAGGCAAGCACCATCAGCAAAGACGCTGACGACGTGAGTGCACCCTGTAACCCAGATAATTGCCTCGTATTTTTCAGTCTTCAGGTGCCGGCCGGCATAAATCTGGAAAAGCTCCGGATGTAAAGGCCTTTGGAAGAGACTGAAGGTCAATTCTTCGACAGCAACATTGATTTGAGGTAATTCCATCATAAATATCCGATACAAAAACCAAGCCACTTATCTTGTCCTTATTATACAAAAATTGACTTGTCTATTCAAGCACAATATCAGTATTGATAGGGCGGTTTGGTTGCCTTATAGGACGATTATTTTGCAAGCTACGCAACCTAAATGACTAATAGCAGCAAAGTTTTTTTGAAAAATTTTGGAAAATTTTGCGCGGCCCTTTGATTTCAATACTGAAAAAAGGCCGCGTTCACAATAGTTGCGATAATATCGTAAAAGGCGTGAGTGCCGGCGGTAATTGCGAAACCGCGCATCGCGAAGAGTATTGCAAAGTAAATTCCCGCGATTGTTCGAAAAACAAACTCTGTATAGTTGAAGGTTGCGATTCGTCCGAAATGTCCATCCACGATGACCACATGGTGATGTGCACTGAAGAGTGCTGCGGAAATGAGAACCGAAAGAATGAGCGAATTTTTACGACTAAGCAGCAGCACATCCTGAAACAGCAGCATCAGAAGGCAAATCAGAATCAGACGAAAAACGAGTTCCTCATAAATTCCCGCACCTATCCCGGTGACAATGTCGGCCAACAACGACCGACCTTTTGGTATCACGCGTTCTAACTCTGCGGCAGCCAACAATGTGCTATTGGCTCCAACTGTCAGACATCTCGGTATCGCTTCGGTCTGTATCTGGGCTGCATTATTGATAAGCTGATTGATATCGTTTTGTGGCGCTGGCCTATTCAAAAATAGACTCATCACCAGCAATGGCACTGCAAGGAGTGTGCATTCGATTGCCATCGGCAAAGAATCATGCACCCTAAAGGACCATTGTTTGCCCGATGCCAGTTGCAGCCCTATCAAAATGATTATAACCACCAGGGGTGGCGCCACCCACGCCAGCCTGCTGCCGCCAAGATATTCGAGCAGGTGCTGCAGCCAGACGAATGCCACCACACGAACCTGAGATTGGTTCAGAACATCGGTGTTTATCAAAATCGTTCCGACCTCGTAGAAAATAATAAACGGCAGCAAGAACACTATGGCGTAAACCGGCCGGCTCGTTCGTTCAAGATAGGAGTTTCGAGCAAAATTAAAGAACTGACCTGTATCGAACTTGCGTTTGCCTTCCATTGGCTGATGACTACCTGCTTAACGTCCTGGCCCTTTGTCTCTATACTTCAAAAATTAGCACCACTTAAATTTTGCAGAGTTTACTTTAATAGACGCCAAATTACAATAGTCAAAAAGGTGGTTCTCAAAAGTTATTGAAGACCCGGTCGGAAATAGAGTGAATTCTCTGCATAAGAGGCTGCTGAAATGATAACCGAACAACTAACTGAAATCTATCGGCTGCTTTTTGCGCGTTTTGGACCCCAGCACTGGTGGCCTGGCGAAACTAAGTTCGAGATAATCATTGGCGCCATACTTACCCAGAATACAAACTGGGCCAATGTTGAAAAGGCGATAAGAAATTTGAAATCTGCCGGCTGTTTAGCTCCGATGAAACTTTATCATCTTGAATTTTCGCAGCTTGCCGAGCTTATTCGACCAGCCGGTTACTACAACATAAAAGCCAGACGCCTGAAGAATTTTATGGACTGGCTGTTTGAAAAGGACGGCGGCGAGATGGCGAACCTCGAAAGTCTTGAGACCGATACGCTACGGGCTGAACTTTTGGCCATAAAAGGTATTGGCCCCGAGACCGCCGATTCGATTCTCCTCTATGCGTTGGATAGACCCGTCTTTGTCGTGGATGCATATACTGCGCGAGTTGCCGTTCGTCATAAGCTAATTGAACCGGGTGCTGACTACGAGCAGTTGCGAGAATTGTTTCAGTCGAATCTGCTGCAGAATGTCCAGCTTTTCAATGAATACCATGCACTCTTAGTAAAGGTCGGCAAAGAATTTTGCAGGCCGACTGCCAGATGCGCTGGTTGCCCGCTGGAAAAATTACCACATACTCTTGAACCAGAATATTTCTAAGAGCTTCTAACAAGAAGAATGTCATTGCGAGCCCCCGCGTCTTCCTGTCGGAAGACAGGAGCGGGGGCGTGGCAATCTCTGACCTTTGATAACGTCCAAGCTCATTTTGTTAGAAATTCTAAGCTATTTTTCTTTATATTGATATTTTCGCCGGCTTAATTGTTGACGGCATTAGATTTATTGCTGAAAATTTCAAATGATCAACTACTTAAGCTGGTATTACAAAGTTTTTAGATAATCAAGCCGATTTGTCATTCCCGCGAAGGCGGGAATCCATAAAAAAACGGCCTGATATGAAATTTTAACCAAATTATTCTCTAAAAATTTATTCAAGGAAGCTTAAAACCGAAATTCTTCTAAATAAAGGGGTATGCTATGTCGAAAAAAATGCTTTTATTAGTAGTGCTAATGGGCAGCCAGAGTCTTCTGGCCCAAACCAGTGATTACTTTAACCTTCCATACGGCCAAACACTACCGGCCTCCACCGAGCAGGTTGGTTTGTGGTGGGCATCGTCTGGCTGGAAAGTAAGTCAGGATAAATCTCCGCCCGATGCAACTGTTTCAGCTATTACAATATGTGCCGCCCGCAACGAAACTGAGGCTGTGCAGATTGTAGTTCGGCCAAAAGTTGGTTTGGCTGATTTTACCATACGCTCTACGGCGTTATCTGGTTCTGCCGACGCAAGAATTTCTGCTGAAAACGTCGAGGTGCTAAAAGTTCGGTATGTTAGTATCACTCGCCCGACTGACAAAAGTTCGGTAGCAGGTTTGTGGCCGGACCCGCTGCTGACGTTAAGAGGCCCTATCAACTTAGAGCCGAATAAAAATCAGCCATTCTGGGTCCGTGTAAAAGTCCCACGCGATATTCCTGCAGGAATCTACACGGGCAAAATCGTTTTTGCCGCTAAAGATTTCTCTACGGAGGCAGCATTGCAGGCGGAGATTTATGATTTCGACTTGCCTGATAGGATGACCTGCACGACCGCTTTTGGCTTTTCGCCGCACGAGGTATTCCGCTATCAGAAACTCTCGGACCAACAACAGAGACGCGAGGTCCTGGAGAAATACTGGGCCAGTTTTAGTGCGCACCATATCTCGCCTTACGACCTTGCACCACTTGATGAAATCAAAGTCACCTGGCCCAAAGCTACCGAATCGACTGCGCCCGAACAACTCAAGCCAACATTCGACTGGACGGCATGGGACAACGCGATGCAGCGTGCGCTCGACTACTACCACTTTAACTCCTTTATGCTCCACATACCGGGGCTCGGCGGCGGCAGTTTCCACTCCAGAGTCGAGCCGGAGCTTCTGGGCTTTAAAGAAAATACTCCTCATTACAAAGCCGCCTTCACCGCTTACTGTCAGCAGGCTCAGGAGCATCTACGACAGAAGGGCTGGCTCGATGAGGCATACGTCTATTGGTTCGATGAGCCGGAGACCAGGGACTACCAGTTTGTTATGAACGGCTTTGCAAAGCTCAAGAGTGCCGCGCCGGACATCAATCGTATGCTGACAGAGCAGGTTGAGCCAAATTTAATTGGCGGGCCAAATATATGGTGTCCAGTTTCACCAAACTATAAACACGAACCTGCTGAAGAGCGCCGCAGGCAGGGTGAAAAATTCTGGTGGTATATTTGCTGCGGCCCAAAAGAGCCTTACTGCACACTCTTTATTGACCATCCAGGCACAGAGCTGCGGGTCTGGCTGTGGCAAACCTGGCAGCGAAAAATCGACGGCATCCTTGTATGGCAGACCAATTATTGGACAAGCTCCGCCGCCTATCCGAAACCTGAAGAGCCGCAGAATCCTTACGAGGACCCTATGAGCTGGGTTAGCGGTTATAGCACTCCGGAGAGCAAAAAAGAACCGTGGGGCAACGGCGATGGGCGATTTATTTATCCGCCCGAAGCGGCAGCCGATGCGAAGCCGCCGGCGCCCGTTCTCGAAGGACCTGTCGAGAGCATCCGCTGGGAAATGCTACGCGATGGCATCGAAGACTATGAGTATTTGGTTATTCTGGATAGACTTTTGAAAGCAAGGAAAGATAAAATTACTGCTCAGCAATATGATGAATATGCAAATTTGCTTATTGTGCCGGAAGATATTACCAGGGATATGACGACCTTCACCAAAGACCCGGCTACTATTGAGGCCCGCCGAGACCAGATAGCGCGTGCTATAGCCAGGCTGAATAAGTTATAAATCTATTGTTTTATTGCTGCTCTACTATAATGGCATTGGTAACAATCTCTCTGAAACGGTGAAAGTTTCAAAGAATCTACTTGTAGAGGAAATATACGTTCGCTAAACTACTAACATAATTTTATAGTAATACTGTCGAACGGATAATTTATTAAACTGATTGAAAGGGGAAAAATATGGAATCCAGTGTTTTTGTCCAGCATGGGCCAACGGAATCGCAGGCTGTGGTTTGGTTTGCCTTGGCCATGCTCATTGCGTTTGTCGTCCTCATTATCATTGCAATCAAGCTGCTGATTATCTGCAAGATTTTTTCAAAGGCGGGTTATAGCTGGGCGCTGGGCTTATTGATGCTCATACCAATATTGAATATCATTATGGGCCTTCTTCATTGCTTTTGCCGACTGGCCTGTTCAGAGGGAGCTACGCCGTCTCAAACAGCAGCAGCAACAACAAACATAGCATGCTTATTGATACCCATAGTGTTAAAGATACAGATTGCGATTTGAATTCATAGTTTAGCCGTCGCCGGCCTGTCCCGAGCGAAGCCGAAGGGAACGGCGACGCCATACGCAATATGCGATACGCAATATAAAGTGCAGCATAAAATAATACTTTTTGTTTGCGTTGTAATTTTAGCCGGAGCACTGATTTTTCGTGTCAGTGATTCCGAGCTTTATCTATTTGGATACAAATGGCCTATTAAATGTATGCTGTATGAAACATTCAAAGTAAAATGCGCTCTGTGCGGCCTGACACGCTCTTTTTGTGCGCTGGCCCACGGGGACTTTTTTGCAGGTGTCAGGTTCCATCCACTTGGCCCGGCTCTTTTTGCTTTTGTTTGTATTCAGGTTCCATATAGAATATATCGCCTCCTTGTTAAGACTGATGGAGCTAAAACAAAACTAATTCGCCTGTCTGGCGGATTAAATTCAGGTTTGGCTGTGATAGTTGTAGTAGCGATTTTTATTAACTGGTTTATCTATCTTGGAGGGCTTATTTTATGACCCCGCTGGAAGCAAAAGTAAGTGTAATTGACCCCATCTCCCCTGCCATTGAAAGGGTCAAGACCATTCTGTTTAGGCCGTTCGATTTAGGAAAATGGTTCGTCATCGGCTTCTGCGCCTGGCTGGCATATTTAGGACAAGGTGGCGGCGGAGGCGGACCCAACTTTCAATATAATAGAGGAGAACCCGGTCAGGCCATCGAGCAGGCAAGACACTTTATAGCAGAAAACCTTTTCTGGATTGTCCCGGTAGCTATCTTTGTTGTGGCGCTGATAATAGTCCTGTGGCTTGTAATAGCCTGGCTGAGCAGCCGGGGCAGATTTATGTTCCTTCACTGTGTCGCCAATAATAAAGCAGAAGTTACGATACCTTGGACAAAATTCAAACAGCACGCCAACAGTCTGTTTCTGTTCAGAATCGTATTGGGTTTAATAGGTTTTGGCGTGGTGGCACTACCTTTAGTTGTTGCCATTGGACTTATTGTTCTGATGGTTCATAGAGGCGGGCCGCATATAATGCCCATCATAGGAATTGTGATGGTTTTTCTGATTATCGTTATCCTTTCGCTCGCGTTCTTTCTGATACAAAAATTCACCACGGACTTTGTTGTCCCGATAATGTTTCTTAGAAAGGAAAGATGTGTCGCCGCCTGGCGTGAATTTCTGACAACCTTATCGGCTAACAAAGGCCGCTTTGCGCTTTACATACTTTTTCAAATCGTCATAGGATTGTGTGTTACTATGATTGTTTTTGCATTGGTGTGCGTTACCTGCTGTTGCGCTGGCTGCATCCTGGCGATACCTTATGTCGGGACTGTTCTGCTGCTGCCGATTCTTATATTCGAGCGCTCTTATTCACTATATTACCTGCGCCAGTTTGGGCCACAGTTTGATGTTTTTAGCCCTGAAACCTAAATACCCGAACCAAGGCAAGGCGAATATATAAAATTTTTACTTTTAACTTTTTCCTTTTGACTCCCTGGTTCTGTCTTCCTGTCTTTCGCCGTGATAGGTTGTCAGGACGTATTCAAACTTTTTAGCCGACCTCGGCTCTAAAGCAAGGGTGAATTTAACGGTATCGACATCCACCTTTTCAAACTGGCCAAAATCGCCGCTCTTTGTCAGTGTCCAGTATGGCGTATTAAAGTTACGCTGAATCTCAAGTTTTGCAGGGATTTCGCGGGTGTTTTTAACCTCAATTCTAAACGTCCGAATCTCGTCCCAGCCGGAGATATTGCGATTTCTGTCGAAACGATAATTATCTGTCTTAAAATTCATCAGCTTTGACTCGACAACGACGTCGCCGACCGCACCTAAATTTAGCTCCACATCCTCATTGACAGGGATATATTTGAAGGCGGATTGGCCCACATAAGATAGTTGGCCTTTATCATCGGCTGTTCTATAAACCTTCAATGTCCCACCAGGGATAGGCGTATCGCCGAGCTTATGGTCTTTGTCATTTTTGAAGTTAAGGAACCGAACAACGGCAGGACCGTATCTTTCTTCTTCGTATTTGTAGAGATTTACAACAGGCACTTCGCTTGTATCGAAACTCTGCAGCCGCTTCGACCAGCCGTTGGGAATTGTTTCGGTGCCTTCGATTGTATAAAGGAAATACTCGCTAAGACCTTCTTTCTTAATTTCCTTCGGCCTACCAGCCATCTCTAGACTAATAGCTCCATACGCCTTTTTTGCTTCTACTATGCCTGGGTGCCGCAGTTCGGATAAGCTCTCCATCAGAACTTCACCAGGCCTGCCATAAGGGTATTGTCGTCTCGCAAGCTCAGCAATCTGGTCAAGGATATGCACTTGGCCGACAATAAGGCGGGTTTGGGCATTTTCATAATCCTCACCGCTGTTGTTGGTAACTACCACATATCCCTGCAAACGCATCGTCTTTTCATTCTCCACCAGCGTCCCCATATAAAACGCCCGCCAGGATAGGCCGCTTGTCAGATAAGAAATCTCCACAGGCACTTTACCCGATACGCCGCTTTTGATGTTCCATAATCCCAGATTTTGCACCCTCGGCGGATAGGTCAGGTCGGAAATATCTATCTTATCTGCGTTGGCATTAGCTAACATTTCCAGACTCGTGGGGTCTATGAGAGTATTTGCCCAGGAGAATTGGAGCTTGTTTTTGCCTTCTTTTAGCGTCAGCGCCCTACTCTCGCGCACTAACGTCATATCTGCTGAATTATAAATCGTAAGCTGGACGGTATCACGCGTCGGCAGCGTTACCAAATCAACTTTAGCCTGCATAACAGAGCTTAATGCAACGATTATAAGGAATATCAGCATTAACTTTTTCATTTTGCTGCTCCTTTATTTATGTCATTCCCGCGAAAGCGGGAATCCAAATGGGTTTCTGGTATCTGTTTTTCTGCAATCTGTTCTACGGCCTTATATTACGGCGATGGTAGCGCATTGTCAGTTCCTTGGTAGCGGGGCCGGCCTGAGTGCGAGCAGGCAGCTTAATCTCAAACTCAAGGGTGCTGGCGTCCTTTTTGACAAATTGCATATTGCACTCTTCCATGTCCCACTGGCCGGGGATGTGCTGAACCATTGTCAGGACCGCGGGGCTATCCTTGAAATTCTCAATCTTGGCTGTGATTATCTCATCGGTATTGAAAAGAACGACCTTGTCGTCGTTGTTCTTTATCAAGTTGATTTGCTCATCCTTCATTTTGCGCTGCGTGACAACGATGTCACGGCTATCGCCGATATAAAGCTCCATCTTCTCGCCGACCGGCACCAGGCCTGTTACATCTTCGCCCAGAAAAATGGTGCTGTTGTGACCATCATCCTGGAATAGTCTGGCCTTGCCGCCCCAGAGAGCAAATTTGCCAAGCTTGCTGTTGGGGTCATTGACAATCCGATAGCTCACCGGAATACCCACATTCTTGTTTTCCAGCTTCTCCGGGTCCCAGGGCTGCACAGCAGCATCGAACTTCCAGACCTTTATAATAGGCACTTTCTGGGGCCGCAAAAACAGCATTTGCTTGGTCTCCTCGTGGTCGATGCCCTGCTCAAAAGATTCGCCATAATCCAGAAGCACCCTTGCATTGTCAAAATCCTCGCCTGAGAAGTTCCGCAGCACCAGATAGCTTGCCAGCTCGACCGCTGTTTCTGGCTTGTCGGCGATTGCCTTGTAGGTAATCAGGCGGTCGATATTGCTCAGCAGGTAACTGATTCTCACCGTCTCGGCATAGTCGCCCTCGCTGCCGATGTCCCAGACAAGGGCTGCCTCATTGGGCGGATAGCTGACACTTAAAAGCGTTACCTTGTCCGGGTGGTCGAGGGCGCGCAGCCGAATAGAGTCGGCATCGATACTCACGCCCTTCCAGGAAAAGTCCACCTTATTTGGTGGTTCCCCTGGTGGTGTCTTTTGCAAGGTCAGCACGCGCTCTTCTTCAATCAGCGTCCACTGCGGGTTATCCAGCCGAATCACTGTCGCCGCCCGCTCAGGCAGCGCCACCAGTTTAATCCTGGCCTGGCAAATTACGCTGCAAACAAGCAGCACCATAATCACCATTACTTTTGTTTTCTTAGCGTTCATAGTTCAATCTCCTTAAAATGTAATCTTACTGTTATTTTAATTTACAGTTTTACTCAACGTGCAAAATTTCAATCTCATACGTCTTGCCTGGCTCGATGACAATTTTTTGCTTATATGGCTTATAATTTGTCGACGAAGGGTTAGGCCGGGTAGTAATGATATATTCGCCGGGGGGTATGCCTGAGATATTGAATGTGCCGTCTTTGCTGAGGTATCCTGAGTAGCCCCACTTACCAATCTTTTCCTCCCCGGGCGTTTCAATCTCAAGGACAATCTGTCCTGACGGTATTTTGCCTTTTTCTGTAACAACTTTTCCACGGACTGTACCGGTGCCTTCCATAATAAGTTTGAGTTTGTCCGAAGGTATTGGATACATTTCAAAAATAGACCACTTATGGTGCAAGCCTGCGGCATTGCAGCGGATACTGGCAAAACCTTCAGGTAAGTCCTCTATCGAGAATCTACCGAGCTTATCGGTGACCACCGGACTTTCAGTCCAGAACGGATATTCATTACCATCGGTGCCAACAAAATCGCTGGCCGAGACCGCGACTCCTCCAAGAGGCTTGCTGACAGTATCAACCACAGTTCCTTTTATACTACCTGCTTTTGAAAGGCCTACCTCAAATTCGTAAATTTCCGGAATTCTATTGTCGTATCTTTCTAATTCGACAGGGGCGTATCCTTCGGCGGTTATATGAATTTTGTAAATACCAACCGGAATCATTTCAATTTGACAAGAACCATCGGCGCCGGTCGTATTTTGAGTCAGCTTTTTCCACTCATAATCGACGGGGCGTGATGTAGCTCTTTGGTCTTTATTTGCTTCTGTGGCCTCAACGCGATTAAGTAATACAAGTGTGGCTGCGGGAATCGGTTTTTTTGTCCGGCGGTCGAAGACCTTACCCCGTATCAAGCCCGTATCCGCACACTTTACATCCACAGAACCGGGCCTTTTATCAATGACCGTTAGCTTTTGGGGAATCTTCACCTCTTTCCAAACGATTGGACAATCTCCGCCGATATAGACATCAACTCTTGGTGCCGGCACCGGTTTCTTGGCTCTTGGAACCGGCTTTTGTATATCAGAATCCGGCAAACGATAAATAGCTCGAGAAGTATTATTCAGATGCCCCCAGTCTTGAGGGTTCCATATCGTAAAGGTCCAATCAATACGCTTTTGTTCCTCACGATTGAGCCAATCAATCTTTGGGCCATTGTGGACGACCAATTCCAATCTACTTGCCGGGATGACTGCGAAAGCTGTGAGTGCTTCGTTGAATTGAGATGTCTTTTCGCAGTTATACTGGAACTCGTACATACTTCCAGTTCCAAATGGAGGCCCTGCCCACCAGCTAACACGTGTCGGCAGATTTGCTAGTTCCACCGAGCCGGCAGGCCAGCCGTGGTTCTGTATCGGCTCATTGCCGCCTACCTCAATGAGACACAAAGCGGGTTGTGCAAAGGTAAGCAAACCACAAAGCCCTACAAAGATAATTGTTTTCACTTTTTTGCTTTTCATTGCTTAATCTTCTAAAAAAGTTTGAATTATATTTGCTTTCTTTTTACTTATCCTGCTTTGCTGGGTTTACAACTCGGCCAATAAAAAGTATGCTTCCTGAACGATTGTCTTTAATCATAAACACAAACGGATGGTCCGCACGAAAAACCGGTATTTCTGCGAACCCTCTTCCCAGCACCACGGCTGTCGCGGCTGCCGCTTCGGTCCCTTCTTCATTCACCTCAACAAATGCCTTGTGCAGAACCTCCGTTATAAAAAGGTCCTTCTTACCGTTTAATCCTGAAAAGTCCGCTCCTGAAAATGCAGATGGCATACCCATATCCGCAAGCGTTCTCACCAAACTAAATCCTGATGTCATCTTAAACTTTGGCAGGTAAACCATCACTTCCTGCTTTCGGAACTTACTCAGCCAAGTATTCAGATTATTAAGCGTGAGTGATTTTTCTAAATCTGCCAAGCCTCCAGTTTCTTTCGGCAGAAGCACTATCATACTCAGATGTTCGCCCTTATACGGCAATTCGATAATCTGCAAGCGGTCATCGGCCCAATACTTGAACTTTTCTTTAAGATACATAAGCGGCATTTCTACCTTTTCTTCTGCCGTAACCATAAAGGGGGCATTCTTCGTATTCTTTTTATCGAATTGATTAACCCAGTCACCCTTGAAGTATATAGCATTGGTCAAAACCAGCACTGTATCACGATCAAGATTATTTTTGCCTATAAGCTCTCTTATCTTATCCTGAGTTCGTTTTTCCACCCAAGCATTGATAATCTGGCGAGTCTTTTCCCTCTCTACGGGATTTACAAAATCAACCTCGTTAAGTCCCGCACTATAGTATTTGTCGGTCAAATCCAAAAACTCCTTCAGAAACCCTTCGCCCTTTTGCCCCCAAAGAGCATTGGCAATGCTGAGCCGGTATTCACCTTTTTTATATCCATCATTGAGCAGCTTTTCCAGTGCCCCGAAAGCCGGGTGCAACTGCTCCTGGGGCAGATTAAAATGTAGAACCTGCGCCATCTGTTTTTCGGTCTCAGCACGCGCCCCCGCCCAGGTCATCGCCAGCGCCGCCGATATACTGTACGGCGAGAAAAATAAATTGCCTCCCGCCTCTTTAACTTTGGGACTATCCTTAAGTTTTGCATAAAGGTCAAATGCAAATTCACTGTTGCCAGCAACCACGGTCTTGAGATTACCCGACTCATTCGGTTCTCTGCCGTTGGCTTGCGATGGTAATAAGCCGCCTACCAATCCCAGCAAAACCACACCAACTACAAGATACAATCTCATATCTCACCTCTGTTATTCATTCGCCTTCCCTTCCCTCTGGCCGTGATACGTTCTTACCGTATATCCGAATGTCCGTTTGCTACGCGGCTCTAAGTTTAGCTTGAACCTCGCGTGCGTAACATCATACTTCTCGAATGAAATATCTTTCTCGGCAAATTTCATCTGCCAGTAAACGGTTCCGAAGCCGCGGGTAATTTCAACTTCTATCGGTAACATACGGGTATTTGTAACTTCTATCTGCCAGGTTTGCACCTCGTCCCAGCCGGATACATTGCCTTTTGAGTCAAACAGGTATTTCTCTGTCTTAAAGTCCATCAGCTTCGGCTCAACGGTAACTAATCTGGCTGGCCCAAGATTCAATTCAATCTCTTCATTTACGGGGATATACTTGATGTTTGTGCCGCCTACGTATGATAGATACCCCAAATCATCGGCCTGGCTGTATATCTTGACATCGCCATTTGGAATCGGCGTCTGGCCAAGATTGTGTTTTTCATCATTTGTAAACGCAACGAACCTTATCGTCTCCGTTCCCCATCGCTCCTCATCGTATTTATACAAGCTCTTTACCGCGATATCATCGGTCTCGAAAGATAATAGTCTCTTACCCCACTTATCCGGTATGGTTTCTGTGCCTTCAATCGTATAAAGGAAGTATTCGCTGAGACCTTCCTTTTTTATCTCTTTACGCTCAAGCGGCTCATACGCATCAAGAGCAACACCTGTTGCCAACATCTTCCCTAATAAAGCGCCGTCTCGTTTATCTGCACTCTCATCCTCATACCAATATCCCCCACCGTAGCCGCCATAGCGTTCAAGCAGCACTGGCCTACCATACGGATACTGTCTTTTCGCCAGCTCTGCAATCTCGTCTAAAAGGTGCGCCTGACCGACAATGACTCGCGTCTGGGCATTCTCGTAATCTTCGCCGCTATTATTATCAACACGCACATAGCCCTCCAGACGCATCATCTTTTCATCTTTTGCGAGCGTCCCCATATAGAATGCCCGCCAGGCCAGGCCGCTTGTAAAATATGTTATCTCAAACGCCACTTGACCATCGACCTGCGAGTAGATAAGCCACTGACCAACCTGCTGGACCCTTGCAGGAAACACCAACTGCTCGATAGCAATTTTATCCTTTTGCTCCAACGGCTCTAACGTAAGCGAAGTCGGGTCAATAAGTGTATTTGCCCAGGCAAGCTGCAGCCAGTTCCAGCCATTTTTCAATGTCAAATTCCGGCTCTCCCGCACGAGCGTTAGGTCGGCGGAATTATAGATAGTTAGCTGCACCTTATCGCGTGAAGGTAATGTTACCAGGTCTATCTTCGCCTGGGCATTAAGGCTTATTGTCAGGATTATAAATATTAACGCACGTTTCATTCAAAAGTCTCTTTTATCCAATAAGGTTAATTTTTCGACTTTGATGCCCTTGTTACGTCTTCCTGCCTTACGCCGTGATAGGTCGTCAGGACGTATTCAAACTTTTTAGCCGACCTCGGCTCTAAAGTAAGGGTGAATTTAACCGTATCTACGTCCACTTTCTCAAACTGGCCAAAGTCGCCGTTTTTTTCCAGCGTCCAGTATGGCGTATTAAAGTTACGCTGAATCTCAATTTTCGCAGAGATTTCGCGGGTGTTTTTAACTTCAATCTTGAACGTCCGGATTTCATCCCAGCCGGAGACATTGCGATTCCTGTCAAAACGGTAGTTATCCGTCTTAAAATCCATCAGCTTGGATTCGACAACGACATCACCCACAGGGCCAAGATTTAGCTCAACATCCTCATCGACAGGGATATACTTGAAGGCAGATTGTCCTACATAAGATAGTTGCCCTTTGTCATCGGCTGTTCGATAAACCTTCAATGTCCCGCCGGGTATGGGTGTATCGCCGAGCTTATGGTCTTTGTCGTTTTTGAAATTAAGGAATCTAAAGGCAGCAGGGCCGTATCTTTCCTCTTCGTATTTGTAGAGATTCACAACCGGCACCTGGTCAACATCAAAACTTTGCAGCCGCTTCGACCAGCCGTTCGGAATTGTTTCAGTGCCTTCGATTGTATAAAGGAAATACTCACTTAAGCCTTCTTTCTCAACTGCCTTGGGCTTCATTGATGGGCGGGCGGCTGGCTCCGCACCGGCGACTATGCTACGTAATGAATCTGCTCTGCGAGTTCTAAATTCTCGGTCCGCCGGCACGGCTTCCCCTGGCCTACCGTAAGGATATTGCCTGCGAGCAAGCTCAGCAATCTGGTCGAGTATGTGAACCTGGCCGACAATAAGGCGGGTCTGGGCATTTTCATAATCCTCACCGCTATTGTTTGTAACAACCACGTATCCCTGCAAACGCATCGTCTTTTCATCGCTGGTGAGAGTCCCCATATAAAATGCCCGCCAGGATAATCCGCTTGTCAGATACGAAATCTCCACAGGCACTTTACCAGATACACGGCTTTTGATATTCCATAATCCCAGATTCTGCACCCTCGGCGGATAGGTTAAATCTGAAATGTCAATCTTATCTGCGTTGGCCTTAGCAAGCATCTCCAGACTTGTTGGGTCGATAAGGGTATTTGCCCAGGAGAATTGCAGCTTATTTTCGCCCTCTTTTAGAGTCAGTGCTCTGCTCTCACGCACCAGTGTCATATCTGCAGAGTTATAAATCGTCAGTTGCACCGTATCGCGTGTCGGAAGCGTAACTAAATCGACCTTCGCCTGTGAAACGGAGCTTATTGCAATGATTACAATTAAACTTAACATTTTGAGTTTCATTTTGTAATGCCCTTTCTGGTTATTTCTGTAAGTGCCTGTTCACGCTCGCCGTGATATGTCCTAACGGTGTATTCATACGTGCGTTTACTTCGCGGCTCTAAGTTTAGCTTAAACCTCGCGTGCGTAACATCATACTTTTCGAAAGAAATATCCTTCTGGTCAAACTTCATCTGCCAGTAAGCAGTCCCAAAGCCGCGGGTAATTTCAATCTCTATTGGCAGGATTCTTGTATTTGTTACCTCTATCTGCCATGTCTGCACCTCGTCCCAGCCGGATATATTGCCTTTTGAGTCAAACAAGTAATTTTCTGTCTTGAAATCCATCAGCCTCGGCTCAACAGTAACCAATCTGGCGGGACCGAGATTCAATTCAATTTCTTCATTTACGGGGATATATTTGATGCCTGTGCCGCCTACGTATGATAGATACCCCAAATCATCGGCCTGGCTGTATATCTTGACATCGCCATTTGGAATCGGCGTCTGGCCAAGATTATGTTTTTCATCGTTTGTAAAGGCGACGAACCTTATTGTTTCTGTCCCCCATCGCTCTTCATCATATTTATATAAGCTTTTTACCAGAATATCATTTACCTCAAATGAGAGCAGCCGTTTGCCCCATTTATCCGGTATGGTTTCGGTGCCTTCGATTGTATAAAGGAAATACTCGCTCAATCCCTCCTTCTTGATCTCCTTGGGCTCGGCCAGCATAACCCAACGAGCACCATTGAACGTCCCATCCACGAAGAGTACATTACGCCCGTCTTGAGAAACCGCAGCCAGGGCGTATGAAATATCCTCCCCTGCGGACCTTCCGCCAGGGGGCACGGGGCTGCCGTAGGCATATTGCCTCTTAGCCAGGTCCGCGATCTGGTCGAGCAAATGCACCTTGCCGACGATGACTCGCGTTTGAGCATTCTCGTAATCGTCGCCGCTATTATTATCAACCCGCACGTAGCCCTCTAATCGCATCGTCTTTTCGTCTTTTGCAAGCGTCCCCATATAGAATGCCCGCCAGGCCAGGCCGCTCGTAAAATACGTTATCTCAAACGGCACCTGGCCGCTAATCTCCGAGCGAATAAGCCATCGGCCAAGCTCTCGCAATCTTGCCGGGAATACTAACTGTTCGATTCTGACCTTATCTTTCTGTTCCAGAGGCTCCAGAACAAGCGAGGTTGGGTCAATCAAGGTATTCGCCCACATAAACTGTAGCCAATTCCAGCCTTTCTTTAATGTCAGATTACGCCGCTCCCGCACCAGCGTCAGGTCAGCGGAATTATAAATTGTAAGCTGGACGTTCTCGCGCCTCGGCAGTGTTACCAATTCTATGGCACTTGCCGGTGCAAAAGGCGGCTGCTCAGGAATTTCGCCTTCTGTAATGGCACGACCTCCAGCCCTCTTCAAACCTCCCCCTACTCCTGCCTTCTCTTCCGGGAATGCAAATGCAAACGCTTTCGTTTCGGCTGCGCTTTTATCTAAAGCCTCCGCTGCTGGAACTTTTGCTTTCTCTTCGAGTTTTATGTCCCCCGTTACTCCTCTGCTTTCTTGCCCGCTGTCCCGTCTTGCGCCGTTCGGCGCAAGCAAAGAGTGTGTCTCTTTCGCAAATTCAGGTTTCTTTGCTGTTCTCTCTGATAGATTATCGACTAACAGCAATAGCACTCCCATCACAAACACCGCGGCAACAGCACTAATCCAGGCATATTTTCTAAAGAAAAGGGTTCTTGCTTGCGTCGGCCAGCCGGCCTGCTCTGCCACTTTTGCAAGCCATTCGTTAGAAACCGTTATCTTTTCGCGGAGTAAATCCAGCGATGTGAGCTTGCGATTTAGCTGCTGTAGATGCTCGCGACACAGGCTGCATTCTTCCAGATGTTCAGCAGCTTTTTTGGCCCGGGAATCGGAGACAAGCTTGAACTGATATTCTATAAGCTCTTTTTCTGTAAGATGACGATTCATTTAATGTCTCCCGATAAGTCAGGCAGTCTTCGCGATAGTGTTCTAAGCGCCCTCGACATTTGAGCTTTGACCGTTCCGATAGAGCAGCCCAAAACTTCTGCCACTTCGCGATAGCTAAGCTCCTGATAGTATGCCAGAACGAGCGTTGCTCGCTGCCTGGCTGGCAGCGATTCGATGGCCTGTCGCACCTGTTCTTTTTGCTCGGTTAATACCACCTCTTGTGAAGGCTCACGGGAATTATCTGCCACAGCGAGCGTTTCCAACTGTTCACAGGCTTCATCAGAACAATCAGCTTGCTGGTTTAGTGATACAAGCCTTATATGCTTGCGTTTTCGCAAACTGTCGATGGCTACGCGTGTTGCAATTGTAAATAGCCAGTTCTTCAATTGAGTCCCGCGAAACGTATGTGCCTTTTCGTGGACACGTTTGAAGGTTTCCTGGACAAGGTCTTCAGCTTGGTCTCGATTGCCGCTCATTCGTATCAAATATCCAAACAGTCCCTCCCCATATCGGCACACAAGCTCTGTGAACGCCGTCTTGCTGCCCTGACAATGGGCGTCGATTAAGTTTCTGTCAGTATTGTCCATAGGTGTAATTTGCCTCGTCTTTGGTCAAGACGTTTATAGTAGCCCGCTGGTTGACAGAAAGGTTAGTAAATTTACTGTAAAATCCGCACACCGAAATCCTGTTGCCCGTTTCTTGCTCAAAATTTGGTATTTTCTATTCGGAACCGGCAGTCCAATCGGCCGCGGGCTTACAGACCTGTGTTGCTTGCAGCCTTTTCCTTTGGCAAAGGTTTGTTCATCGCCCAGAATACAGCATTGATAAGCAGCTTGTGGAATTGCGGGTTTGCAAAATCGTCTGGATGGCCAAGTGATGTATAAAACACACGGCCATTTTTATACACATTCGTCCACGCAACCGGCTCGGGACTCTGGTTCGGAATTGCCCCCATCAGTAACGCTTTCGTAGTTTTGCTTAACGGGCTTGCTTTATATAGTGAACCATTACTTATAAACGGTAATTCCACTCCTGCAAGTATTGGATGCCCCTCGGCTCCTGCGGCAATAGTGACAGTGGTTATCGGCCCGCTTCCGTAATGGCCGTTGTAGTTGCCGCCCAGCACCTCAGGGTCAAACTTGACCCACTCAATATGTCCCTGCGGACATTTACCACGTGTATCGAAAGCGTGGCTGGCAGTTCGCAATGCAACCAGAGGCTTACCATTCTCTAAATAATTGTGGAAATAATTCATCTGTTCTGTCTGAAACGCCCGCCGACGCGCATAAAGCACCGCCAGGTCTGCGTTCGTCAGCTCTTCCATACCGTAAATAAAGTTCGACTCTTTAGTGTTTCCGTCCGTGCTGCTCTGCAGGATATTACAGTATAAGCCATACTTGAGCTGTAGCTCGTGCATAAATTCGGGCAGAGTTTCAGCCGCCTTGTATTCGTCCTCGCCGGAAATGAAAACTACCCGCGGACGTTTATCATCCTTAAATGAGAATGCACTCTTTCCTGTAAATACCGTTGATGTAATTGTTGGACATACAAACCGCTCGATGTGCTCAACCACCAGGTCAGTGCCTGTGAAATGATTGACAAATGGCCGCATCTTCGAGTTATACATCGTATCGGTCATATCGCGCATCAGCACAACGTTTTTGCCGAACTTTGCTATGTTGCGAAGACCAAAAGGCCGACCTAACACACACATATTTGTGTGAACGCCCATAATGATAACGTTCTTGATACCCCGCTGCTCCAATAGATTCCAGGCCTCCACGCCCGAATCACTAATCGCATCCTCATCGCGTATGTTTATAGCCTCGATTTGCTTCCGCCACGGGTTGCCCTGCTTGCACTTTGGCTCGCAATCGCAGCCGCCGTCAGAATGGTCTATCGGGTATCCAGCAAGCTGCTCTTTATCGTTAATCCAGTTGCACCATTTACCTATATCTGCCGGCACGTTCGCTGCCTGTGGTGCCTCGACAGCTTTTTTGCGGGCCGGGTGATTTTTGTAGTATTCCATCGTTTCACTCGGCGAGTGGATAATAAACACACCTTTTTCATACGCCTTAGAGATGACATCATTCATTCGAGGCGCCAGCTCTGCAACTCGGCTGCTTGCTCCCTTACACCAGTGCTGGTCCCACATATCGCATACGATAATTGCAGTTTGTGTTGGCTCCCACTGTAGTTGCTTATAAACCACTATAAATTTGCCGCTGCCTTGAGATGTCTCCACCCGGCTGCGAGCTGCTAAAACTAACTTATCTTCCGCGTTAGCTGCCTCGCCTCCCAACGCTAATGTTACAAAGCTGCCGAATAAAAGGCACACAGCCGGCAAGCTTCGAATGCTTAAAACTTTAAGTTTTCCGAACATCATAATGATTGACTCCCAAAATACATCACCCGCAGTTATAGCAGGGCCAGCCAGCCGCCATCGACATAAATTATTTGTCCGGTAATAAAGTCACCGGCTTTTGTAGCGAGTAAAATCGCCGTTCCAACAAGGTCATCCGGATGTCCCCATCTGCCGAGCGGCGTTTTAGAAAGGACCCACCTGTTGAATTCTTTATCTGCCTGCAACGGTGCGGTAAGCTCTGTGGCGATATAGCCCGGGCCGATGACATTGACGTTGATATTGTATTTTGCCCACTCGACGGCCAGTGTTTTTGTGAGCAAAATAAGCCCGCCTTTGGCGCTGGCGTATGCGGCGGTTGTAGGCCTTGCAGCGTGGCACATCAGCGAGCCGATATTGATAATCTTTCCGCCCCCTCCGACTTCCTTTCGATACTGGCAAAACGCCTGACAAATCACAAGCACAGAAGTCAAATTCAATTCGATGACCCGGTTCCATTCTTCCAGAGTAATATCTTCCGCTCGCTTTCGCAGTGTCGTTCCGGCACAATTAACCAGAATATCCATGCCTTGAGTTTGGGCGACAATGTTTCCGAAATGACCTGGTATCGCCTTTACATCCGCCAGGTCAAACGCAAATGACCACACCTTCTTGCCGGTCTGGCTTTGAATCTGGTGCTTGGCGGCCTCAAGCTGCTTTTCAGTGCGTGCCGCGATGACAACATTCGCTCCCTGCTGGGCAAGGCCTCTGGCTATGGCAAAACCGATGCCCTTGCTGCCCCCTGTAATCAATGCCGTTTTTCCTGATAGGTTGAAAAGGATGCTATCCATAAATGAATAGTAAACCAGAAAGCTAATCGCCTCGCAAGTGGACAGCAAATAGCTTATTACCGGCTGAGGTATCGTTCTTTTATTTACCTTTTATGTTACGCGCCTGCTTAAAAATTAGGTAGAGCATGCTGATGAAAGCCACAAAAAAGCCTGCCAGCAAAAATATTGGGCTTGTTTTGAGGGCTTCATCGAGCTTATATCCTATATAGCAGAAAATGGCTATTGTGCCGCCAAACTCAATCCCAAAGCCGAGCCATCTGGCGTAGTTCTGTTTGTTATTGCTTTGTGGG
>Ga0315293_10000656_pt1 | contig 32596 bp, 41 predicted proteins | sample YL17G13_20_MG_FD_203071 | JGI IMG/M metagenome (GOLD analysis project Ga0315293, IMG submission 203071) | Sediment microbial communities from Yellowstone Lake, YNP, Wyoming, USA - YL17G13_20 | ecosystem: Environmental > Aquatic > Freshwater > Lake > Sediment | place: USA: Wyoming | collected... | reverse complement strand
TAGCGGAGTTCCAATGGTATATTCTAATGAAAATTTGCAAAATCTATTACAGCGTAAGGTTATTCCAGAAAGAGCAACAGAAATTGCACATTATTTAATGCCTAAGTAATAATTATAAAGATTAATTTTATAAATCTCCTTCTCAGAACTAAAATTGTCGAAATTTTATTTGCTCGTTAATTTTTTAATATAGAACAAAAGTTTTGCAGTTTGATTTTTAATGGTCTCTAAATCGCAGGTTATTTTCACTTCACCGTCAGCGAAGCTTTCTTTTTCAGGGGGAAGAGGCTGCCTTTTTCGGCTGGATAGCTGCCTTCTCCAGTTCTCCAGAGAACTCATGAAGGCTCCGCGAGCCGCCCAGCTGCCTTGAATGGTTAATCGTCTGCCCTCCGCCCATGGAGGGAGCCCTCGGTCCGAGGGTCAAATAAGGATGGCGTGGCTCAGTGATGACACGAGTTCAAGTCCTCTGCCGAGTATCACCGCTAATCCCCCTCCGACTCTCCTCACCCCGGCGACCGCCCTGAACAGGTTCTCCTTCATCCAGCCGACGGTCTTGTCCAAGAGCTTTCCATCGAAGAGCTTGACCAGGGACACCAGCGTGTGGGAGAGGAAGCTCATCACCGTGTGCGCCACCAGGGCTTTGAACCTCCTCGTGTGGAAGTCCGCCAGCCCCATCTCCTGCTTGCTGTCCCTGAAGAAGGGGTTGTCTATCTGGAACCGGTCCCCGTAGACCTTAATGACCTCCTTTTCCTTCATCTGGAGGTCGCCGGTCACCAGTAGGCGCTTCTTATCGTTGATCTCGGTCACCACCACCTTCACCGGTCCGTAACCCGGCAGCTGGGCCACCGCCTCCTTGATCCCGGACCGGATTATCTCCTCCGCGTGCGCCTCCGCCCCGTTGAAGATGAAAAGCCTGTTCCTCTTGGACCTCGTCACCCAGGAGAGGCCCAGGCCCCTCAGGGCTGTGACCAGCTTCAGGGCGAAGTACCAGGCGTCGAAGACCACGCGTCTGGCCTCGACCCCCAGCCCGCTGATCCTCTTCGCCAGCTGGATTGCGAGGCTTATCCTGTCGTTCTCCTTCAGCTTGTAGGCGAAGTTGAGTGGGTAGCTCTTCTCCCCGTCCGTGTAGTAGAGGACGACCAGGTCGTATCCGAGGACCGCTTTCCCGGCGACGGGGTCCCAGACGTAGGCTACATCCTCCATCCTCTCGCCGGTTTTCCTTATCACGACGTCGTCCAGCACTATCAGGCCGTCCTCCAGGGCCCTGGTCCTTCCGCGCTTCTGGAGCTCCTGGATCCTGAGGTCGTTGAGGGCTTCCCAGTCGTGGGGGCCGTTGAGGAACCTGTTGAGGGTGGACTGGTCGTGGGCGGGGATCAGCGCCTGGAGGAGCTGGTCGCCTCTGGTTCTCGTGTTGGCCCTCTTGATGGATCCGGCGTCCATCATGGGCTTCAGGACGTAGTTGAACGCTAGGCAGCCTGCCGGGACCCCGGACCTCTTCCGGATCCCCGCCGACGAGATGAGGCGGTCGCAGTCCAGGTAGTCCCACATGCGCTTCAGGATGATGACGCCGCCATACCTGGTGTCGTTTTTCCTGTTCGGGTCGTAGATGGCCTCCAATCTGGGGAATGTTTCTTTCATAGGTTAATCTAGCTATAACTGAAGGTTAAACTCTACGAACTGCAAAACTTATGTTCATACTGAGAAAAATAGATACAAGTATGAGTTCAAGGGTAGACCGTTGTATCAGAAATGGAAAAACGGTGAATATATTCAAATACGATCTACCCCAAAACCCACTAAAATCTGGGATTCTAAGCCCTGGTTCTCCATCACCCCCAAAGGGCTTGAATACGTTAACAAACACCGCCAATTGGCGCAAGTTGTTAACGTAAAGGACGCCTGGGTAAACGGTGTTAGAGTCGAGACCCCCGAGGTACCACATCATGAATAAGGCCTCAAGGGATGCACCTGAGGTAATGGTACCATTTACGCAGGAGAGGCGTCATCGTTTAAGCGATGTAGAGGTTCCGGCTGCCATAATGGGCTTCGAGCTGCTACTCCGAAGGCTCCTCGAGGAGAGGAGAGAATTAGAGCTGGCCACCACGGCCTTCAAGGCTTGGTATTGGCTTGTAAACCACAGGACTGGAAGGCCGCGCTACCCCGAGGAGCCGATCACGTGGGACACGATCGCCGAGTACCTGGAAATGGTACCATTTTCTGGGGAGGGCTAGCATGGCGTCGCGACGAGGACCAAAATCGGCTGGGATCCCTCCAGAGTACCAAGATTTTCTCGAGAGACGATCAAACCCGAACATGCTCAGATTCTTCCTTATCGGTGGTGGGTCCAGCGTTAAACAACTTCCGATATCGGTACGACACCGATTGCGCCAGCTTCATTTAATCGAAGACAGCGGTCATTATGGACTCCGCCTCACCGAGCAGGGCCTTCAGGCTCTCGCCGAGCTCGAGGCCGAGGGCCCCGGGACGGCCCAGGGTTTCGAGAATTATCGACAGTGTGCAAATACAGGTCTGTTAACTCTTCGGCACTTTTGAGTTTTACTGAGAGGTCTGTTAACCATCGGCGCTTTTTGACGGCACATAGAAGGGGTTCCATTAACTAAGTTTCACTGAAAGATCTGTTAATCAGAGGGACTTTTTAGTGTATGACAGCAGTCACAAGAACTATAAGAGTAGAAAACAGACTAACACTTAAGGTAGGAAAGCATGAGTAGCCATTACGATTATCGGTATAGTATAGCTATGAAAACAGATGATCTGCCGACTCTATATTGCTTACGGGCACTAAGTATGTATGCCCAACGGACTGGGAACAATAAAATCCCTTGGGGTAATACAAATGATAAGAATTGGGGAAAAAATCAACACCAAGTAACCTTTCACTTCTCAAAGGATGAATACCGTTCTTTATTCATCGCAGAAACATCACGGCTATTATCACAAGATGCTTGGGAAATCATTAGGAAAAAAGACGATGATCCAGCAGAACCACCTATGAGATAATCCAAACACGCTCTAATGGCTTCTTTGTTTTGAGGCTTTCTTGATTAATGATAGCCGCGCGACTACAATCTTCAATCCTTCTTAAAGCGGGTTCCACGTGGTACCCTGATTGAATCCGCACCTGAACGCGTACGTGGCGTCGTTTTAGAATCTCTATTATTGCGTGTGCGACTCCATGCGCGGGATGGAGGCATTCCAGGAGGATCAGCTACATGAGGATCCCGCGGGCTTCAGCCGCGGGACATTAAGCTATAGCCCTCAAGGACCTAGGGTAGCGCCCATGGAAACGCTGGGTGGGATCCCATTGAATCATCTGAGACCTAGGGTAGGGGGGAGACCTCTAGGTCTCTATAGATATAAGTTCTGCAGCCCAGAGTATATAGTAGACGTGTTAGAGATGTCGATGTTCCTCTGCCCCCTATGCGGCAAACAGGTCAGCCAAGCCCTCTACGACCCCAGTGACTACGAGAAAGACGTAATAGCCATCACTAAGCGTAGTCTGGGCCGAGGAAAAGGCTTCGAGGAGATAGAAAGATACAGCCTACTTGAGACTGATAGCCCAGTTCTTGACAAGCTCGCGGATCGTGTCGCATTACTAGCGGACCTTCTAGGTGTTAAGCCCGATCAGCCCAGGGTCCTCATCGACGTAGATGAGGTCGCCGGACTCTGCGTCGCGATAGAGGAGGTTCTCAAACACGACGATTGGGAACATTATCCAGTCGATTCTCCTTGGGAGGCGCTCAAGGAAAGGGTACTCTACCTTGTCTTCACGTTGATATAAGGACCAGGATGGAGGCCCTCAGGGGGGAGGGGGGGCCCACTATTACACTACTGTAATGGGCTCGGGGAGCCTCTGAGGCTTGTTTAAGGGACGTTCAAGGCAGTTAAGTTTAGTAATTGAGGGAATAGGACGCCTTCAAGGACACTTTAGTGCTATTTGGAGACCCAGGAAAAGGAAAATGAGGGCAATTTGTACCATCTGGGGACCCAAGAACATCCGTAGGCTTGGGGACAGGGAAAAGGTACTCTCTGGGATTGTTGGGATTGGCTGAGAATGTCTTTGAAACTGTATGGGATTGTATGAAACACTCCCTGAAAAACGATTTTCATAAGCCCTTTGAGCCTTAGGGAAGCCGTTTATAGTCCCTCTGGGTTTTTGGGAATGTTTTAAGCATTCTCGGATCCTAAAATGGTAGGTGCGAATATGGGTGACATTAAGGAGGCGGCCTTGAGATTCATAAGGGAGTACTACGCAAAACATGGAAAGCCTCCGTCCGTAGAACTCATGTGCAGGGAGGTCGAAGGCCTTTCACGGCGTAAGTTCTATAAAATCTTCAGGGGCGGCATGGCCGAGGCTTGCAAGCAAGCTGGAATACCTGTACCAGAGGAAAGAATCAAGGCAACCGCAAAGGCCCGGAAGGTGAAGGCTCAGATGGAGTTGGAGAAACTCGAAGAGGAGGTCGAGCCTGAATACGAGGGGCATCTGAAGTTGATCAAGAGAGGTACGCCTTGACCCACACGACTGACTGTTCCACCCAGAAGAAGGATAAGCACGCGCGTTAGTCTTAAGCGGTGATGCGCCCCCATTCTACAAGAGTGAATCTGTTTGACATATAAGACCACAGAAATTCGAATAACTTGGAGATAACACACCCAACAATCCCACCAATAATGATGCCAGCCCAGAATCCAGATTTGAACCGTCTTCTCTTTGTCGTTATTTCAAGAGATATATAGTCTATGTCCCACATCACCCCCTCGCCAATCTCAAGAGACAAATTCCAGTTTTGTTTCATCTTATCAGCATTATCTATTACATTCTCGATTGGATACGAGATTTCCCTTCCGAATCCATAATCAGTTCCAAATGGCATTTTATACTCAACCAAATGGAGTTGGTCTATATCCTTTTTGTTAAGAAATATTCGGGCGATAGCATCAAGGTTCTTAGGGTAAGGGGTATATCTTCCGTGGAGATGCAATCCAGCTTGAATACGGCTGGAGCGTATGATTAAAGTCGCTCTGTTCAGGTTTAGTCTTATGTCCTCTGAAATTGGAATGCTCCATTCAGCATTAGCCTTCTCTAACTGATTCTGCTTATTTAAACCGAGAACTACTGTAGACGGGCGAAAGATGTCAATAGGAACTTTTCCACGGTCATTTACCGTCACAAAACCTCCACTGGTCTTATCTGGAAGAAAATCAACCCCCTGTTTAACGATGGGAACCTCTACTTCGAACCTTGTCTCCCGAAGCCAATCATATAGTGCCTCAAACACTCTTCCCAACTCCCAATACCGCCTCCTCCCTTGTCTTCATACTTATGAGGATATTGATTAACCTCGTCTCGGGTTGTCAGTGTATTTAAGCCCTTATAAAGGAAGACCCATCTTAAACTGGATTTTATGGGTTAATCCGAATCCTCGACAATTAAAACAGTGCCCCATAGGGTTCGAGGAAATAACGATAGAAATCCTCGATCCAGATGAGCGCATCCTTACCCGAAAAAGAGGCCCTGATGGAAAATATAGACAGGTTCCAAGGAAGGAAACAAAATACCCTAAATACGAGGTATCATATCCGAGCTTAGAAACTCCGCATTTGGCGGATTTACCAACAACACTCAAGGAGAGCCTGCTAGAGGAAGGGAGATGGTGGTGTAAAAAGAGGCAAGCAGTTTGTCCTCATGAACAATTTATACCCTCCCTACTTTCGCGCGCGTAGAGGTCGAGGTGATGCACGACTCCACGAAGATCGTCCCGTACCTGAAGACCCTCGAGCCTGAGATCGTCGTCGATTTTATCATATTTTCTCGGTGTGGCGTGCCCGGGGCTCTTTGTAGTACCTCATGTAGAGGGCGTAGGCGCTGGGCTCCTGGGTCTCCTCCTCAGGTTCCGCGGCCTCTTAGATGCGAACCTCAGCGGGACCCTCCTCCGTGGTCTCTGGTTTCACGGGGGCCTCTTCTCCGCGGGGCGTCTCCGGTGGCGTGGTTTCTCTTCCGTTTCGTGTTTTGGGGCAGGTCTGTCGGTTTGAGAAGGGTGGTTTCTGTAAGAGGTTGAGGGGTCCGTGTAAAGCTCAGATATGCCCCGTTTTGCTGAAGCGGGAATAAATACCATTTAAAACCAATTTCTAAACAGGCTAGCGCGCGCTAGCTCGCTTAGTGGTTAATTCGATGGATAAATGCTTCAATTCATCTCATGACTAAAGTCATGCGCTTTCTTGAACCCACGTCGTAAATCTTTTAAACGGAGCACCTCCAACCATACCTCGAAAGGGATAGGTTTGGAATGAGCCGAATCCCGCGAACAGAAACGCCTGCAAGCACCGATGAGAAACCACCCAAGCAGGTGGGAGCGAGAGTGCGCACGCGCGCGCGGCCTAGCAGCCATGTACCAAACCCAAAGGGGTAAGGGGTGAGGCATGAGCTTGTCCATGGAAGGTAGAAGAAGGGCAATTATCATACTAGCTATAACTCTGAATCTCGCTTTCGCCTTTGTACTCACTCCTCCAGCTCTCTCGCAAGAGACGGTTAAGAATCTGGAGGTCCTGCTACTGAAGGACGGACCATATGATGATGTCGATGTCCTAAAATCGATAATCAACTATTCCGAAGCGGTCAAGAACACAGGCTTCAAGGTTGCCGTCGTTAAGATACCCCAAGAAAACAATAGTCCGGATGGAATCGTATCTTTCATCAAAGAGAGGGGGGAAAAGGGAGCCGAACTCTTTATCCTGGTAGGCAACGACTTGAAGATACCTTTGATACCAGTCGGCGTATACACCTCCCCTCCCTTTCTTCAACAGGCCCCACTGCACCTGAACATCACGTCCTCCATCCTTTCTTACATCTTCCCACCTAAATACGATCAAGCTGGTGCTCCGTTAAGCATCAGTAGCGAAAGAGAGATGGTAGTTAAAGCGTTTAATAAGTTCGCACGCTACCATAGAGGAGAATTAGTCTTTCAGAACATGGGCGTAGTTGCTGGTTTCTTCGGGGACTATCCCCTTGAAGACATCTACTATGAAGGAGAAGTCTCAAGATTCCTTTTCGGTCCCGAAAATACGGTAAGGAGAGAACTAAATGAAACTGACGCACAAGCATACCTAGATCTTATGCCTTTCTACCTCAGCGTGAAGGGGCACGCTACTTCTACGGGCGTTCAATCTGGCTTTAGAGATTTCTTCTGGGCTCACAGCCTAAGTAACACCAAAGGAGGAGCGGTGCTTGTCGAGTTAGAGGGCTGTTGGACTGATGGCTGGTTCGTAAAGGATGCTAACGATCTGTGGGGTGCTACACAGCGTTTCTTCTCCGAAGCAGGCATCTTTGGCAACGACTATGTCGTGACGATGGTGCTCGGTAGTCCAGGGAGGTTCGCGAGCGTTTTGATTGAAATGTACAGGATGGGCAAGACCCTGGGCGAGGCCGTCGCCTCGACCCTTTCATCAACGGATCTTCACAGGAGTTATTGGGTTTTGTTTGGCGATCCGCTACTGAAGCTACCGGAGAACGTGAGCCCGCACCCTCCCGAACCTAGGTCCTTGCCTATTAGGCCTTCCGTCTATTTTCCAACTCCAGCAACTAATGTTGGCGTGTCCAAATACATTGATGTCTACCATGAAGGTGGATGGACAGGATGGAAAAGAATCTATCCAGGAGATACTATCAACATAACAGAAGGCGATCACATTGCAGGTTACTATACTGTTCGCAACTTAGCAGATGAAACATACTGGTACACGCTGCTCGAAGATGCGAGCTGGGACCCCCACAAAAACGTCCTTGTTCCGCAAGGAGAGTTCATTTACGGGTGGCAGTTTGGACTCGGATCAGACAGGATTTGGAATAGCTCGTATGGCTATGGAAAGCTCTCCTGGATCATTCCTGAGCCGCTGTCCGTAGGCGTGCACGTGTTAAGATCGTTGATGATCTACGGACCATGGAGAAACGAGAGCGCGTCTATGCTCTCGGTCAACTACGTAATCAACGTGGAGCCCTACCGCCCTCGCAGACCACGCGAGTCAGTTGAACTTTTCAACGATGATGGGAATCCCTCTGGAGCTTCCGGAGGTTCTTTTGCGGGCGCGACGGCAGAGTTTGCTTCGCCATCGCAGAGCTGGGTGGTCTCAAGCATAAAGATAAATGGTTACTTGCTGGCGCCGCGCGGCGTGTTCCAGATACTCCTATGGGATGAAGATCCAAATAGACCGATATTCAGTTCAACTTATAACGCTAGCGAATTCTTCACCACCCCTCATGACGAATCTGATTGGGTCGACTGGGTTGAGGTGGAGGTTCCACGGATAGAGGTAGATGGGGATTTCCATGTCTCCGTCGCCGCTGGAGAGAGAACACCTCTCATGATAAGGATTGCCCGGGGAAGATACGGTGAGAGTGGAGATCATCCCATGATCCGGGTGACCGGTTATACGCGGATGGGCACGAGTCTCGCCTTAAGCCTCCAACCGGCTAGCGTAAAGATAGGAGATTCTGTAGTCATCACGGGCACGCTAATCGACGATAATGGAAAACCCGTCGCGGCGGGGCAAAGCATTACCTTCCAAGTTGGCACAACACTCGTAGGGTCCGCTGCGACCGATCCATCGGGAAACGCCCGTATTAGGTATGACATAAATCTAGACGCTGGAACGTACAAGGTCATGGCAAGCTACGAGGGAAGCGGAGACTATCAGGGAAGCACTGCCATAAGTAACCTCGTGATAAACCTGTTAAGGACGACGCTGGCTGTAAGCTTCCCATCAACCGCGACCCAAGGAAAGCCGGTGACCCTGACGGCGACGCTCAAGGATGAGAGAGGAAACCCAATACAAGGTGCGAATGTCGACTTCTATGTTTCAGCAACGAAGATAGGGACGGCTACAACGGGTCCTGACGGCATGGCCTCCACCTCATACACGCCTCAAGAGACAGGTACTTTCCAGTTAAGCGCCGCCTTCGGCGGAGCCAGAAACTATGCTGAAAGCAGTAGCGTGGGCGCCATCGAGGTTCAGGTCGATTACACGCCGTACATCGCGGCCGTGGCCGTGGCAGTCATAGCCGGAGCCGTAGGAATAGCTCTGCGCGCGCGGAGGATAAAGGTCATGCTACACCATCGTGCCTGAAGAAGGGTTCGGAGGATGCCCCGCCATCCTCGATGTGCTTGCGCGCGCCAGCGCCTCGGCGTAGTACCGGAGGTAAAGATCGCCTAGGCTGGGCTCCTCAGGCGGCGGCGTTGGTGGAGCCCCGGCTCACGGAGGAGGCCGTCGACCACCTAAAGAATTTTTACCTAGACATGAGGAAAACCTCCCAGGAGTTGGGGGCCGCCTCCCCAATAACAATAACAATCCGCCAACTTGAGAGTCTCGTCAGGCTTGCGGAGGCAAAGGCCCGAGTCCACCTCCGGGAGGAGGTCACCGCCGAGGACGCCGGGTCAGCCATCGCGCTGATGCAGAGCAGCCTAGAGCAGGTCGGCGTGGACGTTACCACGGGGAAGATAGACATTGACACTATCATGACCGGCAAGTCCCGCAGCCTCCAGGACAAGCTCTGGAGGGTGCTCAACGTAGTCTCGGAGATGGGGGTGTCCGACGCCGTGAAGAACGAGGAACTGTTCCAGATCCTCACAGAGGATCACGGCCTCACGAGAACCGAGGCGGGGAAGCTCATAGGGATCCTAATGAAGGATGGCGTAATCTACAGCCCACGCCCAAGCTACTACAGGCGGACTTAGTCCAGGCGTTCAGCCCTGTAGACGAGGGCCTTTGCGCCGTAGTGTCCGCAGAGTTTCTCGATGGCCCGGGCCGTCTTCAGCATCCTGCACAGGACCACGCTCTTTTGTATCCTCTCGCCGTCCTGAAGCTTCCCCCGTATGACCGCGAGGTTCTTGTAGAAGTACAGGCTCGTCTTCTCCTTGAAGTCGTAGAACACTAGGTAGCAGCCCTCCTCCGTGCTCTCCCCCTCGAGGTCCTCAAGGATCCCGCTCGCTACACTCTTCCGCCCCTTCTTAGACATGCCCAAGTATCCCTACGTTAATACATAGCTTATACTTTAAAACGTTTTATAGGGACCCCTGGGCCCGGGACGTGACCTTCCCGGACGTGGACGAGGTGGAGAGGGGTGAGATAGCCTCCTTCGCCGGCGAGCTCCCCGAGCACAAGCAGCTGAGCGCGGTTATGAGCCAGGTGAGCAAGGAGCGCTGGAGAACCGTGGAGGAGTACGACAGGCTATCCAGCGCCCTATCTGGCTTGGTGGGTCGGGTGGAGGATAAGGCCAAGGAGGAGCTCAAGGGAATAGCCGACGACGTAGCCTCTGAGGAGGACTTCGACGACAGGGGGAGGCCGGAAACCCACACCCTCATAGCGAGGGTGGCGACCCAGCCCCTGAAGCCCTACGAGGAGTACTGGGACGAGGAGACGAAGACGGGCTTCAGCAGGAGTTACCTAGAGGAGAAGCTGAGAGAAGAGCTCAGGGACCAGTACGAGGAGAAGCTGGACGACGTCCAGGCCCGGGTCGAGGAGCTCGAGGGGGAGATCCATAGCAGGAAGGAGGAGGCCCTGGACCTCCTGAATGAGATAAGGACCCCCAGCAGGGTCAGGGAATAGGGAGCAGGGGACCCCGATTAGGGTCCCTTAGAGGAGAAGGGATTATTTTATAAATTTTTCAAAAATTGTTTTTGATCAATTTTTGTTTTTGATCAAATAATTTTTTGATCTAAAAACTTTATCAAATTCATGATCTAGGTGGATCAAATCCTCAAGAGGATCATACGGCAAATAAGCCTTTTTATAAGCCCTTTTACCAAAAGGGCTTATTTATAACCCCTTTACTTTCTGTAAGAGAATGTAAACGGGTAAAATTCCGGTTTGAATCCTCTTGAGGATCGTTTTCAGGGTCCGCGCCGCGCCGCGCCTGGGCGCCGCGCGATCGGCGGACTTTGTGAAATTTTTAATGTGGCTATTTTCCTAGGTTAATACATAGTATTTATAAGAGACTAATTAACTAGGTTAATACGGTGTAAAATGGAGCCACCGACAAAAATGGAATTGATCCGCGCCGCGGATCTTGAAGTAACCGATCCCGCGTTTTTCAGGGACCTATTGAAGGCCGTCTCTAAGGTGACTAAAGAGCCGGTAATTACCCTTGATCCCGAGGGGATCAGGGTTAAGCAATACGATCCGGGCCGCGTTATGCTCGTCGAGCTCTTTATCCCGAGCGGATATTTTGAGGCTTATACCGTCTATGAGGAGCGGACCATAAGCTTTAACGTCGACACCCTGCTAAAGCTGATCTTCAAGCCGGGGAAAATGAAGGGTACCGCGATCCTCATGAGGATTGAGGCCGAGCGGATCGTATTCGACATAAAACAGGGGGGGAGCCGCGTAAATAAGACAATACCCTTAATCGATCCTCAAGAGGATCCGGCCCCTTATCTAAAGGAATTATCCTTTAATTCAGGGGTAAAGATTTTAACTGAATCACTGATAAGAACACTTGAGGACTCTAAGACACTAGAGGATAGCAATAACCTATTGATAACCTTTAAAGCTGATGATATAAGCTTCAGGGGCGTTGACGGCGATTATGTTGCTGAAAATACATATAATCGTTATGCCGACGAAATATTAGAATACAGAGCCGAGGGAATACAAAAAGCATATTATAATGTAGAGTGTATGTTAACACTAGTAAAAGCGTTAAAGCCGATATCTGAAGCGTTAAGCCTGGAGCTAGCAACTAATGCGCCGATAAGGATCACCCCTGAATTACCGGATAACTTAAGGCTGATCTACTATTTGGCCCCCTGCATAGACTTTAACGAAAAAGAGCCTAAGCCTGAAATTGAAGCGGCCGCGCCTGAAATTGTCTATCCTCATGAGGATCTCCAGGTGATCCCCGAGGCGATTTCTCTTGAGGATCCCGAGCCCGAGGTCCCCGAGCCGGCCCCCGTCGACGTCGAGGACCCCGTCGCCGAGGAGATCCCCGCCGAGGCCCCGGTCCCTCAAGAGGATCGGCCGAGCCTAGGCGATCTTTATATGAAGTACTACGCCGAGGCCCTGGCGCGCAACCAGGCGGAGGCCGCGCTCTAGGAGGGGTTAAAGGTGAAAACTCAAGGCGTCTTTTTAGCCTTTAACAGCCGAGTCCTGGAGGCTGCGAAGGCCAGCGAGGAGCAGGCCGAGGCCGTCGGGAGGGTCACCAAGGACGCGCTAGCCCGAGCCTTCAAGAAGATCAGGGAGGGGGGCCCCGACTGGTTCGTCTACGAGAACGGGCACCCCAAGGAGGATCGTCTGGAGGACGAGGGGCGAACCCAGATCATCCACACCGAGGGGCTGCCCGAGAAGGTCTACGCGATACTGGAGGACTACGGGGACCCCGCCGAATGGGATCAGATGTACGAGCCGGAGACCGCCGCCGACCTCAGGAAGACCCTGGGGAACAAGAGGCACCAGCTAACGATCCTCTTCGCCTCGGACTACTAGCCCCTTTTTTGAGGTGTGTAAAATGAGCCCAAGAAATACCCAACAAACCCTTTTCCCCCTGGAACCCCAGGAGGACCCCCTGAACCTGGGCCCCGGTTTTGAGCTAGTCGGGGACTACAGCGACGGCCCCCGGTGGATCCACAAGCCGACCGACGCCCACGTATGCGTTATCCGGCCACCCTACACCCGACGCTGGAAATGGTGGATATTCCGGGGACTCACCCAGATCGGGGCTAAGGGCTTCAGGACACGGGAGGAAGGCCTCGAGGCGCTTAAAGCCTTCCTGGAGCGACGCCCCATAACCGAGGAGCTGCTAAAATGAGCGACGAAGTTTTGACGGTGACCCTCGCCCTGCTCCGGGAGCGCCCCGATCTAGAGGAGACCCTGCGCCGGATCACGGACTATGAACGGGAGCACTACAGGGACGAGTTTTTCCGTCTTGGGTGGTCTTGGGACTCATTTGATCCTCCGATCCAACCCCAGACGCTCCATATGATGCACCTGCGCGGCGTCCTGCGGAAGGTCTACGACTCCCGGAGCTGCACCGGATACCTGTCCGCGGATCCCCTCCAGGTCTTGAAGGCCCTCGAGGTCTTCGAGGCCGAGGCGAAGCCAGCGGAGCCTGGATCCACGGGTGAGATCCCCAAGGATCTTTTCTCGATAATTTATGGTCATGAAGACGTAAGACTAGTTTTTGAGAGGAGCCTGAAATCAGAGGATCCGATCCACATCCTCTTAGTTGGAGGCCCAAGCTCGGCGAAATCCCTTTTCTTAAGTGAGTTAAACCGGCTCCCAGGCTCGGCCTTCACACTAGGCGGACTGTCAACGAAGGTAGGGCTTCGAGACCTTATCCTGGAGGGGACCAGGTACCTCATCATCGACGAGATCGACAAGATAGACAGCTCAAACGAGCTTTCAGCCCTTCTAAGTTGGATGGAGAGCGGCGTAATCGCCCTAGCAAAACATGGAGAGCACCTCGTTATGAGGGGTAAGGGCTGGATATTCGCGGCCGCCAACAGGGTATCGGGACTTCCGCCTGAGCTCCTGTCAAGGTTCTGGGTAATGCACATCCCACCCTACACAGACGAGGAACTGAGGGGCGTAATCATAAAGGTCTTAACCGAGCGCGAGGGGAAGAACCCCGAACTCTCGGAATACATCGCTAATAAGGTTATAATGAAACTAAGGACAAAGGATCCAAGAGACGCAATAAAACTTGCTAGGATAAGCGAGACCAAGGAAGATGTGGACGAGATGACGCGGATAATGTTAAAATACCTAAAAAGGCGCTGAACTTGTTTTCTGTATCCCGGCGGGTAAAGGGATCCGTCCCGGCACCGGTGTCTCCATTAGCCGGGGCGGACCCCGCCTAAGGCCGGATCCCCTCATCAGAGGAGGAGGCCCGTGGAGAGGACGTTCGCGGTGGTCAAGCGGGTGTTCAACGGTGGGCGGGTGCTGGTTACTTCTCTGCCGAGGGTTCGGGTGAAGATGTTTTTCAGTTGTCTGTGCTTTAATCTGCTGCAGCTTGGGTCTCTGGTGTTTTCAGGGGGTTTTGACGGGTTTTTCTCGCGTGGTTTGGTTGCTGTTTTGGTGTTTTTGGGGGTTTTAGTTGTGGTTGCTTGTTTTTCATGTTTCAATGTGGCTTGATTCGTAGCCGATTCAAAGAGACAGAAGAAAACAGAGTTAATACGAATCCTCATAATAATAATCAAAAATATTAGTAAGCAGTATGTATTTAGCTCATGAAATTGATTCTCCAATGTTTGGTGCTATTTCAGTGAAGTAAGCTTGAATCCTGGAGCTTTCCCTACCCGCATTGAACATGTAATCCGAGCAAAAAAAGGCCCCCTTTTCATGTTTTAAGCCTTTTTCTCAGCTCTTAATTTATTCGAGCTAAACACATACAGAAGAGGAAATTTATATATTGTCGACGCGCGTGCAATGAAATGTTTCTCATCTAAGGTGGAATAACATGAAGTGTAAAAACTGCGGTAAAGAAATGTTCAAAATGATTTTGTTAGATAAGACCAAATGGTCACAGTCTTTTTAATAGTTATGAAATGAGTTTCTGATTTATATCTTGTTTCCGTTCTATATCTAGTTTCAATTTCAGTCGTTTTATAATCATATGATAACTTTGCATATAAATCTCCTGATGGCCCAAAACTAATAACTAACAATTTATACGAATTAGCTTCGAGATTTTTTGTTGTGGTTTCACCATTTAATCCCAACACGGCGCTGCCTACCTCACCAACTGGAATGCCGTATGGAATAAACCACTGCCTGATGTAATAGTCCAACCAGTCGCCCGTGTCGTCGGATATGACCATTCTAATGTCCTTCGCGGTGTTGAGTTTATACGTTATCGGAAACTGGTCCAGCGCAGTTCCATACGCGTCGCGTGGGAAAACGCTCTTTATGCTGGTGGCTATCTGAGCCACCGCGGCCTCGCCACCGGTGTAGTAGCCGAGGTAAGCCCAGTCCACGCCGTAGAAGAGCTTCTTGAATTCGGGTACTTCCTCCAGAAGCTTTTTATACGAGAGGTCGCCGTCGACGTGGGACGACCACATAATCAGTTTCGCTCCCTGCCATATTAACTGCCTAATCGCGGCCACCATGGACGGAAGGTATTCAGCCCATGCGCTTACACCATAGGCTATATTGATGACGACGAGTTCACCTCTTTTGACTCCAAGAAGCCCCATGTATAGATCTGAACTTAATTTATAGTAGTCCCCAGAAGCGACAGCATTCATTATATCAGGCAGTGTAGATACTATTAATAGTATGGTCAATCGATCCGGGCATCCTCCAGAAGTCAGAGTCATCACTACAGGGAGACCTACTTTCGAAATTAAGGCTCGATAGAATGAATCATAAGTTGATTGTTTCATAACGGCAAATAATGCAACTTCATTTGTGCTATTCCAATATATTTTTACATTTTGATTTGATGTCATGATGAAATCTAGGGTCTTAAATGTAGCATCACCAAGAGAAAAGCTATGGTCAACAAGAATATTTGTTTTAGTAACCTCAACATTGACTGTATATGGAACTTGTACATCATATGGAACCTGAACCTGATAGGGCTCCTCAACCGATACGGGAACTACTGGGATCACAAATGTGAAAATCCCTGATCCAAGGAGAACAATTACCAAAATTAAGCCGAGGTTTTTCATTAACTGAAGTTTTGCGTTTTTAGATTTAAGGCTTTTTTGGTCGCAGTGTGCTATATTAGCTTAGGTTCAGCTAGGGGGTTTTCAAGGATGCTTGTTCCGTCTGCTGTCGGCGTTATAGAGGGTCTTCTGGAGCAGTTTAGACCCTGCTTCTCCAGACCCCAGTTCAGAAACTTCTCCACCTACATCCTAGGACTCGTAGCATGTGAGGGCAGAAAGAACGTGGACGCCATAAACGGGTGCCTGTCGATCTCGTTGTAGAAACTGAGCGCAAGGCGGGGCAGTTCCTCGGAGACATGAAAGAGCAAGACTTACTCAGCAGAGGCGCAGCGACATCACGCACTGATATTATATCAGCACGTTTGACCCTCGCCGAGTTAGGGATCGAGCAAAAGGAATCGAGCCTTTGGCAGCGCATCGCCGCGATACTATTAATAACTAATAGAGTAGAAAACAAACTGAAAAACAGACTGAAGGGGCCCGGAGATACACCATCATGCCTAATAATATGACGATAAGCAACCCTCAACGGTGGATGTAGTGCTCGGGACGACGAGCTCCCTCCTCGGCCACTACGCGAGGCTCGAGGAATCCCTGACCAAGCTCTACCGCAGACTCGCCGACGGAGAAAGATCAGCCGAACTCAAGGCGGTCCTCGTGGGCTACGCCGAAGATGTGAGGAGGCAGAGGGAGACCGTCGAGAGAGCCTACAGGGAGGCCGTGACGGACGCCTACTCCGTCGGCTTCCTCCCGGAGCCCGTCGACGAAGCCGAATACCAGATCAATGACGATCTCCCAGAGAGCCCCTCCCAAGGCGACCTAATAAAAGCGACTGCGGCGCTCGAGGAGACGACGGTCAGGTTCCTGAACAGGGCCGCAGGCAGCGTCCGCAGCGAGCTTCCGGAGGTGGCTCAGGCCATGGTCGTCGCGGCGAGGAGGGGCTTGAGGAGGCTGGACGCCCTCAGGTCCGTGTCGTCGAAGTGAGATGGCATAATAATAACAGTCTTTCTCAGAATGAATAGTTTTAAACGTCGTCCGTTTTCCTGTATGGAAGGGGCCGGTCGTCCAGCCTGGTCAGGACGCCGCCCTTACGCGGCGGAGGTCGCCGGTTCGAGTCCGGCTCGGCCCACTCTAATTATTGGGTAGATAAATTTTTTGGAGAAATTTAGGACTCAACCCATATTTGGGAAGACGGCCCGGCCCACCCAAATCCAAATGTTTAATAATTTCTTATCGAAGTCCAAATTATGGAACTATCTGAAAAAGAACGTTTAATGCTTGTTAGAAAAAAAGAGGAGATAAATGAGCTATATAAAGAAATCATAGAGTATGTGTTTAGCTCATTAACCTTGATCTCGGAGATTTGCCTCTTTTTCAGCGAAATAAGTTCAAATTTTCGAGTTTTCACCTCACCCATTAGACATCTCATTAAAGCCAAAATCAGCATCCTTTTTGCGTTTACGGCTCGTTTTTCGATTTTAACCTTCCACGAGCTAAACACATACATCATAGAAAATTTAGATACAAAACCTGAAGTCGTATTATTAAAAAGAAATATAAATTCTAGAGGATTTTGAAACTCTTTTTCTGTTAGAATAGCGCGCTAAAGAGTATATATTAGCTCTGAGACCCATGCAATAAGCAGGGCTGTCCCATGAGAAGTATTCACCCTCTTGTTGCTCTGCTGCTTCTCCTCTTCACTGCTCAAACACTCGTGAACGTTGCATCGGCTTGGAGCAACGGTGGTTACAGCAGTAACCCTTCTAACCCAGATTATGGGACTCATGATTGGATTGCTGAGCATGCTAAGAATTGGCTTCCAGCAGTTGAATGGAAGTGGATTGATGATAACCTGAATTGTTTCCTTTATGGAACTGAATATCCAGATAATAGCGGCGCCTCCTATGGAACTACTCGCGGATACGGTGACACAACGAAACATCATAACTACTATGATAGCAGTGGTTTCGCAATTGATGCTAGTGCAGCTATGCGAGCAACAGAAGAATATGCTAAAGCCCTCTCAGAATTAAAAGCGGGAAGAAACGACACAGCCGCGATCTATGCCGGAAGCATGACACATTACATTGCTGATGTTGCGGTTTTCGGCCATGTTATGACCGGGGAAACCCATCACAGCGACTATGAAGATTATGTAGGAACTCGCACAACCAGCTATAGTTATGGTGTGTTTGAATCATACCTTATCTTTGATGGTAAACTGGAAAATGTTTCGGCTTACGATGCCTCAATTAGTTTGGGTTGGGACACGTTCAACGATAAGGGAGGGACCTATACAGCTAGTTGGATGGACACAAACTACAATTGGGACAATCCCGCCTTCAAGAATAGATGCGGAGAATCCTTGAACCTAGCAACCAATTATGTTGCAGATGTTTTGCATATGCTTTATATCCAAGCAAAAGCTTCACAATCGACATCTCATATAATAGTAAATGAAGTCGAACAAAATCCTTCTGGAACTGATGCAGGATACGAGTGGATTGAGCTTTATAACCCAACTTCAAACATTGTAGATATCAGCGGCTGGACCGCGTCCACGACTGCGGGAGTCATAGTTACCCTTAGAATTCCATCAGGGACTAGAATTCCAACCGGCGGATATTATGTAGTGACATATAGTTCACAATGGTTAGACAACGAAGGCGAGTCTGTGATTTTGCGAGACTCTAGCGGTAATGAAGTAGATAGAACTCCTTCTCTTAGTGATACATATAATGACGATCGAAGCTGGCAAAGGTATCCAAACGGCCGGGATACCGACTCTGTTTCTGACTGGAGCTTTCGATGGTCAACGAAGGGAGCTTCGAACGGAGGCGAGGTAGTTGAGAAAAAGCCAACTACCATCAGTTGTGGGCTATCGAAATCGACGATAACAAAGGGCGAGACCGTCACTATATCGGGAGCCATAAATGTCAGCGTGTCCGGAAGCGTCACTATCCAAGTGAGCACGGACAATGAACTCACATGGAACAATCTCTCGACTGTAACCTCAGCATCTGATGGACGGTACTCGTGTACATGGACGCCTAGTACCGCAGGAACTTACAGCATTAGAGCAACTTGGTCCGGAGATTTGACTTACATAGGAGCCACAAGCCCAAAAGCAAATCTGACCGTAAACGAACCGGTCACTAAGATTTTAACGACCATCTCTTGTTTAGTTTCACCAACCGAGTTATCCGTCGGTACCACCCTGATTGTGTCGGGTGCTATAACTCCAACGCGTTCGGAAGTGACAGTAACCCTAACCTACATTCTACCAAATGGCACGATGCTTAAGAGAACTGCAATCACGACATCAGATGGTAAATACAGCGATGCCTATACACCTTTAGTAGCAGGTTCTTTTAATGTAAAAGCCAGTTGGGATGGAGACACCGCATACGAGGGGGCTTCTAGTCAATCCGTTTACTTTACAGTCACCAAAATCTCTAGTACAATCTCTTGTAAGGTCTCTTCTTCCAGCTTTACCATAGGCGGCTCCGTCACAGTTTCAGGCTCTATAAGCCCATCAGTCTCAGAGAAAACCGTGACTTTGACCTATACGAAGCCAGACGGTTCGACATTTATGAGAACAGCCACTACCGGAGCAGATGGCTCGTATCGTGATTCGTTTAAACCAACTGATCTGGGCTCTTGGGGCATCCAAGCAACATGGGATGGGAATACCATGTCTGAAGGCGCTTCAAGCTCACGTGTCTCTTTCACCGTTTCAATGGTCCCCAGCACCGTCTCTTGTAGTCTATCTTCTTCAAGCCTCACCATCGGAGACTCAGTTACGATTTCAGGCTCGATTATTCCAGCGCGCGCAGGCGTTCCCGTAAATATCAACTACAGAAGCGATTCATCATGGAGTACTTTGACAAATGTTCTAACGGCTTCTGACGGAAGTTTCTCTTACTTTTGGACGCCGACATCGGTTGGGTCATACCAGCTTAAAGCTTCATGGGAAGGCGACGCAGAACACGAGGGTGCCTCTAGTCTGCTCTTATCTTTTAGCGTGGAGAAAATCTCGACAACGATCTCAGCCTCACTTTCAAAGACGACGATTACAGAGGGCGATGAAATCACCGTTTCAGGCACCATTCAGCCTGCGCCTGGCTCTGTGAGCGTGACATTGACCTATAAGAAGCCCGATGGGGCCACCATGACGAGAACCGTGACATCAACCAATGATGGGACCTATACTGATACCTTCAAGCCGACACCAAAAGGCTCATGGAGCGTTACGGCAAGCTGGAAGGGAAGCGAAACTTATGAAGGCACAACAAGTACACCTGCATCCTTCACCGTCGAGGAGAAGAAAGGCTGCATTGTTGCCACCGCCACTTACGGTTCAGAGCTCAGCCCAGAGGTTCAGTTCTTACGCGGCTTCCGAGATAATTATATTCAATACACCTTCGCGGGCAAGAATTTCATGGCCGTCTTCAACGCATGGTACTACTCCTTCAGCCCCAGTGTGGCAGCGGCGATATCAGCTTATGACGCCATCCGAGGCTTTATGAAGATTCTATTATACCCGTTGATAGGTATACTCCACCTCTCATCAATTACGTACTCGTTATTCGGCTTCAATCCTGAGTTTGCCGTCGTAGCGTCGGGACTGGTCGCTAGTTCGTTGATAGGAATCACCTACATCTCACCGATCGCCCTGATTCTCTGTCTCGTTAAGAAGGCGAATATCTCTAACAAAGTGATTCGAGCGCAATCGTTGATATGGGCTATAAGCATGGGAAGCATTGTAATGGCGGAGATCATTCAATCACAGAGCCTGATGATGCTCTCCACGGCCCTATTCGTGCTATCAACAATGAGTTTGGCGGTACTATACTCTGTGAAATATATCAGAATATTCTACACCCAAATTAGGAGGTCTATTTAGAAGATCAATATTCTTTTCACGCATAAAGAATATTTGGTATGTATTTAGCTCATGAAATTGATTCTCCCATATTTGGTGCTCTTTCAGTGAAATAAGCTTGAATCCTGGAGCTTTCCCTATCCCCATTGAACATGTAATCCGAGCCGAAAAAACCCCTTTTCACGTTTTAAGCCTGTTTTAAGTTATTGATGAATATGAGCTAAATACATACTATTCGAGGAAGATATATATGCCCATCCGAAAACCTTTTGGAAGCGGTGATGTCAGCGTGGAGAAGATGAAGTGGTATTGGTGGCTCCTAGTAGCCATCTTCGCCCTGCTCGGCGTTTGGACTGTGGTGCCTGCTCAGGCCAGCAAGCCCTGCCTGCTTGGTTATTACGCGCACTGCACCTTCACTCCGATAAGCACCATAATCTGCTGGATAGTCGCTGGCGTCTGCTACTGGCTTGGACAAAAGAGGGCCTTAAAGAAAGCGCCCTAAACCCTCTTCTTTTTCCAGCCGGTGAACCCATGCGCCTGGGGCATGTATGTCGCAGGGTTAGTGTCTAGCACGGCTTAGAAGGCGCGAGCTCTTCTGCCTTCTTACGCGGCACGCGCAAGAGGTTTAGGAGGAAGGTTGCCAGCTGCGATGTGGAGGCCATCATCCCGTACCCATTAAACCAGAGGCGGGGCGAGGAGGCGCTCCGGGTGGACAAGCGTTTCTGGTCAGGGGCCTCAGGAATATCACGATACACGTAACTCTTTGCACCATCGCCATGCTCCTTGTGGCGGTGGCTGCACTTCGCCTTGGGATACCGGAGAAGTTTTTTTTTCGCCTTGGGTAAATAAGAACTTAATAAATGGCTTTGACAAATAGTAGAAAGAAGGGAATCTAGTTGACAATCTCGGGGGATCAATTTAACCATTTAGATGAATATGCGGCACTTGAGAACTTGCACGTGTATGGTGATCTTTTAAAGCTATATGCTCTCCCAATTCACGCTAGCATAGCCGAAGCAGGGCGGCTTTGTGACGAAATTAGAATTTTAGATGCTCAAATATTAACGCTGTATGTTTCTTATGTTTTAGCTAAGGTAGGATTTTATGTTCAATTATTTGCTGGGGAGGATTTTGCGGAATCAGGTGGTAGGCTATATACTACTGAGTTCAGTGATGAAGATTGGCTTGAGAACCTTTATTTATTCAGACCCATGGAAGATGAGCCTGATATTCAATGGGACTATTGTTATGAAAATTCAAAAGGCGAAGTACTTAAAATAATCTTTGCAACTATATTTATTTCAGAGGTCAATTTTAGAACGGGTAAGACCTCCAATGAAGCAGAACACTTAGCCAAGTCGTTTGATGAATCTGCATCAAATTATGTCATAGCCCATCCAAGGTTATCTAGGCAAGCAAAGGAGGCGTTTATGAGAGTTAAAAAACAAATGAAAACAATGAAAGGTGAAGACCTTGTTCTTTCAACTGGAGAATTTATTGCCCGATTTATCCCAGATGAACAGAAAAGATACATAATAGAACAGAATTGGAATAGCCTTCGAAGCAAAATCTTAGAAAGGCTACAAAAGGAATGGCCCATCATAATTCTTGCTCGTAACGACCAACAAATCTCAGACATACGTGAGAGATTGCACAAATCAATGGTAAAGTATGAGAACAGAGAGTTCGATGATGCCATCAAGGATGTCGGTGTTTCCTGTGAAAGTCTACTACAAGTACTCTATTCAGTTTATGGTTCGACGAGGTCTAACGAAGACCTAGGATTTAATGACCTTCTTACAGGTTTGAAAAGTTTCATCGAAGAAGAATTTGGAGAAAATATTTATAATGATTTAAACTTTATCCGAGATTGGAGAAATATAGTAGTTCACCCTAAACAAATAAAACCAGATATAGCGATCGCATTTCAGGTAATTAGTAAGGCAGATTTATTCTTCAAACTTTTCGAAATGAAAATAATCAAGCAAAAACGAATCGATTCTTTTCAGAAATCGCCTTGGAGAAGCTAATCCATTCACGAGAGGATTAATCAATACTTTTGAAATCTTATCTTACAAGTTTTGTATGTATTTAGCTCACGGATGTGATTTTATCGTATTTGGTGCTCTTTCAGCGAAACAAGCTTGAATCCTGGAGTTTTCCCTATCCTCATTGAACATGTAATCTGAGCCCAAAATGGTCTCCTTTTCACGTTTTAAGCCTGTTTCTAAGTTATTGATAAACATGAGCTAAATACATACAAAGTCTTGATTGGAGTATCTACCCCTTCGTGTGTGATGCAGAAACTTAATCAAAAAGGGTTTACTTATCTTTGACAATGAAAATACGAGTGGGCGGGGGAGAAGCCCCTTCCCAGTCTTGAACAACTTGGATGACGATTGCACTATAGGGGCACCCCTCTATCTCAAAGTCTTCCTCGGCTATTTTACGGCCAGCACGATCAAACTCGTCAGGATAACGGGCTTTCATATACGTTTCAAACTCTTCCCTGGTGACAACTTTCTTCCCCGCAAAGTAATCAACTACCTCCCACCTCCATCTTTCTTCATCTTCGTAGTCTTCTCGTTTAGGAAACCCCTCGTTTTTCCTCTTTGTCGATTGTTCGGGTTCAAAACCCTGTGAGTTTTCGTTCATCTCCTCTTTACTCCTCGAGTACGAGTTGGAGAACGTTATTACTCATTATGAAGCCGATTTCCTGTCTTTTGCATCCGAAGTTTCTGAAAGCGGGGGGAAGGATACTACGAGCTCAATCCTCGCATCGCGACATTTAACCTTGAAACCGGCCTCCCCTATAGTCGATAGAAGCCCTCCAGCTGAAGTAAAATAATCAAGTGCATCCTCCTCAGACCCTAGGGTCACTATGATACTTGAGAGGACTACCTCCCCCCCGTTCAGAGTTCTTTGTCGACTGGTTTCGATTTTGAGGCTTCTTATGGCAAGTTCCCCTTGGGAGAGGAGAATGTTTAACAGCTGGTTTAGGCCGTCGACCAGGCTTTTAAAACCCACGAAGGGGATTATGCCCCCCTCCGACCTCTGATTTATCATCCCCATATCCTCCATGCGATTAAACTTATGCTTAATCATATGTTCAGGCATAATCTTTATTTGGCTTTCCGTGAACACTTCGTAACGAGATATCATATGAAGCCTCATAGCGCGAAACGGGGAGAAGAGATAGACCAGGGAATCCTAGAATACCTAGCCGGGCGGGACTGGCCTGTAACCACCGAGATGGTTGCGGATGAATTGAGGGTCTCATGGAACACCGCCCAGACGCACCTGTACAAGCTGGTGGCCGAAGGCAGGGTGAGGGGCATGAGGGTTGGGAGGCAGAACCAGTGGATAATAAGTCACGCGTCAGCGTGACCCTGACCAGGCCCTATCTCGACGCCCTAGACCACCTAGTGGAGGAGGGGATCTACCTGAGCAAGGGCGAGGTGGTGCTCGAGGGGCTCAGACTCATCTTCCGCCGCCATGGGCTGGACCCCTTCAGGCTTCTTGAAGGGCCCCTCGAGGAGAGCGGAGAGGAGGTGAGTAGATGAAGCTAAGGTACAAGATGGTGTCCATCGTGGCCGGGATCGCCGCGGTGACGACCGTGATCCCGGCTCCGGCGAGTAAGCCGTGCCTGCTGGGGTACTACGCCCATTGCAGTTGGACCCCCGCGAGCACGCTGATCTGCCTGGCCATCGCCGGCGCCATCCTATGGATAGGTAGAAGGAGGAGCTGAGGACTTATGAACGCGCGTGAACGGGAGGCTTGGAACGTCTACAGGAAGACCATGGCGCCGGCCGAGAAGGCCTACAGGAAGGCAGTGGAACAAGCCGTGAAGGTCTACGAGGAGGATGTGGCACCGGTCCGGAAGGCCTACGACGAGGCCGTGGCACAGGCCCCGACGGCCTACGATGAGGGGACGGCACCGGCCTGGAAGGCCAACGAGGAGATGAAGGCACTGGCCCTGAAGGTCTACGAGGAGGACGTGCCACCGGTCCGGAAGGCCTACGACGAGGCCGTGGCACAGGCCCAGAAGGTCTACGAAGAGGCTCTGGTCCGGGCCTGGGAGGCCTACAACGAGGCGAAGGCACCGGCCCGGAAGGGGGCTGAGGACCATGAGTAACCGGCCCGGGAAGGTGGAGAAGACGCGCGTCAGCGTCACCATGACCAGGCCCTACCTGGACGCCCTGGACCGCTTGGTCACGGAGGGCGTCTACCTAAGCAAGGGGGAGATCATCCTGGAGGCGCTCAGAAGCCTCCTCAGAAGCTACGACATAGAGCCGTTCAAGGTTTCCAAGGGGCCCGCCGAGGAGGAGGGAGAGGAGGCCGGCAGCCGCGGATGAGGATGTCAGGAGCGTTGGGTGTGGTACTGAGATGGGAGTGAAGGTGGAGAGGATCTCCCGCGAGGAGGCTGAGGCACAGGCCCGGAAGGCGTACAAGGAGGCCATAGCCGCGGCGTGGAAGGCCCGTTTTGAGGCAACAGCCCCAGCCTGGAAGGCTCTCAATGAGGCCGTGGCCCAGGTTGAGGAGTACTACAAGAAGGGCATGCCCGGGACTGATGAAATTCACGAGAAGGCCTTGATCCGGACCGGAGAGGCCGTGGAGAAGGTCGAGACCCGGTCTCGGGAGGTCTTCAACAAGGCGGTAGCCTCGGCCAGGAAGGCTCGCGATGAGGTCATAGCCCCGGCCGAGGAGGCCTTCGAGGAGGCCAATGTTCAGGCCTTGGAAGCCTACGTGAAGGCCATAGCCCAGGCCCGGGAGGCCTGCAGGGAGGCTGAGGCACAGGCCGGGAAGGCTCGCGATGAGGCCCTAGCCCAGGCCGAAAAGGCCTACAGAGAGGCCAGGGCCCAGACCCGGAAGGGGGCTGATGGCCATGGATGATCGGCCCGGGAAGGCGGAGAAGATTCGCGTCAGCATTACCCTGATGAAGCCCTACTTAGAGGCCTTGGACCACCTGATCGAGGAGGGGATCTACCTGAGCCGGGGGGAGATCATCCTGGAGGCGCTCAGGCTCCACCTAAGACGCCTTAAGATAGAGCCCTTCAGGTTTCTTGAAGGGCCCCTCGAGGAGAGCGGAGAGGAGGTGAGTCGTTGAAGAAACTGGCAGTCATCGTGGCATGGTTGGTCCCGACAAAAATGGTCTACGAGGGCAAGACAAACGCCGACGTGGAGCGGGAGATCCTTGAGGATGAGCCGAGTATCCCGTATGTGATGCGGGTCGACTGAGTTGATGTGATGGTTAATAAACGGATAGTCCTTTTAGTGGCAATCATAGTAAGCGTTCTCTTTCTCTTCTACTATGAAATAATCCGAGCTGTTATGATTGTTGTTTCCCTCTTTGCATGGCCATTGGCCGCTGGGTACCCGGAATCAAGGAAACACGGCATTCTGCACGGCTCATGGACATCAGCTGCGTTGGGAATGTTCAATTTCCTCATCATGTTCGGCCTATATCTCTTGCTTGGCCAGGACTTGGGATTATGGATCTGGATTATATTTTCAACACTACTACTTTTCATCCTCATAAAAGGAAGAGAGTCGACTGACGAGGGTTCACTACCCTCCACCTGACCGAAATGTTGTGAGCGAGTGTAAAAATGTCGACAATCTATTGGACGGATGCGTGGAGCCCGCCGAGGAGGAGTGGCGAAGTTAAACCCAGGCACGACGGAGGCGATGTGTCCCGCCTGCGGTAAGTATATGATCCTCCGGCGCATCTCCGACCTCAACGTCGTCGAGTACCGGGCCCGCTGCCCTAACTGCCAATGGGCCGGCGTCCTCAGGGAGTTCCTGTGCGGAGGCTGCTATGGGCGCCGGCTCTTCAAGTGGATCGGCGAGGCGTGGAGTTGCCTCCTGTGCGGCCACGTCAGGAGCGACAAGTCGCCACCCCGAACCCTCCCCGAAGGAACAGATTTTACCACATGAAAAAGCGAAGGCTCATCATGAGCCTTGGCTACAAAAACAGGAGATTGAGAGACTAGGCACAGGCAAAAAATACTTGATTGTCAACGCCATTTCTATGTGGAGGCGACTCGAATGAGGAAAGATACAAAACCGCAGGGGAACATGAGGCTGCCGTCGACCGGCCCGGGCAGCTTGGGCAGCTTCAAAGAATTTCTGTATAGCGACGAGCTGCGCCGCATATTCGATATTTTTTCAAGGCTGCCGCCGGATCAACAACGGGAGTATTTAGCCGGCGTATCTGAGATTGGAAAGGACTTCACGGGACCGAGCATAGATTGGCAGGTCATATTAGAAGAGCTAATTGCCTTAGCAGACGAATATTCAAAATACCTTTAACCTGCGAAGATCAAGGAGAGCCCTTCACATCTGAGGCTCGTCGCCCGCCTGAAGAGCCCCACTGAGCGCGTTGGTGAGTTGTCGGGCGGCGGCCAGCGTCAGGGGAAGAAGGGTCCAGATTTTACCCGGATTCCCCTGGTGATCATTCGCCCGCATGAACTCGTCTACGGCGCCGTATTCTCCTTCGAGGCTTCGTACCGCGATGCCTTGAAAATTCTCGGCCTCGACGTACTCCACTAGAATCGTGACGATCCCGTTGTTTATTGGATCGATCGCCGTGAAGAGGCGGCTGTATTTTACGACCATTAAACCCTCAAAAACGCCCCACCTCTTTTTAAATATTGCGCACACAAAGGGGTGGATCGTCGAGTGCCGGGGATTGCTTCAGGAGAGAGGGCTGAGGGGAACGCAAGATGAAATCGCCGATGCATTGAAAATGTCCCAGCCATGGGTCAGCAAGTATGATCCGGAACCAGATACTTACCACAAAAATGAAAGATTATCACGGCGTGATAATCTCTTTAGTTATAGCGTCTGGGGCTTCAGGGACGACTCGTGGCGCCAGCTCATATTGAAGGCCGAACAGCCCTTCAGCATCTTCGTGCCCCCCTTTTGACGTTACCGTGATTTCAAGGGATGCGGCGCATCGGTAGCATATATTCCGAGCCTTGTAGTCGGTTATCGGTCATCACCTCCCAGGCCCCCTCTCTATTCAGCTCCAACACGCCAGCGCGGCTTTCTCGTCTATCCCTTTCAATATCTCTTCAAAGCCTCGCTCTATCAGAGTACCTCTGACTGCAAGCATCTCCACATCGTCTCGCTTGCCCACGCTCATGACGGCGTGTTCGTATGCCTGTCTTTCGTATATCTCTAGGAGTTCGGGGGTGCTCTTTCTCTCATAATAGGGTTTGATCTTCAGCGCCCACTGCAGCACCAATCCCCGGGCTAATTGTATATCTTCCTCGGTTATCTTTACCGAAGGGACGTATCTCCCTCTTTTTACCATCATCTCCTCACCCAGCCTTCACACTTCTGATGAAAGGGTTCACCGCCTCAGCGTCGCGTTTAGCCTTCCCCCCATCTCAGTAGCTCCCGCTGCCACCGCGGTATGCGGCACAGAACCTCCTCCTCGACGTCGGTTGGCGACGGCCTCCCTCGATCCATTCGCTTCCCGCCAGTCATGGACCCTCTCTGATAATGGCCCATTACCTAGGAGCTCCCTGATGGTCGACCAAGTGACGGGCTCGGTAAAGGGGCCGGCCCTGATAGGGGTGGTGAAAACGCCACAATGGGCGAAAGAGAAGCTCGGCAAGCCCGAGATCCTCCCGATCCTCGCAGAGCTCCCCGAGGCGACCCCGGACCAACTCCATAATTGGCGCCACCTCCTCGGCGGCGAGACGCATACGCCGATCCGATAAATGGACCATTATTTATCCAGCCTCCTCGCCACCGATGCCCTCGAGGGCACCCCGACAATCTGGGGGAGTATAAGTATTGCCGGTTTCAGCATTGCTTATACTTTTCCAATCACTTAATGTTTTAACCTCCGACACGTTGCCGGCGGTTTCTGTTGGTCTACCGCCCTTACTTAACAAAGTAACATCATGTGCCTTTGCTTGGTTACCACCTCGTTTGATTTGTCCCTGCTCTTTCATGTCTATTAATGCTCCCTTCATTTGGTGGTAACACGGTTTTGGATAATGGACCATTATTGTTCAGCCTCCTCGACGCCGACGCCCACGGGGCCGGGGTCCCTTCTCCTCGGACATGAGGAAAGACATCCGCCCAGCTCCTGAATTTTAATGCACCTGAAGGGGCTATACCCCCGCCGAATCGCATGATCCACGAAATAAGCCGTTTTACACTCATCGAAGCCATCCATTTTCGAGAAGGCTTGAACAATCTGGTCCCGCCCCCAGTCCTTCGCGTTAAGCTCGGCGACTGCCGCCACCTTCATAAGGTGAGGTGGGTCGTGAATGCCCCGAGCCTTCAAAACTTCGGTTATACAGGGGCGAATATTCTTACTCCATTTACGGGGCCGTTGCCTAGGCTTTGGTTTCGATAGGTTCCTGATAGCTAGTTCTACAATCTGGGAGCTTAACCCGCGTCGGCGTAGCTCCTCGGTGAATCCAGTCTCAAGCTTGTAGGGCTCAAGGTCGGCGGTGACGGGGACGCATAGCTCTTTCGTCTTTTGGTGCTTTGAGTAGGGCACCCGGCTGATCCGTGCTATATCACCGTGAACCTGGGGGTCGAAGGTGACGGGGCGGCCCTCTGCTGAGGTTAAGAGCATACGCATAAGTTCGCCATAGACGGCCTTCAACTTCTCAGGCGAGTCGGCATGATAGGGCTGCTGAAGCCAAACATAGACATGGTAGCCCTTCGAGCCACTGAATAGAATTAAGGGCGATACATCATAGAATTTAACTAAGTTCTCGGAGAACTTCAAAGCCGCGTCCCACGCCCGGCTAACCTTCTCCTTGTCGTCGAAGTCAAAGAACAACTTCTCAAGATAGGCGACCTCGTTGTTTGGCGTGTAAGGCTGAACGCTCAGGAATACGCCGGGGGTGCCCCGCTCTATCTCCCGGGCCATCTCTTGAGGGTAGCGACAGGGCGTAGGCCGGCGGGGGACCTCATCGAGCTTAGGGTTATAGAACCCGACGCTCCTCGGCTCCCCGGCCATCCACTCCGCGATAAACGTTTCAAGGCTCATATTGCGACCCTCCAGCGGCCCGGCGTAGGCGAAAATATCAGCTTGTCGCGTTCACTTATCTTAAGAACGTCGTCGAGGTGGGTGGGATTCCATAAGGGAAGCTTTTCCCGCATCGCCTTCTTGTCAACGGCCTCCCCTGTCTCACCCTCGATCCCCCGAATCACCTCGACGAGTCGATGCTCCTCCTGAACGATAAGGGGCTCACCCGTTTCGTTCTGTGATATTTGTGCGCGCGTGCGCTGGTCACCAGAAAAACTCCCAGAAGTATCGTCGGAAGCTACGGTAGCGTCGGCGGATACGCTCAGATAGCCTCGGAGATCTCGGCCCTTCCCCCAGTCATCCTGTCGCTTCAGGTCACCGACGCTTCCGACGCTTCCGACGGTATTTATGTGAATTAAACGGTCCTTCTCGTGGTACCCTCGCTCGACCTTCAGGCCGACGGCGGACAGCGAGGGGGTCAGCTCGTTTAGTACCCTGGAGAGGACATGCGGCTTCTTTGGCCATGCCTTCTGCCTGGTGCTGATCTTCAGCTCATTAGCCTCGTCTTCCAGGGCGGTGTAGAGCTGGGAGGCCGTCCCGCTCCAGCCATCCGGGTTAAGCTTCATGAGTAGTATGAGAGCGTCGGATATGGGGCTGGCCCTGACGGCCTCCAGGTTCTGAGCATCGATGTTCTCTTGGTAAGCGTCGAGGAAGTGCTGTGGATCGATGCCCAAGGCCTTGGTTATGGCGAGGCCCCATATGGTGTAATCCGCCATTCTATAGAGCTTAGGAGGGTTGACCTTGGAGTAGAAGTTCATCGCCTTCACCAAGAAGTCCAGTATAGCGCCTAGGATCTCGGGGCGCTGCCGCTCCAGGATGGTTTTGAGTTCCTTCTCTGTCTTCTGGCGCTCCTCTGGTATGGCATCCAGGCCGAGGAGAAGGCTACGTTGGAGGAGGTCACCCCGCTCGGCGGCTATGTTTATATCGGTGAATCCGATGCATCGGTGGTACTGGCAGATGAAATCCTCATCGTCAGTGTAGAGTCGCCGCTTGCTGACCCCCGTCCCTGTGACGGCTCGGCAGAACACGTTGCTCTGCCAGTCTGGGAGGCGGCTCACGTTGTCGTAGAAGGCGCACCAATTATGGTCCAAGTTCTGGATCAGTTCCTCGTACCTTGTGGGGAGCGAGAGAAGATCGAGCTGGCTAGGATCGATGAGGAAGCGGATGACTCGCAGCGCCCAGGTCTTCCCGGCACCCTGGGGGCCGTAGAAGATAAGCACCACATGCGGTATGTCGGGGACGAGGTAGGTGATAACCGCCACCACATAGAGGAGCTGGTCGCCCAGGTGGGTGATATGTGCGTAGTCTAGCAGCGGGGCCAGCGAGCCGCCGCGGATGGGTGTGGGGAGTGGCTGCTGATGGCTGTAGCGGCGGAACAGGATGGGCGGATGCTTCACAACCTCCCAGCCCGCCCGGGTAATGTGCACGGCGTCCCACGCCTCGTTGCAAAGATCCAGCCAGATGCTAGCATCCTCGCCGGGGGCTACACGGTTGTAGAGCCGATGCTCCGAGCCCTCGTTTGCCATGGCCTCCAAGACGTTCAGGGCTGAGGAGAGGGCCTCGTTGTTGGGAGCCTTTTCCCGATCGCGCCAGAGGAGGCCGCTCAGCCACGTCCTAGCCTCCTTGCCCCGGAGCCTCATGACGACCAGGTCCTCGCCCCTTCGAATCTGGGTGTAAGGCTCTTGCCTCTCGTCATGGAACAGAACCACGCTCTCGGCCTGGGCGAGTTTGACTAGAGCGCTGGCCTGGCTCTCTCTCTTCTGTGTAGTCTCGTCTCCCTCTTCGGTTGTCTCCGCCTCGGAGGTCCTAATCTTCGTTTTATAGTCCTCTATAGCCGCCAGTTGTCGTTTGACAAGGCCCAGATCCAGACCCAGAGTTTCGGATACGTCCTTGGCGGTGACGCTGCCTGTGGCCTTAAAACTGATCGCCGCCGCTCCAGTAGTTATTTCTCGCAGTAGGTAGCCAGTTTCAGTAGACTCAAAGACGTAGCCCTCCAATAGTTGGGGGATCTTGGGAAGGAGCGGTGGCGCGACCCACCCACACTTTTGGCATACATCGCCCTCAAAACCCGCCCCACACGCCCCGCATATACCCAGATCACTCATGGTGGGCGGTGCCCTCCTTCTGGCACCAGCTCAACGCTGGCCCTCCGTGATGTTCACGAAGGTGTGGAACCCACCCTCGCGGGAGGGAATTATTGGTGACGTGATGCAGCGGTCGGGAAAGCGCTCTAGAAGGGCCTCAACGATCTCACCAACGCCGGCCTCCCTTGGGCCCTGTATCTTCAGTCGGTAACTGTTTGTGTAGGAACTAGGTCCGTATCTCCCTGGCTGTCTGTTGGTCAATTGAATCGAACTCCATCTTCTCCCTGATCTTCTGAAGAATCTCCCGGACCTCCTTCCAGAAGCCTGCGGGTATCTTGTTCTGGGGCGCAGTCATGCCGGCTCCTTCCCCCCCTCGTAGAGGAGTCGCCTTCTCAGCTTCTCCAGCCAAGGCCAGAAGGCCGGCTCTATGACCTTCTCCAGAAACGCAAGGAGGTCGCTCTCATTGATCTCGCCGCGTGGATCCACCAGTAGAAGCCGGTTACCGGCTAGGGTTGACTCCTTACCCTTCACAAGGCTAACGGGTAGAACGAGGGCCCGGCTGTACCTTCCCCATTTAATGTTGGACCTCCTATCCTTCAGTCCCACATGCTCTCCCTCTTTCGAGAGAAAGTATTATATGCCCAATGCTATAAACATTCCACATTCCAGTGGAAGGTATCCAAGAGCGGAATGTTATGAAGTTAAAGGTCCCGAAGAGAATGAGTAGGATCCTGATGAACTTGGCCGAGAGGGGTCCATCAACCGGATACGACTTCCTCACCAAGCTAAGGATGCCCAGGTCCTCAACTTACGACGCCCTGAACAAGATGCGAGATTGGGGCTGGCTCACGACTCACGAAGTCGAAGGCTGGGGAGACCGCCTGAA